>Ga0265780_10009192_pt1 | contig 11878 bp, 7 predicted proteins | sample P1T30metagenome_FD_192432 | JGI IMG/M metagenome (GOLD analysis project Ga0265780, IMG submission 192432) | Plant litter microbial communities from East Loma Ridge, Irvine, California - P1 T30 | ecosystem: Environmental > Terrestrial > Plant litter > Unclassified | place: USA: California... | reverse complement strand
TCGCGGTAGGTGCAGCATTTGCCGGAATTATCTCAGCGGCAAACTGGCTCAGGAAAAATATCCATTCGCCTGCCGACATGGTAAAGCTTAGGGTAAAGTTTGAGAAAGAAATTTTGCCGGCTATCCTTGCTGGGGTTGGTACAGCCTCTGCAGCCATCGGCAAGATCTTCGGAATCTTAAGCCAAAAGCTAAAGGCGGTTACCGCCGCCTTAGGAAAATTGGGCGCGCTGGTTGCAGACGGAATGCTGCAATTTATTCGCGATGCAATGGATTGGATGGTTGGCAGGTTTGCGGAAATTACAGACTGGGCAACGGCGCATCTGCAGAACCTCGCAAATTGGTTGCATCCGATTTTTGAAAATGTAAGCCGGTTCGCCCAGCTGCTGATCAACTTTCTGGTGAAAGTGTCTCAAGTGGCAGGGAACATTATGGATTTGCCTTCCTTAATCATCGGCGGTTTATGGAAGCGAATCCCATTATGTGTCAGGGACGGTATTCAGCACTTCCTGGTCAGTAAAATTCTTAAGAATATACCATACTTTGATGATGTGGTCTCCTTAGTTAAGTACTGGCAAAAGATTAAAGCTGGTACAATGGACCTCATTCGGAATATATTTGTTACTGGTGATTTGAAAGGAAGCATGTTGAAGGCCTTTAAACTGCTACTTGACGTCCTTGGAATCCCTGTGGAGCTTGTAACTGGAATCTATAATAAAGCGATAAATGCATTTGATCAGGTTGTAAATAAACCCAGGATCATTTTTGGAAATATCGTGCTGGCCATCAAATCTGGCTTTACGCAATTCTATAGCAACTTTTTTAAAAATGCATTGGACGCTTTAGGGAATTGGCTTTTTGGTATGGTAAAAGGCGTGAAGCTGCCAAAAGAATTTACAATTCAATCACTTTTCGGCTTAGCACTGGACATTTTGGGCATTACAGAATCCAATATATTCTTGAGAATTGAAAAGAAAACATCACGTGCCTTTGCAGAAAAGCTGCGGAAGGGCTATCAAGGTCTTATAACCAGTGTTCAATGGGTTGTGCAGCTGATTAAAGATCCAAAAACCGCTTATGAACAGGCAAAAGGAAAATTGGGACAATTGAAGGATAGACTTTTCAAGGGGATTGGCAACTGGATCGCAAAAAGCGTTATTGGAAGGTTCATTGCAGAAATTACCGCCAAGCTTGCTACCTCGCCCTTCGGCCCTGCAGTGGAAGCCATAGTAGATGCCTACAAGATGATCAAAACAGCAGTGGAGTATGCAGAGCGAATACTCCGAATTGTAGATTCCACACTCGACAATATTCTTGAACTTGCTGCAGGCGTTATCGGCAAGGCCGCGGCGACAGTTGAAAAAGGGCTTTCGACAGGGCTTGAAATTGCCGTGGCCTTTATAGCTAAAGTACTTAGCATAGGTGATATGCCTCAAAAGATTAAGCAAATAGTTGAGGAAGATGTGCGACCTATGGTGGATGGGGTCATTGATGGTTTAATCGACTCCGTGATCACGGTCGTAAGTAGCATAAAGGAGTTTGGGGGCAATATAAAAGAAACGATTGCCACCGCTTTTGACTGGGGAAAAACCAGAATACCATTTAGCGGGGAAAATGGAGAAGCTCATCACCTCTATGTTGAAAATAAAGCAGGTAAGCTAGTTATTATAGTAGCATCGGAGCCGAAGAATATACGGGACCTTATAGTAGAGTACAGGCTCAAGTATATGAAAGATGAGAAGAAGATGGTCTTGGTTAATCGGACAATTGCAACTTTGATTGATGCAGAGCTCGCGGCAGAAGAAGTTGATCAAGTTGAGAGTCATTTTCTTAAGGCTTCTGAAGCACAAAAACAAGTGCTTCTAAAAGTCCGGGACAGGAAATTTCGGGAGCTTTTAAAGCATGAGACTGGCTTAACCATGCTCCTCTCAAAAATGCTCAGTGGCGATGATTACACTACCCTCAAAAATATCTACGCCATTGAGGGGCGGCTAGGAATTCATAGCTTCTCGCCAAAAAGTGGATTAGCAAAGTTTGAGGCAGATCATCAGCCTAATAAAGCACTGCTTCTTAGGACAGTCGAACTATTTGATGTATCAGCGCGGATGAAATGGGCCGCTTCAAGTAAGGCTCGGAGAGCTTTCACAATTGTGTTAGGCCTTCCAAGACACCAGGAAGGCAGAACGCACGGCAACAAAGCTAAGTCCTTAACCGACCCGTTTATCACAGATCTAGAAAAGAAACTTTTAGCAGAGCCCGATACAAGAGAAAGGCAGCGTATAGTTGAAAAAGCATTGAAGCTGGAAGTAATAAAAGATGCGGAAGCTATGGAAGCAGTAGTTAAGGTAGACAACTTGAATGCTGATCAATGGGAAGATATAAGAAGTCTCAATCTTACTGACGACGAGAAGAAAGCCCTTAGAAATCAGATCCAGGATCAGGTTGTACAGGGAGAAGCTCTTATCAAAGAGAGTAATGTAACATAAACATCCACGCAGACGAAACTAGTACATTATGAAAATAAACATTAAGAAGGCGGAAGTTGAATATGAGTCTGATTACCCGGAAGGGTGGAGATATGCTGAAGGCGACGCATTCAAGTTTCCTGTTAACATTGGTAATTACCGCTGCTTTGTACGGCGGTTCGAGAAGAAAAGCCCGGAAGAAATTACGGGCTGGGAGTTGTTAAGACGTTTGCGTGGAAAATATATTGAGAACCTCGTACAGCTTTACGATATCTCAACGGTCAAGGAAAACGGGAAAGACATATACTATCTTTTTTACGAGTTTTTGGACGGTGGCTCTCTTGACCAACTTCTACTTCAAAGGTCAGATCTAGATCCGCGCCGCCTAAGTGATGATATCTTCCGAGCTATCAGTGCGCTTAATGAGACTGGGTTCTGGTGCTGCGATTTTTCTGAAGAACAAATATGCAGCAATGCAGCCGGGAAGTTCCATTTGGTTAAGCTGGAAAATACACAGGTCATTGATGTCGTACCTGATTTTGATATGACTGGAAGTAAAACGTACTGGAGATTAGTCTTAGAGTTCTACAAGCAAGTTTTGAATCAAACTGCAATCCAGCCTTCTGATTTGAATGGCATCTCCTTAAACTATCTGCAGATACCTTTTTTGATATTGCGGATCAGGCTTTTTTACGAAGGTAAACTGAAAGATTATAGTGCACCAGACCTTTTCAAAACTTTGCCTATTGCGATGAAAGAATATGCCCCGGAGATTGGTGAGGTATTTACTGCAGCTTACCGAAGCTTGCAACAGCCACTTAGCCCGGCAAATATTGAAAAACTCCGTGAGATTATCGTATATAAAATCATTCCGCTGAAAATAAAAAAACCAATTTCTTCAATTACGACGCCACTGATCAAGCATTTTACTGCCAGTAAATATAAGGTTCACGAAAAGGAGTTAGTAACATTTCAGTGGGGGGTGCTTAATGCCGAAAAAGTAGAAATATTTAAGAATGGAACATTACTTCGCCAGTTCCATAACCTTGAAGTAAATACAACCGAAGAACAGTTCTTCGACCAGAATAGGACCGAAAATGTATTCTACTTACGGGCTTATTCCGGGGATGTTGTTGTTGATAGTGAATCAATTACCATCGAGAAGTCTCGAAATGGTATGCGCAGAATTCTGAAGATAATTGCATGGATAGTAGGTGTCATCATCATGCTTTTTGGATTGCTTTTGGTCATCGCAATCATCATGGAATTAAGTGAAAAAAAGTATGGATTTAAAATTTATGAAGACCCAATTTATGAAGATTCGGTGATAAATATTGAAAGTCCAAAGCCAATTGACACGAAAAATTTACGCGTTTTTTTTAATGCCAGGGAGGGCATCATAAAGTCCTTTTCGGGAACCAACCTACTTGTGGCAGTTCCGGACTTGAAGGATACGACTTCAGAAAACCCTGTGATTGCAACGGTCTCCGTCACACAAAATGAAGAGGAGATTTTTTCGAAAACGTTATCTTACCTGAAGAAGGTTACGGTTTCTAAGATTGAGCCTGCTAGCATCTTTGATGGGGATCCTATATCAATTCAGGGCAAAAACCTAAATGTAAATGGCCTTAAGGTCTACTTTAATGATGAGGAAGGGGAGATAGTGAGAAGGAACAATCAAACACTTCGTATTAAACCGCCCAATATCAATGAAGCCCCCTTAGCCGAAACGTACAAGGTGTTTGTAGTTAATGACCAGGATACACTGAATACACGATCTTACCAAGTTCGAGATTTTACCGTGTACCTGATTGATAACGCAAGTATGGCAGATTGGACGTCGGGAACTTTGTCTGGATCTGATGATCTTGTTTCTCCAATAACATTGAACTGGCAAGGAGAAGATTTGGATGTCCGAGGATTTGCGAGGGTTGATGAGACAACAATGGAGGATGGCTTAAGTTACAGGGCCTTACGCATGCACCCTAAATGGGAGCCCCAGGGAAGTATTTCCGGTAAATTTAAGCAGCTGAGGATACCCGGTAAAAAGAAATTTGAAGCACAAGTAGGATTTAAGTCGTTTGAAGGCACGACTCCGGCAAATGCAGCATTTATTGATGGTGTAGAGTTTGAGGTTTGGATCCATTATCTGGTTGACAATGTCCCTTATATGCAATCCATCTTTTCTCAACGCAAAAATGTAGATCATACCTTGATGAACGTTTCAGTAGAGTTCCCCTCTAATATTCCGGATAGCTTTTCAGTTGAGCTGAAAGTAAATGCTGGTGAAGCATCTGAAAATGATTGGTTTGCCTGGATAAACCCTGTTATCGTTACTAGAAAGTTAATTGCGAAGAGACGTTTTATGCCAGATAGATATTTAGGGTCCGACCGCTTCAATTCTAGATAGAAATCATTCGCAAAAATGGTCAGCAATCAAAATACCTACAGATAGCGATTTGCAGCAAGATTCTTACTCCGTAAATTCAGGATCGGTGCTGCAGTGCATAGTACTAAGATTCTGAATCAAACTACTGTTGATCAGTAGGATATGGCTCCTTTTGTTTGATGTTGTTCAGCTAAACGGTAAAAACATGAAAGTGTTGAAAGTGCTACTAGCGCTCTTTGGAATTATTATCCTGTTGGTTGCCGGTGCAGGTGCCTATGTAAAAATTGCCCTGCCAGATACTGGCAAACCGCCAGTTATTAGGGTGTCATCCCGTCCCGAAAGGATTGAAAACGGACGTTACCTGGCTAATCATGTTACTGTTTGCATGGATTGCCATAGCTCAAGAGACTGGGACCTGTTCGCAGGTCCAATGAAAAAGGATGGATTTGGAGCTGGAGGAGAGGTGTTCAATGAGCAGATGGGTTTTCCAGGAACCTTCTATGCGCCAAACATCACACCGTATGCACTGAAGAATTGGACGGATGGTGAGGTATTACATGCGATTACCACAGGCGTCAATAAAGAAGGCAGGGCATTGTTTCCTCTGATGGCAGCACATCGATTTGGAAAGATGGATAAAGAAGATATTTACGACATTATAGCATATCTACGAACCCTAAGTCCGGTGGAAAAGGATATTCCAAGATCACGGGCCGATTTCCCGGTAAACTTCATCATGAACACCATGCCCAGAAAGGCAGCTTTCCAGAAAAAGCCAGCAACTCAAGACACGGTTTTATACGGCGCCTATCTGGCTAATGCAGCCGGCTGTGTGGATTGCCACAGTCAGACCGATAAGGGAAGTGTAATTCCAGGAACCGAGTTTGGCGGTGGTATGGAGTTCAAAATGCCGACAGGGATTGTACGTTCACCGAACATTACCGCCGATCAAAGTACCGGAATTGGTGGCTGGAGTAAAACTGCTTTTGTACTGCGGTTTAAGTCTTATGCAGATTCCAGCTACCATGCTGCTAAAGTTGAAAAGGGAAGCATGAACACACCCATGCCATGGGGTATGTACGCGGGTATGAAAGAAAAAGACCTGGAGGCAATCTATGCTTATTTGAACAGCATCAAACCCATGCAGCACCAGGTTTTGAAGTATTCCCCTCATCCATAATGATTCAATCTAAGTGACTGCAGCAATCGGTTGCTCATAAGATTGGTTAGTTTTTTTTGCCTTCGTTCAGGAAATCCCTATTTTAACCGTACGAGTTACAACTTAAACAACCAACCTAAACTATGAGCGTTAAACAGTTATGCAATCGCGTAATCCTTTCCTTATTGTGCTTCATTCCGCTGACAGCAAGTGCACAGTATAAGCATCCATCTGCAGTGAAGAAGTTAAACCTGCTACAACAGGAATTTGTTGACCTGCGTTTCGGCATGTTCATTCATTACAATATTCCAACCTACGCAGATGCAGATTGGCCTGATCCAGAAGCATCCATGGCATTGTTTAATCCTAAAAAACTGGACGCTAACCAATGGGCGAAAGCTGCGAAATCAGCAAACATGAGTTATGGGTGCCTGACTACAAAGCACCATAGTGGTTTCAGCATTTGGGACACCAAAACCACAGACTACAATGTGATGAACAGTCCTTACGGAAAGGACGTTGTGAAGCAATTTACTGATGCTTTCCGGGCAAATGGTTTGAAAGTAATGTTGTACTATTCCATTCTGGATACACACCACAAACTCCGACCAAACCAGATCACACCTAAACATATTGAAATGGTAAAGGCACAGATTACAGAGCTACTGACAAAGTATGGAAAAATTGAGGCATTAATCATTGATGGCTGGGATGCTCCATGGTCCAGGATCTCTTATGATGATATTCCTTTTGAAGATATCTATCACCTGATTAAACGCCTTCAACCAGACTGCCTCGTGATGGATCTGAATGGCGCGAAGTATCCGGCTGAAGGATTGTATTATACAGACATAAAAACTTATGAAATGGGTGCCGGACAACGCATGGCTAAGGAGAGTAAGCGAATGCCGGCGCTAGCCTGTTTACCGATCAACAGAAATTGGTTCTGGAAAACAGACTTCCCAACCAAACCTGTGCGTGAGCCCAGGGAAATTGTAGACAGTTTGATTCGTCCGCTGAACGCAGCCAGCTGTAATTTCATCCTGAATGTCGCGCCGAATCGCGATGGCCTGATTGATGATAATGCAATTGCAGCCTTGAAAGCTGTGGGCAAGTTATGGAAGAACGAGGGGCCTACTGCAAAGCTTCCAGCCTTGGACCTGCCAATTATCTCAAGCAACCTTGCCTATCATCAGCCAAGCAACTCCAGTTGGAGTGAGGACATGAACATCATGGATTTCGGCAATGATGATGATTTTGAAACCCGATGGCAATCTTATCGAACAGTTAAAAGTCCGTGGTACGAAGTCGATTTCAGAACGGATAAGCAGTTTAATATGATTGTGATTGCGGAACCCTCGGTGAACATTAAGCGTTATAAGCTAGCTTACTGGGACGGTACTGCCTGGAAGAACTTTTTCTCCGGTATAAATGAGGGTAAAGTTAAGCTACACCGTTTCGAGCCACTCTGGGGTAGCAAGGTCCGCATGGAAATATTAGAGTCTGCAAAGCCTGCTGAGATTACCGAGTTCCAGGTGTATCAAGAGCGAGCAATTGAGCAAGCCCAGGAGAAAGGTGAGGTGTCTCAATCATAGATAAGACAACCTGAAACATTCCAGAAACTAAAGCTAGTTCCCTCAGGTTTGCCCTGGGGGATCTGCACTTTGATGGTGTGCTGCCCGGCTTTCAAGTCTCCCAAATCGATGTAGTTGGGGTTGGTCACAGTGCCAGGACACCAGTTCGAACGACTCAAATCTGATGAGGAAAGCCCGTTGGCAAAATTCCCCGAAACAGGATTGAAGAGGCGGTACGAACCACAGTCTATCCGCCAGGGAACAAATTTAAAGGCTACGGTGCCATCCAGCGAGATACGGTTTTCCTTAGGCACAAACTCGTCGCCATTACCCCAGCCACCATGTCCTGTGGTGATGTATCTCAACTTGACGTTTTTAGCATCTTCGGCTAGGTTGAAGCTGACCTCCAGACCTTTTTCCTTCCCAAATAATGTGGCATATTCCTGTCCACCCATCTCCATCACATTGGTGGTATTGAAAACAGACATCAGCTTTTTGGCAGCCCTTGTAGCTTCAGCACCTGGATGGATGGTTAATTCAAGACTAACTTTATGGCCGCCTTTATCATAGTTTCCGATGTAGGTACCAATGTATACTTCCTTTCCTGCCATCAATGGCAGGAATTCGGTAACATCCTGGCGGTAAATTACGCTGTCTTGCCAGGTCTTATCCTTCAAAGTAACACGATCGTTGAAATGTTTAATGCCAAAAGGGGTGAAGAAGCGCATCAACTCGTAAACCGGCGAATAACCTTCAGTTCGAACCATGCCTAAATATTGCTTGTCATTGCCAGCATCATATGCAGGTAGTTCCTTCAAGCCGTTTTTCATACCATCCAAAAAGCTTTGCTTCTGGTCCTCTGCAATCATGAATACCGAACCCGTCCGGTCGTAAGCATCGCCGTTTGATTGCTGAACAAGTTGAATGAAAGCCTGCATGCCGTCCTTTGAGGCGGGCACCTTGACTTTTTTCAGGATCACTGTTCCGCTTGCAAAGCGAAGAACGCTATCTGATTTCAGCTGATCGTTAAAATTGATCAGTTCATTTTTGAAAATTTGAACTTGTATGAAACGACTCTTCCAGACCGCATCCTGGTAGGTCAGTCCATCCACGACATTATTGAACCGGCGAATGCCCACCTTCGCGGGAAAGCTTTTGATCTTCTCGATCTTCGTAGCGGTAATTTTCGAGTTTCCATTACGATTATATTCAAGCACCAGGCCCAGGTTTTGTCCGACTTCATTTGGCGCGCCTTTTACACCTAAATCCTTGGTGTACCAAATTTCAATAGCGTTCGAGTTTATTGATGTAGTTGCTTTCTGACAGTTATAACCCAGAATTTTACGGGTTTCACCTGTAAGCTTCAAAGGGTTTTTCGCAAGAATGGAGGAGTCTATGGTTGCAAGTTCCCTTGTCTCAGAAAAGTTGGTAAGGCGGTAGTAAAGATCAGAATGTTTTCTATCGATAAAAAAGGTTTCATAGGGATAGCTTGCACTGGCTTTGGTGATTTTGCTGGAAGTAATGACCGTCTGACCTTTATCCGTGAATACCAACAATGGATCCTGGTTAGGAGTCACTTTATCGTTATAGCTTCGTTCGTAGGTAATTTGGTATTGCTGTTGCGCAGATAACTGGAAAGCCAAAAGGGTAAAGGCTGTAAATAGTAAAATTCTCATTTTTATAGTCACTTGAATACTGTTGAATTTTGGTTGGTAAAATCGAAGTAATAATTAGCGATACAAATGTGTGATTGCATTTTCCTGATCGCTCATCGCCATGTTGTCACAGGAATACGATGTTCAATGCAAGTGTTACGTTGCTGCATGTAGCTTCTCCTCCGCTGTTTCAAGCGCTTCTTCAGTTAGCTCAGGCTCATCCTGCTTTTTCTCAGCTTGCGGATCATATTGTAATTTGATGTACATCGGGAAATGGTCGGAGCCAAATGTTGGAAGTCGTTTGATGCCAAGTAAGGTAAAGTCTACAGAACAGAAAACATGATCCAGTGGAAATCGCAGAATGGGGTAGCCTGCATGAAAGGTATTAAAAAAGCCCCGACCTTTTCGGGGATCCAGTAGACCACTGATTTTGGAGAACAATTCGGTGGTATAACTCCAGGCTACGTCATTCAGGTCGCCGGCAACGATCACTGGGATTTTACTTGCTTTTGCATCTTTAGCGACCATTAAGATTTCCTTATCTCTTTCCGTCGACCTTGGATTTTCGCCTGGTACCGGCGGGGTTGGATGCAATCCATGGAATTGGATCAGGTCTCCTGATGGGAGTTTAATTTTGGTATGTAACGATGGAATATCTTGTTCAACCAGGAATTTAACGTGCGTGTCTTTAAGTTCCAGTCTGGAGTACAGCAACATACCATAGGTGTTTTCCAATGGAACTTCAATTGTATAAGGATGACTACTTTTTAGGGGTTTAAGTTGCTTTGCCCACCAATTATCAGTTTCTACCACCATAATGATGTCCGGATTTAATTCCTGCAAATACCTTAGGTATTTGTCTGCATTCCGATTATACTGATAAATATTGCCAATGAATAAACTAATGCTTCGTTCTGGTACAACTTTTTTGGTGTTGATAAGTTGTTTTCTGGCGATGACTGTAAAAGGAAATACCTGCCAGGCGAGATAGATCGTGTTTAGTGATAAAATCGTAGCGAAGATGAAATCATACGTGCTTTTGGGGGGATACAGGCTCAAAAATATAAGGAGCAGAATGCTGTTTATGATCAGCTTCTGAAGTCTTGGATATTCGAAAACTCGAAATATCCAATAATCATTGCGAATAAGTGGCAAAAGCGAGATTGTGATGAGCGCGTAACCTGAAATTAGCAGTCCTAACTTTGATGATTCCAATGATTAATGGTTTGAGGCCAAACATAACATTTTTTTGTTTAATGTTTGATACTAGCCTGCTACGCTTGGTATACAACAAATTTCTTTGCTTTGAAATGTTGCTTATTAAATAAACAATACATTTGTGGTTTAAGATGACACTGATGGAAGCACAGATTATAGAATTACTTACGAAGCTAAAAACCAACACCATTTTATTCAAGGACGTGATTGCCTTTATTGAGGAAAACATCGATCATACACCCAGTGCTTTCAGGAACGGTGCAACATACAATGAGGCTACCCAGAATCAAGGCAGTGCAAAAGTGTTCAGATTTGCACAGCTAAATAACTTAAGCCAATCGGATACACTCACTTTATTTGCGGAGCATTATCAGGCTGTTTTAGCAGATCCGGATGGTGCTGATCATCAGAACATCAGGCAGTTTATTAAGAATGGCTGGGCGGGAATTGAATGGTCGAATTAGCTCCTGAGGTAGGAAGCGCCATTAATATCTGATATTCCACCACTGGTAAATTCAAGACCATCTGAAGCGTAAACGGCAATAAGACGCGCAACTTCTTCGGGTTGAGCCACACGCCCAAATGGACTTTGACTCTTGATAGCCGCTCCACTGGTACCTTGAAGTTTGTCTGCCGCCATTTCTGTGGAGACGTACCCAGGGGCGATGATGTGCACACTCACATGATGCGGTGCCAGTACAAGGGCAAGCGATTGACTCATTGCATTTATACCCGCCTTTGAAGCGCCATATGCCGGATTTTCCGGTTCACCACGGAAGGCGCCTCTCGAGGAGATGTTTATGATCTTGCCTGATTTTTGCCTCACCATCATTTTTGATGCAAAGTAGCACATGTTTGCGGGTCCGATGAGATTCGCTTGGATGGTTTCATTCCAGCTGGTCTGCCATTCCTCAAACTCAGCCTCCAACAATTTGTGCGGCAGGTGTACCGCTGCATTGTTTACAAGTATATCCAGTCTTTTGTAGGTGGTATTGAGTGACTCAAATAGCGCCTTAATGGATTGGGGCTCATTCAAATCAAGCTGGAACATGGCATGGTTGCCTGGACCAAGCTCCGCAAGTGTCTTTGCTGCTGCTTCACGATTGGTATTATAGGTAAAGATCACCTGGGCTCCAGAGCTGGCGAACAACTTTGCAGTCACCGCACCAATACCCCTTGATCCGCCGGTTATCAATATGATTTTGTTTGAGAAATCGAAGTTCATATCTGAGATTGGCTTCTATGATGTTACCTAAGGATAACTACCTTTAGCCGTCAATTGTTTATGTTAATCAATCTATGTCAATAGCCAACAAATCTTCACGCAACAAATCCTGCAGAATTCCCCAAAATCTGGTATATGCATGTATTTTAATCACTTCCATTGTATTTTCATCCTGTCAAAATCCTTCTGGGAAGGT
>Ga0265780_10009190_pt1 | contig 11880 bp, 8 predicted proteins | sample P1T30metagenome_FD_192432 | JGI IMG/M metagenome (GOLD analysis project Ga0265780, IMG submission 192432) | Plant litter microbial communities from East Loma Ridge, Irvine, California - P1 T30 | ecosystem: Environmental > Terrestrial > Plant litter > Unclassified | place: USA: California... | reverse complement strand
CGCTTATCGAGGGCGTCGCCGCAGGCTGCACCGCCGCGCTGTCCCCGGACTGCACGGCGGGCCAGGCCTGCGGCCCGGCGCCGAAGGCCTGCTTGCGGCCATCCTCGACGTCCTTCACGCGCAGCACCAGCATCCGGCGGGACGCATTGATCAGGTCGGGCAGCTTCCAGCGCTCGTCGTTCGACACATAGACCTGCATCGTGCGGCGCGCGCCCGGCGCCAGGCCGCTGTCCTTGAAGAACAGGTACAGCGGATCGTTGCGGAAGCCGCCCGCGGAGGTGTCGACGACCGGCTTCGCCTCGCCGCCGATGTACATGCGCCCGTCCAGGCGCGCCATCGAGACGGTGCGGTCGGAAAGATTACGCACCGTGAGCGTCAGCACGGGCTCCAGGTCCCCGAAGCTGCCCTTGCGGTAGGAGAACCCGACCGCGTCGAGCGCCAGCACGTCGTTGCCGATGCCGATGTGGCCTGCGCCGGCGGCGGCTGGTTCACGCTTGGCGGCGGCAAGGTCTTTCTTTCCATGCCGGCCCGCATGGCGCGCCGCGGCCGGCGCAGCCTGCTGCGCCTGGCTGGACGCCGCCTGCGTGGCTGCGGCATCGGGCGCGGGCGCCGGCGCCGGCCGCAGCAGCCACCAGGCGCCGCCGAGCAGCAGCGCGCCAAAGCCGAGCCGCCACATGAGTCTTTCGCGCCTGTGCTTGCGCACATGCGCGGCGGCGCGCTGGCGCTGCCACTGCTGTGTCGACACATCCCTGGCCGCCTGCTGTTGCGCCGCCTGCTGGCGCGCGGCCTGCCGTTGCGCCATCCTTTCCTGCGCTACCCGCCGGGCGCTCACGAGCACCTTCTGCAATTCCGCACACACTGATTCGCATTTGCGCAGGTACTCGTCGGCGTCCACGCCTTCATGGTCCTGCTCATGGACGCAGCGATTGCGCTCGCGCGCAAGATAGGCGATGCGATCCTGCAAGGGCTGGGGAATCGGATAGCGGCTACTGTCGAGCTTTTCCCGCATCCCGCGACCGCTGCCGCCGAACTCCGTCGTCAGGATGTGCTCGATGGACTTTGCCCCAGCAATAATCTTGTTAAGATCAGTCATGATGTTTATTTTTAGAAATACTCAGGGGACGCGTCATGCGGAAGCCGAGCCAATCTTTCTTCAAGGAAAAAGACAGTCACTCTACAACGGTGCAATGGATGAATGCAGCATGAGACGCCGGAAACTACGAAGGTATGTTGAATTTTAGCAACATTACGCATTCCGGTGGAATCCTCGTTCCCGGTGGCATGGCAGACGAGCCGGCCTTCAACATCGACGGCACGGCGAAGATGGGCAGCGTGGCCATGCACGGCAATCCCTTCGACGTGAGCGATGCACATGCGTTCGCTGCACATGCGACAGCGACCGGTAGTCGGGGTGGGGACGGTTTCGGTGGCGGGTGGTCGGGCGACGACCAGTGACGACTGTGGCCGGGACGCGGAGCACGGTCCGTCAGGACCTGTTCCGGCAGGAGAAGATAGAAATCCGGATCGGCGATGCCGACCCGGTTACATCAAAATACTTAGTGACAGCCGCAGCCACCGCTGCCGCAACCGCCGCCCTTCTTCATGCCGGGCAGTTCGGGAATCGGATCGCGCCCGGTATCGCCCTTGAAGCCGGCGGCCTGCAGGCGGCCCATGTAGTCGCTCCACAGCTGCTCGTGCTCCTTGCCGAGCTTGTGCAGGTAATCCCAGGTAAAGATGCCGGACTCGTGGCCGTCGGAAAACAGCGGCTTGACGCCATAGTTGCCGACCGGTTCGACGCCGGTGATGCCGACGTTGCGCTTGCCGAGCTGCAGGGTCTCCTGGCCGGGGCCATGGCCCTGCACTTCGGCCGAGGGGGAATAGACGCGCATCAGTTCGAACGGGATCGAGAAGGCGGAACCGTCGTCGAAGGCGATGTCGAGCACCCGGGATTGTTGGTGGATGGTGAGATTGGTGGGATTGGGCATGGTATGGGGGTCCTGTAAAGCCTGACAACGTCGTTCCTGCGGAGGCAGGGATCCAGTGTGCGATCGCCGCGGTAATGCGTGCAAATTGGACCCCTGCCTGCGCAGGGGCGACGGTTTTTAATTTGGTGGTTGACGCTATTCTAGCGGCTTGCGAAACTGCGCGTGATCGCCGCCGCCAATTGCGGCAGCAGCGCCCTGCGCGCGGCCAGCACGGCGGCATCGGTCTCGCGCACGGCCTGCGCCCACACCGGCGCCGGGAAATGGGCGTCGTCGGCGTAGCGCGGGATCACGTGCCAGTGCAGGTGCGGCACCACATTGCCCAGGCTGGCCACGTTCACCTTCAAGGGTTGCATCACCTCGCGCACCGCCAGTTCCAGGCGCCAGACGGCGTCGTTCAGCAGCAGGCGGTCGGCGTCGGGCAGGTCGCTGACTTCGCGCACATGGTCCTTCCAGATCACGCGCGCGAAGCCCGGGTAGGCGGCGTCTTCGACCAGGATGACGGCGAAACGTTCGTTCTCGAACACCGCCGCGGAAGGAGAAGATGCCGCCAGGGCGCACAGCTCGCAGCCGTCCTGCCGCGTCATACCAGCACCCGCTCGATGCCGCCGTTGTTGGCGTTGGCCACGTAGTTCGGCATCCAGTTCTCGCCCAGCAGGTGGCGCGCCATCTCGACCACGATGTAGTCGGCGGTGGTGCCGGAATCGTCGTTGTAGCGCGACAGGCCCTGCAGGCAGGACGGGCAGCTGGTCAGGATCTTGACGTCGCCCTTGAAGCCGTCGGCACGCAGCTTGTCGGCGCCCTTTTCCATCTCCTGCTCCTTGCGGAAGCGGACCTGGGTCGAGATGTCGGGACGCGACACCGCGAAGGTGCCCGACTCGCCGCAGCAGCGGTCGTTCTTCTCGATCTTGACGTTGTCGACGGTCTGCACCAGCGCGTTCACGGTCTTCATCGAATCCTGCAGCTTCATCGGCGTGTGGCAGGGGTCGTGGTACATATAGCGGGTACCGGTGACGCCTTCCAGCTTGACGCCCTTCTCCAGCAGGTATTCGTGGATGTCCATGATGCGGCAGCCCGGGAAGATCTTGTCGAACTCGTAGGTCGCCAACTGGTCGTAGCAGGTGCCGCAGGAGACCAGCACGGTCTTGATGTCGAGGTAGTTCAGCGTGTTGGCCATGCGGTGGAACAGCACGCGGTTATCCGTCATCATCTTGTCGGCCTTGTCGTACTGGCCGGCCCCGCGCTGCGGATAGCCGCAGCACAGGTAACCCGGCGGCAGCACGGTCTGCACGCCGACTTCCCACAGCATCGCCTGGGTCGCCAGGCCGACCTGCGAGAACAGGCGCTCGGAGCCGCAGCCCGGGAAGTAGAACACGGCTTCCGTATCGGCGTTGGTCAGCTTCGGGTTGCGGATGATCGGGATCACCTTGTCGTCCTCGATGTCGAGCAGCGCGCGCGCGGTCTTCTTCGGCAGGTTGCCCGGCATTTTCTTGTTGACGAAGTGGATCACCTGCTCGCGGATCGGCGCCTTGCCGGTGGTCGGAGGCGGCGCCTTGGTCTGCTCCTTCGCTACCGCCTTCAGCAGGCTCGCGCCCATGCGCTGGGCCTTGTAGCCCAGGTCGACCATCGCCTTGCGGGTCGCGTTGATGGTGGTCGGATCGGTCGCGTTCAGGAAGAACATGGCCGCGCGGTTGGCCGGCTTGAAACTGCGCTTGTCCATCTTGCGCAGCAGGTTACGCATGTTCATCGAGACGTCGCCGAAGTCGATGTTGACCGGGCACGGCGTCACGCACTTGTGGCACACGGTGCAGTGGTCGGACACGTCCTCGAATTCTTCCCAGTGGCGGATCGAGACGCCGCGGCGGGTCTGCTCTTCGTACAGGAAGGCTTCGATCAGGGCGGAGGTCGCGAGGATCTTGTCGCGCGGCGAATACAGCAGGTTCGCCTGCGGCACGTGGGTCGTGCACACCGGCTTGCACTTGCCGCAGCGCAGGCAGTCCTTGATGCTGTTGGCGATCTCGCCGATATCGCTCTGCTGCATGATCAGCGACTCGTGGCCCATCAGGCCGAACGAGGGCGTGTAGGCGTTGCGCAGGTCGGCGAAGGCGCTGTCGGTGTTGAGCAGCTTGCCCTTGTTGAAGCGCCCTTCCGGATCGACGCGCTGCTTGTAGTCGCGGAAATCGCGGATCTCGTCGTCGGTCAGGAATTCGAGCTTGGTGATGCCGATGCCGTGCTCGCCCGAGATCACGCCGTCCAGCGAACGCGCCAGCTTCATGATGCGCTCGACGGCCTTGTGCGCATCCTGCAGCATCGCGTAGTCGTCGGAATTGACCGGCAGGTTGGTGTGCACGTTGCCGTCGCCGGCGTGCATGTGCAGCGCCACGAACACGCGCGAACGCAGCACGCGCTTGTGGATCGCGCCGGCTTCGTCGAGGATCGGCTTGTAGGCGGCGCCGTTGAAGATCTGGCGCAGCGGCGCGCGGATATCGTTCTTCCACGAGACGCGCACGGTGTGGTCCTGCACCACGTCGAACAGGGTCGCCTGCGGCTGGCGGCCGATGCGCTGCTCGAAGGTCTCGCGCAGGCCGTCCAGGCCGAAGTCGGCCAGCCTGGCGCGCACGTCCGCCAGCGGCTGGTCGAGGTTGGCCATGATCCAGCTCCAGCGCGCGGCGACGCGGCCCAGCAGCTCGTCGGCCTGCTGCGGACGGTCGCCCAGGATCTCCTCGCGCGGGACGCCTTCGCCGGTGGCGTCGTCGGCCTTGCTCACTTCCAGGTTGCCGGACGCGAACCAGGCGTGCAGCTCCTGCACCAGCTGCAGCTTGTTCTTGATCGACAGCTCGACGTTGATGCGCTCGATGCCGTCGGTGTACTCGCCCATGCGGTTCAGGGGAATGACCACGTCTTCGTTGATCTTGAAGGCATTGGTGTGGCGCGCGATGGCCGCGGTGCGGGCGCGGTCGAGCCAGAACTTCTTGCGCGCCTCGGGGCTGACGGCGATGAAGCCCTCGCCCACGCGGGTATTCGCCAGGCGCACGACTTCCGAGGCCGCCTGCGCGACCGCGTTCTCGTCGTCGCCGACGATGTCGCCGAACAGCGCCATCTTGGGCAGCACGCCGCGCTTGGACTTGGTGGCATAGCCGACCGCGCGCAGGTAGCGCTCGTCCAGGTGCTCCAGGCCCGCCAGGCGCAGGCTGGCGAATTCCGGCTTGCCGCTCTTCGGCAGGCTGTCGAGGTAATCCTTGATCTCGACGATCGAGGGGATGGCGTCGCGCGCCTGGCCGAAGAATTCCAGCGCCACGGTGCGCGTATGCTTCGGCATCCTGTGCAGGATCCAGCGCGCCGAGGTGATCAAGCCGTCGGTGCCCTCTTTCTGGATGCCCGGCAGGCCGGCCAGGAATTTATCGGTGACGTCCTTGCCCAGGCCCTCCTTGCGGAAGCGCTTGCCCTCGATATTCAGGAACTCGGTGCGGAAGGGTTCGCCCTTGGGCGCCCCCTTGAGCGAGGGATGGGTCCATTCGAGCTTGAACGACGCCACCGGCGCATCGTGGATCTTGCCCAGGTTGTGGTCGACGCGGGTGACGTCGAGCCAGTCGCCGTTCGGGTCGACCATGCGCCAGGACGCCAGGTTGTCCAGCGCCGTGCCCCACAGGACGGCCTTCTTGCCGCCCGCGTTCATGGCGATGTTCCCGCCGATGCAGGAAGCGTGCGCCGAGGTCGGGTCGACCGCGAACACGAAGCCGGCCTTCTCGGCCGCCTGCGACACGCGCTGGGTCACCACGCCGGCGCCGGTATGGATGGTCGCGTAGTCGTGCGCCAGGCCCGGCAGGCGAAGCATCTCGACCTCGCCCATGCCGATCAGCTTTTCGGTATTGATCACGGCCGACATCGGCGACAGCGGAATCGCGCCGCCGGTGTAGCCGGTGCCGCCGCCGCGCGGGATGATGGTCAGTCCGAGCTCGATGCAACCCTTGACCAGGCCGGCCATCTCGTCCTCGCTGTCCGGCAGGACCACCAGGAAGGGATATTCGACGCGCCAGTCGGTGGCGTCGGTGACGTGCGAGGTCCGGTGCATGCCGTCGAAGCGGATGTTGCGCTTGTCGGTGTACTGGCCCAGCACCTTCTGCGCGCGCTTGCGCAGGTCGTAGGTGTTGCGGAACTCGAGGCCGAAATCGTCGACCGCCTTGCGCGCCGCTTCCAGCAGTTTCTCGACCGCGCTGCTGCGCGCGGCCACGGTGGCCGCATCGCCGCCATCGCCGGCATCGACCGTCAGGCGGCGCTTGTCGACTTCGGCCAGGCGGTGATGCAGGGCGTCGATCAGCTTGGCGCGGCGCTTGGGATTGTCGAGCAGGTCGTCCTGCAGGTAGGGATTGCGGCGCACGACCCAGATATCGCCGAGCACCTCGTACAGCATGCGCGCCGAGCGGCCGGTCTGGCGCGCGCCGCGCAAGGCGTCGAGCAGCGCCCACGACGACTCGCCCAGCAGCCGGATCACGATCTCGCGATCGGAGAACGACGTGTAGTTATAGGGGATTTCGCGCAGGCGGACCGGGGCGTTTTCTTCGAGGAGAGCGTGGATATTGGCAGGAGCGTTCATGGGAGATCGGCTGTCAGGGGCGGGCGTCATGTGGACGCACAGGACAGTCATTCTAGCTTATTGCGATGCACCACGCTGAGGAGGAGCAAATATTTGCGAGGCCAAAATGGAAGAAAAGCGCAGCATGCAACGCCTTTGTGCAAATTTATATTGGCGAAACGTAAGATTTTTCGATGAAAAGATGGCCTGCTCAAGAATGGGGCATCTTATCCACAGTGGGTGTTTCGTAAACGCCGCGCCGCTCACCCGAACATGCGGCTGGTGGTATCCCCGATCCACTTCCACAAGCCATCCGGCACATACAACAACAAGGCCGTCATGCTCACATAGCGCCCGAATTTGCCGATCGCCATATACATCACGCTCGACCAGAACGGCAGGTGCAGCCAGCCGGCCAGCGTGCAGAGCGGATCGCCGATGCCCGGCACCCACGACAGCAGCATGGTCTTGGAACCATAGCGCGCCAGCCAGTGGAACCAGCGCGACTTGCGCTCCTTGGCGAAGGCGACCTTGGCGCGGTAGCCGATCCAGTAATCGACGGCGCCGCCCAGGGTGTTGCCGACGGTGGCGACCAGGATGGCGGGCCAGAACATGGCCGGATTGGCTTTCACGACCGCGAACACCGCCGGCTCCGAACCGAGCGGCACCAGGGTGGCCGAGACGAAGGCGATGACGAAGACCGAGGTCAGGCCCACGGTGGGCGCGGCGAGTACCTTGAGTAACCAGAGGACGGCGGATTCGATCATCGACAGAGATTGGGGGCAATGGAACGGATGGGTCCATTATAATGAGGTGGACCACATCGTCACGACACGGTAGACCGCGCCTTATCCGGCATCGGCTACCGCACTGAACGCCCCGGTTATCCGCCGCCCAGCAGCACAGTCAACGTCGCCCCGGAACCCAGAAACTTCGTATCCGCCCATGACTACCGACTACCTTAAAAAAATCCTGACCGCGCGCGTCTATGACGTGGCCCAAGAGACCCCGCTGGAACTGGCTCCCACCTTGTCCCAGCGCATGGGCAACCGCATCTACTTCAAGCGCGAGGACATGCAAAGCGTGTTCAGCTTCAAGCTGCGCGGCGCCTACAACAAGATGGCGAACCTGACGCCGGAGCAGCTCAAGCGCGGCGTGATCTGCGCCTCGGCCGGCAACCACGCCCAGGGCGTGGCGCTGTCGGCCTGCCGCCTCGGCTGCCGCGCGCTGGTCGTGATGCCAACCACCACGCCGCCCGTCAAGATCGATGCGGTCAAGGCGCGCGGCGGCGCCAACGTCGAGGTCGTGCTGCACGGCGATTCCTATACCGACGCCTACAACCACGCCCTGACGCTGGAACGCGAACAGCGCCTGACCTTCGTCCACCCCTTCGACGATCCGGACGTGATCGCCGGCCAGGGCACGATCGGCATGGAAATCCTGCGCCAGCATTCCGGCCCGATCCACGCGATCTTCGTGGCCATCGGCGGCGGCGGCCTGGTATCGGGCATCGGCAGCTATGTGAAAGCGGTGCGCCCGGACATCAGGATCATCGGCGTGCAGACCATCGATTCCGATGCGATGGCGAAAAGCCTGAAGGCCGGCGAGCGCATCACCCTGTCCGACGTCGGCTTGTTCTCCGACGGCACCGCGGTGCGCCTGGTTGGCGAGGAAACCTTCCGACTGGCCAAGGAAGTCGTGGACGAGATCATCATCGTCGACACCGACGCGGTCTGCGCGGCGATCCAGGACGTGTTCCAGGACACCCGCAGCATCCTCGAACCGGCCGGCGCGCTGGCGGTGGCCGGGGCCAAGGCCTATGTCGAGCGCTCGCAGATGGCGCGCCAGCCCGTGAAAAACGAAACCCTGGTGGCGGTGGCCTGCGGCGCCAACATGAACTTCGACCGCCTGCGCTTCGTGGCCGAGCGCGCCGAAGTCGGCGAAGCGCGCGAGGCGGTGTTCGCGGTGACGATTCCGGAACAGCGCGGCAGCTTCAAGCGCTTCTGCGGACTGGTCGGCCCGCGCAATGTGACCGAATTCATCTACCGCATCAGCGACGAGCGCGAGGCCCATGTGTTCGTCGGCGTGCAGATCGGCAACCGCAGCGAATCGGGCATGGTCGCGCGTACCTTCGAGGAGCACGGCTTCCGCACCCTCGACCTGACCTACGACGAACTGGCCAAGCAGCACGTCCGTCACCTGGTCGGCGGCAAGAGCCATCTGGCACATGACGAATTGCTCTACCGCTTCGAATTCCCCGAGCGCCCCGGCGCGCTGATGCGCTTCCTGGACAGCATGGCGCCGAACTGGAATATCTCGCTGTTCCACTACCGCAACCAGGGTGGCGATGTGGGGCGCATCCTGGTGGGCCTGCAGGTGCCGGGCGGGGAGATGGAAGAGTTCAGGGAGTTCCTGGCGACCCTGGGGTACCGGCATTGGGATGAGAGTGCGAATCCGGTGTACAAGCTCTTCCTATAGGGGTCAGAGCCCGGTGTTGCTTTTCAAAGGGCTCTGACCCCGGTGTGCAGCCCCGGTGCATGCTACAGATGCCTAGGACGCGTCACAGGTTGAATAGCGCGCACATCGCATTGATGCACATCACGAAAGTGGCGCCATTCCCCCGGCCCGCAACACGGCATGCAGCGCATGGCCGAAAGGTGTACGATACGCGGCCTTGCCGCCGCCGGGACGGCATCCGAACCACCCACCCTGCGCATGCGGCGATCCCGCCGGCGTATCCGGCGCCTCGAGATGACACCATGACCAATACCCCCGATCATTCGCCCCTGGGCAAAACCTCGGCCTACCAGACCCAGTACGCGCCCGAGCTGCTGTTCCCGATTCCGCGCCAGCAAAAGCGCGAGGAACTCGGCCTGGCCGGCACCCTGCCCTTCTTCGGCGTCGATATCTGGAATGCCTATGAACTGTCGTGGCTGAACATGCGCGGCAAGCCGCAGGTGGCGATCGCGACCTTCAGTGCGCCGGCGGATTCGCCGAACATCGTCGAATCGAAATCGTTCAAGCTCTACCTGAATTCCTTCAACCAGACCCGCCTGGCGAATACCGACGCCCTGCTGGCCCTGCTGCGCGAAGACCTGTCGAACGGCTTCGGCGCGCCGGTCCACGTCGCCCTGACCTTGCCGGAAGACTTCGGCAAGCTCAGGATGGGCGAGCTCGACGGCCTGCTGCTGGACCGGCTCGACGTCGAGATCGACAACTACAGCCCCGCGCCCGAGATCCTGCAAGCCAACCACGCCGAAGCGGCGGTCGAGGAAACCCTGGTGTCGCACCTGCTGAAATCGAACTGCCTGGTCACCGGCCAGCCGGACTGGGGCAGCGTGCAGATCCGCTATGCCGGTCCGCAGATCGACCAGGAAAGCTTGCTCAGGTACCTGATCGGCTTCCGCGAGCACAACGAATTTCACGAGCAATGTGTCGAGCGCATCTTCACCGACATCCTGCGCCAGTGCAAACCGCACAAGCTGGCCGTGTACGCCCGCTACACCCGGCGCGGCGGCCTCGATATCAACCCCTGGCGTGCGAATTTCAGCACCGGCATGCCCGCCAACCTGCGTACGGCGCGCCAGTAAGGTTTGTGCGGACGGGTGAAATTCCAGGTTCCGCCCCCATCTGCTGTCCGTTTAGAGCGACATATCGCCCCATGGCCGAATTATCTTGTTGGCAAACCGACATGGGCAATCCTATGCGCGAGATGGCAAGAATTGGCTAGAAAAGTTGGCAAACAGGGGTTGGGGCGGGCGTTTTGTGCGCCAAAACCTGAATTTCATATTGGAAATTGCGCATGTGTGAAGGACGCGTTCAAGACTGGCACGGCTTGCTGCGTAGCGCCAGGTGGACAGGCGCCGGACCGGGTGCAAAATCGAATGTCATCGCCATGAAACGGGCCTATAATTCCCGCTCGCAAGCTCCCCTGGGGCACCGCAATAGAAGCGTGTTATGACTAATCTAAGCAAAATCCTGTCGCTTGAGAACGTTCAACTCGATCTCGAAGTGTCGAGCAAAAAGCGCGCCTTCGAACAGGCTGGACTGATTTTCGAGAACAACTGCGGCATCGCCCGCTCGACCGTCTCGGACAACCTGTTCGCGCGTGAACGCCTCGGTTCTACCGGCCTCGGCCACGGCGTCGCCGTGCCTCATGGGCGCATCAAGGGCAGCAAGAGCCTGAAATCGCCGCTGGCCGCCTTCGTGCGCCTGCTCGAGCCGATTCCCTTCGAATCGCCGGACGGCCAGCCGGTCAAGCTGCTGTTCTTCCTGCTGATCCCGGACCACGTGACCCAGCAGCACCTGGAGATCCTGTCCGAGATCGCGGAACTGTTCTCGGACGAAGCCGTGCGCATCGCGCTGGCCACCGATCCGGATCCGAAATCGGTCCACGAACGCATCATCAACTGGCAACCCAGCCTGCAGGCGCTGGGCTGAACCCGGCCCTGCGCCCACCACCGCGAACATGTCCATGCTGCAGACACCGCTGACCATCCAAAGGCTGTACGACGACAATCGCGACACCCTGCAGCTGGGCTGGTTCGCGGGCTTTCCCGGTGGCGAGCGCCTGATCTCGGGCGACGCCGTCTCGGCCGCCGACCAGGTCGGCCACCTGAACCTGATCCACCCCGGCCGCATCCAGGTGTTCGGGCACCAGGAACTGAACTATTACCAGCGATTGAAATCGGGTTCGCGCAGCCACGTGATCGGCGAGCTGATCGCGGGCGAGCCGCCGGCGCTGATCATCGCCCAGGGCCTCGACACCCCGCCCGACATCCTCGCCATCTGCGACGAAAAGAATATCCCGCTGTTCTCGACGCCATTGCCTGCGGCGCAAGTCATCGACTTCCTGCGCGTGTATCTGTCGAAGAAACTGGCGCAGCGCGTGATCATGCACGGCGTGTTCATGGACGTGCTGGGCGTGGGCGTCCTGATTACCGGCGATTCCGGCCTGGGCAAGAGCGAGCTGGGCCTGGAACTGATCTCGCGCTCGCACGGCCTGGTGGCCGACGACGCCGTCGAATTCTCGCGCATTGCCCCGAACATGATCGAAGGCCGCTGTCCGCCGCTGCTGCAGAACCTGCTCGAAGTGCGCGGCCTGGGCCTCCTGGACATCAAGGCCATCTTCGGCGAGACCGCGGTGCGCCGCAAGATGCGCCTGAAACTGATCGTACACCTGGTCAAGCGCGGCGCGCTGGACGAGGAAGTCGAGCGCCTGCCCTTCCATTTCCCGACCGAGGACGTGCTCGGCCTGCCGATCCGCAAGGTCGTGATTCCCGTCGCGGCCGGCCGCAACATCGCGGTGCTGCTGGAGGCTGCCGT
>Ga0265780_10009189_pt1 | contig 11880 bp, 11 predicted proteins | sample P1T30metagenome_FD_192432 | JGI IMG/M metagenome (GOLD analysis project Ga0265780, IMG submission 192432) | Plant litter microbial communities from East Loma Ridge, Irvine, California - P1 T30 | ecosystem: Environmental > Terrestrial > Plant litter > Unclassified | place: USA: California... | reverse complement strand
AGTTTGCTCTCCTCTGTGGGGGGACATTGGCCTGAGAGAGTGATGGTTGCAGCGCCGTGAGCGCAGAGACCACCCTGCCCTGCATTCAACCGCAGCGTTCACTCACTGCACCCAAGCGGAACAACAAACGGAAGCAAAAGATAAAACTTCGCACGACACCCCAATTTTTTTCCTCACCCACCACCAAACTTCCCTGACAGCCTTTGGCGCACATCGAAGTCGACATCATGGCGTCCGAATTTTCGACTACCGCCTTCGCGCCGACGTACAGCGAAGAGAGATCACGCTTCTGCTTCAACTACAAGCTCGTTACCTCCGAGCAGTCTCGCACTGATGCCATCCGCTACTCGCCGCTCGTCTCTCTTGCCGTCAAACATGCCATAGACAACCCGACTCCGCAGCCCAGCAATGGCCTTAGTACCTTGTCAAAGAGCACTGTCTCCGCAGAACTTCCGTCCAGTGGCTCGCCGTCTGCAGCACCAATCGCACAGAAGTCGCAGTCTGCGCCCGTCTCGAAATCATCGCCACACTCGGTCCATGCCACCATCTTTGGCAAGCCGAGTATGCTTGCCACAACCTCAAAACTTGGACTCCCTACACCCACTCCAAATGTTTTCGGAGCTTCTTCCCTGACGACCACCGGTGCCTTTGGGCAGGCGGCAAGTCCTCAGCACAAGCGCCAAATCTCCGTTCACAGTGGCGACGCACCATTCGAAGGTGATGCGAAAGTGGTCAAGCTGGAAGTGCAACGTTCGTCTACGCAAGCAAGTCCCGCCTCCGGTGGCACTTCTAATCACACAGCCGCAGTCGGAAAGGAGAATGTGAAGCCCAGTACCTCAACATCTTCGATGCAACCACAAGCCGCCATTTTTTCTGCTGGAATGCCCGGGACCTCTACCCCGACCTCCGGAACTACCAAAATCAACAGCCCGTCTCCCTTTGATTTCGTTTTCAAACCCTTTGGTGGAAATGAATACAAAGAAGTCGCCGAGCAAGCAAGCAGCTCCGGAGGCAGCTTCGGAACGCTCGAGAAATTCGCGAGACCCATCAAGCCAATGAAAAAGTCTCCTGCCCTTCCGCAATACGGCCTCCTCGGATTTGACCTGGACAACTGCGACACCAACGGCAACCCCGAGCCCATCTTGCTCAACACGAATTCGCCGAGTTCGGTCTTCCTTTGTGGCTCTCAGGGCAGTGGTAAGAGCTACACTCTAAGCTGTATGCTCGAGAACCACCTCTTGATCGACCCGAGTGTAGGCGTGCAACGTCATACCATCCCTGGCTTCGTCTTTCACTGGGACACGAACGCTTCTGGTTCGCTCGCCGAGGCCGCGAGCTTGTGCTCGCGTGGTATCAAGGTTCACGTCCTGGTGTCATGGAGCAACTACCGTCACATTAAATCCCTGTACGAAGAGTTCGCCAGAGAGGCTGGCGGCACCATCGAGGTCCGTCCGCTCTTGTTCCAAGATCATGAGCTGACGGTCAACAACATCCGCGATTTGATGGCTTTCCGTGACGCTTCCTCCAACTCACCACTCTATCTTGAAGTAATTCAGAACATGCTTCGCCGACTCGGACGTCAGAATGAAAGGTTCTCGATCGCGACCTTTCTGAGTGATCTGGCTGCTCCCGGTTTGCTCAACACTGGTCAGCTGCAGATGCTTGAACAACGTCTCAACATCCTCAAGACATTCTCTGCAGCCACTGCTCCGGAAATTCTCCAGCAGGACAACAAGAGTCTTACGGGAAAGAAATTGGCCAAAGAGTGCAAGGCCCAGGGTCTGGACTTCACAGGAGACTGTATCACTGTCGAGCGAGGCACACTCACCATCGTCGACCTCTCCGACCCCTTCGTAGACGCCGGCACGGCCTGCGTTCTCTTCGACATCTGCCTCGGCATCATCATCAAGACTCACAAAGAGGCTCTAACCGCAAAGAGAATCTCTCCCGGTCTCATCATCACTCTCGACGAAGCACACAAGTTCCTCGACAAAGACATCCCGTCCGCCGAGATCTTCACCAACTCCCTCCTCACCACCATCCGCGAGCAGCGCCACAACGCCGCCCGCGTCATCATCGCCACGCAGGAGCCGACCATCTCAGAGAAGCTGATGGACCTCTGCTCCGTCAGCATCGTGCACCGCTTCAGTTCTCCTGCCTGGTTCACCGCGCTGTGCGGCCATCTGGGCGGAGCTTCGAACCTGACGAGCGAGAACGAAGACGACAAGACTGCGGCCAAGAAGGAGAGCTGTTCAAGCAGATCCTGGCGCTCCAGACAGGAGAGTCTCTCGTCTTTTCGCCGACGAGTTGGGTCCGCGGCGGCGCTGGTGCTGTGGAGCCTGCGAGGCTGGGCAGCGGAGTGCTGCGGATGAAGACTAGGGAGAGGAAGGGCGATGACGCTGGGAAGACGTGGAATGTGGTTTAGGGACTTTGCGAGTTTGGTTGGAGATTGAAGTGGTGCTTTCGCCGCCTTTGGGCGTTCTGTCTTGCCATGGTCACGAAGAAAGCTCGCTTGGACCGATCAAATCGCAGAATAACAGGCATGCGATGAGCAGTGGCAGTGGGCTACGCTTCTCGACTCCGAATTCGGAGATCACTTGCTTCCTTCGCTGGACTGCATGACTCTCCACAGTCAATTTGACAGAGTCCGAGTAGAAAATTAATCCCAACGTTCAGAGTACTGTAAAATCTCATCGTCAAGTTCTTCCTTCATCGTGATCTGAGAAACATGCTCAAACTTTCCAACCACTGCGGTACTGCAAAACCTGGGCTCAACGGCAACGTGAACCACAGTTTAGCACAAGAAGAGAAATTTCATAAAATAATGGCTCTGCAAGTCAGTCGTACAGTACAGGAACCACAACGCAGCGCAGACATCCGTACGTGCACGTTTACTTACCTGCATACATAAGTTGGCAAGTTGTCTGGACGGGCGCACTCCGCCCCTCGGGCCTCCACCCACAGTGCTCAGATCCGATGCATGAGCTCTCGCACGCGCATACCTCGTCCACGGACGAGAGTCCGGCAGCAGATTTCAAAGATGTAAGTCTGACATCCTTTTGATCGTCGACGGCTTGGTGGTATTCACGAAGGCGATGTTCATACCTTTGAATCCAGGCGGTACGTGCTTGTGTTGCGATGCGATGTGATGCGATGCGGCAAAGGTGATGCGTCTTTCCGCGGCGTCATGACTTCGGACGACGTTCACGAGACACGAACCTGTGTCACTGTGACCTGACCACCATACCACGCCCAGAACAGCCATCACCGCTGCTTGGCCTCAGGTACACCTCAAATGGGCAAGATCACAAACCGCATCCTCTTCCCCAAGCCATGCAAATGCGCCACCGCGGCCCTCCACTGCCTTTCATTCTCAAACTCATACACCGTCGGATCCGCCGCCGCGCCTTCGTCACCCACGTTTTCCTCGACAAAACCCAGTCGATCCCGGCTCTGGTCAAGACCATGCTCAATCCTCAGCAGCTTAAGGAACTTGTCGAAATCCAGATGGTCGATCAACGCTCCGGTGTAACGAGATGGCTTGGTAGCGCTCTTGCCACTCGCGTCGTGCTTTTTGCGGGAGGGGGAGTTGTCGACGGTGATGTCGCAGGGCGAGCAGACGATACAGGTGTTGCCGGATTTGCGAGTGACGAGTAAGGTTTCTGAGATTAGGCCTGGGTCGGGATTGAGATCGGGAATGGATTGCGTTGGAACGATGGTTGCTTGATATGCTACTGGATCAGGAGTGGGTGGCGACTGCGCTGAAGGTGACGGGGTTTGTGGTACGACCTGAGACCGATTATTGAGCAGCATGATTTCACGCACGAGCTCATCATTCACCGCTGCTGCAGTTCCGCTCCTCGCAAGATCGCTTTGAGCTCCCCTGTTTCGATTACCTACGTTCGCGCTCACAGGATTGCCATCGTGATTGTGAGGCTGCATGTGGCGACCATATCTCAAACGCCACCGATCGTCTTTCAGCGGAGACTTCTCATGGACAATCCACATCCTGAATGGACAACCACACTTGATGGTGCGGGTGTGTCGCCTGCGCTCGTGATCGGCGATCTTGCGAGTGTTTTTCATGTGGCCTGCTCGCGCGCATTGGTAGCGGCTGCGGCTGCCATCGGCGCCGGATTTGGAGGCGCCAGATTTTGTTAGTCTGTAGCCTCGTTCTGCGGCCCTGGCTTCGCTGTAGGCTCGTAGTTCTTCTAATGTTGCGAATGAAGCTTCTGGAGGTGGGATCATGAGTTCGCGTGGGATTAGGCCCGTTAGTGGGAGTGTTCCGGGGGTTATCGATGGTGATGCATGATCTTGTTGTGGTGGTGGTTGTTGTGATTGTGGCTGCTGTGTTGAATCATTTTGCGTTGGTCCATGTTGCGTTGATGGCTGCTGGAGTGTTGATTGACGAGATGGTTGCGGCCGAGGAGGCGATGGTGCCGATATCACATACGGGTGCATGGCCGAGTTTGGTATTGAGTAAGTCAAGGACAGATCGGGCGCACGCATCTGGTGTTGATAAGACATATATGTCGATGAGAACGGTGTGTTGGACGACATGTTGTCCCTACCATCATTATGAGGTGAAGGAGGACATCTCCACAGGCTTAGGGAGGCCTTCTTGCAGGGCACGGACAAGCAATCAGAAGTGGAGCGGGTGAAGAATTGGCTTCTGTCTTCTTTAGCGCCACTCCGCACGCTACCGACACGCTAGGCCCTTCTGGACGCTGAACCCTCGATGGTTCCTGCTCTAGCTCGGCACCAATCGCCGTCACACCACCACCAGGCCAGGCCAGTCCTGTCTTGTGAGCATGTTGCGCAGCTATTCTCGTTCCTGCCTTTGTTGCCGGTCAGCCGCAACCTCGCTCTCCATGACACGACTTCTCCACGCTCTCAGCGCCGTGTACTTTGAACCTCACTGACACATCACCGTCCGGCGCATAATCGTCACTTCCCTCACACTCGTTCAACCTGCAGATTTGGGGAGGAAAGAGCGACTTGGTCAGCGAGGGATATTAGATTGCCGCAGCATTCCTCACTCGGACGCACACCTCGCTCTTGCTCTTGCTGTACACATCAACCGAGCTATCTTCACCGTGACCCTCATCGCATCTCTCCGCCTCTGCCGCGGATGACACGCCCTTAGCCGCCGCCATGTTTTCCACCGCCATGCTTACCACCGCCCTTCTCGCCCTCCTCTCCGCCTCCCTCGCTTCCGCCCAGCTGCTCGCCCAAGGACTCCCGGCATGCGCGCAAACATGCACCCTTCTCAACCAAGCTGCTACGGCGTGCAGCGGCCTTCAGAGCGCAAACCAGGGCACATGGGCTTGCTTCTGCCAGTCTGCATACCTCAAAACTCTCTACTCCTCTCCCAGTGGCATTTGCGATGCATTCTGTACGGATCCGGCGCAGAACCAGCAGGTCATGACCTGGTACCAGTCAAACTGCGGCACCGACAACGGCGCATCTGAGCATGCAGACAATGGGAGCGGAGGACAAACCACTGTAGTCATAACATCCACGAGTACATCCGCCAATCCTGCTGCGCCCACCACGGCCACTAGAGGTGCCGCTGCGACTGCTTCGTCCGGCTCCAGTGCTCAGAATGCGAACCGGAAGCAGTCTGAGGGAGGCAGCTGGTGGGATAATCACTGGGTATGAACATGCACACAATCATGCCATGTGCTATGCTAACAACTGCGTACAGAAATGGATCGTTATGGTCATCGTCCTCGCGATCGCCCTTGCTATCATCGCCGTTCTGGCGACCTGGCTAAAAAAGCGCCATGATCGTAAGCGCGACCAACCAAATACATCATTCAACGAAGGCATTACCACACGGACGGCGCCCTCGGACCCGAAACTCGGCCAAACCGAAAAAGCAGACGCAAGCGGCTCCATGCCTCCAGTTGCGCCCGCTCTCAACAACTCGCCCCACGGCCGCAACAGCCCGATCCGCACGCGCGAAGCTTTCATGCCATACGGCTACAATTACACGCGCTCAGAGTCACGCCTCGCTTCTGGCGCCACCGGGCCCGAAGATTCAATCGAGCAAGTGCCGCCTCCACCACCCGTTGTTGCGGCTGGCCCGCTCGCAAGTGGAAGGGCAAGTCCGCGTGCCAGGGGTGGAACACCTGTTGGAGAGCTTGAAAAGGGTGGAATCGAAGGCACGCCTACGCCCACCGGGCAAGTAAAAAGAAAGAAAGTTCTGGTAAGGGAGAGAAGCGTGGAAGACGATGTTGAAACTCCCACGAAGACGAGCGGCTTGCGTTGAGACAGCAACTTTTGTCGCGTAGTCTGCATGTTTCTTGGATATGCTAGTTTTCACTCGGGACATCAAATCGATAAACGGGTTATGAATTGTACCTTTGTATCAATCTTCTCGCTAGTCTCCAAGTCCGGGTTTGAACCAAAAGACTCGGATCTTCTACAGCACATGATACAAGCTTGCCCCTGCCACGAAACCCCGAGGCGAAGCCTACTTTGTTACTGTACTGTAGCTTTCTGCTGATCTTTCGCGAAATCGTTGATACTATTCACAGGTTAATCCAGAGCAGACGGCTCACCACATCAATCAATCACTTGCACTTCGTCCACGTAGCACTATCTCACGTCAACACAGTCAGCTTCGCGTTATCACTCCCTATCCTATCGCGAACACGCCCCGCCATATGCTCGTAGCAATCGTATCCTGTACCCCAAGCATCGTCTTTTCCATTCAGCTGATACGCATCCCTGCTTCGCCCCAAAACCTCAACGGTGGCGCCGAACTCGACGTCGCCGCAGAACGTCTTGAAGCCCTGCAAGGGGAGATGGTGCCCATCCCAGCGTCGAAGGCGGACTCGTTCTTGCAGAAGTTCGCATGCGTTTTTGTACTGCACGTAGACCGATGTGGCGGAGAAGAGGCCGCCGCTGGAATTGCTGTTGGCGAGTTGGGGTGAGCTGCAGGAGGGCATTGTGACGGAGTTGGCGTTGGTGAAGGGTGGGCGCATCGGGCGAGGGCTTGGAAGGGTAAGGCTAGGAAGGGCAGGGCATGGGAGAAATGCATTGCTGGAAGATGTGAGTAGGCTATGGGGCGGCTTGGTGTGGAAGGGGCGAAACTTGCTGATGATTTTTCTAATCTCATAGCAATCCATGCGATTTTGCTCATAGCCATCGAATTTCCCGGAAAATCCTCACAGAATAACTTGGAGGTGTCAGATACTGGAGAGCAATGTCGGCCGCAATTGGGTTCTCGGCCTCCGGGTGCAGTTTTGGACGCAACAACCTATTCACTCGCACTTGATCGAATCGCACGCCGGCATGTTACATTCCCGTTTTACATATCTTGCTTCTTCAAGCACTGACTACACTTTTTGATGCCGCGTGCGTGTATCTTTCGGCGTAGACAGCCAACATGGTTCGCTTCACAGTGCAGCGAAGCTTGCGAAGTGCTTCTCTGCTTGTAAGACACGATGAAGTTATGTCCTCTCGTCGTCACTGTGAAAACATGTGGTCTCCCCCCAAGCAAGCATGGCTTCCCACTCGCCATTCTCGAGTCTCTTGAGATTTTTCTCACGCAGACGAGTCCTTGGGTCCTCATCGCCCAGAGCAGTGAGTGACACATCCCAAGAGGTTCTCATCAAATCTGTAGCTGCTTCGGGATCCCGGAGTTTCAACTCGCAGATCGCCAGCATCTCAATGGTCTGTACTCTTCGATCATCGAATCTGCCGTAGATCTGTTTGTGGTCGTATGCCACCAAGTCCATCAAGTGCTGCTTTGCCAGGTCGTACTTCTCGAAGATGCCATAGAGATGAACAAGATTGAATCGCAGCATGTTCACAACCCGATCGTGTTGACCTAGGCGATTTAGTCCAAGCTCGAGTGCCTGAAGCTGTTCCGAGATGACCGTCGCTGACAATGTATCGTACTTTGCGTTCACAACTTTGTGCTCGATCGTCGTGGAGTCTTCCCGCTCCCATTTTGTCGTAAGCCTGAGAGCTAAACACTCCATTGGAAATCTCTCTGTCCACCATTCAGAGAGATGGGCAATGATCATCTCACGGTTCCAGGAGGCAGCGGAGATTCTGATCTCACCCTCCGGATGATCAAGAATCGCTTTTTGAATTCTTTTGGCTTTTTCGGCCCATTCCCTTCTCTTCGCTGGGTCTTCCTGGACCAGGTCTTCCAAAGAACATTGCTGGTAGAACCTAGCTAGCTCTACCTCAGCAAGCATGGTTTCCGATGCAGACTCACCGAAGAGTTCTGACGTGAGAGTGCGACCCGCTACGAAGGCGCGTTCTGCTGGTTGAATCTCCCTTGTGCTCAGGAAAGTCGTGCCAAATGCAGTGCAGACTTCCGCAAAGTGGGTTGGCGTGAAAGGGACGACGATGCGACTTCCGCCCAATCGGCGCATATAGTCGGTCAGAACCCAGCGCAAATCGATGCCGTCATCGCACTTGGTCCACGTGTGGCAGCAGGCCGTCACAAGTACTCCACGGCAGACCTCGTATTCGTCTTCTGGCATCTCAGAGTCGGCACACCATCGCACCAAGCCATGAATGGTGAATCCTGACCACGAGACAGACTCAGGGTTGATCTCAAAGACACTTCTCTCAAGGCTGGGTTCGTCCTGAGAAGCTGAACGTATCAGGTTGAATCGCTTCAGTCGTGCGATACTTCTCCTGTATGCCAATGAATCCCAGACTCCTGCACCCGAGACTCTCAATAAGTGCCTGAACCACAAGGGAAGATCTACTGTGAGGCCGACAGACATTGCCGCCAGTGATTGGCTCGCACCTCTGAAAATCTCACGGTGCACAATAGTGGGTCCGAGCATCACCGCAAGCTTGAGCAATTGTATTGTACAGTCGCGAAACTCTGGGTCGGCCTGCTCTGAACGTTTCAGCGAACTCAAGATTGTCTCCCAAACACTCCAGATGGTCTTCTTGTACGCACTCGTGGCGTTGAGTTCGGAATCCGACAATACAGTCTTCGCGTGTACTTCCAGGTCGACCAAGTACTGCTCGATAGCACTGATTGCGGGACCTTCTGGATCGATATCGTCCGGAATATCTCTGTTGTCTATGTCGTCCCAGATGCGGGCGCTTGCGAGGTCCAGGGCGAGTGCCATACAGTCCAACCGGTTAGCGAGCTTCTCCAGACGAGATGTGAAGTTCAAAGACGCGTTCGAAAGGTCTATGCTCTTGTTGATCGATTGTGCCAGGAGTGCCTTGCATTCGTCCATCTCCACCTTGTCGACTTTTGTGCATTTTGCTCTGGGGACAAGCTTCGCGGCCTTTCCGTCCTGGCTTGTGATGATGACAGAACCTGCAAGAACATTACTGGGAACGATGTGCACCAGCTCGTCCAGCTCGTCGGCGTTATCGAGCACGACTAGCCACTTCTGCTCCTGCTTTCTTCCCGCGAGCCACGCCAAGAGCTTTTGCACAGCAGGGGTATCATGCAGCAAGCCTTCATCCGTCCTTTTCTCCAGAGTGATTGAGAGGGCGCCACAACATCTCTCGAAACTGGATAATGTACTTGTTTTGTCCCGGACGTCGAGCCAGAGAACGGTGTCGTAGTGTTTTCTGTGCTGTTGGATATACCGAACCGCAAGCTGAGTCTTGCCAGTTCCTCCAAGACCGACCAAGGCGAGTGCATGCACCAGTGTTTTGCTGCCGCACGATTTCTGCATCTTGGAGGCAATCTCCGCTGAGATAGTAGGACGATCAATGTAGGTGTCCAATAGCGACAACGACACCGGTGAGATACACGGGTTGTCTCGCGTCGGATTGAGAACTTTGGCAGGCGTGCCATTGCTTGAGATATCATGTCAGAGGTACAGTTCGTTTCAACAAATTCCGTTGTGAGCAGCACTTACAAGTTGTTGGTCTGGTTGCCGTGATTGATAGTATCCCTGTTGATTGACTCCATGGTTCGTCCTGTCAGAAGTGTATGCTCTGCCGCAGAAGACTTTCGCTTTCTATGGGGACCAGCCGATATTGATGACACCTCTCCTGTGATATACGCAGCACCGTGTGAGCAAACAAAGCAATGTGATGTCGGTGAAAGAGAGGTTCGTGAAGCCAAACGCACCGCAGGGGTTCGCAAACGGATGTGGTCGCAGCACGGCCGCCTGCATAACGCTTGCCAACCATGCTTTGATCTTTTGTTGCTGGCCTGTGTTCATGTTTGCCACAACTTCAAAGGGGATCGTCTTGTTGCAGGGTTAAAAAGAAAGCTGCGATGTCGCAACAAGTCGATTTTGATCTCACCAACAGCTCCCAGCCCGAGCCTCCTCATACCATGGAGATCGCAGGCGTGGCCATCGGTATCTTACCTCTCGTCAGCTTGTTCGAAAACGCTATCGCTTGCTTCACCCGTGTGAAGATGGCAAAGTCCTTCGGCCCTGATCTCCAATTTTTCATGGTTCGCCTTGAAGTCCTCCACCTGCGTCTCACACGATGGGGAAAAGCCCTTGGCTTGAACAAACCGACCAAAGACAATCAAGCGCCTAACACCAACCTTCCTACGTCTGATCAAAAGCTTGCCACCAAGGTGCTCGAACAAATCAAGACACGCTTCGAGGATGCCGCCAAGGTTGTACAAGACGTTGATATCGGAGAAGACCTCGCCGCAACAACGGCGGACTTGGGTGACAAAGGAGCTTTGGTCGAAGGATTGAGGACCATGTCGATCAAGCGCCACCCTCGCCCCAGCACCATGACCAAAGCGAAGTGCGTGATATACCAGAAGGAACGGCTCTCGGACCTTATCGAGGATCTGTCCAAGTCTCTCAACGAACTCGACCAGGTGCTGCCCGCAGATTCCGCCGGTTTGACGCAGATATGCGACGAAGAAGCAGGCGAGCTTCTCGACCGTGTAGCGATCAGCGAAGCGGCCGTGGCCCTGCTTGAAGACGTCACTGCAAAGCTGGACAGGCAGCTCGGCGATGCAATCGCACGGCGAAGGGCACCAGTAAGTACAAACTACCACCAGAAACTTTTACGAGAGATCCTGACGCTGTAACAGACAAGTTCCGGAGCCACAGTCCACAATTACCACAATGTCAGAGGCGTCAACGTCGGAGCCACGGTGACTGGTGATCAAACCAACACCTTGAACTTCTCTTGAATCCATACTTGCCACATAGGTGGGAGATGGAACCAGATGACAGCCGTGTGGGCTCCTCAAATTATTTGCACTCGCTGCTTTGCTGAAGACGACCGGCAATCTGTATGCATTTAGCTCGAATCCGCAGATCAGAGATAGTAAACAGCCGATGCTGGAAACCATGATATGAAACATTGCCGCAAGATGCCCAAGCCTGTCTGCTAGAGAAAGGAGCGCAGACCAGTTGCTTACAGTGCAAAGGAGAGGCAACGAATGAGCAGTAGGAGGTAATGACCCTATGACCTCGCTGCAGATGCCAACAGGTTCTAGATACGCGTGGGACAGTGTTTTTTTTCCGCCGCTGACATCGTTGTTGCGGTCTCTTTCATCGTGGTCATTTGTGCACCTGGAATAAGAGGTGTGGTCTCCTGGACAGGTTGAATGTCGATTACAACGGCGAAGTCTTGAGAGCGAGAGACTGGAAGTCCACCATCGGTCCAAGGCAACGACGACGTCATGCCTTCCGAACTGACCTCGGCTCGTTTCTTAAGCCGCGAACTGCGAGCTGTGACATCCCGTCGCCTAGGTAGTTGCACATCACATTGCCCAGCTTGACAATATAGCAATTGCACACTCGCTGCTAGCCATTGCAGTCTGCATAAACATCACCACGTACTCACATCATGCTCGCCTCACGCGTCAGGCCCTGCGCCTCTCAATTCAACAAGTTCATCGTCCCACTACGAGCTCGCTACTCCAGCGCAACCGAGCAGCAGTATGAGTTC
>Ga0265780_10009187_pt1 | contig 11883 bp, 12 predicted proteins | sample P1T30metagenome_FD_192432 | JGI IMG/M metagenome (GOLD analysis project Ga0265780, IMG submission 192432) | Plant litter microbial communities from East Loma Ridge, Irvine, California - P1 T30 | ecosystem: Environmental > Terrestrial > Plant litter > Unclassified | place: USA: California... | reverse complement strand
TCGCGTGCTGTACCGCCTTTTTGGCAAGGCTGTCCGCGGACCTGATCTCTGCATCGTCGCGCTAGACCCCCAACGTGCATTGCACCGAGCTGGTAAGTGCCGTCCCGTCTATATCGATCGTCAGGCGAAGGGCTTTCCATCTCCGTACCGCCTTTGAACATGTAGTCTACAGCGATACTCATACATCGTGCCTAGTGCCATCTCATTTGATTCCGCTTTCCTTTTTTATGCCAGTTCTCGTCTGAACCCTTCCGCACTGTAATTCGCCCAGCGTCAGGTGACCACGCGATGCATACTTACTTGTCCTAAGATAGAAGGAACATGGTGCTGGAAACGCCGCTGCTCCGGGTGAGCAGACCCGTGGCTGCTTGTTCGCGATGTCGAGCCGCAAAAGTCAAGTGCGATGGAAAGCTGCCCGCATGCACCGCCTGTGAAAAGTCTAATCGGGCCTCTGAGTGCTCGAGCACGAACGATCAGTTTGCGCGCGGAAAAGAACGGAGCTATGTTGCTACATTGGAATCCAGAGTCGAGAAGCTCGAGAAGAAGATCCAGGAAGCACGGGCGAGGCGGAAGTCTTCAGGCGTTCTAATGCTAGACATGTCTGAAAACTCGACCCCGCGTAGAGCGTCTGCCGATACCATAAAAGCAACTAGACCCATCAGCAAAAGAGCTGCACGACGGAAGGAAGCATCAGAGATTGATGACCTGGTGTCAGATTTCGGTCTTCTGTGAGTGCGCCATATCCACCTTAATGTGCTGCACTAACCCACCAAGTGCTGTGAATGCCACTGCGAGAGACTTCTATGGCTTCACAACAGAAATGTCTTACGCCCGCCTGATCCGATCGGCGAGTGCAAAAGAGCCACTACCCGCAGACCTGATCAAAGCACTACCTCCAAAGTATGCAGCAACGCCACTGATTCAGCACTACTTGAACAACATCTTCACTCTTTGGCCAGTCTTCGAGGAGGCTACCCTATACTCCTCCGTGGATGCCGTCTACCAGCAAGGTGACAACGCAAAACCTTGGGATCGGTGGAGCGTGCGCATGGTGTTGGCCATCGCATGTCTTTCCCAGTCCGAGTCGAGAGGTGACACCCACTACTCTGATGCCGTCGGACACATGAATGCTGCGTTAGAAAACGCCGAAGACGTGTTACATCCGGGCTACGTTTCTAGCATTCAAGCTTTGATACTCTGGACCATCTATGCTACTATGGACCCGCATCACTTCGATAGCTGGACACTAGTGGGCGCAGCTTCCAGAGCGATGGTCGATCTTGGTATACATCAAGATCCATCTAAGAATGTTGCAATGTCAAGAGCAAAGCTAGAGATCAGGAGAAGAGTGTACTGGTGCGTATACTCTCTAGACAGGTAAGGCCGCACCTCATTCTCTCTCTATTTCTGCTTGCTAACCATATGGTAGATCAACATCGCTCGTCCAGACTCGCGCCTTTTCATTCTCAGACGAGGCTGCACACGTCGGCTTTCCATTTTACAACGCCTCAGTATCACCAAAGTTTGCCTCACCTACATCCCAAGTCTTCCAACAGTCTTTTGACACCGCGGTTGATCTCTTCAGAATACGAGAGATACAATCGGAGTGGTATATGGATCTCTTCCAATCTGGTCGCGAGCCTTGGCAAGAACCTTACCAATATATCTGGAAGCAATATAACAGGATGTCGGAGTGGTTCCAAGATATGCCACAGAGCACTTTACCCGCCGTAAAGTCCTTCTTCGAGCTCGAACTTCTTTACAGCTATGTCTACATTCTCTCACCAAGCCCGCGGATACCCCACATCCACGAGTATGCTCAACGGCTGATCTTTGAACATTGCATCGCGTATGCTACAAACCTTTTGGCCGTATTGGATAAGCCGTCTCACACAGTCAAACCCCCGGTCACCTTCTATGACGCCATGCGTGCGTATATGACAGGCCGACAGTTTGTCGATGTTCTGTCACGCAACATGGAAATGATTCTTGACCCAAGACCACCAGTGCCACCAACCCCACTGGCCCCTCAAACGGAATCCGAAGATCCGCTCGCACCACCCGCGCAGATCAGTGCTCCAGCTTTCCCGTCGCCACTGCTTCCAGAGGGGCAGAGTTCACCGTTGGATCCTACGACTCGCGCCATAAACGCTATCCACGACTACACATCAGTACTCTCCAAGTTCGGACTGAGATTCGGCTTTACCCACTGGCGCGATCGTTTCCAACGAGAGTCGGCCGCTCTCTCCGCACAGCTCTATCAACGCCAGCAGACGTCCCCACACACCTCGCCTCCAGTCCAGCAGCTCCCACCGCCCGTCGATTACCCTCCGCAATGGTTACCAATGCCGTCTGTGTCACCGCAAGCGCCAAACCTGATGTATCCTGGCGGCCCAACAACGCCGCCTAGTCTCTTCCCACAATCTAGTCCTTTCGCCAGCTCGATGTCTTACACCGGCACTTCGTACGATGGATCTGGACATAGTCCGCAACCACACGGTATGACCTTCGACGCGAGCCCAGGTCAACAAACGTGGGCTACTCCCTCGCCTCAGCCGGTGCCTGAGTTGCCACAACCTTCCGGCGGACAGAAGAGGAGAGCGATGGTGTACGGGCCGGGCTTGCCTGCCCCACACCAAGGACAGGGTCATAGTCCTGGTGCGTCATCGATATCAGGGCAGGATAGCAATGGATGGGCACAGCAGGATCAGCAGCAGCAACAGCAACAGGATCCAAACAGCTACTTCCAAGTACCGTCTCTACAGCAGCAGCATAGCAATTCGTGGACGCAGGATCCGTCGCAAGGGAATTGGGGATGAAATCGCAAATGGTATACAGCTCTATATAGTGCTTGATGCTTCCCAAGCTACATAAAGCAACGTCTAGTCATCCCAGCTGTTGTATTCCCGATCTTCCACTGGCGCGTCGCCATCTCCATCGATCACCGTGGTTGTGTCTTTCATATTCGTACCGCATAACAAGCTCCTTGTCTGTGATCGAATAGTATGTATGGCATACAACTTCCCTGACGTCTCTATTTGGTGGATCTGCTGCCAAGGGGTGAATTGGAACTTCGTTGCTCCATGATGTGTGATCATGTGTTGCCTAAACTCGGCCCCATTGCGGAAGATGTCTTGGGTGCACGCCCGCAGCTGATGTGTATCTGCATGTTCTTCTAGGGCTAGTTCATCGAGTCTAGACATGTGGTCCGACACCTCGCATCGGAGAGTGAATGAGCAAAGTCGACAACTGGTGACAGACATTTGAACAGTGTTTTCCAGGGCTTTGTCGACCGGGATCTTGTAGAGCGAGTGCCAGTCGAGAAGATGACGACACGAGAATGTAGAGCAGTTGGGGTGTTCTTGAGCGGCAGAGTCGGCGTCGGGGAATTCACGACCACATGATGAACAGTGGAATGGGCTTGTGCTTTTCGGGAGTCAGCGAGCAAAAGCAATATGTGTTTCTGTAACGTACATTTTCAGCTTGGGTGCGCATCGCGGTAGTCTCTCTGGCCACCAGGCAGACCGACATATACCTTTCCGCATGTGGAAGGCAACATGATCGAGTCGTTGTCGCCAGGTTTCGAAGGTGTCGCCACAAAAGCCACACCGCAGAGAAGATGCTGATATAGCAGGATTGTCTATCTTCCAGGCCGAAAGTATTTCTTTCGGTACTCTCTTTACGTTCGAACCCTTAAGATGATTCCCTTTGATGTGCTGTGATAGCAGATCCTCTCGTAGAAAGGTTCTGCTTTCCTGAGATTTTGTCGCACAGCTATCGAAATGGTGGTCCGATATGTGACTCATAAGAACGTCGTCTTCTCCACAAATAAAACACACTGGCAGTCTCATGACATTCCTAACATCTAGAGAACAGATCCAGTGGTAAGGACTATCATGGACCGCTTCTTCGTGTCGTGACCATGCGGACTTGTGTGGGAAGTCTTTTTCGCATTTAGGGAAAGTACAAAAGTATGGATTGCTACCACGGGGTGCTGTTTCGATGGTCTGGAAAGGTACCTGTCAAAATGATGTGAGTAACGGTGACACAGATAATCTTAGTCAGCATCGTTGGAAGGAAATATGCACTCACATCGGCCTCCTTACGTAAGCTTTTGCCTGTCTTCTTCTGGTAGCCGTTGGGTAATGCAGAAGCGACTGGCTCTAGGAAAGAGACAGACGTTGGCTCCGGTGGCATCATCAAAAGACGTCGTTGTGCTGCGGGTGGCGAAGGCGGGGCTATCCAGCGCTTACGTCCTTTACGAGATCCTCTGGAGTCCACGGAAATATGACTACACGAGCTTCTGAAGCTGTGGTACGAGTCAATCGAGTAGTCCGAGTCCGCGATACTCAGAGAGCGTGATGGAGACTGTTGTCTGGAGCTAAAGGGCTCAAGTTGAGGGGTGGAAGACTTCCGCGGTATATTCAAGAGCGGATCTTCATACACACAATTCCTCCCATATTCCTGACAATTGGTGCATACTGGACTTTCTCCGAGACAACGCATCCTTCCCAGCTTACAAGCACCACATCTTCTCCCACGTGATGGTAGTCTGACAGGGCTTTCAGGCCGGGTGTTAATGGGTAAGGCATACTGCGAAGAGTCTTTCTGCATTGCTGCTTCGATCACTAAAGGAGAGACTGGGTCTTGCGTCGCAGGTTGCGTCAGGTATCTCTCAAGAGAACCCGTACTAGGCGCAGGCGAGTGTCGATCGCTTTCTTCGGGGCCCTCGCCAGGTGCGTCAGGTTCTAGCGATGATCTCTGTTTGGGTTGGACATAATCTTGTTGAATGTACTTGTCTGCTGCGCAAGCCACTGGGCGATATTAGCGATGCACGAAAGAAGACGGACTTTGGCTAGGACAAACTCGGCGGAGTCTGCTTCCACCGCAATATCGGCCAAGTATTATCTTACCTTGTTTCGTCGTCTTGCGCAATCTCGCATTGCCAAACCAAGTCTTGATAACTCGAACAGTGAACCCAGATTTGCCAGAGAGCCAGGTGAGTTCGGCTTCCGAAGGGTAAGGGTTCCGGCAGAAGTGAACATCCAACATTGCGCGTACATCCTTGGAGATTTTGGCTCTCTTTGGCTTCGTGATGCCAGTTGTCAACCGTTTCAAGGACCTGCGTAGATCGGCAGTTTTATCCGGTGGAGAAAAAATGCGACGGGGTCTGTTTTCAGATATCGTGGAAATGGCAGCAGTTTGTTCTTCGTTCGTGGCTATGGTTTTCTCTATGGCCAATCTTGTGTCATCCAATGAAGCTGGCCACGAGGGTAAGTCCCATTCGAAGTCCATGTAGTCCAGGTTCAGCTCATTGGACTGTGCAGCTTCCAGAAAAGCTTCAGTCTGGTCACATCCAGAGTTGGAGTCAATATGGTGCACGCCGCTCGAGGTAGCATCCGCGCCCAACGCTTCCGTTTCCTGTAATAGAGCGGCAGAAAGCCATGATTCGTCAAAGGGTTGTAGGAACTCGGCATCGTACTGCGATAGAAAGTTTCCCTCAAAGTCAAGTGGGAGAACGTCGGCAGAAGCTTGCGCGTTAGTCTGGTTGGCCCAGTCTTGTGCCATTGAACATGAAATAAGGTTGCGCTGTGTCTAACGCACGACTGTAGCGTTTGAAATGCATGATGCGAAGTTTTGCGTTCTCGCGACAGCATGTAACGAAGCAGAGAAACAAGGTGAGCAGGCGACTGATTTTCGAGGTTAGGGGAGGCGGAGCAGGGGTATCGCCGTTGCCCAATCGGCTGAGGCCACCGCATCTCATGCAATGCAGCGCTAGGAAACAAGGCAAATGACGCGATAAGTGTGCAGCAGTCTCGCGTAGTCAGCAATAATGCAGAGGTATGTGATAGGGCTGTCTAGACAGAGGAATACGAATGTGTATCGAGTACATATCGGAAACCTCTCGCATTCTGTATATTCTAGCGAACATGTGAATCAAAGAGCAGACTAATTTCACGGAGCGATCGAGCAACTGTTACAGGGAAGTATTATGCGAGTTCAGTCTCCCACATCAATTCATTCACACTATATTAACATGACAAAAAGCTCCTCAAAGAATGACAGGTTGGCATAGCTAGCATGACTATGCCGCGGTCATCCTTGTGTGACCAACCACGAGGATTTCGGCAGTCTTTCTTGCGGCAGTCCTCCTTTGATATGAGCCGCTACATGGTTTTGCCTTTCCTCCCAATTGCGAAGAGATTCGTGGCAGAACCCGCACTTCAAGGACTCAGGATTGAAGTCAGGGTTGTCCTGTTTCACCGTAGCAACAGAAACTTTTGTGATATTGATTCCCGGATGTGAGCCTCTCATGTGGGCTAAGAGCTGGTCATCGCGGTAGAATATGCGTGATGCTGCATCCTTGTGAACCGTGTCAGTTTCTTCGTCCAGGTTACAGACCCAGTGGTATGGCCAGTGATGCACAGTTGTTTCGTGACGATCCCATTCGGAACGGAATTGGAAAGATTTGTCGCAGCTTGGCCAAGTGCAGTACCATGGACGCCCTTTCGGACTTTTTTTAGTTGCAAAGCTCCTTCGTTTCGTTTCGCGGGCTGATGCTGTAGCACTGAATTGGTTCGGAACCTGCACCCAGCTTTTGCGTCCTCGTCGTGGACCCCTGGAGTCGACGGAATTTTGACTGATCCAGCTTCCTGCACTGTCTTCAGAATCTCTTGAGCTATCCGAGCCGGTCACGCTACCAGCTACACCGACTACCGGCTGGTGAGCTCGCGTCATTCGAGCTCCGAATCCAGACTGTATCTCAGCTAAGCGTTCAATTTTTGCCAGATCGTCTCGAATCTGCCTTCTCTTTGCAGTTCGAGCTTCGCTCTCCGTGATTGTATCCTTAGCCCTCTTCGACATCAAGTCCTGCATTTTTTGACGAACTTGTTCTGATGTTGTACCTCTATCCGGTATTGTAGAGCGGGTATCCAGCAATGAGCTCATAGCAGTCGACGGAATCGCTTCTTCTGCAAGAGGGGTCGCCAGGTATCGCTCGAGAGAGGTTGTGCTACAGGCAGGCGACAGGCGATCCAGCTTCTTTAGACTCTCCGCTGAGACGGACGTCGATGCTTGTGAGGGTGTCTCCGATACTGAGCGCTCCCGACTTTCTTGTGGTGACGAAGCAACCGGAAAACCTAGCAGAAGACATTAGCTGTTGCATTCTGGATAGTCCGAGGTTTCCAAATAGCTGTTGGGAGTAAAAGAAGTAAAGGTAACGAACGGATATGAGCCGTGCGGTGTCTGGCGTTACTGAACCACGTCTTGACACATTTCTTGTCTAACCCCGTTCGTGTTTGCAACTCGTTTAATTCTCGTGTACAAGGATAGCGGTTTTGCAAGAAATATGCCGACAAGATCGCCCTGTTCTTTGAAGATATATTTGACCGTCGTGATAGTTGCTTTACCCGCGGTTTGATCGGACCGCGAGAGTTATTGGCCGTATATGAGTGAGTTTGGTCGTTCGAAGGCAAATTCGGGCTTGCATGGCCCATCTCAAATGACCCCAGAGATAGAGATTGGCCAGTGAGATTTGCTTCGGTAAGCTCAAACTGTTCTGGGGCGGGTTCCCAAGATTCCAAAATATCATTTGGAGATGCGATTGGCTGTTCCAGATCGAACGACGGTAGTGGTAAGTCGTTGTCTACGGAGAAATTACCACATACGCCGTGCTGTTCGCAATAGAGAGGCGGGAAGTCGCACACGCATCCCAAGTCCATGGTCGAATCTGCTTCTAGACCAGTTGCGTCTTCTGAGTCGGGTCTGGGTTCGATCGAAAGCATGGGTACATCCCCCCATAACATTGCGTCCATAGCACCTTGCTCTTCGAGGAAGGTGTCATATGTTGTATCTTGATTCATGCCTTGCTCGGGATGATCAGGGTGAATCGGTACGGTCCAATCCACGTCCATGGCAGCGAGACGAAGTATGATTCAAGGGATAGGCAATGAATACAAAAGATTTAGTCGACAGGGTGTAAGGATGTAATGGAGACATGGCGAAAGCTGGGGTTAGGCTCGCTATTAAGCTACCCATGGTGAGGCTGAAAAACAAGGTGAGCGGCTTGACGTTCGTGGCTTGATGTTCGAGGCGAGGAGAGGCGGTGCAGCGATTTCGTCGTTGCCCAATCAGCGAAGGCCACCGCATCTACTGACGCGATGCAGAGGAACAAGGAGAGAAGGACGCAATCTGTGCACAGTGATGTTGCAGAAGAGGCCGCGGAGGAAGTAGATGGAATCGTGGTGATGTCGCGAAGGATGGAGATGACGCGCACGCGCACGCGTTCTGGCTGCCCAGATGGGGATCGCCAGGGCTGCACCGACAGGCAGGCGCGACCCCCACTTGACGCGGGGCATCCGCCGCTATCTCTGCGCAACACCCAGCAACCAATCTGACACCCGACGAAATGCCTTACCTCACCCTCGCGCACGCATCGCAACGCCGCGCAACACATCTTCAACCCCCAAACCCTCCTTGAACCACCAGCGACACAATGTCCACCCCCCTCGAACGCGCCCTAACCGCCATCGACGCAGCCCACGCAGAAGACCCAAATAAAGTCACCGTCAATGGCACCGAGATGCCCTACGAACTCCACTACGCACAGAAATGCACCTCCTACCTCGAGAAGCGCGCCCCATCAGCCTCCGAGCCCCTCCGCCTCGCCATCCGCGCCCAACACTTCCGGCGCTGGGAAGTGCCTCGCGCCAGCTACCCCATGACGCGCCCGGGCTACCACGCCTGGCGCACGTTCCTCAAAAAACGACAAGCCGAGCTCGTTGAGCAAATCTGCCTCGATGCCGGATACAACGCTGAAGACGCGTCGACAGTTGGCAGTTTGATCCGTAAGGAAGACCTCAAGGTGAATGAGGAGACGATGGTGTTGGAGGATGTGGCGTGTCTTGTTTTCCTAGACGACCAGTTTGAGGCGTTTGAGAAGGAACATGACGAGGAGAAGATTATTAAGATATTGCAGAAGACGTGGGGGAAGATGACGGAGAGGGGGCATGAGTTGGCGTTGGAGATTCCAATGGGGGAAAGGCCGAGGGAGGTTGTTATGAAGGCGCTGAAGGGGAATTGAGATGGGAGTGAAATGAAAAGAAATGAAGATTGAATTGAATTGAACTGTGTGATGTTCGTTCATGATTTGAGTGTGAACTTCGTTATGTTTGGGTATCGTTCTGAGCCTGTGATATCTTCTTCCCTCCTCTTGTAACCAATAAATCCGCGGGTCGAAGCCTAAGCTCCGCCCTCCCTCTTGGCGTACTCCTCCTCCATCGCCTCCTCGTACCGCTTCTCGGCTTCCTTCTCCTGCTCAGTCTTCTCGCCGTTGTTCGCGTTCGCTAGAGCTCGTGAAGCGGCGTTCTGTATGTCATTCTGAGCCTGCGCAGCAGCTGAAGATTGGGTCGCTGGGGTGGACTGCGAGGTTGCGGACGGCATTGGGACGGGCATCTTGGTGGTTGAGTTTGGTGGTGTTTGTAGTGTGTAGGATTTGAGTGTTCTGTTTGAGATGGAAGTGTTGCTGGGGTTTGGATATGGAAGATGAGAGGCTTGCAGGAACGTGTGAGGGGCTATATACTACTATACGAATGACTGGTGTTGCGTCATTTGTGGCGGTGCAAGTGTGGCTGGAATCTTCCAAAGAACGTGATTCGCCACTGATCTTCGTTAGGCGACTTCGGCATGTGAAGACCGTTGGCAGGTGCTGTTTGCATACTATGATGCGTTTCCACTCTAGGAGGGTTGTCTTCAATGTCATTGAAGAGCCATGCATTCAATGTCAAATTATGAAGTTGACGTGGTGGCATCGACATGGACGGTCGCAATACAAGAACCCTTCGTTTCTCTTACCACGATCAACGCTTGTTCTGTGCTTATTGCTTACAGTATTACTGATATTTTTAAATCGATATGTTGTTCTATACAAGCATTTTGCTTCTGTCTATCGCATTTTGCGCTTCTCTAGGAGATACTACCAAAATACTCACTGGGTCTCCCACGCCAACACCGACGCGGCTGCACTCCCATGCACATCCCCATGTACCTACATCCACCAGCTCACCTCTCGCGATGGCGAAACAAGGCCATCCTACTGAAGGCCCTGCCTATTCAAGCTGGGCCCTTGCAGCGATATCGTCTGCATCTCTCTCCACTACATCCCAGTGCCCACCCCTCCATTCCCTATGCGGCAGCGTCAGTTGCTACGATCCAAGCACAGAGCAATGCTGCGGCAAGAGGGGCATTTGCGAAATCACCCAAAACTGTGTCGAGGTCCAGCTAAACAACGGCACTATGGGAACAGGATGCTGCCCCGGTGGGACGTCCGCCTGTAATGGGATCTGCTTCGACGTATCCACATCCAAGTGCTGCGCTGCACCCGGTGGCACGCATGGACTTTGCTCTGCGAATCAAGACTGCTGTGGGAACATGTGCTGCGATGAAGGTGCGGTTTGTGCCAATGGATTCAACGGTCCGATGTGCTGGCAAAAGCATGATAAAGGCACTGAGGAGATTGAGGACCACGCCTTTATTCCACCAATTATTCCCGTTCCGAGTACGCAAAAGAGCGGTAGCGTGAGGATCAAAGCTCCCGGAATCTTCCACGCTCTATTGTTCTTGGCCCAGTTTGTGGCTGGTAGTTCCGAACAGGCCTTTCCCGCGACGCGCCTCCAATCGCTGCCAATACCGCACGGCATACGAAGCCCTGACATGGGCAATTTGACATCATCTCTGAACAAGCGCTCATCTTGTGAGCCATTGGAACCTTGTGGCAATGGCTGTCAATATAAACCATCAAAGTGCTGCTTCCGGGAGGATGGTACGTCTGGTTCATGTAACGCAGGCGATGTGTGCTGTCAAGAGTACTGTTGTCCTTCCAATACCATATGTATGATCGCATCTGTGCTGCACAGTTCCGGACCATGGTGCCGGCCGCCAGATTTACCGAGAGCAACAGCGAACGTGCCATACGATCCGTTTCCTTGGCCTCACGATGTGGACGGGGCAGGCTTCAAGAACACTCGTATCAAGAACGGGTCCGCTGTAATGCGACCATCTGGTGTACTTTGCGTAATCATTTTCTTGCTGTCATTGCTGGTTGCAAGCTCCGCCCTGGAATCAGTGTCGATCAATCTCACTACAAAGACTGTGGACGGGCTGCCGATGACTGTTCCCATTACTATGCCGACAAACCCGCCGATCGAAGTGGATGTTGACGTTGACATGTCCCAAAAGAAAGGTGGCGGTGGTCATGGCGGAGGAGGTGGAGGTGGTGGTGGTGGCCATGGCGGTGGAGGTGGTGGCGGCGCAAAACCTGGTGGAGGTGCTCCTGGAGCTTCCCCTGGAGGTCATCGCAACACAGCAGCACGGCCGGCCATCCCATGGCTCTTTCAATTTCTGGTCTGAAAGATGCCTTTCATGATGTCAGCTATTACCCTGCGGTATTAGCAGCAGGCGAAACCTTCGAGTCAGATCTGAAGCATGTGCAATAATCGTCACAGGTGTGTTTGGGCTGTCGGTCTGAGATTGCGAGCGAAAGGGTAGCGGCGAGTGCGCATTGTCTTGATTGTTTGTTCTTGCTGTGTACGATGAATGGGCACAGATACCATGCAGATGTAAGGCTGTTGGTGAATTTGTTTAGCCAATTTGAAGGATGTAGATACTGGCCATCGTGTCAGTACAAACGAAGTGAAGCACGTGAAACTTTGCAAAGACATCGATAGGCTCAGACTTGCCTTTTTTTATATCGAATCAATGGCACCAAATGCGTAGAGGATATCCTATCTATTGCTAGATAGGAAAGCCCCGAGGATAAGCATTGGTGCCTCAACCGCTTGCTCGGTTTGTAATCACAGCCAAAGGGAAAAGGGAAAATGAGAACAA
>Ga0265780_10009184_pt1 | contig 11887 bp, 8 predicted proteins | sample P1T30metagenome_FD_192432 | JGI IMG/M metagenome (GOLD analysis project Ga0265780, IMG submission 192432) | Plant litter microbial communities from East Loma Ridge, Irvine, California - P1 T30 | ecosystem: Environmental > Terrestrial > Plant litter > Unclassified | place: USA: California... | reverse complement strand
TGTTTTGGGCAGTCGCGGATTCTTGTCCAGTTTTCAGGCGCTGCAAACAGACTTGCGGTGCACCGGCTTATCCATCCTCCAAGTAATTGATTTCTCAACGCTTCGCAGGCTTGTCCACAGAAATCGTCTCGCGTTAACCACTACTACTATCCTTGTATACAAACTTTGTTTGTAAACCGAGCAGGGCCGCGAAAAAAAAAATTTGCCGCTCGTCGCGTCGAACCGACAAACGCTAAAGACCAGATCGCACTCGACTTGCCAGGCCCTTCCCCATCACTGGAGACAGCTAACGGCGCAACCTGGATCGCTCTCTGCAAAACCGCCCTGTGGAAAACAGATGGGATATCCACAGGATCGAATGTGCAGAACGGTCGCATAAAGGGAGTGGGTAAAAATCTGTCCAACTTTCCTCCAATCCAAAAACAGGCCTTGTACAGCAGGTTAACGCGACCGTAAACCGTTGACGTTGTGGAGAAAAACCGGCTTATCCACACAAACATGCGCGTTTACTATCACTACCAGTTTGTATACAAACTTGTTTACTACAACAACAAAACCGATAGCCCGGCTTCTGCCGCTTCCCCGTCCTGCACACCTCACTGCGAACAGCGTTCAGCAAAAAAAAACGCCAGTCCACGTTGGACGAACAAGTTTTTCCAAGCTCTGTCCGGCTTACTCGCACCACATGACGAAACCAATGCCGGCTTCCTGCACGCTCACCAATGTCTGCAAAACAGGGCAAAACCCGCAAACCGACTATGCGGCTGTGGAAAAGCCGCTGCATATCCACAGGAGCGGATGTGCAGAACAGGGACTTTTCTGGTTACCTGAAAATTTGTCCACGTTCCGTTCAAACGCCACACACGCTTTGTTCAGCTGGTAAACGCGTGTCCAAGTCATTGATACTGTGGAGTAAACCGAACTTATCAACAGTAAACTGCTCGTTTACTATCTACTACCAGTTTGTATACAAACTTTAGTTAACTAAAGACCTGGAACTTCGCGACTGCGAAAGTCGTCCAGAAAGCCCGCTTTCTCTGGCCTCTCCAGGCTAAGACAAGCAAAATGGCAAAGCGACTGCTCTGCAGAAGCCTGCGGATGACCTCGATCAAGCGTTCTACAGAGCTTGAGGAAGTCGCTCGACAACAAAGTTTTGAAGACGAAAACAGGAACAAGCATGCGATTGGGGATCATCAGCGCCTTGCAGGAAGAACAGCTGGGGCTCGTGGAAGCCATGAGAGGGCCCGCCAGGCTCATCCATGGCAAACGCGAGTACTGGTCAGGAAACCTGTGGGAAATCGACGCAGTGTGTGTTTTATCGCGAATTGGCAAGGTTGCCGCTGCCATGACCGCCACAACGCTTGTGGAGAAGTTCGGAGTTACCCACATCCTCTTTACCGGCGTCGCCGGTGCGGGGGACAAAACCGTGCAGGTCGGGGATATCGTGGTCGCGGAGGCGCTGGTCCAGCACGATATGGATGCGAGTCCGCTGTTTCCGCGTTTCGAGGTGCCGCTGACCGGCCTCACGCACTTCCAGCCGGACCAGGGATTGTCTCTGCGCCTGTCCCGGGCCGCGCACGACTTCCTGGAGCGCGATTTCCTGGAAGCGATCGATGAGGATGAACGCCAGGCATTCGGCCTGGCGCAGCCGCGCGTGCACCGCGGCCTGGTGGCGAGCGGAGACCAGTTCGTCAACGATGCCCGGCACATCGATGGCCTCAACGAGGCGCTTCCCGGCCTGGTGGCGGTCGAAATGGAAGGCGCCGCAGTGGCGCAGGTGTGCTACGAGCTGGGAGTGCCCTGCGCCGTGCTGCGCACGATCTCGGACAACGCCAATGAACACGCGGCCATCGATTTTCTACGCTTCGTGAAATCGGTGGCCGCGCAGTATGCCTTCCACATCACCCGGCGCATGTGCCGGGATCTTGCGGAGGCGCCGTATCAACCCAGCAGGGATTCGGCCGGCACGTAGTCGTAGCCGAGGTCTTTCGCCACCGCTTGATAGGTGACCTTCCCCAGACAGACGTTCAGGCCGTTGCGCAGGTGGACATCATCCGACAAGGCTTGGCGCCAGCCCTTGGTGGCCAGCGCCACGGCGTGGCCGATGGTCGCGTTGTTGAGCGCAAAGGTGGAGGTGCGCGCCACCGCGCCCGGCATGTTCGCCACGCAGTAGTGGATCACGCCGTCGACGACGAAGGTCGGGTCGGCATGGGTGGTCGGATGCGAGGTTTCGAAGCAGCCGCCCTGGTCGATCGCCACGTCCACCACCACCGCGCCCTTCTTCATGCGCGCAATCATGGCGCGGGTGACCAGCTTCGGCGCTGCGGCGCCGGGCACCAGCACGCCGCCGACCACCAGGTCGGCATCCAGCACCGCTTCCTCGATCGCATGGGCATTGGAGTACTGGGTTGCGATCCGGTTGCCGAACACCAGGTCGAGCTGGCGCAGGCGGTCGACGTTCTTGTCGAGCACCGTCACACGCGCACCGGCGCCGACCGCCATCTGCAGCGCATTGGCGCCGACCACGCCCGCACCGATGATCACCACGTGGCCGGCCGCCACGCCCGGTACGCCGCCCAGTAGCAGACCCATGCCGCCCTTGGATTTCTCGAGATGCGCGGCGCCGGCCTGGATCGCCATGCGGCCGGCGACTTCGCTCATCGGCGCCAGCAGCGGCAGGCCGCCGCCCGCGCCGGTGATGGTCTCGTAGGCGATGCAGACGGCGCCGGATTTGACCAGGGCCGCGGTTTGTTCCGGATCGGGCGCCAAGTGCAGATAGGTGTAGAGGATCTGCCCTTCGCGCAGCAGCGCGCATTCCTGCGGCTGCGGTTCCTTGACCTTGACGATCATGTCGGCGCGCTTGAAGACTTCCTGGGCGGTCGCCACGATGGTGGCGCCGGCGGCCGTGTACTGTTCGTCCGCGAGGCCGATCTGCTCGCCCGCGCCCTGCTGCACCAGCACTTCGACCCCGCGCGACGTCAGCTCGCGCACCGAGGGCGGCGTCAGGCCGACGCGGTATTCGTGGTTCTTGATCTCCTTTGGTACGCCAACTAGCATGTCTGCCTCCGTTTTATAAGAATGTGTCTGCTGCTGCGGTACTGCAAAAACAAAACGGGGAGCTTTCGCTCCCCGTTGATGATTACACGCCCAAGGTCATCAGGCTTGCGTTGCCGCCAGCCGCCGTCGTGTTCACACAGACGGCCCGCTCGGCCACCAGGCGCCACAGCGCCACCGGCTCGCTCGCCGTGGTGTCGACGATGCCGACGATGGCCCCGGTGCGCGCCGCCAGTTTCGCGCGCAGCGAACCGGTGACGCCCGCTTCCAGCAGCGCGATCTGGAATTCGCTCGCATCGAGTTCATCCTGGCCGACGAAGCGCACGCGCTCCTTCACCAGCGCCGGCAGGTCGGCCGGGATCAGGCCCGGCTCGGCCAGTACCAGCGCGCGGTTGCCGGTCGCCAGCGCGGCTGCCACCTGGTTCAGCAGGCCGGTCGCCGTCTTCGGTGCGCACAGCACGGTGCCGCGCTTGGTGAAGGTCAGCGTATTGCGCTCGCCGGTCGGACCCGGCAGCGTGATGTCGACATTGGTCAGCGCGGTGCGGCCATAGCCCTGGGCTAGGGTGGCGACGTCCTGGTGGCCGTTCGCACGCAGCCAGCCGAGCAGGGAATCCAGGCCGGCGTCGAACACGCGGCTATGTTCCATGAGCGGCGCGGCATGGCGCTGCAGGCGTTTCAGGTACAGCGGGCCGCCGGCTTTCGGGCCAGTGCCGGACTTGCCTTCGCCGCCGAATGGCTGCACGCCGACGACCGCGCCGACGATGTTGCGGTTCACGTAGATATTGCCCACGTGGGCGCGGTCGACGATGAAGTCGATGGTCTCGTCGATGCGCGAGTGCACGCCCAGGGTCAGGCCGTAGCCGGTGGCGTTGATGGTGTCGATCACCTTCGGCAGGTCCGCGCGGCGGTAGCGCACGATGTGCAGCACCGGGCCGAAGACTTCGTGCTTGAGTTCCGCCAGCGAGCCGATTTCCAGCACGGTCGGCGGCACGAAGGTGCCGTTGCTGGTCACGCTGCTTGGTAACGCGAGCGCGAAGTGGCTGCGCGCGGTAGCACGCAGGCGCTCGATGTGGGCCAGCAGGTTGCGCTGGGCTTCGGCATCGATGACCGGACCGATGTCGGTGGCCAGGCGGTCGGGCGCGCCGACGCGCAGTTCCTGCATCGCGCCCTTGAGCATGGTGATGGTCTTGTCGGCGATGTCCTCCTGCAGGAACAGCACGCGCAGCGCCGAGCAGCGCTGGCCGGCCGAATCGAAGGCCGAGGACAGCACGTCCTGCACCACCTGTTCCGGCAGCGCCGAGGAATCGACGATCAGCGCGTTCTGGCCACCGGTTTCGGCCACCAGCGGGATGTCGATGCCTTCCTGTTCCGCACGCGCGGCCAGGGTGCGGTTGATCAGCTGCGCCACTTCGGTGGAGCCGGTGAAGATCACGCCTTTCACGCGCGCGTCCGAGGTCAGGGCGGCGCCCACGACTTCGCCGCGGCCCGGCAGCAGCTGCAGCGCGGCGCGCGGGGCGCCGGCTTCGATGAACAGTTCCACCGCGCGGTGCGCGATCAAGGGGGTCTGCTCGGCCGGCTTGGCCAGCACCACGTTGCCGGCCACCAGGGCGGCGGCGACCTGGCCGGTGAAGATCGCGAGCGGGAAGTTCCAGGGCGAGATGCACGTGACCGGACCGAGTGCGCCGTCGGCTTTGGCGTCGCGCGCCTGCACCGCGTAGTAACGCAGGAAGTCGACCGCTTCGCGCAGTTCGGCGATCGCGTTCGGCAGCGACTTGCCGGCTTCGCGCACGGCCAAGGCCATCAGTTCGGTAGCGTTCTGTTCGAACAGGTCGGCGGTGCGTTCCAGGATGGCGGCGCGGGTTGCGACGCCGGTGCTTGCCCATTCGCCGGCGAAGGCGCTGGCGGCCGACAGCGCGGTCTCGACATCAAGGCGGGTGGCTTCTACCACCTGGCCGACGACGTCGCTCGCCATGGCCGGGTTGATCACATTGGCGCGTTCGCTGGCGTCGACCAGGCCGGCGATCAGCGGTTGTGCGACATGCTGGCGCTGTTGGGTCAGGCCGGCGGCGACCGACTTCAGGGTGTCCTCGTTCACCAGGTCGAAGCCGGCCGAGTTCTTGCGCTCGGCGCCGAACATCTGCAGCGGCAGGGCGATCGCCGGATGCGGCGCGCCCTTGGTGGCGCGCGCCTGCTCGAACGGGTCCGCCAGCAGCGAGTCGATCGCGACGCTTTCGTCCACGATCTGGTTCACGAAGGACGAGTTGGCGCCGTTTTCCAGCAGGCGGCGCACCAGGTAGGCCAGCAGGGTTTCGTGCGAACCGACCGGCGCATAGATGCGGCAGGCCTTGCCGAGTTTATCGGCGCCGACCACCTGGTCGTACAGGGTTTCGCCCATGCCGTGCAGGCACTGGAACTCGTAGTTGTCGATGCCGTCGGCCTTGGCCCAGGTGTAGATCACCGACAGCGAATGCGCGTTGTGGGTGGCGAACTGCGGGTACAGGATGTCGCTCGCCGCCAGCAGCTTGCGCGCGCAGGTCAGGTAGGAGACGTCGGTGTAGACCTTGCGGGTGTAGACCGGATAGCCGGGCATGCCCTCGGCCTGGGCGCGCTTGATTTCGGCGTCCCAGTAGGCGCCCTTCACCAGGCGCACCATGAACTTGCGGCCACTGCGCTTGGCCAGGTCGACCAGGTAATCGATCACGAAGGGGCAGCGTTTTTGATAGGCCTGCACCACCAGGCCGATGCCTTCGAACCCCGCCAGTTCCGGGTCGAAGGCGAGCGATTCCAGCATGTCGAGCGAGATCTCGAGACGGTCGGCTTCCTCGGCGTCGATGTTGATGCCGATGTTGTAGCTCTTGGCCAGCAGGACCAGGCTGCGCACGCGCGGCAGCAGCTCGCCCATCACGCGGGTGGATTGCGCGCGGCTGTAGCGCGGGTGCAGGGCCGACAGCTTGATCGAGATGCCCGGGCCATCCTTGATGCCGCGGCCGTTCGAGGCCTTGCCGATCGCGTGGATCGCGGTCTCGTAGGAGGCGTAGTAATTCTTCGCATCGAGCTCGGTCAGCGCCGCTTCGCCCAGCATGTCGTAGGAGTAGCGATAGCCGCGGGTTTCGTTGTCGCGGCTGTTCTTGAGCGCCTCATCGATGGTCTGGCCGGTGACGAACTGATTGCCCAGCATGCGCATCGCCATGTCGACGCCCTTGCGGATCAGTGGTTCGCCGCCCTTGGCGATCAGGCGGGTCAGCGCCGAGCCCAGGTTCTTCTCGCTATTGGTCGAGACCAGCTTGCCGGTGATGAGCAGGCCCCAGGTGGCCGCGTTCACGAACAGCGATGGCGATTCGCCCAAGTGCTTCTTCCAGTCGCCGCGGCTGATCTTGTCGGCGATCAGGCGGTCGGCGGTTTCGCTGTCCGGGATGCGCAGCAGCGCTTCGGCCAGGCACATCAGCGCCACGCCTTCTTCCGAGGACAGCGAGAATTCATGCATCAGCGCGTCCACGCCCGAGGCGCGGGTACGCTTCTGGCGCACACTCGAGACCAGGCGGTGCGCCAGCACGGTGGCGTCGCCGTTGGCGCTCGCACCCTGCGCCAGCAGCCATTGCACGGCGTCGGCTTCGTCACGGCGGTAGGCGGCGGTGATGGCGGCGCGCAGCGGGGTCTGCTCGCGCTTGATCTCCTGCTGGAGCGCGTCGAAAGGCACGTAGGTGGAAGACGAAAGGGTCGTAGCCGGAGCTGCGGCAATCTGCATGGTGTCTCTTCAGAAAAAGGAATCGGAGTTCGGTTTGTGCGCCGCATACAGCAAAAACGCCGCACCGCTTGCATGGCGGCCGGCGTACTGCGGAACACATTGGAATGATTCGATTGTAGAAGGAAATCTTCTGGATTAATTCTGTTTTTAAGACAGACTAGCAAAAGATAGTTTTTGGTGAGACAATCTGACCGAATAATGTTTACATGGCAGGAGACAGACCATGCTCGACAAGATCAGCAAGAAAATTCTGGCGGAATTGCAGAACGACGGGCGAATCAGCAACGTCGAACTGGCCGCACGCGTCAATCTGTCTCCCGCCGCTTGCCTGGAGCGCGTGCGCAAGTTGCACGAGTCCGGCTACATCATGGGCTACACGGCGCAGCTCAATCCGCAGCTGCTGGATGTCTCGCTGCTGGTGTTCATTGAGGTCGTGCTCGATCGTACCACTCCCGAGGTGTTCGACGCATTCAAACAGAGTGTGCAAATGATCCCGGAAGTGCTGGAATGCCACATGGTGGCGGGCGGCTTCGACTACCTGGTGAAGGCCCGCGTCAAGGACATGGCCGCCTACCGTGAATTCCTCGGCAAGACCCTGCTGCAGAAAGGTGTGCGCGAAACGCACACCTATGCGGTGATGGAAGAGGTCAAGAACACCACCAAGCTGCCGATTCGCTAGCGCTGCTTGCCGGCCTGGCGGACTCACGCTCCGCTAAGCCCGTACCAACGTGGCGCCTGCCCTTATTTCGGCTTTCGCTGCAGGGCGCGTTCGCGCACCGCCCAATGCTCGCCTCCTTTCCAGCCGTACGTGGTCGCTTTCGTGCGCGTGCCGTCCGCCACCTTCGCGGGAGACTGCTTGGCCGCAGTGGCTATATTCGGACCGGATACGAAGACATCGATCTGCTGGCGCACGACGGTGCTGCGGCTGGCCGAATCGTTCACGCTGACCACCACAGCGAAGCCGCCCTCCGAGGGAAAGACGACCTCGCCGTGCACTTCCCCTCTGCCCCTGGACTCGCGCACCGTTGCCGCTTGCGGACCCCTGCCGTCGCCCCAGTCGATCGTCGCGGTATGGGTGTCGCCCGGGTTGCGGTCGCGGAACGACAGCGTCAGTTGCACCGGAACATTGGGACGGTTCGAGGACACCTGGATCGGCCCCAGCACCGGCGCATCGGTGCCACCATTCCGGCGCAGCAGGACCAAGCCAGCGTTCGAGTCGGCCACGATGTCGCCGCTGGGGGAAATGGCGCGAGCTTCGGTCAGCACCAGGCCCGCAGGCGGATTCGACAGGCGGGTGTTCAGGTCGATCGCGGCGCCGCCCGGCGACCAGCGGTAGGCCCGGCTCTCGAACGGATCGGATGGCCGCACCAGGCCCACGACCACGCCGTTGTCGTTGACGTCCAGCGCTTCGGAGGCAACACTCGCTGCAGGATGCAGGTTCACCAATCCGCGTGCACGCGAATACAGGAAGGCATGGGTAACGAGGTCCGAGACCAGCCTGCGGCCCACCACGTTGCCCGACTCGCTGAGCGCACTCGGGACGGTGTTGCTGCCGATCCGCACGACACCCTTGACCGGGCTCCACAAGTAGGCGCGGAAGTCCGGCCCCCCGCCGTCGAGCATTCCGGTGATGTCACCGCGGTTGTTGATGAAGCTTGCGTTCGCGTACGGCGTGCCGAGCGCGAGCGGGGCTGGACGGCCAATCGCGTCCCAGACGTGTACGCGCAAGGCGCGGTTCGCGTCGTAGCCGGACCCGATGCTGGTATTGCGCTCGTTGATATCGCTTGCAGAACTCTGGCTGACACCGGGAAGCCCCGGCAACGGCAACAGCCGGTTGTCTGCCGTCCAGCGCGTTGCCCGGAAGTCGCTGTTTTCCGGCCCGATTGCCGAGATGCCGACGATTTCTCCACGGTTGTTGATTCCCCCGAGGAAGGTTTCCTCCTCAGTATTGAGGGACGGCAGGCGCACCGGCCCGCGCCCGGGCGTCCAGCGGAAGGGCTGGAAGGCGCCGGCAACTTCATCGCCGGGATAGATCAGGCGCGCCACGAAGGCGATTTGTCCCTTGTCGTTCAGGCTACTGACGCTGGATGTGGCGTGGTTTGGCGGAAGGATGTCGACCAGCCGCTCGCCATCGAAAAAGCCTGCATTCAGGCGGCCCGTCTCGAGCGCAACGTATTCGAAGGCGACCTGCCCGCGCGCGTTGATAAGGGTGGTGAAGGAGATGGGCGAGATCAGGTTGACGACGCCGTAGACATCCCCGCCGTGGGCCCCGTTTTTTCCTGCTTCGCCTGCCGCCGGCGCGGCGGAGCGCGCATCGGCCCCGGCCGCCTGGACGCTGGTCCATGCCGATGTGGCCAGGAGCAGCGCAGCAGCCGTGATGGAAACCTGTCTGGTGGATAAAGTTCGCACGTTCGCCTCCATGTAGTGCGCCCATGCGGCATGCAGGGCGCATCACCAATGTAGAGGCAGTAGAAGCGACGCAGATGAGCTTTCGCAAACGGTCAGGCCGATAAGGCGCAAATTGCCGCTGCGAATTTCATGATGGATATGTAGGCCTGGAATTTACTGCGAGGCGGCAAAACCGCCTCGCCTAAAATCAGACCACTTTGCGCGCGCCCGTCTTCGGCGCCGCGCTTTCCGCCATACCTTCGAGGTTGCTGCGCAGCCAGCGGTGCGCCGGGCTGCGGCCGTCGCGCTCGTGCCAGAGCATGTCCAGGTGGACCGCCGGCAGCTGGAAGGGCAGTTCGCGCCACACCAGCAGGTCGGTCATGCCGGTCGAGACCATCAAGTGCTTCGGCAGCACAGTGATCAGGTCGGAGTTCGCCACCACCCGCCCTGCCGTGAAGAACTGGTTCACGGTGAGCAGGATGCGGCGTTCGCGGCCGATCTGCGCCAGCGCTTCGTCGACCAGGCCGTGGGCGCGCCCGGAGAAGCTGACCAGGAGGTGGTTCGCCTTGCAATAGGTGTCGAGATCGAGCTTTTCCTTGGCCAGCGGGTGATCCTTGCGCATCACGCAGACGTAGACGCCCGAATACAGGCGCTCGTGGCGGATCGGCGAGCCGGTTTCGTACGACAACTGGGCCGCCACGCCGGGGAAGAAGCCGACGGCCAGGTCGATGTCGCCGCGCAGCAGCATCGGGCGCGGCTCGCGCGTGGTGAGCGGCACCATGCGGATATTCACGCCCGGCGCTTCGCGCTCGATCGAGCGCATCAGCGACGGCAGCCACAGGGCGGCGGTCGCATCGGCCATCGCCATGCGGAAGGTCGCCTGGGCTTTCGAGACGTCGAAGGTTTCCGGCATCACGGCCGCTTCCAGCGCCGCCAGGGCCTGGCGCACGGCCGGCCACAGCGCTTCCGCGCGCGGCGTCGGCTTGACGCCGTAGGCGGTGCGGATGAGCAGTTCGTCGCCGAGGCTTTCGCGCAGGCGCTTGATGGCATTCGAGACCGCGGGCTGGGTCATCGCCAGGTGGCCGGCGGCGCGGGTGAGGTTTTGCTCGGTCATGACTGCGTCGAATACGCGCAGCAGATTCAGGTCAAGCGTCAGGAAGCTCATGGATTAGTAGTAGCAATACGGACGTTGCCATGAGTGTACCTTAACTATTCATGAAATGGATAATCGTCATCAGGGAACAAAATTAGATTTATATGTTGCGTCGCACTATAGTTTTGGCAATCCAACATCAATGCCATCATGAACTCCTTAGCCCTCCTCCAGACCACCGTTGCCGCCATTCCTGTTGGCGATGTCTTGCGTACCGCAACCGGACTGGCTTTGGCAGGTGGCGTGGCCATGTTCTTCCGTCCTCTGCTCGTCGGCATTGGCCGCGCTGCGGTGCTGACCATCCGCCCGCGCCCGCCCAAGGTGCACCTGGGCGATCGTTTCTGATCCAGGACAGCGCTTTTCATCCCGTCTTCCTCCATGACGCGGCCTCCGATTCGGACGCCGCGTTTTTTTTCGTCCGTCTTTTTGGCCGGGGCAATTTGCGACCTATGGACGCCTGTTAGCTCGTGACTGTTCGTTACGCGGGTTTTCACGACCATGCGATTTAACAAATATCACAAAGAATCAACTTTGTGGCGTTTGAGCGCTAAGGTGATTAATTGAAATACATGCTTATTGCCTGCATTTACTGCAAAGATAAACGTAGAACGACAGAGTTTAGAAGTTTTGTCTTATTCAAGGAATTATCCATAGCGATAAAAAATTTTGTCCGATGTTGCCGCTACGATGATGCATATTGATGAGTAATCGTTGCGGTTATACGAAGTTCACATTGTATCCTGTGCGAATTATTATTAATGGTATTCCCAGGGGCGCGATGCGACAGCAGCTACTTTTTCTCGCAGTTGAACCGCTCGGACGATTCCTCAATGATGGACAGTACAGCCTCGGTATTGACCGGCTTGCCCAGCTCCTTGGCCTCCCGATGATCTTGCTGGTCTTTTCGTCGGCCAGCAAATTCACCTGTGCAGCCAGGTTCCAGGCGATCCAGAGCACGACGAATGCCAGGTTGCCCGCGACATAGCCCGGGCTGCCGAGGAATACGCTGATCCGCTCGACAATGCGTTGCGCAGAGGTCAGTTTTTCTACGTGACGGGCATAGAACTCGGACAAGGTGCCGACATGCTCGTGCATGGAAGAAGGCAGCGCTTCCTCATGGCCGTCTTTCGCATCCATGGAAGCAGCTTAGTCGCGCGCGCAGAATGGAAGTGCGGGCGCGCACGCAGGCTGACGCACCTGAAATGGGATGGGAAATAAAAAAAGCCGGCTGAGCAGCCGGCTTGGGAATCAGGCCTCCGCCTTGGCGGCGATGAGACGTTCGTACTTGGCCTGCAGTTCGTCCTGCGTTTCGCGCCAGGCCGGGTTCAGGGGAATGCAGGCGACCGGGCACAGCACCGCGCAGGTCGGCTCTTCGAAATGGCCAACGCACTCGGTGCACTTGTGCGGGTCGATTTCATAAATTTCGGCGCCCATCGAAATGGCGTCGTTCGGGCATTCAGGTTCGCAGACGTCGCAGTTGATGCAATCGTCGGTAATCATCAGGGCCATGCTGGTCTCGCTTTGACTGCTTTCAAGCTGCCGGGGTC
>Ga0265780_10009182_pt1 | contig 11889 bp, 12 predicted proteins | sample P1T30metagenome_FD_192432 | JGI IMG/M metagenome (GOLD analysis project Ga0265780, IMG submission 192432) | Plant litter microbial communities from East Loma Ridge, Irvine, California - P1 T30 | ecosystem: Environmental > Terrestrial > Plant litter > Unclassified | place: USA: California... | reverse complement strand
CCACGTCTGTACCATTTCACAATGAGACGATCTGTTCTGTCAACACATCTCGCTGTTCTGTCTCCACGACCCATCAACTCCAAAATGTGTACAATCCTCACCCCCGCGCCCTCAACGGACGCTTCCCAAACCACACCGTCCCAGCACCATACACCACCGCCCCCACCGTCAACAACGCCGCATACGTACAAAACCCCCTCACATACCGCGGCGCATCCCCATCAGGCCAAACATAACTATTATACACCTGCGCCACATTCCCCAACGAACTCATAAACGCCAGCGCAATAGAGCGCAACTCCGGCTCCACAGCGCCCATCATCGATGTCGAGAACGCCAGCACCAAAGGAATAGTGCAGTACAGACCCATGTTAAGGAAACACAGCAGCACGTAGCGCGCAGTGAAATTCGTCACGGCGACTGTTATACCCGCGAATATAGCAGCAAGAAATAGTGTGATGGAGAGCAAGTAGCCTCGCCTCGATGGCCACTTGTCGCCTAGATAGGAGAGTAGGATAGCGGTAGGTACGGCGCATACGTACAGCGGCGCAGTCATGAACTGCGCAGTCGTAGCTTTGTAGCCCAGACCCTCGACGAGCGTGGGGTAAAAGTACGCTATGCTAAACGATCCATCGACCATCATGAAGCCAATGAAGATAATCCAGTGTGCGGGCGTAGCAATCGCAAACCACAGCGCCTTGAGCATGGGTACACGCATCTCTTTCGACACGTCGATGTTCTGCCCATCGACCTCCTGTCGACGTACGGCTATGATGCGTTCCGCGGGCGTGAATTTCGAACATGTAGCTGGATAATCGAGCAGCACGAGCGGCGCAAGCAGTGCGACTCCACACGTTATTACGCCTTCGATTATGAAGAGCCACCGCCAGCCAGCGATGCCATGCGCGCCGTCAAGTCCACTGGTAACTGCGCCAGCCAAGATGCCGCCAAATGCACTGCCCAAGATGCCAGCGAGCCAAAACACCAGGAAGCGCTTCGTCTGCTCGCTCTTCCGATACCACATACTAAAAATATGAAACACAGCCGGCGCAAATCCAGCTTCCAACGCCCCAAGCGCGAATCTCAAACCCCACAGATGCGCAGGCTTCGTCATAGCTCCCTTCACAGCAACAACAACGCCCCAAAGGAACATGATGCTCGGGATATAGATGCTAGGCCGCATGCGCACGAGGATCATATTCGACGGCACGCTGAATACAATGTAGGAGACTTGGAAGAGGTTGATGGCGAGCGAGTAGTCTGTGTCCGAGAGGGCGAGGGCTTCTTGCATGCCTGCTATTTTGGCGTTGCCGATGTTCGAGCGGTCCATGTAGGCTAGGAGGTAGAGGAGGAAGATTGAGGGCATGAGGAAGAGGTCGATTTTGCGGAGTAGGGCTTTTTCTTCTGCGGTGGCTTCGCGGGTTGGTTTGGCGGTTGTGATGGTGTCCTGCTTTTCGGTGTCGTGGGGCGGAGGGGGGATGGGTGGGGGAGACATGGTGATGCGTATGGAGGAGGTTCGCGAGACGGGGGGGGGAAGGTCCTACGTGGAGCTACTTATGCTCGTCGCCTTGGGCGTCCCCACTCGTGCATTATGGAGTATCGACGGCCGAGTCCTCAAGACCCTCTTGTCGATGGCTCGGACGATCGCCTTGGCGATGGTGTAGCAGCAAGCCCTGCTTGCGAGATGTAAGGCCATCATTGGCGATGCTGATGCTGATTGACATGTTGACAAGCTGTGTCTCGTAAGTGGCACGAGCTACTGTATATCCTAGTCAAACTTGGATGTGTACAATATCGAATCGCATGAAGTTACGGCTGAGATGCGTCGTGCTGGGATCCATCTGCCAAGGTTGGGGGATCTGTTGTGCCAAGTGATGCGGGGTGGCGACGATGTGGGGCTGTCAAGCTTTGGTGGTGCGAGTTCGGCCGTTAAACGTCGTTTGTTGAAGAAGTGCTTTTTCCGATACTGATGAAGGCAGAGAGACATACGTGCAAGAGCTCGTGGTACTCTGCGCAGTCAATAAAGACACAAGCTCGAAACCGCGGATGAACGTGTTTAGAGAAAGAAAGCTCGACAACAAACCCAAAGTTCCATTTAGGTATTCAAGACTGACAACAGCTGTTAGGGAAAGAAGAAAAAAAACTTTGATGCTACAATGTTTAAGCTGTTGTATTTGAGCTTAAGGATGACATTGCCCGGGCAGTGAGCCTTGCTAAGATAACGGGGAGGAAGACGATCAATTTGTGTGGATACTGCCTACGCAAAAGCAGCTTTGTTCGCCTCAACCCACTCACCAAATTGCAAAGGCTCTGCCCCCTTGTATCTCCTCAAATTCTTCACCGCGCTCTCATAACGTTCCTTGTCAGCGACCGGCCCTCTCCCCTCACGATTGGCCTTGAAACCGTTTGTCAGTGAGTCCAGCACTGTCTCCGGCATAAACCCCATATTCTTGCGGAACTTCTCCTCATCGATCTCTTTGATCGCGATCTCGCGTCCAAGGGTATTGGACAAGATGTCGAACGCCTCACGCTGAGTGTATATCTTCGGACCGCAGAGTTCCACCGTCCTTAGTTCGTTGATGGGCTTTCGAAGCTCGGCGTCTGCTAGGATTGCCCCACACACGGTTCCTATATCACTGGGGCTGATGTAGTCGAATGTGATATCTGGCATCATAAGCTCGACGAAGCCTTGCTTGATGTTGTCGAGATACCAGAATACGTTTGAGTTAAAATACATCGGCCGTACCTATTCGGTTGAGGTATAAAGTCAGTTTGTGTCTCACACACGGTTCGTAAATAGGTTCCTCACAGCAGTGTAAGGGACGCCCGAGTCTCTCAACGCAATCTCCGTCTGCGCGTGGATTCTTGGGATGTAATTGGCCTGGTTAATTTCATCCTCCGGTGCTCCTTCAATGGTGAAGGAGGAAAGCAGAACAATGTGTTCGATGCCAGCTTGCTTCATCGTGCGAAACGTTGAGGACATGTTGTCCTTGCTTCCGTGAATCATGTATACGAATGCGATTTTCGCTTTGGAATCCTCGACAGCTTTAGCAATTGTGCCGGGGTCGGAAAGATCTGCTTGGATTCGCGTGTGTTCTTCAATGTCGAGGCCCTTGATCGTCTTGCTGGTATCGCGCATTGCAAGGAAGACTTTTGCGCCACGGCGATGGGCTTCGGCAGCTGCGGCAGATCCTACGGCCCCAGTCGCGCCGAATACAAGGACATTGTCGGAGGAAGCCATGGTGTTGTGTCACTGTTGATGTGTGCAAGTGATCGTAATTTTCAATGAGGTGTGAGATGAGTGTAGACTAGAATTCTGCTCTGAGATAGTGGTTTTAATATGCAAGACTCTAGCGCTCCAACCAACTCGGGTCCACGACAGACTTCATCTTAGCGCTCCGAAGCAGTGCATGGTATTCGGTCGAATTGTTGGCGTTGTTGATGTGGCCGAGAAGACGCAATGGTGCCTCGTTGCGGCGTAGATGATGCCTGAAAAGGAAAGGCGGGGCAACATATTCGGCTGGCGCGAACGGAGTTAATGCACCATCTAAAACTTGATCAGAAGATGTCGAACCTGAACGATATTACATTATGTCCGTCTTGCATAACCAGCGGTAAGTCCGTACCTAGGTACCTCAATACCATATCCCCGTCCCTACGTCACGACATGCGCTCAGAGTAACCCGAACATCATTGCGACCACGCCGACGACACCAGTCAAGGGTCGACCGGCCGCACGAACAGCGGCACCTGTAGTTTGCGCAGCTTCAGTCGCGCTTTGGGTGGTACTGCCAGTGACAGAAGGCGTAGACGAGCTTGAGGCGCCCGACGTAGGCCTAGCAGATCCACCACTACTAGCGCTTCCAGACGCAGACGGTGTACCTTGAGCAACCGATGCTACGTATTCTTCAGCTCCGATATAAGCTTTCCAAAGTTGACTTCACATACCTGATCCAATGTTCGCGACGAGGGTGAAGGGTTGCTCTCCAAGGCTCGTTGCCCAACAGCCCAAGTAAGAATTAGCCGTGGACGCTCCGACCGATGCTTGAATGACTGCTGTGTTGCAGAAACCTTGATCACAGCGCAAAGAAGTTTGAGATGCGAAGAGTGTTCCAGCCGAACAAGACGTCCAGAAAACACAAGAGTTTCCTGAGCAGCACTGAGCGTAAGACCCTTCTCTCGAGAGCGTCGCAGGGAAATCGCAAGAGCGCGCCGCCGAGACTGTATTGTTTAGTTCGGGGGACAAAAGGTAAGTCAGGCAATCTTACAAGAGGATCCGCTGCTGAGGTAGCCCAGAAGAGCTGGGTCACTGTTCTGCCGAGGCCCTAGCAATTCAGCCCTTGCAGTGACCTGTGGGTCTGCCGCAGCGGCCGCAAGCGCAACAATGGAGCTTAAGACGACGGCAAACTTCATGTTGGCGTATGCTGAAGAAATGGAGATGCTATGAAGCTCGCGCAACGCGACGGGGCGCGACGCATTTATTGGTACCTGCAGGTGGCTTCAAGTCATTAGCCAAATGAAGCTTAGCTATCACGATGCCGGCTGACCGGTTATTTTGACCGGCCTCCTGCCTTTTCGTCGCGCGCTTGACCTAGGTAGGTTTCGCGAGGGATATAAATAGGAAGGAATGCTTGTGTGGTATGTCAATTGAGCTCAAGATGTGACTTCAAGTACTGTACACACCATGGCCCCAAATCAGAGTCAGAATCCCTTGCGCACATTGTCCATCGCTTTACCGTAAAATCTCAATCCATCTTCTCCGTTGTCACAGGGACATTATTGACACCTTCGTTGCTCGCATCGCTGACCACGCCTGATCTCGTCATTCCTGGAGTAGCAGCTCCGTAGCCGTTGAGAACCATCATATCGCCCTCGACATCATGAAAGTACTTGTAGTCGAGACCGCGGAGCTCATCGTCTTCTGTAGCTCTAATATGACAGCCAGGAATCTTGTTGATGAGGAAGAGCAGGATGATGGAGATCACAAATGACCAGGCTGCACAAGTCGTCGCTGCTGCAAGCTGGTAGCCCATCTGGATCCAGTTGCGATTCCACCAGCCGCCGGCATAAGCATTGTTCACACCATCGAGCGCGGGCACATAGTCGGCCGCGAAGAAGCCCGTCAAGATGTCTCCAACGAAGCCTCCGACTCCGTGAATGGCGAAAATGTCGAGGCCTTCATCGACGCCAAAAACAGACTTGTACCGAACGGTGAAAAACGATGCACATGCGGTAAGGGCGCCGACCAAGCAAGCGACGTATATAGGCACAAATCCCGCTGCTGGCGTGATACCGACAAGGCCAGCGATGATCCCAGAGCAAAAGCCAACGATGCTGAACTTTCCAGAGAAGGCATACTCCAGCAGAGCCCAGGCCATGCCACCACCACAGGCAGCGAGGTTGGTATTGCATACGACGTATATCGACCTGATGGATATATTGGCCGTAGAAGCACCGTTAAAAGCGTACCACCCAAACCAGATCAGAATTGTCCCAAGGCCAACGAGAAATGGGTTGTGCGGACGGAAATGTGGTATCTTAGGGTGCAGCGAAGGTTCATCTTTGCAGTGTCGGGGTCCGAGCATCAGAGCCCATGCCAATGCTGAGAAGCCCGAAGCAATGTGTACAGGGCCACTTCCAGCAAAGTCGTATACGCCGAGCTTGAATAACCATCCTGAAGGATTCCATTCCGCGTGAGCAAGCACGTAGTATACGAACGTGGTCCAGCACAGCAAGAAAAGCATCGAGGGAAAGAGTCGACCGCGTTCCAGCATCGCTCCAGCCAGAATCATTGCCGTTGCCGTCACGAAGGTAAAGCCTGTAAAGATCAGTGTTCATTCCAATGTATGGTTTTGGAGATGCTTACCAAAGCAAGCATAGAGGATATCCGGGATGTCAGAGTTTGCCAGCGAAGGAGATGCGAGAGTGTGACGCAAGCCGGCCTTGGACAGATCGCCAAAGAACGGATTGGTAGTGTGAGATTGGTACAGCGAGTACCCGTATACCCAGAATTGTATGCCAACCGCACAGGCGCAGAAGAGACTCTGGAATATCATCGTAAGCGCTGCCTTCCTCCTGTGCATTCCAGCGTAGAGAAAGCCAATTGCCGCTGCGGGAGTTCAGTGGCTGAAATCAGTACTTGTCTCAGATATGCTGTGTGCATTCACGCTTACGAGTAATTTGCCTAGATTATGTCAGTTGCTGTGTTCACAATTCATACACTGATGCCTATCATACCAACACAAAATGGTCGAAACGAGCATCCAACACAAATCGCCCTTGTCATACATTGAGCCCAAGTCTTGGGTCATCACATCGCCTCCCAATGGATTCACCGCATAATCCGGGAATTCCGTAATCGGAGTGGGTGCAGGCAGTGCCGCCATGATTGCTGCGGCAGTGAAGGAGTTCTGGAAGTGGGTTGAAGGTCGTGCAGCTAAGTCGTGCGAAGCACTGGCTATGTACCCAGGTCCTGGGAGTATGCATTATCCAGAGGTTTGGTCACCGCGTTCTAGCCGAGTATAACGATACGCAGTCTTGCGCCCGGCCAATCGATAGCAGTTCGGCGCTACACATGTACCAGGGGAGGGTAACAGCACCATGCCTGGAATAGCCAGTTTCCATCCAAGGTCCTTATCGTGCGTGTCGTCTTGCCTTCCCCAGGTATTGGTATAGGAAGAAATGTTGCCAAGTGGGGCCAAGAGATAGGCGCTTCCGCTCTCCAACACTTGGCGAAAGATAACGGAGAAGGACGTGGGGAGACGTGGGGCATGTATAGACACCAACCAATTGCGAACCCTCATCGCATATTTCGCTACTGGCTATGTACGAGCTGTCTATTTATCGAAAATCTAAGTCGTTAGCCACTGCACTTCAAGTGACATGCAGCAGCGCGGCAAAGCAGTACTTACCTACAGCAGCGTGCAGTGCGGCAGCGTGTGTGGCCAAAAGCTGGCGAATTGCGGCGAGTCTCAATCTCTAACCACACAGGTCATTGAAATCATCACACTGATCCTACGACCAGGTCCCAACATTTGCGCATGCCCGTCGAAAGCGTCTCTTCGTCCATGGATGCGCTTTCCACCCACTTCCTCGCCGGCGGTCCAGCTTGGGTAGTCTTGATACCTTCGGCGTCATCGCATTCGATCTTGAAGTGATAACAGTGCATCGTAAGTCTGATGTGCGTGAAGACGTGCACTATTGGCGGGAAGGCTGCTACATGTTGCGCTTTGCTCATGTCGACAGTACTATCGCTAAGGCTTGATATGTACTTCTGCGCCGAGGCTTTGCGAGACGCAGTAGTGCTTGATGGCGACGATCTGTCCTGCGGGAATTGCCTAAGGTAGCAGAATTAGCAGATGGTCAGTGGAAAGAGGTTTCAAGACGTTCTGACGTACCACAATGATGCGAGCAGGCCTTGAGCATGAAATCAGCGAAAGGTATGGTATATTTGCAAGTCTGGAGCTTACCTTTGGCCGGCCTCTGTTCAATCAACCATCTACTACTCCCATCTGCAGAGCACAGCTCAACCATGCACACTGCGCATTCCTCTTCTGCTGCCTTCTTCTTTGCAACCTTCTTGGGAAAGAGCGAGCAATACGTTGAGGTTGACTTTGCGTTGGGCTTTGGCCCAGACGACGGGGCCTTGCGCTTTTTGTTGACGGCTGGAGAATGGTCGACACTGCCGTCTTCGCCCTCGCTTCCAACATTCGAGTTAGGTGTGCCGATAGCGAAATAAGATGAAAGCGTGTTCGACTGCTTAGTGTTCGTCTTCCTCTTCTTGGTCGCTTTTGGTGGCTCGGCTTCCTCAGTCTCTTCAGGAACGGTAAGCAAATCATCGGTGTCCAACAAGTCACACAGCGTACACGCATCTTCGATGTCTGGTATCGATGTTGGTGGTTCACGCTTGGTGGACAACGCCTGGCCTTCAGAGTACGCCCTGCAGGTGGATTGGATTGGACACTCTTCGCAATTCGGCCGCGGTGTGCAGATGGTAGACCCCAATTCCATGAGCGCTTGATTCCACTTCCCGGGTACTGCACTGGTGCTTTTGCTCGGATGATCTGACACATGTTTGATCAAGCGGTCTGCTTCGTCCCACAGAATATCCGAAGCCTTCTTATCTTTTGCGTCCATATAAAGACCAAGCTGTCGACTAAGCACCCGCGAGACATTGCCATCCAATACTGGTTCAGCCTCACCAAATGCAATGCTTGAGACGGCCCCGGCAGTGTATCTGCCAATTCCGGGGAAGTCTTGCAGATCTAATGCTTTGCTTGGAAGTGGGCATGGGGAGCCAGCTGACTTGGCAATCATGGCCTTTGCCCCTTCGTGAAGTCGAGTCGCACGCGAATAGTAGCCCAGGCCTTTCCATGCTGCCAAAACGTCGTCGTGGTTTGCGTTGGCGAGGTCTTGCACAGTCGGCCACTTCGAGACCCAGTTGTTGAAGTATGGTATCACGGTGGACACTCGCGTTTGCTGAAGCACTATCATGATGTTAGGTCCGCTGGTCAAATTCAGCTTTACGCAGGATCGAGCACAGGTCGCAATTGGGTGAACAGATCATTGTGCTAACGAGTCATGTTGTTGACTTACTGACTTCGCTCACCCACACTTCGTACGCTCTTTTCCCCAGCACAGTTCCTAATTCTTCATCCTTTCCATTGTAGTCTTGCGGGTCAATCCACTTCTTGCGCCACGGCATACTGCGTGTCTCCTCCACACTCTCGAACCAACCTAGCAATGCATCGCATACCGCTCTATCAACCATGAGAAGCGGATAGTGGTACGCCGCATGATGCGCCCGTGATGGTGGCAGAGCAGTTGGTAGAGGTGAGATTGGTTTTGAGATGGTAGCCTTAATGACTTTAGGTTTGGAAGCTGTTGCCGATTTCTTGCGTGGTGCCATTGCGCGTCGCACACACGAGAGTAAAGTTCGATCCTGAATGATGGAGGTGTTGCTGAAAGCTGATGGCACTCACTCGTTCAGGAGGGAGATCGACATCGCGCTAGACACGCGCTCTAGCGTGACGGTATCGATAGCGGGAAATCTTCGACCTCTGACGACGACGCGACCTTCACTCCTGCTAAGATATTCTTTGAAGTACACGCCTGCGTATATGTGAGCTCTATTGCCTTCATCCCCACGAGTCGGAATGTAACCCGCATTACTGCGTTTTGAAGCATACGAACGAAACCGCAGGGGTCTCCGTCAATCGAAAGCAGTCAATGCTGGCTGCGATGGCGCTTGTTGATGTGCTCATCTGCCCCATCAGACGACGGCGAACTCCTCGTAGATATCTCGACTTTCGCTCGTGACCGACAACGCGTAGTACTTACCCCAGTAACGGCTCGGATGTTACCCAATCATCCGGCCGCTCCGTCAGCGCAATAACATCTGCACTCGAGGGGCGCAGTTGGAGGCCTGAAGAAATTAACAGTCAGCGAAACCTTCGCCATTGCATTGACCACCAAATCCGGCCTACACGAAGATCAATACCACACCATCATTATGCTGGAGTACCTCGCGGCCGTGGCGGCGCTGTACATGGGATGGAGCTTCATGTGTCTCGAGCTCAACCACAAGCGCGCCTCGACCATGCAGATCCCACTCGTTCGCGTACCAATTGATCCGCTGAATATTCCCTGGCAGGTAATAGGAACCCACGTCTTTACACTGTTAGATTTGCTGCCCTCGTTCCTTCTGCCATATTTCGTGCGATATATGCGCCGCGGCTGGTTCTTCTTGGAAAAGGCAGAGTCTCATCTCAAGTATGGGCCTGTATGGGCTATCGTTTCGCCTGGTGGGATACACATGCAAATTTGCGATGCGGAAGCGATCCACGACATGTTTGATCGCCGTAACGACTTCATAAGACCTGCGGAGAACTACAGTGAGCTTGTTGACGTATGGCAGACCCTTAGATATATGACTGACTCTTCTACAGCACTTCTGGAGGTGTATGGACCATGCATCTCGACAGCCGATTTAGACAATTGGCCTCGACACAGGAAAGTCCTTGCCGCCCCATTCAACGAGAGCATAATGAAGTTTGTTTGGAGCGAGTCGCTCAGTCAGGCAGAGCAGATGATCGGAGCATGGTCCTCGACTGGATGCGCCATCAAGAGCTTTGCCAAGGACACTCGCACCCTTTCTCTCAACGTCATTGCTGCCACGGGCTTTCGAAAGTCATTCAGCTTCCAATCTGCAAATGATGGACCTGGAAAGGTGGATGCAACGCCTTCATACCGCGATGCACTTTCGATAGTGTTGGACAATGCCGTCATTCTGATGCTGATCCCATACCGCTATCTGTCATCGCCATATTTGCCCAAATCGTTCCAGAAGATAGGAGCAGCCGGTGCAGAATTCAAGCAGCACATGCAACGTATGCTTGAAGAAGAGACCGCAGCTCTCAACCGCGGCGAGACAGGTGCCGGAAGTCTCATGACCTCCTTCGCACGAGCTCTGAACACTTCGGACGGTAAGTATGGGGGCGGCCGACTACCCAAGGGTCTATCCGTGAACGAAATCTACGGTAACATCTTCGTAATCAGTGAGCCACTACCATAAAAACAATAATATCTTTGACCATGACTGACGCCCGTAGATTTTGCCGGCCACGACACAACCGCCAACACTCTCGCATTCAGCACAGCTCTCCTCGCATCCCACCCAGAAGTACAAGAATGGGTAGCCACTGAAGTACTCCAGCTCCCTCCAGCCAACCAAGACGAATGGGACTACGCAGAAATCTACCCCAACCTCCTCCGCTGCCGCGCCGTACTCGTAAGTCCCATCCCCCATTCCCCATCCCCCCTCTAACCAACCCAAACAGTACGAAACCCTCCGCCTCTTCCCGCCCGTCCCCAACCTCCCAAAACGCACCAGCCCATCCCCCCAAACCCTCCGCATCGGCGCGCGCACAGTCACCATCCCGCCAAACACCAGCATAAACCCAAACGTCATTGCAGTCCAAACGCATCCGAGATACTGGTCCGATCCACTAACATGGACACCCTCGCGCTGGCTCACAACACACACCGACGGCCGAGAAATCCTCGTCGCGCCAGCGCGGAACACGTATCTTCCGTGGTCTGATGGCCCGCAGAATTGTCCGGGTCGCAAGTTCTCGGAGGTTGAATTTGTGGCTGTTTTGGCGCTGATGGTGCGCGAGGTTAGGCTGAGTGTTGTGAAAGAGGGCGGCGAGAGTGAGGAGCAGGCATGGAAAAGGGCGGTAGGCGTTGTGAACGATTGTGATTTGCAGCTTATTGTACGCATGAGGGATGCGGATCGATTGAAGCTTAGATGCGAGAGGAGAGTTTGATGGCAGTATAACTTTCACGGTGCGGGAGCAATTCGTGGTCGAACCAACGTAGCAGGCCCAACCTAGAGTACGGTCAAAGTACGGCCTGTATTTCCTCTAATATGTTTTGTATAGGATTCTTACTTACTAAAAGACTACCAAGGATAGACATGTTTCTGTTTTAGGTTGCAAATATTGTTGTACAAAGCTATTGCAGTTATTAGCTTGTGTGACATATCATCGATCACGAATTACTACCGCACCTGGTGATGCCGAATACTAGGTTGCGTTCAAAACGTCTTCAAAAACTTTGATAAGTTAAGTTACCTAGAACTAGGTCATGAAGTGACTAAATGAGATGAACATATGTAAAGTATCGCCGAAACCCCAGAAACTCTCGTATTCAACATCCTATCTCTTTTCTCTAATTCTACAACATCACTAAACCAAGACACAAAGTTTCATCTTCTACACGCCACAAGGCTGTATTGCCCAGCCATACAAGAAACAACAATATACCGCGAAATACCTCACCCACTTCCATACCCCACTTCCACATCCCCACAAGCCACTAAAGCCCATC
>Ga0265780_10009180_pt1 | contig 11891 bp, 14 predicted proteins | sample P1T30metagenome_FD_192432 | JGI IMG/M metagenome (GOLD analysis project Ga0265780, IMG submission 192432) | Plant litter microbial communities from East Loma Ridge, Irvine, California - P1 T30 | ecosystem: Environmental > Terrestrial > Plant litter > Unclassified | place: USA: California... | reverse complement strand
TGACACGCAGCTGGGCCCTACCTGCATGCCACACCCCACGGGTTGTCGTGTAAAAAAACACAACAGCTTCAGCTGCCAATGTTTCCTTTTGTGCTTTTTTTGGAGTTAGCAAAGTCGACACAGGGAGAAGATAAGCACATTGCTCCTGGAACGACGCTGAAGGCGCTTCAGTTTCAATGGTCAGCATGCCGCGAAATAGGACCGTCATGGAGGAGGTTAGGTGCGGCGTCCCGCTTTGTGAGAATGGCGCCAGAACTAAATTCAACAGTCTCGTCGACGGCTCAAGTCATTGCCCAGTGGGCAGGAATAGGCTATAGTACTACTGTAGCCACGGTCGAATCCAGAACCACAGACATCAGACGCCAGACGCAGGTCGGACAGACGGCTGTTTCGATCGTTCGACGACGGTCGAGTTTTCGGACGCCTCAGTTCCTTCACTGGCCGTGCGCGCAGTAGTGCAGGGCAACAACCCACAGGCTTGGGTATCTGGGGATTCGTGGGTGCCCGAGACCTGAGACCTGAGATGATGTCGATGAGCGCGGCAGTGAGCCCGACTATCCATAGGTTTGACCAACGAGGCGGGTAAACGGCCATGACGGGGCAATGGGGGTTCTTATCGCTCGACGTACGTGAATCGCATAAACAAAGCATCAGGGACGGGTGGCTTTCGCAGATGACAGAGCGGAATGGCGTCGCAGAACGGCCGGGCCGAACACGGCGCCCGAAGAGGCTAGCAGCTTTTCATGCCGAGGTGGCTTCTGATTGGCCGGTGCTGCCTGCTTATCTCTGGTCAGAAATGCAATTGACACCACACAACGCTGACCACCCACTTGCCAAGCCCTCTGCCCTGGATACAACTGGCATGGCCTGTCCATCTTATACGGGACGTGTTGACGGCGAAGAAGCGCCTCGCGAGGTACCCCCCCTCAGAGCGGGCGCCATCTGGCCAGCAGCCAGTGTGGGTGTTGGCCCTTATCTAGTCCTCGACCGTCACGTCTCTGCGCGCGGCGAGATAAGGCATAGAGCGACAATGACGCAGCCAACAGCCTCGATCGATTGCCGGCCAAAAAAAAAGAACAAAGCTCTGGATCTGACGCGAACCCCACGGCCTCGCGGCTGTGGGTGATGTACCCTCGTCTATTTCGCCTCGAGTGTTGGCCCGTGGACCAGGGTAGATAAGAGAGTACTAGTAGTAAACCCAAGTGCCACCCATAAAGTACCCGACGCATCTACCGTAATCGACAGTAGGGCTTCCGATTTCTCCCTGGTGCTGTCATATATTAGTGGCACTCTGCCATCTCTTTTAACCCGCTTCTCTGTTCTTTCCATAGGCCTTCTCAACCCTGGAACATTCCTCTCCTTTCCCCTAGTACCCAAGGTCCCGTACATCCTTAGTACTTCGACAACCTCCTGGGGATACGGCCATCATGTCGCACTCATGGATCGGCGCGCCGGCCGTTTTCAATGGCACTGACGACGTCACTGGTGGTGATTCTGGTGAGTGCGAAACTTCCATGCACACAACAGCCAACTACGCACGTGCCGTGGCCAATACTCGTGGCTCGCGCAACATGAGAGCTGCGCGCCGCGAAATTGAGAATCAAGCATACTAACATGGACATCTTACAGTCACCGAAAACCTCAACCAATGGTACCAATCGGGTGATCAGGCCTACATCCTCGTGGCCTCGGCCATGGTCATGGTCATGGTACCGGGCCTCGCTTTTCTCTACTCCGGTCTTGCTCGAAGAAAGTCCGCCCTCTCCCTTATCTGGGCCTGCATGTTCTCGGCCTCTGTCATTACCTTCCAGTGGTATTTCTGGGGATACTCGCTTGCCTTCGGCCCCTCTACAAACGGTTTCATTGGCAACCTCGACAAGTTTGGCCTCAAGGGTGTGTTGGCTATGCCCAGCCAAGGAAGTCCCTTGATTCCTGAGCTGCTTTACTCTTTTTACCAGGTATGGCAAACGCGATGCATTTCGACATGTACACGTGCTAATCAAACTCTCAGCTACAATTCTGCGCCGTCACTGGAGCCATTGTCGTTGGTGCCGTAGCCGAGCGCGGTCGCTTAATCCCCATGATGATCTTCATCTGGCTCTGGGCCACAATCGTATACTGCCCTGTCGCATACTGGGCCTGGAACGTAAACGGATGGTTCTTCAAGTGGGGTGGAATGGACTATGCTGGCGGCGGTCCCGTCGAAATCGTCTCCGGTTGCTCAGCTTTGGCCTACTCGATGATTCTTGGACGTCGTCAGGAGAAGATGATGCTCAACTTCCGTCCACACAACGTATCTTTGATCACTTTGGGAACTGTCTTCCTGTGGTTTGGTTGGTTGGGCTTCAACGGTGGTTCCGCTTTCGGTGCCAACCTCCGTGCCGTCATGGCCTGCTGGAACAGCAACCTTACCGCCATGTTCGCCGGTATGACTTGGGTTATTCTTGACTGGCGTCTTGCTCGCAAGTGGTCCATGGTCGGCTGGTGCTCAGGCGTCATCTCCGGACTTGTCGCCGCCACTCCCGCTTCTGGTTTCATTCCACTCTGGGCCAGCGTTGTCCTCGGTATCACTACGGGTGTTGTTTCTAACTTTGCCACCAAGAGTATGTGTCCTTCTTGAAAATCATTATACACCACTCGCTAACATACCACTAGTCAAGTTCTGGATCAAGATTGACGATTCCCTCGATGTGTTCGCTGAGCACGGTGTCGCTGGAATGGTGGGTCTCTTTTTCAACGGTATTTTCGGCGCCGACTACATCATCGGTCTCGACGGTGTCAACAATGGACTTACGGCTGGTGCGATCACTGGCGAGGGTGCCGCAGTCTACAAGCAGATTGCTTACATCTGCGCCTGCACTGCCTACTCCTTTACTGTCAGCGCCCTCCTCGCCTTCGCCATCGACAAGATTCCCGGTCTCCAGTTGCGCGCATCTGAGGAGGCTGAACTTCTTGGAATGGACGATGACCAGCTTGGCGAATTCGCATACGACTACGTCGAGGTCCGCCGTGACTACCTTGCCTGGACACCCGCCAAGGGCGAGCCCCTCGACGGTGAACACTCCGTACCCCAAGGCGACCGCCACGGCATTCCACAGCACAGCCAAATGCTCGAGGGCAAGGCGCCTTCAGAAAACTCAAGCAACGAGCACACTGGTATTGGAGGCGACAGACACGCCGTTGCCATGGGTACCGAGCATCAAAATGAGAAGCAGGTGCACACCTAAATTCTCCGCTCGTTTGGATCTTTGCTTGAGGCTGTTTTGAGTAAATTGTTTCGAGATACCACTTGCGCTTCCGTCATCAAGCAGTGCTTTTTTTCCCTTATACATTTATAGTCCAGATGTACTGTACGATTATCCTTTTCTTTACGCATATTTAAATAATGGAATGCATACATGAAACTTCGTATATCCATTCCTTGGCACTTTGAATGTGAACCCATTTGGCAAACTAGCTCATGTCTACACAAGCCAAGTACCAGGCCTTTGAAACCCAATCAAGCGACCATGCCCAGCCTTTCTTATCAGTCCAGGCCTGATGATCGACTTTCCCGTTGGTCTAGTGGGGTTGTACCATGCATCATCGCTGCCAAGCTCCTACTCCGCATGTTCTTATCTTTTCCCGCTCCTCCACCACGACACTTCATCACATCCACAGCCAGCCAATGCTTCTTCACCCCCAGATTGGCCTGGACCATGATATAAACCATCAACGCTACCACGGACGCTAATCGGAATATAAGAATACGACTAGTCGTGTTTGCTGCTAGCGACGAAGGTGCCACCGTGGATGCACACGGACATTATCATCGTCATGGCCTCAATGTGGGAATCTCTTATCGTGAGTTCCTAGGTCCAAGGGGTTCTTTTGAGGAGCACTCGAATCAACTCTACGCTTCATTTTTCATGATTGGCTGCGTTTTGCGCCTTTCCCCGGTCATAATGAGCGCTTTCGAGGGGAGGGGTCTTTGTTCCATCGATTGCAACCCACCCGTGCCAAGCTTCATGGCGTTCCAGCTCCAATTTATCAGCAACATGATTTGTTGTAGCTTACAGAATTCCACTCGATGTTACGCGTCATCACATTGCCGATCAATTTTACGTTATTTTACAGGTTATCCGGTCTCGTGGGTGTGTCGCCATGGGATAGCGAGGGTTGCGAGGAAAGCTTGGCTGGTCGTTGGGATGTGGGTTGGAATAAGTGGGGTAGCCATGGGGGGTGGTACTGTGGTGTATCTCTCCTGCTTCAGGTTGTAATCATTGGGGGATGGAGCCTTGGTTGGGTTCAAGGACGCGCCAGTGGCTGTGCAGAAGGAAAGGGGGGGGGGAGTCAACTGCCTCCTTTTCCTCACGTGTGAGGGTTTGAGCGGTTTGAGCTAACGACCACTACATTCGATAGTTGGGATGTTTCAGATCGTACCTGCGTCTTTGATATCATGTGGGAATGGCTTCTGTGATGCTGTGACCTGTATGTGGCAGGCAATCGCGCCTCTTTCAACTGGATCATCAACGCTGTTCGGTAAACTATATTTTGGTTTGCGGCTTGGGTTCAATTTCGGCTCTATGTGTAATTCGCTCTTGATCTATATCCTTGATACAAAAGCCCCTACGTATTTTCTTTGTCCACCATGCAAGAAAAGAGGAGGGCCTCGCGAAGCTTCCGCGAAGCTGGCAATTGCTCTTTCCCTTGCCGATAACTGTCCCACAACAACACAACAGTACTGAACATCGTAGCTTCCTTCTCCTATAGCGCCTAGCACGCACCCAAGATGTCATCTATACAAACCGTGTCATCCCGAACCACTTCTCATCATCCACCAACAACATACTCAAAACAACCTTAGCTTGTAGCAACATACCTTGGCTCTCTTCTAACTCAAACTCCTCTCACCTAAACGCCCAACGCCCTCGAGACTTGCTCGCCACATTGTCAGTTTAGCATGTTTACGGCTCTTCATAAGACCTGCTCACTCAACATCATGCTCGTCACCGGCATCATCCTCGCCCCAGCTGTTATGGCCACGCCAGCCGTACAGGACCTCGCCGATCTGAAGAGTGTCATCAGTGCGGCAGCAAGCTCGATCGGGGACCCGAATAATCCCAATCGTGGCTTTGGCTTCAATCTGTTGGGTGGTAGTGGCCAGATGGGCACTGCTGATCTCATCAACAACATTACCAATACTATCCTGAGGGGAAAGTTCCAGTTTGATACAAACAAGGTACGGTCTCAGCTTTCTCTCTCTCTCTCTCTAGCAAACTATACAAGCACATATACTGACAACGGCAACAGACCTCCTGGCTCCAGCTCGTAGATCCTTCTGCCAACAAATCTACGACTCCTGTCCAACTCACACCCACACTACCCGTCACAGCTAGCCTAGCCGAGAACTGGGTGCTCCCCACAACAACACCCACACTCGCCAATCTCACGGTCGACCTTACAGAGCCTTACATGGAATACGTCCAAGCAATCCCCGACCTCAGCAGCAGTCTCACCACACTCGGCCGCAGCTTCCATCGCGAGATGAACTCGCCCGTCAGCGAGGCCATTGGCGGCATGGAACAAAGCCTCACTACCTTCCAGACTACACTACTTGAGAGCAACCTCATCAACGCCCAGGCTGTCATACGCACAATTAGGGCGAGCGGTAGCTTGGCGAATGCGCAGACGGCTTGGTCTCGCTTTCTCAACCTGCCGGGTGGGGGCAGTAGTGATGCTGATGCATCGCCTACTGTGCCTTCGTTGGGTGGAGGGTCGGTGCTACGTGCAAGGGCTGCTGACTGGAGGAGGCCCCCGCCCAAGGACGGCCAGTTTTACACGCACCAGGAGCTCTGGAACAGGTCAGTGCCGAGGCCGGAGAAGTCGGCCAAAGGCAAGTCTGGGCTAAGTGGCGTTGTTGTACCACTGGAAGAGCAAGACAGGCAGTCTGCTGAGAATGCTCGGGTGGGCCGGCCATTTGTTGTCTGAGTTTACTTTGCTCTTTCCCTCTTTGCTTTTTCCTTTTTGTTACGCCTGTGCTCTTTAGCTTGTGTATATGCTTCCTGTAGACATGAATTGCAATGCCCTCGAGGCTTTCATGTTGAAAATTTTCCTGTCCTTGTCCAAAGTAAGCCCGCCTTTTTGCATGTATGATTGCGTAGTGTTTCTGGACTGATCAGATAATCACAATGTTGGGATAGTCCTCAAACTGGAGATGTTTTTGTTGTTGGAGACGACAATTATGACGATGCATTGATAGGAATAACAGCTAAGCTAAGATGAGTGTGGGGATATCTTCAAGACCAGAGAAAGAGAGTATGCAACGCAATTGACCAAACACCAGATCCACCTCCCAAGGGCCAACCAAGAACATGCTCCATGGAGAAGGAAGATGAACACATACACACACACACATACAGAGAGAGAGAGAGAGGGAAGGAGGGAAAGAAAAGGAAGAAATAATGATAAAATAGACCCATGCATGACCTCATGACGCAAGCACAACGAACCCTCCCCCCCAAGCAAGATCACACATACACATAACCTGTGCCCCCGACCCATCTAGCTCCTGAGTGCTCCTTTGTCTCCTCATTCCATCCGTAAATTCCGTAGAAACCATCCCGTCTCTCTTTCCGAGAGAGAACTACAACCGACAAAACATGCATTGTGCATGAATAAAATAGGTATAAAAAGGAAACAACAACAATGACAACATCCCTACCCTTGTTCGCGGTAACAAGAGAGAAGAAGAAGAAGAAGAAGAGAGGGAAAAAAGCGCGAGAATGAGGTCCAGGTACAAGGCGCAAGCCGCCATATGAGTAAGATGTTGGCGGGAGGGAGGCGCTTTTCGTTGCCCTACTAAAGATGATATAAAGGGGGTAGAAGAGAATAAGAAGAACAAGAAGCCTCGCATTACAACGTACGTACGTACGCACATTTACACATACATTCCATTCATCAACCCTTCTCTTCTCATCTTTGCTCGCAGCAAGTGTCTTGTTTATTTGTTTGTTTCTTGTTTGGTTCCTGGTTTAATCTTGAAAAGACTTTATTCTTTCTTTCCTTTTCCTAAACCAGAACCCACTCACTGCCTCTCTTGATGAATTTATCTAGCATAAGCATCACATCGGTGAGGACGAAGCGACAAATGTAGAAACCGAAGAATTCCGCGGCGTGGCGAGCAGACAGTTCGAGGCCGACGTGTGTGGGAGACGAGTGCTTGAGGCCTGGGTCTTCGACTTGGCGGGCGATTTGATCTAAAAAAAAGCACGTTCATGTTAGCAACAAACACTCACATAACCAGCAGAAACCATACATGTCGAACAAAAGAGGATGGGAAAAAGAGACCTACCCAGTACTTGGACTGCATCAAACAAGCGCGCCAAGGAACCCATGTAACCCGCATTTGGACCCTCAAACACGACACCAGCAATATCTCTCTTAGCGAAGCGGATCGTGGGCAGATTGGTCATGGGCAGCGTTGCCATGACGAGCGTATCTTTGGGCACCTCGGCATTCTTTGCGCCTGCCATACCCGCGAGATTGACGCCAGAGTTCTTGGAACGGAGTTTGCGCCAAGAAGCGAGATAAGACTTGCCCTGTGCCACGGCGCCCCTGGGTGCCTCCTGCGACCCATGCGAGCCCTTGCCGAAGCCGTCCATGGATGCGGCCCCTTCGCCGACCGTGGTCGCGTCTTTGAAAAGGGCAGTGACTGATTGTACACCGACTTCGTTGCCTAGCTTCTTTGCTAGTACAGTCTGTACCTGGTCGAGTATCAGTTCCAGCGATTGCATTTCTTCCAAGACAGCATCAGCATCGTTCATATCCACAGCAGCCAGCTTCTGTAGGGCGGCCGTCAGCATGTCGCAGTTGGCAATCTTGTCTTCAATGTTCTTCAACTTGACCCCCTTGACTCGCCAGACATCGCGTGGGATGAAGAGCTTAGTCGAAAGGTATCCGCCACGGGGATGCGCAATCGTCTGGTAGAAGCAACGCATTAGCCAGAACGGCCGGAGGAGGTACGAATCTGGGCACGGCTCCAGAGGTATCGGTGCGTTTGTGATTGCTGGACTTGGCGAGCCAGGCGAGAAGGGTGAGTGGATATCGCTCTCGAACAAGTGCATTCCCCCGCTTGGTAGTCCATCAATGTTAAATGTGGGGAGGCTCGGGGTTGGTAGTGGTAGGCCGGCATTGCTCGGTTTCCGCCCAGTAATGGAAAAGGAAGTGCTGAGCGGCGTTCCAATCGACACTTCCGAGCCATCGGGACTAGATATGGACAGATTGCGCTGCTTCAGACTAAGAGAAGACTTGTTCTTCCTGATTCCTAGCGCTGACGTCTTTCCGGTCTTGGGGGAACCTGGCACAAGGCCGGGGTCGTTGGAAGCGGCGTAGCTGAGAGCGGGCGTAGCTGGTGACACGGTGGCGATAGTCTCTGCGGGACTATAGAGAGTAGGCTGTGGTGATGGGGCCGAGAGACCGCCTTGTTGGGAGACTTGCGACAAGGCGGGCAACGTTGGTTTGGTAGTGTTGAAGGTTGCTGCAGCAGACTTGGGCTGGGGCGGAAGGTCTGTTGGGACCTCCTTGGGTGGTACCGGGGGCTTTTCGGTATGTGGTGCGGGTGTGACTGGTTGTACAGATGTCTCAATCTTCAATTGCTTGGCGTTTTGTCCTGACAGCCTTCGGCTTCGTACTGAGGCGCTGTCCTTGGTGGCGGTGGTGGGCCGTGGGGTAATTTCTGCTGTGTCAATTGTTTCCGTTGCTTGTGTCTCTGGGACCGGGGGTAATGCAGGCAAGGCGCCCAATGGGGCGGGAATCGCGGGAGGGGAGTGCACGGGAGGTTGCTTGGATGGCGGGTGTATAACTTCTGCAACCGTTGAGAGCGACGTCCCACCCGTCGTCCTGTGCGAGGACACTGAGCTGTTGTACGTGCTTCCAGAAAAGCCACTCGAGTCGGATTGGCGGGGTAATGCCGACTTGGTCTGTAGGTCAAAGTCGAAGCCATCTAGCATGTACTCCCTGGTCATTTCGTCTAGTAACCGCTCTTCCTCGTCCGCCTCATCATTGAACCTGATCTCGGCACTTTCGCGTACGTGGGGCAATGCATCGTTCCGGAGTTGCGTCTCCTTGTAGCGGTATTTGGCCGCCACAATGGCCTCTTCTCTTTCTGCTTCACGCACGCGCTCCTTTGCCAGTTCCACGTTGCGCAGTTTGGTCGCTATCAAATCGGCTGGCGTGGATAAATCGTCATCGTAAGGTTCGTAGCCATCGTCATACGCAGCTTCGACAGCAGCATCAAGTGCGGCATCGAATTCTGCTTCGGTCCCTCCGCTCGGGTTTCGTAAGTGTTTTCTGCGTACTCCTTCGGGCGACATTGAATGTACCGAGGAAGAGCACGATGATCCCCCGGATTCGTCTATGGTGTCCAGCCATGATGTTGACTCGGTGCTCTGCACTCGTCGGTGGGTGCTCGCCTGCACTGTTTGCTCGGGTAGTAGTAACCGACCGGGCTCGTGGGATTCGTGATCCGATTTGGAGGTGAGGAGGGGGGACTTTGACCGGTTTGGCGATAGTGGCGGAGGCATGTACATGCGGTCCATTGTCGACTCTGCAGCCGAAGAGCGGACAGAGGATACCGAAGAAGCCAGTCGGCCGGGTGGGGGCTGTAGACTGAATTGTGGGTTCTGCAGGCCTCTCTGCACATCCCGGATGGCAGTCGAGATGACTGACTCGCGAGGACCTTCGAGACCCTTGCGGAAAGGTAGTTGTTGCGATTGGGATGATTGGTGAGATTGTTGTGAAGCGGCGCGCTGGTCGGGCTCGGGGTTGTCGTGTGTGGAGGAGGGGTCGTTAACTATGCGGGATACGGTGGCAGTTTGGATGACGGGGGGCTCTTCGTCATCCAACATGAGCATTGAGCGGTGTTCGTCCAGCGACTCTCCGCTCATAGGGCGGGCGGGTAATGATTTGCCGCTGCTGTTGGTATAGCCGGGATCCAGTCGGCGCAACTCCTCTATCCTGTTGGTGTATGTCACCCGCTAATTTTGTTGGATTAGCAGCCTGTCGGACCTATAACGACCAACGGTGACCAGGGGGGGGGGGAGGGGTTGATACTTACAATGGCATCTAGCTTCCGCCTATCCTCCTCCTGAGAGCTGCGAATCATGACCTGCTGCAGCAGCTTGCACGCGTCTTCGTACGCCTCCATGGCGCCCTCAAAGTTTTGGGCATTGTCGAGCAGGACGGCCGTGTTTGCCTTTTGCAGCGCTCGGGACAACATTGTTTTCTTGTCCTTTTCCCTCCGCTCGCGGGTGCGAGGGGGGGTGCCCTGGTAGTTGTCCTCCAGTCTGGCGCTGGCGTTGCTTTCGGTGCGCAGGTGTTCTCTGGTAGGACTACGGGCCTGGGTGCGACTAGCGCTGCGGAACTGCTCTCTGCTCTGCGTCCGGGAATGGTCACGGGAGGCGATCTGCCTGTGGCCAGCACTCGGTGGGGGCTTATGCGCGGGATCTCGACTTGCCGCTGCAGCGACCGAAGACGGCCTTGCTGTCGAGGGCCGACCTGGGCCCGGAGCGGCCTCGTACCTTGGGTCTGTGTCGTGCAGGGCTGGCGATCCGAGGGGGGATTTCCCCAGCACCTTGTCGACGTGGGTGCGCGAGGGCGGGCGCTGTGTCTGCGCCTGGGGTACAGGCGCTGGTTTGGAGTTGAAGTAATCCCTTGGCTGGTGTCCAGTGATTAGCGCCGGGGTGAAGAGGCTGGACCCCGAGGGTGAGTTAGTCGTCGAGGTGGTCGTCGGGGTATTGGGGTCGTAGACCGATGAGGGCAGCAGCACTGGACCGAGTGAGTGTTTCCTGGGCGCGGGTGCCGTCACGGACTGGTGGTGGAAGGTAGAAGCAGAAGAAGAAGGGGGCTCGTATACGGGGGAGGGCGGGCGCGCGCGGGGGGAACTCGTCGGCGAGCGAGAGGCGGCCTGCGTCCTGGAGGCGGTGCGGGGAGGCGAGACGGGGTACGGTGCAGCTCCATTGACGACGAGGCTCTGGGAGGTGAGGCTCAGCTTGCGCGAGAAGCTGTGCTGTTGGTGTTGGTGTTGGTGATGGTTGTGGTTGTGGTTGTGGTTGTAGTGGTGCTGCTCGGGCTGCTCGCGGGTGCTGCCCGCAGTGCTCTGGGACCAGCGGTTCACGTTGGCGTTTGCGTGTGAGGCGGCCGGCGGTTGGTGATCCCTCGAGGCTCCAATGCCTTCTGCTGCTCCGTTGGCTGCGCTGCTCCGCCGTCGTGCCTGGGCTGGGGGCGGTGTGGCTCGCGGGTGGGGTTTGGTGGACGATGGATCCGGGAGGTGCGCGTCCGGGGCGGCGGCGGCAGCAGCAGCCAGCAAGAGTGAGGCTGACCGCTTGACGGTGACGACCGACGACGACGAGATGGAGCCGCTGCGCGACGACTTGCGGCCGTGGGCGTGGTGCGGCAGCACTTCACTCTGGGAATTCATCGTGTCTTTTTTTGGCGGCACACAGACTTGTGTAGGCTGCGTGTCTCAGGCCAAGCCAGCGGTTAATGCAATGCGCATGCAGGCATGGTTGCCGAAGCAGGAACGCGCTCAAGCAGGGCGGGCGGCGATGCAGTGGAGCGTGGGCGGTGGGCGTTGGGCGGGCTGGCAGCAAGGCGAGTGGGCGGGCAAGCAGCGGACAGGTTGGGTGGTGGGCGGGTTGGGCGTGGTGCTGTGCTGTGCCTGTAACCTGTGAGCCTGTGCCTGTGCCGGTGTAGGTGCAATCGCGCGGTCGCAGTAGTAGGGCATGTACAGTAGTACTCCGGACCCCTAGACTAGAGAGAGACACGAAGATGCAATGTGGAGCTGCCCGCGCCCTCACCACTACCACCACCGCCGCCGCCGCCGCCGCCAACACCAGCCAACACCAGCCTAG
>Ga0265780_10009177_pt1 | contig 11893 bp, 13 predicted proteins | sample P1T30metagenome_FD_192432 | JGI IMG/M metagenome (GOLD analysis project Ga0265780, IMG submission 192432) | Plant litter microbial communities from East Loma Ridge, Irvine, California - P1 T30 | ecosystem: Environmental > Terrestrial > Plant litter > Unclassified | place: USA: California... | reverse complement strand
ATGGTCGGCGACTGGCACCGTGAATGTGCTGCCGAAGACGGCCGGTATCAGCGTGGTAAACACCCGGTTCAGCACACCGACCAGTATCAGCGGAGAAATGGCGATCCATGGATTGGCCAGTGCGGTGTCGGCAACCGGCTCGGGTTCGTTGGTGTGGCCAAGGCCATAGCCTTCATCTTTCGAGGCAGCGGCGCGGCGCCGCCACTCGAGATACGCCAGGCCCACAAGCAGGATAAAAGCCGCGCCAATCGTGCCCAGCCAGGGAGCGGCGTACGTCGTGGTTTTGAAGAACGTGGCGGGGATGATGTTCTGGATTTGCGGCGTACCGGGCAACGCGTCCATCGTGAACGTGAAGGCCCCGAGCGCGATGGTTCCCGGGATCAGTCGCTTGGGAATGTCGCTCTGGCGAAACATCTCAGCGGCAAACGGATAGACGGCGAATACCACGACGAACAGCGATACGCCGCCGTACGTCATGATCGCGCAGACCGCGACAATGGAGAGCATGGCGCGCTGCCGTCCCACGATGCCAATGACGGAGGAGACGATCGTCCTGGCAAAGCCGGCCAGTTCGATGACCTTGCCAAAAATTGCCCCCAGCATGAAAACCGGGAAATAGAGTTTTATAAAGCCGACCATCTTTTCCATGTAGACGCCGCTGAACATCGGCAGCACCCAGGCGGGATCGGTGAGCAGCACGGCAAACAACGCGGCAATGGGCGCGAACATGATCACGCTGAACCCGCGATAGGCGACGACCATCAGGAAGGCCAGTGCCGCCAGGACCACCAGGAAGCTCAAGGTAACTCTCGCGCTGGTTTGGCAGAGCCCGCCGAATTATCAGCCAGCATCGCCCGCCGACTCAGCTTCGCCTCCAGCTTGCGTTGATCATCCCACTGATAGAAACCTTGCCCGGAATCGATACCGGTATTGCCTTGGTCAATTTGATTGCGCAGCAATGCGAGTGCGCTTTCGTCTTTCGCGAGCTGCGGCATCAAATGGGTGGCGATATCGAGGAAGGTGTCGAGTCCACCGAGATCGGCCACCTCGAGCGGGCCAAACTTGCCATAACGACGGCCCAGGCAGCTTTTGATGACTGCGTCGACCGTGGCGGCATCGGCGACGCCACTGTTCACAAGGTGCAGCGCTTCCCTGAACACCGCAAACTGGATACGGTTGCCGATGAAGCCGGGGACAGCGGTACGCAGGACGATGGGTTCGAATCCCGCCTGTTGCAAATCCTGCTGAATGCGGAGCGGGATGGCGCCATCGGTTGCCGTGGCAGGCACCAGCTCGACCAGGGGGATGACGTAGGGAGGATTCCAGAAATGTGCGACAAGAAAGCGGCCTGGATGCAGCATGTTTGCGCATAACGCGTCAGGCAGCAGTCCGCTGGTATTGCTCGCGATGACGGCATCGCTGGACACCACCGCCTCGAGTTGCGCATAGACCGTGTGCTTGACCGCGAGTTTTTCGACGACGGCCTCATAGACAATCTGCGCGTCCGCCAGGTCGGACAAACTGTCGCAGACCGCGACGTGCGCTTGCACTGTGGCGACGTCAACCTCCCGGCCGCTGGCGCCGATTTCCTCAAGGATATCCTGAACAACGCGCGGTGCATCGCGCCTGCGGGCCGGATCGGAATCGAACAGCTTGACCTGCCTGCCTTCAAGCGCCAGGCAGGTTGCGATGCCCACGCCCATCAAGCCTGCGCCGACGACCGCGACCAATGGTTCCGAATGATTCATACACTAGTCTCCCGGTGTTGACATGCCGTGGCCAATGATAACGCCATCCATCCGTTTTGGTGACGTCGCGCTCAACGCGCTGCGTGCAACTTAAATCGTCGCCGCCAGCTTGGCCGCGAGGCCAATGTAGTTTGCCGGCGTCATGGCCAGCAGCAAGTCCTTGGCATCTTGCGGAATGGCCAGCGTCAGGATGAATTCGCGCAGCGCATCCTTGGAGATGCCTTTGCCGCGGGTCAGTTCCTTCAGCTGCTCGTACGGGTTGGCGATGCCGTAGCGGCGCATCACCGTCTGCACCGGCTCGGCCAGCACTTCCCAGTTCGCGTCCAGGTCCTGCTCCAGGCGCGCCGCGTTCACTTCCAGCTTGTTCAGGCCGCGCAGGCAGCTGTCGTAGGCCAGCAGCGTGTAGCCGAAGCCGACGCCGATATTGCGCAGCACGGTTGAATCGGTCAGGTCGCGCTGCATGCGCGACACCGGCAGTTTTTCAGCCATGTGCTTGAGCACGGCGTTGGCCAGGCCCAGGTTGCCTTCGGAGTTTTCGAAGTCGATCGGGTTGACCTTGTGCGGCATCGTCGACGAACCGATTTCGCCAGCTTTCAGGCGCTGCTTGAAGTAACCCAGCGACACGTAGGTCCAGATATCGCGGTTCAGGTCGAGCAGGATTGTGTTGGCGCGCGCAAAGGCGTCGAACAGCTCGGCCATGTAGTCGTGCGGCTCGATCTGGATGGTGTACGGATTGAACACCAGGCCCAGGCGCTCTTCGATGACGGCTTTCGAAAATGCTGGCCAGTCGACGTCGGGATACGCCGACAGGTGCGCGTTGTAGTTGCCCACCGCGCCGTTCATCTTGGCCAGCATTTCCACCGCTTCGATGCGTCCGGCGGCGCGCTGCAGGCGGGCAACGACGTTGGCGAATTCCTTGCCTAGCGTGGTCGGGCTGGCGGTCTGGCCGTGGGTGCGCGAGAGCATCGGCAGGTCGGCGTTCGCGTGCGCGATCTCGGTCAGCTTGGCGATGACGGCATGCAGCGTCGGCAGCATGACCGTGTCGCGCGCGGCTTTGAGCATCATGCCGTGCGACGTGTTGTTGATGTCCTCGGACGTGCAGCCGAAGTGGATGAATTCGCTGGCGGCGACCAGTTCCGGCACGTCCTTCACTTGCTCTTTCAGCCAATACTCGACCGCCTTGACGTCGTGGTTGGTGACCGCTTCGATTTCCTTGATGCGGCCGGCGTCGGCGTCGGAAAAATCGCTGGCCATGCGCTCGAGGTGAGCGTTCGCTTCTTCGGAGAACGGCTTGATTTCCGGGAGTCCTGCTTCCGACAGCGCCTGCAGCCATGCGATTTCGACTTTGACACGGTGGTGCATGAAGCCGGCTTCCGACAGGATCGGGCGCAGCTTGTCGGTTTTGGACGCATAGCGGCCGTCCAGCGGGGACAGGGCCGACAGGGTGAAGGAGGGGGCGGAGGTCATGGCGGTCGCTTGGAAAAAGACGCGATTTTACCATTGCGGCAAAGTGTTGCAGCGCCGCGCCATTCTGCGCGCATACACGGCTGGTCACTCCCTCCGGACGACTTTCGCCGCGGGGCCGATGATATACTGGCCTCCATTCTTCTTACCTGAGCGTTTATGAAACTGATCGGTTCCCTGACGAGTCCCTACGTCCGCAAAGTGCGGATCGTGATGGCTGACAAAAAGCTCGATTACGCGCTCGAACTCGATAATGTATGGGCTGCCGACAGCAAGGTCGGCCAATCGAACCCGCTTGGCAAGGTGCCGTGCCTGGTGATGGAAGACGGCGGCGTCATGTACGATTCGCGCGTCATTGCCGAGTACCTGGACACGCTCACGCCGGTCTGCAAGCTGCTGCCGCAAAACAGCCGCGACCGCGCCGCCGTCAAGGTCTGGGAAGCGCTGGCCGATGGCGTGCTCGATGCCGCCGTGCTGGTGCGCCTGGAAAAAACCCTGCGTCCGGAAGAGCAGCAAAGCGCTGCCTGGATCGCACGTCAGCAGGGCAAGGTCCACGCCGGCCTGGCAATGATGGCGGCAGACCTGGGCGAGCAGCCGTTCTGCATGGGCATCCACTACACGCTCGCTGACGTCGCGGTGGGCGTGGCGCTCGGCTGGCTGGCGTTCCGGTTCCCTGAAATCGACTGGCGCGGCGACTACCCGAGCCTGGCCCGTTTGTTCGACAAGCTGTCGGAACGCGCATCGTTCAAGGACACCGTCCCGCGCGACGCATGATGCGCAAGATCCTGGGGCCCGGATCCACTGCCGTTGTCTTCGGCGAAGCGCTGGTCGACGATTTCGGCGCCGAGCAGGTTATCGGCGGTGCGCCGTTCAATGTCGCGCGCAACCTGGCCGCGTTCATGGCGCCGCAGCTGATGCTCACGCGGATCGGCGACGACCGCAATGGTGGCCTGGTGCGCGCCGAGTTCGAGCATTTCGCGATGTCCACCGTGGGTTTGCAGGTCGACCCGATGGAAGAAACCGGCCGCGTGGTTGTCGAGCGCGGGCCCACCGGGCATCGTTTCTCCATCCTGCCGAACCAGGCCTACGATTACATCGAGCCGGCGGCGGCATTGAACGCGATTTCCGCCAGCGACGTCGGCATCGTCTATTTCGGCACGCTGGCGCAGCGCGCGGAGCGCTCGCGTTCGGCGCTGTTTGCGGTCCTGGAAAATATTGGCGCTGCCGGCGCCATGCGGTATCTCGACCTGAACCTGCGCGGCAATCAGGTCGACGAGCGCTGCGTGTTTCATTCGCTGCAGGCGGCCGACATCGTCAAGGTCAACGAGGAGGAACTGCAGGCGCTGTTCGCATGGTATTTCCAGATCAAGCCCACCGATCCTGCCTTGACCGCCGACGAAGTGCGCGCGTCGTGCCGCGCGCTGCTGCAGATGTTTTCACTTGACGCGCTGATCGTCACGCTGGGCCACCGCGGGTCGGTGTATTTCAGCCGTGACGACGAAGAACCGATTGTCCATCGCGACAACCCGGCGCCGCCGTTCGTCATCGATACAGTGGGCGCCGGCGACGCGTTCTCCGCGATCTTCCTGCTGGGCCAGATGCGTGGCTGGCCGCTCGACATCACGCTTGCGCGCGCGAACGAATTCGCCGGTGCGATCTGTGCGATTCCGGGTGCAATGCCGAAGGATATGGGGTTTTACGACAAGTGGATGACGCGGTGGCGGTAGGCATGGGGGCCGTGCCCCCATGGCATTACAGCTGGCTCTGCAGGTAGTTCTGGATCCCGATCTTGGCGATGATGTCGAGCTGGGTTTCAAGCCAGTCGATGTGTTCTTCCGTGTCTTCCAAAATCATCAGGAACAGATCGCGCGAGACGTAGTCCGCGGCGATTTCGGAGGCGGCAATGCCTTCCTTGACCGTCACCTGGGCGGCGCGTTCGAGTTTCAAATCGCATTCGAGCATTTCCTGCGCCGCCTCGCCGATGAGCAGCTTGTGCAGCGCTTGCAGGTTGGGCAGTCCGTCGAGCATCAGGATGCGGTCGATCAGTTTGTCCGCATGCTTCATTTCGCCGATGGACTCGTCGTATTCCTTCTTGCCGAGCTTGGTGAAGCCCCAGTGCTGGTACATCCGCGCATGCAGGAAATACTGGTTGACGGCGGTCAGCTCGTTGGTCAACTGTGCGTTGAGCAACCGGATGATGTTGGGATCGCCTTTCATGGCTTGCTTTCTCGGGGTGGGAATGGGGCAATGATAACAAACTGGCGGTAGCGATTGGGAGGAATTGCCGGGATTTGCCGGCCCGGTTCGCACGCATCAGCCTGGCATCGTAAGATGGCGCATTGCCGCGCACGCGGCCTGGTTCACTTATCGGGAAAATGAGACATGAATAAACTCGGCATCATCGCTTTGCTGGCTGTTTCCGCCAGCGCATCGGCCGCCACGGTCCAGGTCAGGATCGACGGCGTGCGCAGCGACAAGGGCGTGGTACAGGTCGCCGTGTGCGACGAAGCGAATTACCGCAAGGATTGCCGCCTGACCGCCACCGCGCCGGCGCGGACAGGTTCCGTGACGTTGGATGTGGCGAACGTGCCGAGTGGCGCCTGGGCCGTGCTGGCTTACCACGACGAGAACAGCAACAAGAAGCTCGACACCAATTTCGTCGGCATGCCGACCGAAGGCTACGGATTTTCGAATGGCGCCGCGAGCAAGTTCGGCCCGCCGTCGTTCAAGGACGCGGCAATCACGGTAGGCGAGGGCGAGGTGCCCGCTACCGTGACGCTGAAGTACTAGTACTCAATAAAGCGCCGAGTAAAACTGGTGCCGCAGCTGATAGCACCAGTAGCGCAAAGACCGTCGTCCCGGCGAAAGCCGGGATCCATGCCGAGCTTGCGCAGAGGGAACAGCCGCGTCATGGCGAATTCAGCATAGGCCCATCCGGGCTTGTCATTACGCGCATTGCGCGAAATGACCCCCGATTTCGTCGGGGTGACGGGTAATCGGCAGATAGACGGGTTATCGGCCGATATCGCCCGGAGACGAACGGTAACCCGTGCGCAACGACTTGGCGAAATCAGTATGAATCGATGCGCTCACGCAGCCTGGCGCTGAAAATGCAGTTCAGTCGCGTTGATGGTGTTCAGGTGCTCGTCGAGCACCTCTCGGGCGTAGCTGACGCACTTGCCGCAGCAGGTGCCGACGCCCAGTTGTTCATGGAGCTCCGCCATTGACGTAATGCCGAGCTCGACAGCCTGGCGGATTTCGCGGTCGGAGATGTTGTTGCAGACGCAGACGATCATCGTTGTTCCTTGCCATTCAATCACTAAAATGAGAATCATTCTCATTCCGTTTCGTATTGTGCCTCCGCCCCAAGGCGTTTGCAAGCGGTTTTCTCAACGCAAATCCGGGTCAGATGTCCACATGGATATTCCGTAATAAAACGCAAATAGAAATAATTCGCATTTAGGTTTATGATGGTGCCATCCGTGTCCCAACAGTCCCGCACTGTTCAAGAAGACAATATGACTCTAGCTCCTACCCTCACCACGCTCGACACCTTGCCTGTCGGGAAAAGCGCGACCGTGATCCACCTCGCGCCTGCCGCCTCCAACGGGCAGGGCGCCGATGTGTCGCGCCGCCTGATGGAACTGGGCTTTGTCCCGGGTGAACGCATTCGCGTGCTCAAGCGCGGCGTGCCTGGTGGCGAGCCCATCGCGGTCAAGGTCGGCCAGTCGACCTTCGCACTGCGCCGCTTTGAAGCTGCGCTGATCTCCATCAAACCGGAATAATATGGGCGCCGCTGAACAAGTACATGCGCCGGTACAACCGGCGCTGACCCCGCTGGTCGCGCTCCTGGGCAACCCGAATTGCGGCAAGACGGCGCTGTTCAACCGCCTCACCGGTTCGCGCCAGAAGGTAGCCAACTACGCTGGCGTCACCATCGAGCGCAAGGAAGGCACGTTCACGTCGCCTGCAGGCACGCCGTTCCGCGTGCTCGATTTGCCGGGCGCGTACAGCCTGTCCGCCCACACGCCTGACGAAGCCATCACGCGCGACGTCGTGGCTGGCCTGCGTGCCGGCGAAACCGCGCCCGATGCTGTCATCTGCGTCGTCAGTGCAGTCAACCTGCGCCTGAACCTGCGCCTGGTGCTGGAAATCCAGCGTCTCGGGCTGCCGATGATCATGGCGCTGAACATGGTCGATGTGGCCAAAAAGCGCGGTATCGTCATCGACACCGTCCGCATGGCCCAGGAACTGGGCATGCCGGTCGTGGAAACCGTCGCGGTGCAGGCTGGTGGTGAAAAAGAACTGCTGCGCGTGCTCGACAAGATGCCGTTCGGCGAGGTCACCACGCCGTTCCCGTTGTCCGTCATCGATGCGGTGTCGGTCGAAGAAACCCAGCGCGAAGTGCGCCGCATCCTCGATGTGTGCACCAGCCACGAATCCGATATCGGCAACCTGACCGAACAGATCGACCAGGTGGTGCTGCACCCGCTGGGTGGCCCGTTGATCCTGGCTGCGATCATGTTCCTGGTGTTCCAGGCCGTGTTCAGCTGGGCCGCGGTGCCGATGGACATGATCAAGAACGGCGTCGAAGCGGTGGGCGGCTGGCTTGGCACGGGTCTTTCGGAAGGTCCGCTGCGCAGCCTGCTGGTCGAGGGCATCATGGGCGGCGTGGGCAGCGTGCTGGTGTTCCTGCCGCAGATCCTGATCCTGTTCTTCTTCATCCTGATACTCGAAGACTGCGGCTACCTGCCGCGCGCGGCCTTTTTGCTGGACCGCCTGATGGGGCGCGTCGGCTTGTCCGGCCGCGCCTTCATTCCGCTGCTGTCGAGCTTTGCCTGCGCGATTCCCTGCGTGATGGCGGCGCGCACCATCCAGAACCCGCGCGACCGCCTCATCACCATCATGATCGCGCCGTTGATGACGTGTTCCGCGCGCCTGCCGGTCTACGCATTGATCATTGCCGCGTTCATCCCCAGCCGCGACGTCGGCATCTTCAACCTGCAGGGCCTGGTGCTGTTCGTGCTGTACGCGGCAGGTATCCTGTCGGCGATGGCCGTGGCGTGGATTTTCCAGCGCATCATGGGTTCGCACGGCCAGCAGCCGCTGATGCTCGAACTGCCCAGCTACCACTGGCCTCACCTGCGCAACCTGGCGCTGGGCCTCTGGGAACGCGCACGCATCTTCATGACCCGCGTCGGCACCACCATCCTGGTGCTGATGATCCTGGTCTGGTTCCTGTCGAGTTTTCCAGGCGCGCCGGAAGGCGCCACGCATCCAGCCATTTATTACAGCGTGGCCGGCATGATCGGCCGGGCGCTGTCTGTGATTTTCGAGCCGATTGGTTTTGGCTGGCAGATCTGCATTGCGCTGGTGCCCGGCATGGCCGCGCGTGAAGTGGCGGTCGGCGCGCTCGGCACCGTGTACGCGCTGTCGGCCGGCGGCGCCGATGTGGCCACGTCGCTGGCGCCGTTGATCGCCAAATCGTGGTCGCTGGCCACGGCCCTGTCGCTGCTGGCGTGGTATGTGTTTGCACCGCAGTGCCTGTCCACGCTGTCCGTGGTCAAGCGCGAAACCGGCACGCTGCGCTATCCGCTCATCATGGCGGCATACATGTTCGCGCTGGCGTATATCGCATCGTTCATTACCTATCGCGTCGCCCTGGCGACACTTGGAGGCTAGCATGCAGGAGTTGATTGTCGCACTGATCGTTCTGGTCGCCGCTGTTTACGCGGCATCGAAATACCTGCCGCGCGCCTGGCGCGAAAAAATCGTGTTTGTTCTCAGCGCCAAAGGCTTGCCGCAGGAACGCCTGGCCAGCATGTTCAACACGGAAGCCAGTTGTGGCAGCGGCTGTGGAAGCTGCGGCAGCGACAGCAGCTGCGCGGCGCCGGCGTTGAACCTCGACGACATCGATGCGCCAGCCACCGGCCGGCGCATCATCAAGATTCATTCGCGCTCGTAGTTGATCAATCCGTCACGACGTGCCACACGTCCTTGACCTTGTCGCCGGCCTTGTCGCCGGCTTTTTTGTCTTTGACGAACGTGTACAGCGGCTTGCCGTTATATGCCAGCTGGCGGGTGCCATCCGGACGCGTGATGGCGGAATAAGGCGCGGCCAGGTCGCCTGCCGGCGCTTTCACCGCTGGCCACGCCGTCAGGCAGCCATCGACGCAGGCGCTCTTGCCGCTGTTGGCCTCGTCCTTGTCAAAGGTGTAGACCGTCATGCCGGCCGGATCGACCAGTACGCCGTCCTTTTTCATCAGGTGCATCGGGTCGGCCGCGTAGGCGGAACCAGCTAAAAGACAGGCGGCTGCAAAGCCAAGCTGAAACAATTTCATGGAATTCTCCGGTAAAAGAACATCACACCACGGCGCCAAATGGACGTGTGACGTTCTTTATCCCTTAATCCTGCTCAGTTGACAAGCCCAGCACGTCGATGAGCCTTTGCGCATCGTATGGCGAGCGCACCTTGATGTCATTGTCGAAGAAGCAGTACAGGTCGCGCGTGGCGCGCTTTGGCGGCGCTTTCGACGACACGAGGTGCGCATCCTTTGGCTGGCCGCCCGCGGTCCACGCGCGGATCCGTTCAGCCCAGCGTTCGAGCGCTTCATCGCTGTAGCCGCTGGCGTAGAGTTCCGCGTCGCCGTGCAGGCGCAGGTACATGAAGCCGGCTGTCACATCCTCCATGTACGGCCACTTGCCGGCCGTATCGGCCACTACCAGCGCCACCTTGTATTTGCGCAGCAGCGCAATGAAGGCAGGGTTCTGGAAGCTCTCGTGGCGCACTTCGATGGCGTGGCGCAGCGGGCGCTTGCGGTCGATCTCCAGCAGTTCGCGGCCAAGCATGCGCGGTTCATGCATGCGCGCGAGCGCCAGCGCCGCGGCCGTGTCGTGCGGCAGCTGGCTCAAAAACCCTTCCAGGCGATCGGCATCAAACTGAAAATTCGGTGGCAGCTGCCACAGGAACGGCCCGAGTTTTTCACGCAGCGCCAAGACGCCCGACGCGAACACATTGGCCAATGGTTTCAACGGATCGCGCAGGCGCAGCGTGTGCGTGATGAAGCGGTTGCCCTTGTTCGCAAACACAAACCCTTTTGGCGCGGCCGCATACCAGGCGGCGTAGCTCTCCGGGCGCTGCAGCGAATAGAAGGAGCCGTTGATTTCAATGCTCGAGAGGTGGCTGGCCGCGTACGCCAGTTCATCGTCCTGGCGGAGGCCAGGCGGATAGAATTTGCCGCGCCATGGCGGATAGCGCCAGCCTGAAATACCGATCCGGATCGTCATTGCCACGCCTTTCCCAACAGTTCAGTGACCCCGATAGTAGCGTGTTGCCATGCTAAGCTAGCGCCACTCACACCACCGGCTGCCTTCATGATCGTTGTCCATCACCTCAACAATTCGCGCTCCCAGCGCATCCTCTGGCTGCTCGAAGAACTGGGCCTCGATTACGAGATCAAAAAGTACCAGCGCGACCCGAAAACCATGCTGGCCCCGCCCGAACTGAAGGCGATCCACCCGCTTGGTAAGTCGCCTGTGATCACCGACGACGACACCGTGGTGGCCGAGTCGGGCGCCATCGTCGAATACCTGGTCGAGCGCTACGGGCATGGCCGCCTGGTGCCGCCGCCTGGCACGCCGGACAAGCTGCGCTACACGTACATGCTGCACTTCGCCGAGGGCACGGCCATGCCGCCACTGCTGATGAAGCTGGTGTTCGACCGCATCGAAACCGAGCGCATGCCGTTTTTCGTCAAGCCGGTCGCCAAGGCGATCTCCGGCAAGGTGAAACAACTGTTCATCATGCCGAACCTGCGCAACAACCTGGCCTTCCTCGAGGAGGAACTGGGCAAGTCAGCGTGGTTCGCCGGCGCCGAATTCACGGCTGCCGATGTGCAGATCAGCTTTGTGCTGGAAGCGGCGGCGTCGCGCGCCGGTCTCAATGCGCGCTACCCCAACCTGATGGCGTGGCTGGCGCGCATCCATGCGCGTCCGGCGTATCAGCGGGCGCTCGAGCGGGGCGGCAAATACGACTATGTAAAATAAGCGTTTTTCTCGCTCCCAGTCCATGGCCAAACTGCTCGCCATCGATGGCCTGAACATCGTCAGGCGCGTCTACGAAGCCAGCCCCGAACCCGATTCGCCGATCAAGGCCGCCACGGCCTTGCGCCATGCGCTGTCGTCGTTTCGCACCGTGCTCGATACCCACCAGCCGACGCATGTATTGGCAGCATTCGATTACGGCGGCCCCACGTGGCGCCACGCGCTCTATCCGCGCTACCGCGAACACCGCGCGCCAATGCCATCCGACCTGCGCGCCGCGCTGCCGGAATTCCAGCAGCGGCTGGTGCAGGCGGGGCTCCATCCGTTGACCATTCCGGAAGTGGAAGCGGACGACGTGATTGGCACCGGCGTGTTGCGCTGGCTGGCCGAAGGGCGCGGCGAAGCGATTGTCGCCACCACCGACAAGGACCTGCACGGCCTGGTGGCGCACGGTGCGCTGGTCTGGGACCACTTCGCCAATTGCTGGCATGACGATGCCTGGGTGCGCCAGCGCTTTGGCGTCGCGCCCGAGCGGATCGTCGACCTGCTGGCGCTGATGGGCGACGTCACCGACGGCGTGCCGGGCGTGTCGAAAATCGGCATGAAAACCGCGGCGCGTCTGCTCAATGCCTATGGCG
>Ga0265780_10009176_pt1 | contig 11895 bp, 7 predicted proteins | sample P1T30metagenome_FD_192432 | JGI IMG/M metagenome (GOLD analysis project Ga0265780, IMG submission 192432) | Plant litter microbial communities from East Loma Ridge, Irvine, California - P1 T30 | ecosystem: Environmental > Terrestrial > Plant litter > Unclassified | place: USA: California... | reverse complement strand
TCGCCCATGGTGGGGTCAAAGGAGCGTCGTCGCAGGCTGAATTGCTGCAGCCTCCCCCGCCGCTTCGGAGTGGTCTGGTCCTGGTCGGGCTCGGCGTCCATGACGGTGGGTGCGGTGGTGATGATGGCCGGAGCTACAGCAAGAGATAGGTCAGCACAGGGAACACAGCTCAGGGCTGCAAGACATACGCTCTGGGTGGGCGGGCATGGCGGGCACGGGCGGGGGGCGCTCGCTCTCGCGGGCGGCATGCTCCTTTGCCTTGACCGACAGCTGCGAGTCCGAGGCATGGCGGAAGCGCATCAAACTGAAGCGGCGCGTGTTGGGGGTGGCCTGCTGGACGGGCGGCGAGGGGGGCTCGTCGTGGTGGGAGGTCAACGAGGGCCGCGCAAAGTCGGCCGAGGGGGGGCGGCCGCCATCTTCAGAAGCCCCCAGGCGGTCGACGTCCAGGTTCTCGGTGGATTTGATAAAGCGCGAGTCCCGGTCGCCGCGCTTGAAGAAGCCGGCGGGATCGAGGGTGCTGCGGCGCTTGAGGTCTCGGTCGCTGCGGTTCGGTCGGAGGGCCCTCAGAGGCATGGCTGCGCGCGTGGCTACCAGCTCATCTACGCGGATTGGGTCACAGCGCGGTACATGGCACGGCGGAGGGAGCTGGAGGTGCAGTCGACGTGGACGGGCCGGGGTAGAGAGAGGCACGCGGCAGGCCGTAAGGCTGAGGGCGATGCGGCTAGGATTAGTCCGGGAGGTGGGATGGGCTAGAGAGTGCGGGTAGGTAGCGATAGAGTGCAGCACGGAGAGGGACTCTGGCGGGAATGGGTAGCGCGCCTCCCAATAAGAGAATAAGAGAAAAGAGAATAAGAGGGAGCGGCTCACGTTAGTCTTCACTGGGCGCTGGCTGTCTCTGGGCTGATAGGGGTGGCATTGGTAATTAGACGTCAGCTCCAAAGTTTCCCAGCCGTCACTGGCGGGCGCATCTGCTTCCCTGGCTGCCTTGAGCCACACCCAAGCACGTGCCTGGGCGCCACGCCAAACATGGCCATTGCGGCTGCGGGCTGGCTAGCCAGGCACAGGCACACGAGCGGAGCACATCCAGCGTCTTTTTTGTTTTCTGACAGTGCAGCGCGTGCTGGTGAGCGCACTCCTCCTGCATACCATCTCTGCCCCGCCGCAATGCGCCAGCAAATCCTCGCTGCACTGGGCTTGCTACTACTCAGTGGTCCCTCGCTCGTCGCCGCCGCCCCGCACGACTCTCTCCCTAACGGCGCATCCAGTGCTAGCCCCAACCACGCCCCGCGGCCCTGGCGCAGGCTGTCCGACTGCCTCATCAGGAAGATATGGGGACTGCCCGAGCCGCAGAAGACCCTGGCAGGCGCTGGCAGCAACAGCGTCCTGGGCTCGCAGCTCGACACGCGATATGGTGAAGACGTGGTTCTGCGCTTCAACATGCGCACAGAAGAGGAGGCACAGGCACTTGCCGAGGCCGTCGACGTGCTCTTCCTCGACGTCTGGGAGTTCAACGACGACTGGGCCGACCTGCGCGTCACCAAACATGTCATTCCGTCGCTGCTCGGACTGCTCCCAGCGTCTCTCCAAGACTCCCACCAGCCGCTCATGCAAGACCTCGACCTCGCGCAAGCCATCTTCGACTCGTTCCCCTCGCCCGCCGGCACGCAGTCGCATGGCCACTACTCGCCAGACCTCAAGGCCTCGCCACGCTCAGGCAAGGGCCATCCGTTCTTCCAGGACTACCAGCCCATGTCTGTCATCAACCCGTGGATGAACCTCATGTCGTCCATGTTCAACACACACGTGCGACGCATCAACGTGGGTAACACCTATGAAGGCCGCGAGATCCCGGCGTTGCGAGTCGGTGTCCATCCCACCGACAACGACCACCCCTCTGGTGCACGCAAGACCGTCGTCATTACTGGAGGCTCGCATGCGCGCGAATGGATCTCGACAAGCACCGTCAACTACCTTGCCTGGAGCCTGATCAATGCCTACGGCAAAGACCGCGAAGTCACGCGCCTGCTGGAAGAGTTCGACTTCGTTTTGGTACCCACTCTGAACCCTGACGGCTACGTCTACACATGGGAGACCGACCGTCTGTGGCGCAAGAACCGGCAACCCACCAGTCTCCGCTTCTGCCGCGGTGTCGACCTGGACCGCAGCTACCCCTTCAAATGGGATGGCGACATGACGCGCACCAACCCCTGCAGCGAGTCTTTTGCCGGCGATGCGCCATTCGATGGTGTCGAAGCGCAACGTTTCGCCGAGTGGGCGCGAAACGAAACTGAATATAACAACGTTGAAATCGTTGGATTCTTAGATCTTCATTCATACAGCCAGCAAATCCTCTACCCGTACTCATACTCCTGCAACGACGAACCCCCGGCCATTGAAGACCTCGAGGAACTCGGTCTTGGCCTGGCCAAAGCCATCCGCGTGGGCAGAAAGGGACAGGCATACAAGGTCACGTCAGCGTGCGAGGGCAATGTCGCCTTCTCCTCCACCAACAAGAAAAAGATCATCCTGCCTCGCATCGAAAGCAGTGGTGGCAGCGCGTTGGACTACTTTTACCATGAATTGAAGGTCAAGTACAGCTACCAGATCAAGCTGAGGGATACAGGCAGTTATGGCTTTTTGCTGCCCAAGGAAAGTATTGTGCCGACAGGCGAGGAGATGTTGGACGCCGTACTGTATTTCGGACGCTTTATGCTTGGACAAGTCGGCCTAGCAGAGGAGCGAACGACTGAAAAAGCTGCCGAATCGCCGCCACGAGATGCTGATGTCGAGAACGTTGAGTTGTGATGATTGGCAAATCATTGACAGGGTCTTTTTCTTGTTGTAATAATACCACTATTTCTCATGACTACAAGTTGTCGCTAGCTCGCAGCCTCTTGGCATACAGGACCGCAGCAAATCCACGCAGCAGCTCCACATTTCTGTACACACTGACTATTTTTTCAACAAGCAGAAGGAAGAATCGTATCTGCGAGAATGTCGCGCGATCGTGTAGCCCATCGCAATATCTCCTTTCCAGCCACAGCAGGCGGCAGCTGAAACCCACCTCGGGAGGCTCGTTACTCGCGATCCAGGAATTCTTCCGTCTCTCGCCTCGCCTCATTGGCAAACATGCACAAACAATGAACAATTAGCGGTTATCGGCATCGTATCGCGCGCATTTTCATGCCGCAACATGTTCTCAAACCCGACATGAGACGAAACGCGGAGGTGCCAGCCCCGTCAAAACCGTAGCGACAGCGGGAAATGGCCACATCGGATCTGCTGTGACGTTTGCGTGCCTGGAAATGCGATCCTGGGAAACGAGGAAGAATTTACTGTTCCGACATGTCGAGATATAAGTTTCGTCACGGCCTTGTCTATAGTGAAGTTTCTATCCCATTCGCGTTTACTTCGTTCTTTTGCATCCTCTGGCTAGGACTCTCGTTGTTCTATTCTTCTCTTCTACAAGTCGATAATTCTACAGAGGAATTCTTTTTTAAACAATCCCAAATATCAACGCCAAGATGCACTCCCACGCAATCACCCTCTTCTCCCTGCTCTCCCTCGGCGCCACCACCCCCATCATCACCACCCGCCAGGCCAACGCCTGCTTCCTCGTCGGCACCACCGCACTCCCCGCCGAAGTCGCCGACGTCGCCACCTCCCTCCAAAACACCGTGACCTGTTCCGCAACCGCCAAAACCCTCTCCAACGTTCCCGACGTGACCTCAGGCTCCGTGTCCTTCTCATCGATCGACTTCAGCACCTCCTCGTCCTCACCGCTCGCCTTCGCGCTCAGCGAATTCGCGACCGCCACCCCGCTCGCCTCCACCGACCTGCAGCGATTCCAGGATAGCCTGAACGTGTATCTCGCGACCGAGGCGGGGATCCGCAGCGCAGGCGGCAACCTGGCGATCAAGGTGCCCAAGTTCTTCCTGCAGATGCAGGTCAGCAGGATCCAGACGGCGCAGGGGAAGCCGGCGGCGGCGCCGGGGCAGCAGGTTGATCATCTGAGGGACAAGGTTACGAAGAATGCGGCGGGCGAGGAGAAGGCGCTGTTGGATCAGGTGGTGGCTTTGGCGGCGCAGTTGGATTGAGGATGGGAGGGAGAGAAGGAGGGCTGTTCGTATCACTTCTAGGCATTATATATTGAGGCTGCATAGTTCACGCTACATATCTGATTGCAAGTTGTGGTTTTAAAGAGATGCAATGCTTCACTGCTCGCACAGTGTGTGTTTTAAGATTTTGATGGCATAGCTGTAAACCCTCGGGGCAATGGAAACGCGAATCGATGCAACTCCAGAACAAGCATACATAGCGCGGATGATGTCCCTCTACTACACCTCTGTTGGATGTACAAACATGTCTTCTACGTCCTTTCCGGCAAATCTGTGGCGTGGGGTCTATCTCAACGTCCCACTCATTACATATGTACTGCAGCGCATTACGAGAGTTACACACTCACATGTTAACGAACTCATGGCGTGTATCACTCCTGTGCTCACCTCACCATGTGCCAATTCGGCGTCCTGCAAAGTCAGCTACAGAAGCCACCATAGCTAGCTTGGACAATTCAGTAGGATCGACGAGGCAAACAGCCGTATGATAAACACCTAGACTATTCACAACACGACGATGGCGTTATATTTGCGCCACAGAGACTTTTCACTATCGATTTTCCCATCCGCAGACGACAAAAGCTACACGCAAACATACTCAGCCATGCTCAGAATACACTGTGCATCTCCTCAATCTCCACTCCCAGTATCATGAAGCACATACAATCGCGATGCCCAAGTTCAGCCCCAAGCAACAATCGCGAGCCGCAGCCCATCACGCTACCACGTCATGGCAACGATGCCTCGAATATTCCCCTACTCACACATTTCAAAGCACACCAAACAAACGACTATCGTAACAACCCACCCGCGATCTCGACTACCAAGGTCTACCTGCCCCAACCATCATCGAACGATCATAAATCGTCAACACTCACCTTCACCCGCACCTCGCCACAACAACCCACTATGAAACGCAACAACGCCATCATTCTCATCCTCTTCCTCGTCGCCGTCTTTCTGGCCTGGTTCGCTTGGTTCCTGCACACCACGTGCCGCCGCGTCGTGAGCGCCGAGGTGCACGAGATGCTCTACCAGCGGGACGTCGAGGCGCAGAAGAGTGTCGGCGAGGATGGGAAGGGGACGTGAAAGCCAGATAGGGAGTGTGAGTCTATTGGTGTACGGAGTGGGGGGTTGGAGAGTGGTACTGACGGGGTTACTAGGCTGGGGTTGATGATTGCACGGGCGGGATTGTGTGCGATGTGATGCGGGCACGACATGGCGGATGGCGGGTTTGTTTGGAAAGGTGGTGCGACGACAGCCCTGGCGACAATGACTGGGAAGATGGGTGTTGGCTAGTTCATTGTTCGCGGCGTACGGCTTGCGCTTTACTTTGCGGAGCGCTGCTGCGTTGGCTAGTTTGAGGATGGGGTCGCACGGCGTAGATGGATGTTTGCTGCATGCTCAAGCTCGAGGGCAAACTTGCTGTAGGGGAGGGGTCTGCAATGCACATAATACACTGAAGCGCAATTGAAATATGGTGCTTGGTATTTGATATTTTCGTCTCCAGCTTGAGCGGCTCTTATCATGTCGAGCACTAGCCTCGTCGTCGCCATTGTCTTTGCGGGAATCCTTGGTACAGCGCTTGTGTGGCTTGCATTCTACTGCGTACACAGATACATACACATGTTCTGTTTGGAGCTAGACCACTGGTTACATGTACATGTGCTTATACCGGCGGCGTGGCGTTCACCTTGTCGGCACTGCGAGGGCACTGGAAGGAAAGTGAAACCGAGAGAAAAGAGCCGGTCAAGTTCATCAAGACAGAGACGAGACAGAAGCACGAGTAGAGGCAGACGCGGCGCGTCTCGACATGGCAGAGGACAGAGAATGATTGAAGCGGATACGGAGTGGCAGGGAATCGGACGGGAGGAAGAAGAGATGCGGAAATCAAGACCGGCATTACCTTCATCGCAGTCTATGCAAGGTCCGGGATTGGAGCAACAGTATGATCCGTGGCAAGGGCAGATGTCAGGAGCACAGCAGATGTATCCAGCGTATCAGCAGTCGACGATGTATCCGCAGGCATATCAGCACACATACCAGCAGACTTTTCAGCAACCATGGCATCAGAATGCCACAATGCCAGCTCCAATGCATCAGCAAACGGTTCACATACCAATCCATATCCCTCCATCGTCTGCATACTCGACGCCAGTGTACCCCAAGGTCCCTCGCAGAGCATACACGGAGCGCTCAGAATCGCAGGCAAGTCGAAAGGTGGTCCCGAAGGAACGGTCGCGAGTCCGCCGAGACGACTTCTTACACATCGTGGATGACTACCCACCAATCATAAAAAAGTCACTGAAGAAGACTACCGCAACCCAGGAGTCGTCGTCTTCCTCGTCTAGCTCCAGTTCATCCACGGATTCCGCGGAAGAGATACCCAGAGGAAAGATACCCCGAGCTGCGCCACGCTTCACAAAGCCTGAACCCTCCCAGTTCGCGCCGCGTCCACACATGACGGCCCAATCTTGGGCCACGCAAACTCCTCATGCTCAGCAATGGGGAGGCACGGCTGGTGGAGGTGGGGCGAATGATCAACCTAGGTATGCATCACCTTTTACGAGGCCGGCATGGTGGACGTCATGGCGTCATGTTCCGAGTAATACACCTTTTCGTTGAACAAGTCTACTGTGACGAGTTCATGCTGACTGGGAGTAGACGAGACGAATGAACCTCCCACACGACAGCGACATCGGAGGCAGGAGAAGGAAGCGCGTATACCGAGGCGGAAAGAGGAAAGGCGGGAGACGGTGCTAGAGGATAGAAATACGAGGCGGAAGGAAAGAGTTGAAGCGCATACGCAGGAACCAGCGGAGATGCCGGATGGTCCACGGTCGACTAAGGGTGTTTCAAAGGAGGAAGATGCAGCAACTGAACCAGTCACAGACGCCTCAGCCCATGATGATGTTCCTCGCATGTCGCCGATGCCTGTGCCTGTCGTTGAAGAGCTGCCCTCTCGCGATGGTTCGTCTTCGGGGGAAAAACCCATCATCCTCGGTATGCCTCTAGGGTCGGCCGACAAACGTCGTCCGTCAGGGCCATCGATGGCGTCTCCACCCAGCAACGGCCGGTCGCTGTCGCGGTCTTCAGGCGCGGTGTCGAGCGAGGGTTGCTGATGGCGGTGAAGGATAGACTAGTAATTCCCCAAGAATGCAGACGTACACTGGCTGAGGTGCGGTAGCGTACACATCGTGCATGGCCGGTCGCTGATCGCATTGCTATGTTTGAAGCTTGCATGTCCCCATTGGTGCGAGCGTACATATAGCGCAGATCTCACTGCCGCACAACAGCTCGCCGCTGCAAAGACGACGCGCTGTTTGACCCACAAAAGTTACTTCAGCATGTGCTTCACCCTTCTTGCCGAGCCCACTGCCGATGGAGTGGCACAATCAGACGCATACGCGCAAATTAGACGGCGGCGAGTGAGGCCCGCTGAAGGACCGAATGGGGCGACGTGGACGTGTGAGCACAAAGTACAGAGTGCTGTGCTGTGTGCTGTGTAGGTAGTGCGGGCGCAGTCACTGCGTCACGCGTACACAGTAGATAGGGCTGCTGCAACGGGTGCGTCGGTCGCAAGTTGCTCCGAATGCAGAGGCCAGTAAGACACAACGGCGCTGCGCAGTGACGCGAAAGGACAGGCTAAGATGCTTCCATGCCCCACTCGACAGGCTAGCCCCGTAAGCGAACGAGCCAGGGTCTTGTCGCGCGTCGGGTCCCGAGGGTTGCTGGGCACGCTCCTGAGGGGACAACCTTGGAAGACTCCTACCTACTCCATCCCGTGCGAGAAGGCCATTTCTTGCCTGTATGGGGCATCGCTACCACGTACAAACGCCCTCGCCCGATTGCATTCCACCCACCCGTCCATGCCATGACGGCCAAACACCGCCATACCGCCAACGCCTACGAGCTCTTGCCGCGTGATTCGCTCGATGAGGAGACCAAGGACCACACCGAGTTGCGCGCCCCGTCGACATGGTGGATCTCGCGGGCGGCCTCGACACTGCGCATAACCAACTTCTTCAACCGCGCCGTCTACGCACACTACGTTACACCGCGCCGCCGCAAGCGATCCGTCCTCCGCCTCGTCTACTGGACCATCTTCTCCGTCCCTTACTTCCTCGTCTTCCTCGTGCTGGTCGTGGGCATCTTCTTCCCCAGCTACACCGTGCGCCCTCCTCACTACAACGAGCTGCGCCAGCGGGCCCTCGAGTCCGACCGGCCGGGCCGCGCGAACCCCTTCAATGAGACCGTCTTCATCACCGCCGCGCTGTACGAGGAGAAGGGCAACTTGGCCTCGGGCGCATGGGGGAAAGCAGTCCTCGAGCTGATAGACCTGCTCGGTCCCGAACACGTCCACCTGAGCATATATGAAGACAACCCGGACCTGAAGACCAAGCAGGCGCTGAACCATCTGCGAGAGAAAGTAACTGGTAAGTAACCAACTGCCCGCCAGGATCCCCAGTACTGACCATCTAGCCAACTCGTCTATCATCTATGAAGAGCTGGACCTCACCAAACTACCCCACACAAAGCTACCCAACGGCGAAGAACGTCTCAAGCGCATCGCTTTCCTCGCTGAAGTCCGCAACCGCGCCCTCGAACCCATTGACGAAAATGGAGTCAAGTTCGACAAAGTCCTCTTTCTCAACGATGTCATCTTCGACCCCATCGACGCCGCCCAGCTGCTTTTCGCGACCAATATCGATGCCAACGGCAGGACCAACTACGCGGGTGCATGCGCCGTGGATTTCATAAATGCCTTCAAGTTCTACGACCGCTTTGCTACTGTGGGTTTCGGCACCGAGTTGACTGGCATACCCTTCTTTCCCTGGTTTACCAGTGCCTTGGGTGCTTCTAGCAGGCAGGATGTCCTTTCGGGCACCGACGCTGTCCGCGTTCGCAGCTGCTGGGGCGGTATGGCCGCTTACGAGGCGAGATGGTTCCAACACCACACTCCCCTCGACCATCCCGTTCAGCATCCATCAGTCGAGCACAACACAACTGGCTACAACGACCATATTCGCAACTCTCCAATTCGCTTCCGTCATGTCAAGACTACTTTCTGGGAAGCCTCCGAGTGCTGCCTCATCAATGCTGACTTACAATACCGCGAGAGTGGGAAAGGGCTCCCTTCCGAAGCCCGCATCTTCATGAACCCTTTCATCCGCGTAGCATACGACGAGCGCACACTCTCATGGTTGTCCCTCACTCGTCGACCAGAAAAGCTGTACTCATGGATCCACGACATTCTCAACCAGATGGTCGGCATGCCGTACGCCGCAAATCGTGCTCATGAAGAGGTCGGAGACATCGTCACCGACAATTGGTGGGAGTACGACGACCCAGTGAGAGGTCTGGCGTCCAACGCTACAAACGAGGACTTCAAGGGACACTGGACCGAGGTAGCCCGAGTTGCAGAACCTGGCGGCTGGTGTGGTGGAAACAATCTGTTGGTCATCAACGAGAAGCCAGAACATGGCGAGGGCAAATGGAGCAAGATTTGGCCCCCGCATCCTCCGGCACAGTAAGTCGAGGTGTATACTACTCCGGCGACACGATTTCCTTTGTTTATTTGGTGCTTCAATTCGGACCGTGTACATTTCCTACCATCTTTGGCATAGCGTTGGCGTTTGCGGAATTACTGTTATAACATTGCATGGAAATGGCGCAAGGATAGGTGGACAAACTCGATGGACGAGGCATGACTACTGTAGAGGCACTTGACGGCATCAACAGCTTATTGCAAGCTGCCGCAAATTTTCTTGGTGTGTGTTCAGCATGAACAAAGAGATCAGCAAAGGGTCGTTGTTTAATGAGTTCTCCAAAAGTTTCTCAAATTACTAGACTACATGCACACCGCTTCGTTCTTTTCTGGCATCTTGCTGGTGCTTGTGTCACATTGTCTTAAACCTGGGAACGTCCTCCTTGCTACGCGTGACATCGACAATCTAGACTTTCTGGGTTTCAGCCAATCACAGGACCCGCATATCACCGCCAGTCCTGCACGATCGTCTAGCGCGGCCAACACGGTTCGAGCGATCATTCACACGCGGCGCGCCAGGCTTTACGATCCATCTCTAGACTTCACACACACATACCGCCTTTTGCTTGTTGATGCTATATCTTTCTAGCTATCGATTCTTTCTTCCCTTTTCTATACACGCGTGTGGCGAGGTACAGCTACCATACTCGCAATACTGAGCGCGCCGACGTCATTCAAAGGAAGCAAAATGGAACTCGACAATGATACGCGAGGATGGATCATGTCAATTGTGAGCGGAATAGGTGCGCCGGCTACATGCATGATCTGCAATATCCCGGACGGCTGCTAACATATTTACAGCATGTACTTTTGGAGGTAGGCTTAGAACCTCGGCGTACTTCTTGTACTGAGAAGCCAAATCTGACCCCAAAATAGCGTCCATAATATGCGTCGACATCATCATCCGCCAGTTCCCCGGCAAGAAAGATTTCAAAATTCAAGATAGTAATGCATTTCTTTCGACAGGTCTGAGTCTTTCCTTTGGTGTCATGGTAAGTATTGCCATATACATATTTATCCATACTAGTACACGACAGAGCCAGCTAACCACCCTCTAGATTTTCTCCTCGCTGTACAGCATGCTGCCTTCAGCGAAAAGGTATCTAGAAAAAGGTGGACTCTCGGCCAAGGCAGCCACATTCACCCTCATGGGTTGTTTCTTGGTCGGCGCATTGGGAATTTCCGTTCTGTCGCAGATACTGCACCAATACATCCCGCACTCTGTGGTAGACTGTGATCATGAGCATGGCGATGAGGAGCAGGGCAAAGCTGAAGACGAAGGAGGAGACCACGCTCACCAACCGATGCTTGAGCAAAGTAATGGGCTTCCACAGGCGGAAGGACACCGGCAATTACGTGGTCGTCGCTCATATGGTACCAATAGCGAAACTTTCAGTCAGGCTGCCCTCTCTCGGAGGCCATCGCTACACGCCTCCATCTCCACCAAGGTCTCCCAACTCGTCACAGGGTCAAAGAAACTCTGCGATGACAATGGGGAGTGCTATGGATACTCGGACACATGCGGAACGGAGTGCTTCAGAACCGCCCTCGTGACACGCCCACCAAGACTACACACAACAAAGTCAACCGGACACCTAGGATTAACCAGACCATCCGCTGCAAACAGATCACAGACCATCCAAGGCCCACACGAGCGACAACCCCTCCTGCAAGACGTTAACGAAACAACACCGCTCCACCCCATGGCCTCTGGTCCAGCGACCATGACCAACTCCGTTGCCTCCCTACCCTCTACAAACGGACATCCCGTCCCAACCACCGACCACACCTCGCTCCATAAGCACAGCCGCTCCTCCTCCCCCTCATCAACCACCTCCTCGCACTCTTCCCATACCCACGACCACGCGCCCCAACACCACCACCACGTCCCCAACAACGTCTTCCTCTCCATCGGCCTACAAACCTCCACCGCCATCGCGCTCCACAAAGTCCCCGAGGGCTTCATCACCTACGCCACCAACCACGCGAACCCCACCCTCGGCTTCTCCATCTTCCTCGCGCTGTTTATCCACAACATCACCGAAGGCTTCGCCCTCGCGCTGCCCTTGTACCTCGCTCTAAATTCGCGCTGGAGGGCCATGATGTGGTCTGCGCTGCTGGGCGGCGTCAGTCAACCGTTGGGCGCGGGCGTGGCCGCGCTGAGCTTTAAGATTGCGGGCCGCAGGCAGGGCGAGGATGAGATGGAGGACCGCGTGAATGGGTGCATGT
>Ga0265780_10009175_pt1 | contig 11895 bp, 12 predicted proteins | sample P1T30metagenome_FD_192432 | JGI IMG/M metagenome (GOLD analysis project Ga0265780, IMG submission 192432) | Plant litter microbial communities from East Loma Ridge, Irvine, California - P1 T30 | ecosystem: Environmental > Terrestrial > Plant litter > Unclassified | place: USA: California... | reverse complement strand
AATTGCGTTAAGATTTTTACTTTATTTTATGAATATCGAAATTACGCTTCGGTAACTACCTCACTGCCTTTTTGTTCAAACGGGCGGCTGCCAAAAATATCTTCAAGGTCGTCTTTAAAAATAACTTCCCTCTCAATAAGTATGTCAGCCAGTTTAAGCAGTTTATCCTGATTTTCTTTAAGGATAGTAATAGCACGCTGGTATTGCTCCTCAATTAGCAAAGAAATTTCTTTGTCAATAATCTGAGCAGTGTCTTCGCTATATGGTTTAGAGAAGTTATATTCGCTTTGGCCGCTACTGTCATAGTAAGTGATATTGCCTAACTTATCGTTAAGACCATAAATTGTTACCATGGCACGAGCCTGCTTAGTAACCTTTTCAAGGTCGCTCAGGGCACCTGTAGATATCTTATCAAAAATTACTTTCTCGGCTGCACGTCCACCCATTGTGGCGCACATTTCGTCCATCATTTGGTCAGGGCGCACAATAAGCCTTTCTTCAGGCAGGTACCATGCAGCACCCAGGCTTTGACCACGCGGCACTATAGTAACTTTAACCAAAGGTGCAGCATGTTCAAGCATCCAGCTTACGGTGGCGTGGCCTGCCTCATGTACGGCAATGGCACGTTTTTCTTCGGTAGAAATAATTTTGTTCTTCTTTTCAAGGCCACCTACAATACGGTCTACCGCATCAAGGAAATCTTGTTTATCAACAGCTTTTTTATCATTACGGGCGGCAATAAGGGCAGCTTCGTTACAAACATTTGCAATATCCGCCCCGCTAAAGCCAGGTGTTTGCTTTGCAAGGAACTCGGTATCAAGGTTTTCAGATTTTTTAAGTGGCTTAAGGTGCACTTCAAATATCTCTCTACGTTCCCTAATATCCGGAAGGTCAACATATATCTGCCTGTCAAAACGTCCGGCACGCATAAGTGCCTTATCCAAAACATCGGCGCGGTTGGTGGCAGCAAGTACAATAACATTTGTGTTAGTGCCAAAACCGTCCATCTCTGTAAGTAACTGGTTTAGAGTGTTTTCGCGTTCATCATTAGAGCCGGAAAAGTTGTTTTTACCCCTTGCACGACCTACGGCATCAATTTCGTCTATAAATATTATAGCCGGAGATTTTTCTTTAGCCTGCTTAAACAAATCACGTACACGGCTGGCGCCCACACCTACAAACATCTCAACAAAGTCAGAGCCTGACAGCGAGAAGAAAGGTACCTTAGCTTCACCGGCAACTGCTTTGGCAAGCAATGTTTTACCTGTTCCCGGAGGGCCTACAAGTAGTGCTCCTTTTGGAATTTTACCACCTATACTGGTATATTTCTCAGGATTTTTAAGGAATTCTACAATTTCCTGTATTTCTTCTTTTGCGCCTTCAAGGCCGGCTACATCTTTAAATGTAACTTTAATATCGCTCTTTTCATCAAACAGTTTAGCTTTGCTTTTGCCGATATTAAATATCTGGCCACCGCCACCTGCACCGCCACCGCCTGCCATCCTGCGCATCATAAAAATCCACAGTGCAATGATTATTACAAAAGGTAGTATGGTTAGCAGTATATCGCCCCATGGGCTTTCCTGCTCTGCGCCGTAATCGCTTATTTTATTGGCAAGTTTTGCTTCATCTAGTTTTTTAATGAAGAGCTCATTCTGGTGGCCAATCACTACTGTATAATGTGGGCCCTTATTAGGCTTGCCCAGCATATCGTTTTGTACCTCTTTATTTTCTTTTTCCTTGAGAGCCTGTGGTTTAAGATATACCTCGGCCGATGTATTGCTGTATACCACCCTGTCAACTTGCCCTGCATCAAGATGCTGGTAAAAATTTGAAAGCGATATAGGTTTAGGGTTGCTCCATGTAGTGCCGCCTGCCACATACTGTATAGCAATAAATGCTAATATGATGCCCCCGTAAATAAGCCATGGGCTTACTTTTAACTTATTAGGTTTATTATCTTTTGACATTGAATGTAGTTGTGCTTGTTAGTAATTGTTGCCAATGGATGTAATCCTGGCATCGCCCCACAGGCTTTCTATGTTGTAGTATTCACGAACGTGCTTTTGGAATACATGTACTACTATGTTTACGTAGTCCATAAGTACCCACTCGCCATTCTCTGTACCTTCAACATGCCACGGCTTGTCTTTAAGTTCTTTAGAAACTATTTTTTGGATGGAGTGAACTATTGCATTCACCTGAGTATTAGAGTTACCGTTGCATATTACAAAATAATCGCATACGGTGTTGTCAATTTCCCTTAGGTCCAGGATATCTATATCATTGCCTTTTACTTCCTCAATTCCCTTGATGATGTTTGCTAGTAAATCATCATTGCTTACCTTCTTTTTAGCCATTTAAAATATTATATTACGCAAAGTTACCATTTTGTCTTTACTTTTGAGCCTCAATTGAGATTAAAAAGACGGAACAGTTGATTATTTTTAATGAATATTATCAAACTCAATGCCATAAACTCTACTAACGATTACCTGAAGCAACTAGCTTTAGAGCAGGTAGTAGAAAACTTTACCCTTGTAGTTACCGAAAATCAAACCGCAGGACGTGGTCAAATGGGCGCCAAATGGAATGTAGAGGCAGGTAAAAACCTTACATTTAGCTTGTTGATTAAAAATGTATTGCCCAAAATAGACAGCATTTTTGATTTAAATGTGGCTGTGGCGGTTAGCATCGTTAATGCTCTAAAACAATTTGAAATACCACAAGTTAGCATAAAATGGCCAAACGACATTTTGGCAGGCAATAAAAAGCTGGGTGGCATACTTATAGAAAACACCATTAAGCCGGGTGGCGAAATCTCATCTGTTATAGGAATTGGCATAAATGTGAACCAAACTGACTTTGATGGGCTGCCAAAGGCAACATCAATGGCAGTATCAACCGGGTGCGAATTTGACAAAGAAGCGGTAATGCTTTCAATTGCCCATGCTTTAAAGCTCAATGTAGATGCGGTGATTAATAACGCATCACCCGTATGGGCCTCTTATCTAGAATTACTATATAAAAAAAATGTGCCCATGACTTTTGAAAAGGATGGACACAAATTTATGGGTATTATTAAAGGGGTTACCCTTACAGGACGCCTACAGGTGTTACATGTAGACGACACTGTAGTGGAATACGGCCTTAAAGAGGTTACACTGCTTTATTAAAATAATCTTTTATTCTTCAGAATCGTCTTCATTATCATCACCTTCCGCATTAAAATCGTTGATTAGAAAATCAACAACAAGTTCTATGGTATCATTGTTTTCATTAACGCCCCAATAAGCAGGATAATAGCCATCACCCCAGCCAGATGCAAACATTATTACGTTGTTATCACTATCTTCACTTAAGCGGTGGTCATTCCAGTCGCCTACTTCACGACTAAAGGTGTTTTTCCCAGAATACTTACGAAATTCCTCTGCCAGTACTTCATCATAGTAATTAGCATCGGGTTTGGTTTCTTCAAGGATATCCATTTTAGCAATTAGCTGGCCATTAGTTTCTTCATCAAGAAAAGAGGCAAGGCCGCTCTCTACCGAAAAACCATAAAATTCATCTTCGCCAAGGTCTTTAAGCTCTTCTTCAGTAAGGTCGTCTGTTAGTGCCAGTATCCATTTTGAGGCATCTTCGGGACGGAATTTAATTTTTGCGTAAGCAATACGATGGTGCAACTTGTCGATCTCTGCTACATAAATGTACACTGGGTACTTGTCAGGCTCTACGGTACGGCTAAAAGGCTGCTGCCCATCGGTAAAAAAGGGATCAGATGCTATTATACGTCCGGTAGGGAGGTTAATATCACCTATATGTATTTCCACTAATTCCTGTGCGCTCATTTCGGCGTGAAGGTCATAGGGCATTTCAAAATTGTCATGGTTTTCCATAGTATGTTTTTTTTATGCATTTAAAATTAAACAAAACCCGTGCAGATACGGATGTCTTTATAAAATCTTTAACCGAGTCTTAACCATTGGTTGCCTCGAAACGGCCATTTATATGTAAATAGAGTTGCGTGTTAACATTATATTTATCTATAATAATAAGCCTATAGCCAAAATTACCGCTGTAAATTTCTATATCTGGTGCCTCTTTTTTTACCTGAAATGACGTAGCCGGGGTTGTGTATTGTGTAATATTTTTTCTTGTACGTACGTCAGCCATATGATAGTGCCCGCAAAAAACGTATACTTCGTTTGGCGCTTGCTGTAGTATCGCTTCAACCGCATCTCGGTTTTGTAAGGGATAAATAGTGTCCATTCCGGTGTTGAAACCTATAACGGGATGGTGAATAAATACGATAATTTTTTTTGAGGAGCTTACCTGGTTTTTGAGCCACTTACATTGTGCATCATCTATTTTAGAGGAAGAAGAATCGAGATAAATATATTTGTGGTAGCTGTCTTCCGAAGAGTAATATAATGCATTTTTTACAGCAGATGGTTGTCTATAAAATTTTATAGCGTCAGCGTAGCTATCATGGTTGCCCATAATGGCTTTAAATCCGGGGTTAAAGCTTTCAAGATGGTTAAAGAACCATTTATACTCGCTTGTTTCTGTAATATCACCACCAAAAACAAGGCTATCGATATTATGCTGTGCAATATCATCAAGCACCAACTGTAAGTTGTGGCGAGCATCGATATTAAATAATCCGGGAGTTTTATCGCCCAGATGAGTATCTGTGATAAAGGCAATTGTTTTTTGCATGACGTAAGATAATTGCTACATGAAAGGTACAAAAAAAGCGCCGGAATTTTTAAATCCGGCGCCTTGATTTATGTTAAAATCAGCAATTAAAGCTTGTGCATATTACTTGCCAGCGTTTCTATAAACTTTGTTATCGGGCCTTTAACCATCATGGCCATCATCGCGTTAAATTCTCCATCAAAATGCAATTGCACGTCACTGGCATTACCACCTGCTTCTGTAATATCACCGGTAAGGGTAAAGGGCAGCTTATCACTGGCAGCACCTAAAACAATTTTATTTGGCGCCTGCCTGTCTTTCATCTTCAACTTTATCTCAGGCATACCTTTAAGGGCAAAAATGAAAGATTCTTCGCCTGTTACTTCAAACTTAGCGATATTTTCAGGCATCAGTTTTTCAAAATTACGCACATCGCTTAGGGCATCAAATATATATTGCGCAGGTTTTTGAACGGTAACTTTAGGACTCTGTAGATTCATAATTAGTTCTTTTTTCCGAAAAGCTTATCAATCTGTTTTGGGGATAATACAGCAGTGTGGCCTACAACGCCAGAGTTAATTGGAGTTGTATAGATAACCACACTTTTTGTACCCATTGCTTTTGAAAATTTAAGAGACAATAAATAATCCGGTAATTCTAATGTTACTGCTTCTTCAGGAATTGTATTAAAGCCTTCAACAAATACTTTATAGAGTTCTTCAAAAGTGTTGTCTATATCTTCAAATGAAAAGGTTTTGTAAGCGTCAATGTCAGGATACACGTAATCTTTATACTCAAAAGTATAAGTGTTGCCAGCTTTTTTACAATCTATAGTTTTCGGCATTCCCCACGGGCCTACTTTGCCTATTTCTACTGATTTTACTGTCTCAACTTTTTTTAGTTGTGCGAAAGATACTACTGAGATAAATAGCATCACCAAAAGGGTAAATTTTTTCATTTGTTCTGGTTAAAATATTAATAAAAATTGTTAAAGCAAATATATTATGTTTTCTATAATGAAAAAAATAAATAAGAAAAAAATAATATCAAACAAAGAATATTTTACCGGGCTATTGCCCCCACGTAGAAGGACTTTTACGCCACTCCTTAAGGGTTTCCTGTTCAGTTTCAGTAATATACTGTTTTGCCACAGCTTCGTCAAGCAGGCTGTCATAATTACCAAGAGTATGCAGGTTTACATTGGCTTTTTTGAAATTTTCGACAGATACATCAAAACCATAGGTAAAAATGGCCACCATGCCTTTAACATTTGCGCCAGCGGCTTTAAGCGCCTCAACGGCCAGCAGGCTGCTGTTTCCGGTGCTTATAAGGTCTTCCACCACCACAACATTTTGTCCTTTTTGCAAAAAACCTTCAACCTGGTTTTGGCGGCCGTGCTTTTTAGGCTCCGGGCGCACATATACAAAGGGTAGCCCCATGTATTCAGCTACCAGTATACCTATGCCTATAGCACCTGTGGCTACACCGGCAATAACATCGGGTTTGCCAAATTCTTTTTCAATATGTTTACTAAATTCTTCCCTTATATAATTTCTTATAGGTGGAAATGAGAGGGTTATCCTATTATCACAATAAATAGGCGATTTCCATCCGGAAGCCCATGTAAAAGGATTTTTAGGATTTAATTTAATTGCGTTTATTTGTAAAAGCAATTCGGCTGTTTTTTTAGCGGTGTCTGTATTGAAAATCATATTGCAAATGTATAAAGTTTTTGTAAACGACAAGCCTCTTTTTTTAACTAACAGGGTGGAAAAAGAAACCGACTTCCAGACATTTTTACTGGATAGTATTGACTTTGAGCAACTTATAACTAAGATGTTTAATAACAAAATTGAAAAGGCACACCTTTATCACCCCGATGAAAAGGCTGCCCTTAAAGTGCTTAAAGAAAAGGTTCCTGTAGCAAAAGCGGGTGGCGGGCTTGTGTACAATAAGAATGGCGAAGTGCTTTTTATCTTCCGTAATGGTAAATGGGACCTGCCTAAGGGCGGTATAGAAAAGGGAGAAGAGATTGAAGATACGGCCATGCGCGAAGTAGAGGAGGAGACCGGCGTGCAAGGCCTTAAGATTATTAATAAGCTGCAAAAAACATATCATGTTTTTAAGCGAAACGGCACTTATAAGCTAAAACAAACCCATTGGTTTGAAATGAAAACCAATTACGATGGTCCGCTTACCGGCCAGGCAAACGAGGGTATTGAAAAAGTAGCCTGGCTAAAACCTGACGAAATTAAGCTGGCCCTAAAAAACTCTTATGAGAATATTAAACTGCTTTTTGAAGAAGAACAAGTAGAGAGGTAATTTTAAGGTGTTGATAGTGAGGCTGTTTTAGATGTTTTTAATTTTTTTTAAATTTTATTTGGAAAATTAAAAACTTGTCCCTTACATTTGCAGCAAGTTCTTTTAGAAATTTATTCTTATCCAGAAAGACTGAGGGATTTGACCCTATGACGTCTTGGCAACCTGTCACAATTGTGTGATAAGGTGCCACATTCAACCACGCTTAACGGCGCGGACAGATAAGTTAAGAAAATCGTATATAATACTTCAAAAATATTAGATGCCTTTCTGACTTGTCGGGAAGGCATTTTTGTTTTATGCACTTTCCGGCACTGGATTTAGGATAGTTTTTAGCCAGGACTATTAAAATTTTAACCTTAAATCTCAAAAAATGAAAGAGCAAACTGCAATCCTGAACAACCTGCCTATTGATCCATTAACCGGAAGTATTTCGGTGCCTATTTACCAAACTTCAACTTTTGTACAAGATGCCCCCGGCGTACACAAAGGCTTTGATTATGCCCGCAGCAATAACCCAACCCGCAAGGTGCTTGAAGATACCATTGCCCAACTGGAAAATGGCACTAACGGCTATGCTTTTGCCAGTGGCCTTGCCGCTATAGATGCCGTAATAAAACTGCTTAGCAGTGGCGATGAAGTAATAGCTGTAGATGATATTTATGGAGGTGCTTTCCGCTTGTTTACCCACGTGTATCAAAAATTTGGCATTAGCATTAAGTACGTAGATACTACCAATGCACAAAATGTTGCCGATGCTATTACGCCGGCCACAAAACTCATCTGGATTGAAAGCCCTACCAACCCAACCCTTAAGATTAGCGATATTACAGCGATTGCACAAATTGCAAAGGCTAACGATATACTGCTTTGCGTAGACAATACCTTTGCATCGCCTGTGGCGCAAAAGCCGCTTAACCTGGGCGCCGATATTGTGGTACACAGCGCTACCAAGTATATATCGGGTCATAGCGACCTTATTGCCGGGCTTGTGGTTACCGCAACGGAAGAGCTGGGAGCTAAAATCAAATTCATACAAAATGCTTCGGGCGCTATACTTGGGCCATTTGACAGCTGGCTGGTTATACGCGGTATAGAAACTCTTAGCCTGCGTATTAAAGCGCATGCCGAAAACGCCCAGAAAGTAGCCGAATACCTTCTTGAAGAAAAGCTGGTTAAAAATGTTTATTACCCTGGCCTCCCTACACATCATAACCATGAAATTGCCAAAAAGCAGCTAAAGTACTTTGGTGGTGTAGTTACGTTTGACCTTGTTATTGACGATAAAGATCTTGCCAGCCAGATAGTAAGCAGCACAAAATTATTCAAGCTTGCCGAAAGCCTTGGCGGTGTTAAGAGCCTTTGTTGCCTGCCGTGCGAGATGACCCATAAATCTATACCCGCCGAAAAGCGTTACAGCGCGGGCGTTACAGACAGCCTTATACGCCTTTCTGTGGGCCTTGAAGATGCCGATGACCTTATTGACGACCTTAAGCAAGCTTTTGCCCTTGCGGTTAATGCCAATGCCGAAAAAGAATCTGTAAACGCCTAAGTATAAAAAGAATGTCAAGAAAACAATTAAATATAGGCCTGTTTGGTTTTGGATGCGTAGGGCTTGGCCTGTATGAAGTACTGCAAAAAACGCCGACATTGAAAGCCAACATAAAGAACATCTGCGTTAAAGATAAAGATAAGAAAAGAGCCATAGGTGCAGAGAATTTTACTTTTGATAAAGACGCTCTGCTTAATGATCCCGAAATAAATGTAATTGTAGAGCTGATTGATGATGCCGATGCGGCCTTTGAAATTGTATCTGCAGCGCTTAAAAAGGGAAAGGCAGTGGTTTCGGCTAATAAAAAAATGGTTGCAGAGCATTTTGAAGAACTGCTGGAACTGCAAAGGGAATATAACGTGCCGCTTTTGTATGAAGCCGCTGCGTGCGCCAGTATGCCCATCATCCGTAATCTGGAAGAGTATTATGATAACGACCTGCTGGAGTCGATAGAAGGTATAGTAAACGGTTCTACCAATTATATTCTTACTAAAACCTTTAGCGAAAACCTTAGTTATGAGGCTGCTCTTAAAGAAGCCCAGGAGAAAGGTTTTGCCGAAAGCAACCCCATACTGGATACAGGAGGCTACGATGCTAAGTACAAACTACAGATATTATTAGCGCATGCCTTTGGCTATATTGCCAGGCCTGAAGAGCTATATAATATAGGTATAGATAATATAGGAGAGCTTGAACTTAAATATGCCAAAGAAAAAGGGCTTAAAATAAAACTCGTGGCGCAGGCCTATAAAGGTACCGATGGCAGTATTGCTGCTTTTGTGCTGCCAAAATTTGTAACACCCGATGACCGCCTTTATAATGTAGATGACGTGTTTAATGGTGTAATTACCAAGACCAGCTTTGCTGATACACACTTTTTTGTGGGTAGGGGGGCAGGATCTTATCCTACAGCATCAGCAGTGCTTAGTGATATATCTGCGCTAAGCTATGACTATAAATATGAGTACAAAAAGATTTACCGGGAAGAAAACCTTTTCCTTACCAATGATGTAATACTTAAAGTACTGCTGCGCCATACTAAAGATAATGCAGAAGACCTTAAGCTGTATTTCAACACGGTAGAGGAGGCTTATACCAATCACGATTCAGGCTATGTAACCGGAAACATATCATTAGCCAACCTAAAAAAAATACAGGAGCAAAGTAAAGGTACAACGTCATTTATATTAATAAATGTTGAAGCTTTAACAGAAGTTGCAAAGCCTGTACTGATTGAAGCATAATAAAGGTAGAAACTTAAAATCTGCTGGATATACAGTGATGAAAAACAAAACCCCAAATGCTGGACATTTGGGGTTTTAAGTTTTTTATTTAATAAATACTGTCTTTACGTTTACAAACTCCTTAATGCCGTTCTCAGCCAGTTCGCGCCCAAAGCCGGAACGTTTAACGCCGCCAAACGGTAGGGCAGGGTCGCTTTTAACCATGTCGTTTATAAACACGGCTCCTTCATTAAATAAATGTATTTTACTCTTAATGCTTTCTACATCTTTCGAGAAGATTGATACGCCAAGGCCAAATTCGGTCATGTTGCTCAGCGCTACCGCCTCTTCAAAAGTATCGAAAGAAACCACCGGAACGGCCGGTCCAAACACCTCTTCTTTAAAAACAGGCATATCGGGTGTAACATCAATTAAAACGGTAGGTTCATAAAAAGCTCCATTGCGTTTGCCACCTATAATAATCTTAGCGCCCATACTTACAGATTTGTTTACCTGTTTCTCAATATCCTCAGCAAGATCTGTGCGTGCTAAAGGCCCCATATCAGTATCCTCAAGCTTAGGGTTGCCCAATTTAATTTCGCTAATACCTTTCTTCAGGCGTTCTAAAAAGTCGTTATAAATAGAGGAGTGGACTAAAAAGCGCTTGGCAGCTATACAGCTTTGCCCGGCATTTTGCATGCGCGCCTGGATTATTGTTGGCATAGCCTCGTCAAGGTTTGCATCGGCTAATACAATCAGGGCATTGCTGCCTCCAAGTTCCAGCACAGATTTTTTCACCTGTAATGCTGCGGCAGACGCTACCTCGGTTCCGGCCTTTTCGCTGCCGGTTAACGACACTCCTTTAATAATTGGATTATCTATTACGGCTTTAACCTGTTTACCGGCAATAAGCAGGTTTTGATACACACCTTCAGGAAATTCAGCTTCTCTAAAAAGTTCCTCCAGCAGTTTTGCGCTGTCTGCCACATTGCTTGCATGCTTAACCACAACTGTATTGCCGGCAATAATTGCCGGTATTGCAAACCTAAACACCTGCCAGTAAGGGAAGTTCCAGGGCATAACACCTAATATTACACCAAGAGGTTCATAAGTAACATAACTTTCTGTACCCGATGTGGATATTTGCTTATTTTCTAAAAAAACTGAAGCATTTTGTAGGTAGTATCCGCACAAAAGTTTACATTTGCCTATCTCTAAATAAGCCTCTTTAATGGGTTTTCCCATCTCTAAAGAACACGTTTTTGCCAGCAAATGTTGGTTTTTTGTTAACGCTAATGCTAAATTTTTTATAAAGTTTAGCCTGTTTTCAAGGTTAACAGCACTCCAGTTGGCAAAGGATTGATTAGAGATAGTTAGTTTTGTCTTTACTGTTTCATTGCTAAAGTATTGATGTTCAGACAGAAAATTTTTATTGAATGGATTGGTAGTTGAAAACATTTTTTATATTTGTTTAAATTAATAATAAAAATAATACATATTTCCTTAAGATTATTTTTCTACTTTTACCGAAAATTACAAAGTACTGATAAACAAAACAATTATTATGAAGAAAGTTGTACTCCCCCTAGTAATGTTATGCCTGGCGTCTGCATCGATGCAAGCGCAGGATGAGAGCTCCGCAAACGGCGCTAATGATTTTAACAAGTGGTCAATTGAATTTGGCGGCGGTGTTAACAAAACGTCTGGTCCATTTGCTGACCAGTCAAGTTATGTAGATGCATTGAATTTTTTCCATGCAGACCTTGGTTTCAGATACATGTTCAACACCAAATTTGGTTTGAAAGTTAGCGGAAGCTATGATGTTATCAATGAAACAGATGACAAATGGAAAACTAACATGTTTGGTGCTGATGTTCAGGGTTATGCTAACTTAGGCCGTATCATGGAATTTGAAACATGGACAAACCGCATTAACCTATTAGGTCACTTTGGTGGTGGTGTTCGTAACTTTAAAACAAAAGATGTTTTAGATAACGGAGAGTGGATAGCAAGCGTTCTTATTGGTCTTACTGCCCAGTACCGTATTTCTGACAGGGTTGCCCTTTATGCTGACTTTACTATGGTTAATAGTTTTGATCATGA
>Ga0265780_10009174_pt1 | contig 11897 bp, 9 predicted proteins | sample P1T30metagenome_FD_192432 | JGI IMG/M metagenome (GOLD analysis project Ga0265780, IMG submission 192432) | Plant litter microbial communities from East Loma Ridge, Irvine, California - P1 T30 | ecosystem: Environmental > Terrestrial > Plant litter > Unclassified | place: USA: California... | reverse complement strand
TTTACAACCAAATGTAACCAATTACAAACAAAATGGAACAGATTACCAATAACCGGCAAGTAAAAGACAATAGCGAACAGCCGCCGACCCTCTTTCAGGTATACAAAAAGCTAGGTGAACGCAACCGCGCTGCCAAAACGGTAGTCGAGCGTCTGGCAGCCAAAGGCGTCACCGTGGCACCCAGCACCGTGTACAATGTCATCTACGGCCGCTCCGGTCGGGCCGACATCACCGAGGAGTTTCTGAATGTGGCCACCGAGATGCTGGCCCACGCCAAGGAACTACAGGCCCGCACTGCCGCCCTCGCTTCTTAGTCCCATGCACACAGCCCTGACTCACGGGGCCTTGTGCAACGGCATCGCAGGGTTTCCGCTCGCCGCCCGCCAGGCCGGCATCATCACCACTTGGACGGTCGAAAAAGACCCGTTCTGTAATGCCGTCAGCCGTCGGCATTTCCCCCACGCCCACCAGTTTCTTGACATCTACGATGCCCGCCAACTACCACCTGTGGACATTATTTCCGCCGGATACCCCTGCCAGCCGGAGAGCTACGCCGGGAAGCGGCGCGGCACGGCGGATGACCGCTGGCTCTGGCCAGAAGTTTTACGCATACTTACCGAGTGCCAGCCCGGCTGGTTCCTTGGTGAGAACGTTGCTGGCCACGTCACGCTGGGCCTCGAAGGCGTGCTTTCTGACTTGGAAGCTACAGGTTATGAAGTCTGGCCGCTTGTGCTTCCGGCTTGTGCCCTCGGTGCCCCGCACCGCCGCGACCGGGTCTGGATTATTGCCCACGCCCACCACCGACAGCCAGCACGACCGCCGCAAGCCTTATGCGCAGGGCGGGATGCCGCTGGCCCTGGCCGTGAAGCTGCTCCCGACTCCGATAGCCAACGATGCGGCCAACCAGACGGCCAGTCCCTCGCGCCTGGTCAAAGCCAAGGCTCCCGGCCTGACGGCTGTGCTCACCCAGCGGCAGGAGGATGGCGAATTACTCAACCCGCGCTTTGTGCTCGAAATGATGGGGTTTCCGTCGGACTGGTGCGACCTGACGGAGGCAGAAATGAAACAGGTGCGGAAGGATTTGCGGGCCGGCAACAAGCTGACCCGCGCCACTGGGCCCGCAACACGCTCCGCGCCGCCGGCAATGCCCTAGTACCCCAGATTCCCGCCCTGTTTTTTCAATTCATCGCTGACTACGAGGCTGGCCGCCACCAGCAGCCACCGCACCCCGCATGAATTACATCCGCCACACCCGTGCCGCCTTCGACCTGCTGGCCAGCCTCGCCGACGCCACCCCGTACCACGTCAGCCTGTATGTTGCCTTGTTTCAGCAGTGGAACGAGGCCCGGTTTCCGGCCGACATCATGCTGTTCAAAAACGAGGTGATGCAGGCCGCCCACATCGGCAGTCCCAAAACCTACCGTGCCTGTCTGCGCGACCTCACCGCCTGGGGCCTGATTACCTACCAGCCCAGCCACTCGGAGCATAAAGCCAGCCGCGCTCTGATGCACGAGTTAGACGCCGCCGACCCCGCGCCGGTTGGGTCACATCTGACCCAAGCCGTGCCCAAGCAGAAGGCCCCAGGTAGGAACAAATCTGCCCCAACCGCTAGGGCCACATCTGACCCTAGCTCTACCCAAGCCGTGCCCCCTATTGATAAACGCAATGTAAACGGGACTAAACCCACTAAAGAAAACGGTACTCCTTTCAGTCGTACCGCAGCAGCGCCCGAAAAAAAAATAGAGGAGGCTTCAACAGAGCCGGGTCAGCATTCAGGGGTGGATGATTCCGACCTGACCGCCCAGGAGCCACCCCCCAAAGTAAAAGTTGCGCCAAAAAGAAAGGGGCCCGCCGCGCCCCAGCGGCAGCGCCGCCCCGAGGTGCCTTTCTCAGAATCCGAGTTGGCCCACGTCGATGCTTTCGTGGCCGCTTTTCAGGGTACCGACTACGAATTGGCCAACCTCCGCTACTACCACGAGCTGGTCGGCAATTGGCGGCAGCACGGTGAGCCGCCGCTCCGCCGCGATTGGCTGGCCACCTCCAAAAAATTCATGCTTAACGATATGCAGGATGGAAAACTCAAGCTTGCCACAAGTGCTACCCACCCCCGAGGCACCACAAATCCCCTCACCCAAGCCGAGTTTGGAGCTGCAGTTGATGAATACGCTAGCGGACGCTACTCTTAGCCAAGTCGCCGGCGGCAGTAGCGAAAAGGCCCGGATGCTCCTGGCCGAAATGTCGGTAGGCCTTACCAAAAACCAAGCATTAGCCGCCCCAAAACTATTCCAGGTCAAGAAGGCAGTAGGCGAAAAAACCACACTCAAGCTACTGGCTGTCATCGTGAAGGCATTTTGCGATAGCGTCCGGGTACCCAACCGTCCCGATGCCGCCGACATCATCGAGGTGGCCGACGTGCTGATGAACACCTACACCCACGACAGCATCAAGGACATCATCCTTGCCTTCAAAGAAGCCCGCACCAGCGGCAAGGCCTTTTTCCAGGTGCTCGACCAGCCCACGCTATTCGGCATCATCAACGACTACTTCGAAGCAAAGTCAGCATTTCTGGTGAACGAGCACCGCGACCGCGTGGCCCACGGCAGCAGCGCCAACGCCGAAACCGTGCAGGCCTTGGGCACCGATACCCGGAAGATGTTGCATAGCGTGGCCGACCGCATCCCCGCCGACGCTCCAGACCGCGACCAGCTGCGCCGCCGGCTCAGCTTCACCAAGGCCCGCGAGGAGCGTGGCCTCATCACGCCCGAGCAAGCCGAACAGCAGCGCGCTACGTTCCGAGCGGCCCGCGTCCCCAACAACCGCTCCGATTGGAAGCCGAGCCCCGAGGCCCAGGAGCGCATCGACCAGCGCCACCGCCAGGAGGAAAAGGCCCTGATGGAACGCTACCGCACCGCCAACGAATAGCCCGCCATGCTCTCGCCCAAACACCAGCAAGTTTCGCTCGAACTCGCCCCGCCCACCGCCGGCGAAATAACTAGCGCCATCCTAACCTACCTCACGCTACAAGGCTTTGCCGTCTGGCGCCAGAACACAGCCGGCATCTACGACCAGAAAACCGGCCGCTACCGCCTCAACCCTCAGTCCCGGAAAGGGGTGCCCGACATCATCGGCTTCCGCAAGTCGGACGGGGTATTCATCGGTGTCGAAGTCAAAGCTGGCCGCGACCAGTTACGCCCCGAGCAAAAGCAGTTTCTTGATGAGCTAAAAGCTGCCGGTGGCTTAGCTTTTGTGGCCCACAGCTTTGACCAGTTTCAGCAGTCATTTGAAGGTCGTAGGTTGCTTACGCCAACAGCTTCTAGCTAGCCGACAGCTTCATATTTTGGAGAAATGAAACTATGCTTCCATCATTCTCGAAAAAGTGCGTTTACCTGATGTAATTGCTCCGCTTACTTCTCGTTCTGCTCATTCTTCACAAGCACTTCCGAATACGGCGACTGAACCCTAGAATATCGATTGGGCAGAAATAGCATAAACCACCTTATTAGTGTTTGCCAGGAATGACTGGCTTCAAAATCAGGTATATCCGCACAGGGCAGCGCCTTCATGAATGTGGTCACAGCACCAAATCGACGCGGGAGTGTTAGAAAACTATCGATTTCACTTACGATAGGGCTTTGTAGCAGCATCGCTCCGACAAGCAAATTAAACGCGGTATTGCTGAGGCCCGGCGGTATGGACAGGAAGCTCAGGTCAGATTCAGTTGAGGCTTTGCTCGCACCAGTTAGCTCATCCTGTTTTCCACAGTAAGCTTTGTATAAGTTTTCAGGAAAACGAGTAGCTGGTAGCCAATAGGCAGGCAGCATTTGGATAGATTCAGCAATTTCTGCTTCAGCAGATTCTTGCTTTTCACTTTCAATAGAACCTATGAGTACAGGAAGAGCTGCAACTGCCTCTTTAGTATGCTGATAAACGAATTCGTTAACGATGACTGAGTTAGCAAACAGTTCTTGTTCAAATCCAGGCAGGTTTTGAGACTGATATTCTATTGATACCAGCAGCTCCAAATTGGGTGTTTTATTCCAGCCTAACGCCTTACCCGTCATGTTTGCCGAGCCTATTAGACAACTGCCATCAATTCTAAAATACTTGGCGTGGAGATGAGAGCAGAGAAACAAAGAAGTATTCTCACGGGCTCGAATTAAAGGCCAAATACTCAAGTCAGAAACGCCCGCTTGAATCTCGTATAGATTCCACCGGGTGACCACCTTAACTCTGACTTCGTGACTGATACAGTCGAGTAATCGCTTCAACACATGCTCTTTTACAAAGGGAGCAACAAGTACCACTTCGTTAATTGCTTCTACACAAAGTGATACCAGTTGCTCCCCCAGTAAAAAGTGCATACTTCAACGGCTAGTTGGTTGTGAGAAAATCCCGCGCAATTCTGCCCCAGTCTAATCGCGCATCTTGAGCCGCCGTTTTCTTGACACCATCCAACTCATCTTCGTACCGAGCCCAAGCTGTGAGTAGCAATTTGAGCCCTTCGAGGGCGTTAGTCAAACGTTCACGGAGAGTAGCAATGTCAGCCTCATCCACTTCCTCTTCCAGAATATCCACTAGTTTTTCGTAGACGGGATGCTCAGTATTAAGGGTAATGGTAATGACACCTGCTTTAGGCTTCACAGTAAAGAAAGCAGGTGTATCAAACGGTGCGTCGACAAATACATACTTTAAGCCATCCGAAATAGTGCGAGCAGCTAATGCAGCTGCCTCAACCTTTGGCACCCCCGCCGCTGTCAGAGTATCTTCCAGTTGCTTCTTTTTTTCTTCATCTGGCAATCCTTCGTCTGCATCAGATTTACCGGTGTGGCCCTGTCCTTGGCGCTCCTTTGTCTTCTGCGTTGCTGTTGCCTCAGCATTGGACACCTCATGCCGTTTTTGGCTTCTTTTCCCAACGGCATCTTGCTTAATTTGGGCCCTCATGTCCTTGACAACGTCCCGGACCTTGCTAACAATATCAAGTAGGGGGCCCATAGGGTCATCCTCCGCCTTCATGCGCTCTTTGGCAGCCTGCAACGTTTCACCTCCCTGCGCTGCGTCATACTCTTGAGCAAGTAGGTCGGAAAGATTACGCGCTGCCTGCTTATTGTTTGAAACGCCAAACAATTCATCAAGAGACGGTGGAAAGTCAATTTCCACGCCCCACCACCGCTCACGGGGGTCGTAAGCAATTACAACGCCTTGGTCTAAGTCAAGCTCCCGTTCAGCACGCACAATCGAAACGCCTACATTCCCTCTTGCGTGTCGTCTAGCGGCACCACCCTCATGGGCATCCTTTTGTCGGGATTTATCATCCACTAACGAGTATTTAACACGCACCTCGTGTTCTTTATCGTTGAACTTGATTTTATAGACCATTTCCTCTCCCCACTTAATAAACATCGGGGTAATATCCCAAGGAGCAGGGCTAGACGTGTTAGCCATCAAATAAAGTGGGTCGTTAGGCTTCGCCCACTTTTCATTCAGTGTTCCAATTGGATTTGCTTCGTTAAAATCAGCCATCCTGATTTTGACACGGTCTTTGTCTAAAAACTTTCGGTATACCCGGCCAATTAGCGTTTCAGAGTTCTTAATCAGACCGTTCGACGTACGCCACATGCAGCGGTCGATTTTTGTCCAAACAATCAGCGTTCCGGTTTCACCAAACAGCTTACTTACCTTTTTCCATACAGCAGGAATGGCTATTTGCTTCGGCTCAGGCACTAATTTCTGCCCGTTATTCAGAATTTCATCTAGGTCGAGGCAAGTATGCCACGCCGAATCAACTCCCTTCTGCCACGACCACACATCAACCCTTGTGCACTGCGATATGGAAGAAGCTGGCAACCCCATCCCAAACCGACCAATACCAGTGTGCTGCTCTGGATTCAGACGGGTACCATTACCGAATTGCAGCGCCATGCGAAGCACTTCAGGAGTCATTCCCCCACCGTTATCCAGCACCGCAATACTGCTGATGTTCGAAACATTGCTTGAACCTCGTTGAACTATACTCTCCCCACAAATCAGTTCGACTTGAGTTGCGCCAGCCTGTATGGCGTTGTCAATCAATTCGGCAACTGCATAAGAAGTGTTTTTGTAGCCATTGTCACGCATTGCGCGGACGGCGAGATGCGTCGGAACAATGTCAAATTGTAAATCGGTGTTGGTAGCAGTGTCTTCCATTTGAAAGGATTATGTGAGTGAGGTATTCCAAACGTCTTCCCAGTTCACAAAAGCATTCTCAATGCTATTAAATCCGGGCAAGCTAAAATCAATAACGGTAACAATTTCGGCCTCCTGGTTACCACCAGCTCGCGTCCCACGGATTGCTCTACCTACCATTTGCGAGTAGAGAACCAAAGATTTTGTGGGACGTGCAATGACAGCGGCACTAGTTTGTGGTGCATCAAAGCCGGTAGTCAAAACGCCATAGTTACAGAGCACCTTGGGTTCAGCAGAATCATTCTTAAAGTCTGAGATTACACGGCTTCTTGTCGCACTAGGTGTGCTGCCGGTAATCACACTGCTGTTAATTCCTCTTGCACGTAATACAGTAGCTAACAATTCTGCATGTCGCACATTCGAGGCAAATACAATAATGCGCCTATGTCTGGTCGTCAATTCCTCTATTTTGTTCAGAATCTTGAGGTTGCGAGTTTCGTTAACTGCTAATGCAGCTAGAATTTCTTCGGGTATATCTAACTTTTCGCTTAAAGCTGTTATCTCTTCTGCACTTAACTGCTTATCAGCCTTGTAGTACAGCTGCTCAAACTTGGCGCGGGCTAGGTAACCTTCCTCAATGAGGTATTTCACTGGGTTGTTATACCCCTCAACTTCCAGTGTAATCTTACACCCACCAAAAAAATTAGCTAATTCCTGGTCATCGTTAACATTATTCCAAGAACGGCCTGGTGTGGCAGACAGCCCCAGCAAACGACCATCTATTCTTAGATTATAAAAGGCGTTGAGTAATCGGCTGTAAGTTGGTGCAACTGCTTGATGTGCCTCATCAATGATAAGGAGCGTGGTTCGGCTTCCTAATTGTGAAATAGGTGCTGGTGACTTCTTTAGCAAGCTACCAAGTTTAGCTAAGCCTGCCACCATTATACCGTCTCTAACTTCTTCAAGGTCCTGATTGAACGTACCCCAGCACCTGTGGACATTTACCTCTCTATTGCCAAGAAAGGACCACGATTTTTCAAATTCAGCAGCTGCTTGCTCGCATAGTTCCTCACTAAAAGCAAACCACACAACAATTCCTGGTTCGTTGTTGCGCAAATGTTCACACGCAATATTCATCGCTGTGCGAGTTTTGCCTGAACCTGTTGGCATATGCAGAAGAACCCTCCCGTTACCTTCTAATTTTTTAATAGTCCTACTTGCCGCAAGCCTCTGGTGCTTGAACAAAGCGTATTGGGGCTCTCCTTTTCGCGTCGCAGGAAGTATTTCCTGAACATCATCTATCGGATGGACTAGTTCAAAAAAGTTAAGCAAAGCATTCGCCCGCTCAGAATTTCGGGTGAAAGCAGTAGCAGCTAAAGCCTCGAATGGATTACCACCTCCCACATCCAGAGTGTGAACCAATGATTGAGCCTCATCAAGGCGCATCAAATCTAAGAGTAACTTCCTCGTTTGCGTTTCTAGCAGAAGTTCTTCCGGCAAATGAAGCGCTAGAAGAATTTCCCGAAGTGTCCCTACTTTCAGTGTAGTCTGGTTAAGAATTCGGATGAGTTGAATCGAGTCACGTCCGAGTATCTCTCCCAGAGTATGTTCGTCTGCCCGCAATAAAAGTTGGTCGAAAGTCATATAAGACGAATACCCTGTCTAAATAAAGCAGGAAGCGCAGCCTACTTCTTCCTCGTCATCGAGGATATCCAACAAGAATGCGCTGCTGGGGGCTTTTGACCGTTGCTGTTTCGCAATAGTGTCAAGCTTGATTTGCCGAATTCGTTCTGGCTTTGCCAGTTCGCTCAGTGGCTCTTCCATCCAAGTGTAACCGTCTTTCTCGTACTCCAGGGCCAAATCAAATTTGTCTCTGTGCTGCTCATAGAGCCAGACCCATTCAATCTTTTGCTGAAAGAAACAGAAATAGCAACCCGAGCGGCTGCGGGCATATTCCCCTTGCTGGCCTTCTACCTCAAAAGTTATTTTCTCATAGTAGGCGGGAACTCCCACGCCACTGCTACGCAGTATGCGAAAGATGTCATCCCGTACAAGGTTGTCGTCGTTTTGGAGTAGCGAAAAGCTCTCCTGCTGGGCCAACGGATACGAAGTGCCGCGTAGCATCTCAAACACCACTTTGTTAAAGAGAATGGTATCAGCATCCAGTAGCGCATTTAGCTTCTGGTTCTGAGAGAAGCCACGGGAAAGAGGGGTTTCCGCTAATTCTACTACTCGGGCGCGCTGGGCCACGTCACTTAGTTCCTCGTAAAGGTCCCGTAGCTTCACCAAGCTGTCAGCCTGCAAAACCTTTTGCACAACGTCTTCACTCCAAATATTCCGCCGGAAGGGAAAGATGGATTGAATGTTTGGCTTGCGCGAGATATAACCCTCCCGGTCCTCGTCGCCACGAATTCCTACGTAGGAAATCACGGGGTCATCGCCGACGAACTTTTCGAAGGGCTCTAGTTTGAGCTTCTTGGTACACCAGCGGGCACTCGATGAAGGCAGATACCCACCATAAACCTTGACGAAGTGGTCGAAGGAATCTTCTGGGCTGTCATCTTTACTCACAGCCTCCAAGCGAGTTACTTTCTTGCCCAAGTAGCCCTCCAGGTTGCTGATGAGAGTGTACGTCTCCTCTAACTCCTTTCCGGTGTCGGTGAAGTAATATTCAATATCAAGCTCTGGGTGCTTGTCCCGCAGATAAATGGCCAAGGCCGCGCTGTCCTTGCCGCCCGAGATACCTAGTAAATGCCTGGTGGGCTTAGTTGTCATATTACAATTGCTCTTGTAGTAAGCGGGCTAAGATTCCCAAGCTTAGGGGCTTGTCGTCTCCTAGTAATCCTCGAATCGTCGCTTCTAGTGCTGCTTCTCGTTCGCTGAGCTGCTTTGGTCGACGGATAATTCGAGTCTGTTCCAGCTTCCCAAACGATGCAATACCTAACCGGAAAATGTCTTCCGAGTTATCCTCCAGGGTCGCCTTTGTCAGTTCACACAGATTGTCAAGCTCATGGATGCTATGCTGAAACCTGTCTTGAAAAAGCCGCTCATCGGCATCATCAAAATTGACTAGGCTTTTGCTCAGCAAGCAGTTTGCCATTGAGTTGAGCCACGACTCCCGGTCATCGAGCTTTGTCATGATACGCTCCTGAAACGCACGTAGCTCCACGGGAACCCGATGCTTGTCCAGGCTCCGGAAACGCTCCTGCAGGCGCCGTTTGTAGTTCTCGAAATCCGTCGCCGTTCCAAACACCAAGCTGCTGATGTACTCGCCAAGGCGTATCAGCAATGCCGGGTAGGCTTGGCGCAGTCGAGCAATGTTGTCTTGCAGCGTCACCACATACTTCTCCCGCGTCGCCGCGTCGCGCTGCAACTCGGGCAGGTTGAACCCTAGCGCACCGGGAAACTTCTCGAAGAAAGCCGCCTCTGGGTCTTTGGCAGTCACAATGCTCTCCCGTAACCGCTGAGTAGCCGCCGGCAGATTACGAGTCTTCTGGGAGTAAGCCGGTAGCTGCTTGTAGAAAGTCAGGAAGGGCTTAATCGACTCGATGAATGACGCATTGGACATCTGCTCAGCTGGAGCCAGCTGCAGCAGTTCACGATATTCATTGAACAGCGCCAGCTTTTCGGGCAACAGGGCAAATGCCTTTATAGAGTACAGGGCAGGGCTTTTCGTGAACAAGTCCACAACCTCAGTCCTGAATTCAGGTACGTACTTGCCATTTTCCCCGTAAAGCGCAAACTCGTGGCGCTTCATGAACAGGAAGATTGGAACCCAGAAGTCTACGAAACCCTGCTTTAGCTTGAGGGGCTTGCGGAGTAGCGTTTGCATCAACTCCAAAATCTTCAGCGGCCTCTCCTGCGACTGTTGCAAGAACTCCTCGCAGGTCTGCCACAGGTACTGAAAGGAGGCATCAGTAGGAGCCGTGAGCGTGTACTCACCATTGAGCACTTGGTGCATTCCCGTTTGCTTCAGCAGCGACAGGTAGATGGTTTTTTCTGGTGGGAAGTTCTTCTCTGGGAACCCCAAATCCGGGTACTGCCAGTTCTCGAAAAGCGCCCGCATGAAGTTTTTGCGCGCTGTCTGAATTGGTACAGATATTTTGGTTTTGTTCACCAACTCACTCCGGTAGGCAGGCGTCAGTGGGTAAACGTGGCTGGCAATAGCCGATAGGCACCGGTTAAATTCTCGCCGGCCAGCGAAAGCAGGTTCTACCGGCCCATTGAAGAACCAGGTGATATTTCCGTCCTGAGCATACAAACTATCAATAACGTAGTGCCGAAGCAGCGCCCCTTGGTGCTCCAGAATGCTGTTCAACTCCCGCTTGGCTACTTTGTCGTTCAGATTCTCATCCCGAACCTTGCGGACCTTATCAATCTCCCGAATCAGCTTCTTAATTTCACCTGAGCGCCGATAGATGCCATACAGAATTGGGTCTTGGCGTTGACCAACGGCCTTACGCAGTTTTTCAACTGTGATGCTATCCGAAAATATCAGGTTAACGAACCCATCTACCTCTCCCTTTGGCTCATCCAGCAAGACGTCATCCGTCATCTTCACCTCGAAAATCCGAGGTGTGCCTCTCTCAAAGGAAACCTGCTTGGCTGCTATGTAGGGGAAAGTGAAAAACTCGCGCAGCCGGCTGGCCACATCCGTTACTTGCTCTACCAATTCACCCGCCTCATCAATCGCTAATTCGATATCCAGGTCAGTACCTTCAAAGAGGATATAGCTCTTCTTGTGAGGCACCAAGCGGATAAGCTTATGCTGTTGCAGCACCTTAAGCATCGGCTTAGCGGTGAGCAGACCTAAACTAGTTTGAGCATACGTTTCCAGGAAATCAGCACTGATTTCCGCACCAGCAGGAGCAAAGATGGAAAGCAGGCCAATAGTCTTGACTAGCTGCCGGGCCGTTTCCTGGCCCGCCACATCATCCACATACTTCTCAATCTGTTCGAGGGTAGACCGAATAATGGCCCACTGGGCAAAATGCGGGTTGTAGCGCGAAGTCAGCAGCGAGTAGAAATGGAAGCTCAGGTAGTCATAGACATGGGCAACGCTATAGTAAGTGCCATGGACCATGTGTTGTTCCAAGCCCAAATAGTCATTCGACCGGAGGAAGCTGAACAACGACCGCTCGTTCTGCCCGTAGCGCTGCAAGGCCTGCACCAGCACGGCCGACGATAGTAACTCCATCGGCCAGAGCTGCTGTTGCATTTCCGGCGAGAAATAGTCACGCAACGGAAAGGCTTTGGCCGAAGCAATAGCCTCAAACAGCGTCTTATTTGTGGCCAGGTCCACCGAGCCGGCCTGCGGGATAGTGGCGAGTTGTTGAGCTGCCAGCAATAGCAGTTGCTCTACAGGTTCGTTGAAGGTCAGTTCCTTCAAACGGCCCTTCACCTTCTCCCATTCTTGACGCTGGGTGCGGCCGAGACTCACCGCATAAGCGCTGAGGTCTTGGTGAACCGTTGTCACCAGCATGATATTCTTGCTGGCGTCGTTGATGTACTCGGCTAGTTCCTGGATAAAGTACAGTTCATCCTCTGGGCTCTCTTTAGCCGCGTACTCCAGAAATTTACCGAACTCATCTATGATGATGACTAATGCGGTGTTCTTTTTAGCTAACTCACGGTACTGTAAGTCAATTGCTAACAGGATGAAATCAGTTGTCGTTTCCGCAGTACCGTCAGTTATGAAATGCCGGGCGAAGGTTTCTTTTAACGAAGCAAACTGA
>Ga0265780_10009173_pt1 | contig 11898 bp, 2 predicted proteins | sample P1T30metagenome_FD_192432 | JGI IMG/M metagenome (GOLD analysis project Ga0265780, IMG submission 192432) | Plant litter microbial communities from East Loma Ridge, Irvine, California - P1 T30 | ecosystem: Environmental > Terrestrial > Plant litter > Unclassified | place: USA: California... | reverse complement strand
GATTGCCGGTACGGATGGAAGAGAGATTGCCGGTACGGATGGAAGAGAGATTGCCGGTACGGATGGAAGAGAGATTGCCGGTACGGATGGAAGAGAGATTGCCGGTACGGATGGGATGGAAATCGCCGGAATAGAGGGAATAGAAATAGCTGGTACAGAGGGAATAGCTGGCAGCTGGGTTGGCAGTGCAGTGATGACTGGCAAAGAGGGCAGCCCGATAGGTAGCGAAGGGAGCCCTGGAAGATCAACTGCTGGTACCGACACGGCTGGGAAGGAGGGAATAGCCGGCAGACTTGGGTTAGGAAGACTGATTGCTGGTACAGACGAGATCACTGGTAGTGAAGGAATCGCCGGAAGCGAAGGGAGGTCGACTACAGGCAGAGATGGGAGAAGAACACTCAGTATGGAGGAGACGTCTGGCAGCTGGGTCGGTAGTGCTGTGATTACTGGCAGAGAGGGCAGATCAATAACCGGTAGAGATGGGTCAGGGATACCGGGGATTGAGGGAAGACCTGGGAGCTGAGTCGGTAGCGCTGTGATGACTGGTAGAGAGGGCAGATCGATTACCGGCAGCGAGGGGAGCTCAATTACTGGAAGAGATGGAACAGGAATACCGGGGATTGATGGAAGGCCTGGGAGCTGAGTCGGTAGCGCTGTGATGACTGGTAGAGAGGGCAGATCAATTACCGGCAGCGAGGGGAGCTCAATTACTGGCAGAGATGGAACAGGAATTCCGGGGATTGATGGAAGGCCTGGGAGCTGAGTCGGTAGCGCTGTAACGACCGGTAAAGAGGGTAGCTCAATAACGGGAAGAGATGGAAGAGGAATTCCAGGGATGGAAATATCTGGCAGATCCGTGACGACCGGCAGAGAAGGAAGCTCGATGACTGGTAGAGACGGTACCACAGGGAGAGATGGGAGGGGAACGCCAGGGATAGAAATATCTGGCAAGTCTGTGATGACCGGGAAAGATGGCACGCCTATCACTGGCAGAGATGGGAGGGGAACGCCAGGAAGAGAAATATCTGGCAGATCCGTTGGCAGCGCTGTAATTACTGGCAGTGAGGGTAGATCGACTGGCAGCGAGGGAAGATCAACCGGTAGAGATGGGATAGGAATGCCAGGGATAGAGACATCAGGGAGCTGCGTTGGTAGTGCAGTGATTACCGGCAGCGAGGGCAGGTTGATTGGCAGCGAGGGAAGTTCGCCGACGGGCAGAGACGGGAGAGGAATGCCGGGCAGGGAAATGTCAGGGAGCTGCGTAGGAAGCGCTGTGCCCGCCGGTAGTGAGGGCAGATCGATTGGTAGAGATGGAGCCACTGGTAAAGATGGAAGAGCCGGTAGCGAGGGAAGATCAACGACTGGTAGCGACGGCTCAGCTGGTAGAGTGGGAAGAGCAATGCTAGGTCCGCTGGGAATCTCAATGCCCGGGCCGGATGGAATAGTAAGAGTAGGTAGGGCCAGGCTGCTAGGCAGGTTTGGGAGGTCGATATCAGTCACAGTCGGCAGGCTTGGTATAGGGAGAGACGGAAGCCCCAAGCTTGGAAGGCCAACACTGGGAAGGTCGATGCCAGGTACACTGGGCGTAGGGAAGGACGTCGGAAGGCCGAGACTAGGGAGTTCTAAGCTGGGAAGACCGATGCTAGGAAGACCGATGCTAGGAAGACCGATGCTAGGAAGACCGATGCTGGGAAGAGCAATACTTGGGAGCCCGATGCTGGGAAGGCTAAGAGTCGGGAGATCGATGCTGGGCACAGCTGGTGTAGGCAAAGAAGTTGGAAGGCCGAGACTAGGGAGTTCTAAGCTGGGAAGACCGTTGCTAGGAAGACCGATGCTGGGAAGAGCAATACTTGGGAGCCCGATGCTGGGAAGGCCAAGAGTCGGGAGATCGATGCTGGGCACAGCTGGTGTAGGCAAAGAAGTTGGAAGACCGAGACTGGGGAGGTCTAAGCTGGGAATACCAATGCTGGGAAGACCATTGCTGGGGAGAGGAAGACTCGGGAGAGCAATACTTGGAAGGCCGATGCTAGGGAGACCATTGCTGGGGAGAGGAAGACTCGGGAGAGCAACACTTGGAAGGCCGATGCTAGGGAGACCAGCACTGGGAAGACCAACACTAGGAAGGCCAATACTGGGAAGACCAACACTGGGAAGACCGATACTGGGAACACCAATGCTAGGAAGCCCAACACTCGGAAGACCCGGAGCATCAGTCTGCCCAGGGTTCGGCGCACCAGGAAGCCCAACACTAGGCAAAACCGGCAGACTAGGTTCTGGCAATGCCGGAAGCCCATTACCCAGACTGCACACAGGCGCCGGCACATTCGTGGGCAGATCGTGCACAGTGACGGTCCGGGTAGATACTTGTCTTAAGCGGAGCCACTCAAAAAGCTCAGCGAGAGACCAGGCGGGCGATGGCGTGCCGTTTGGCGCGGGGGTGGACGAGGGAGTTGCAATGACCGCCGGGGCAGCTGCGCTGGTAGCTGCAGCGGGAGTCGAAGTGCTACGAGCAGAGCTTGCAGCGTTTCCACCGCCTATGCCCAGCCCAAGGCCGACACCGAGGTTGATGCCGGGGAGTGTCCAGGCAGGCGCAGCGTTGGCAACGGCGAGGAAGGCCGTGCCGGCTGTGACGATTGTGGCCACCATGATGGCGACAGAGGAGCGATGGATGGAGAGAGAAGCGATGAGAAAAGCTGAGATGTTGAGATGCTGATGAGACTCCTCTGGTGGTTTGTTCGACTCGTTATATATCTGCTACATCTTCGTGTTAGGCTCTCGTCATTGCCATACGCATCGCCTCCAATATCTCCATGTCTTTGTTACTTGGCCCTGAAGCCTCGAGCCATTCCCGATGCAATCGCGGATGCTCTGAGCCGAAGGTGCAGTGAGTACCGAAGCCTGGGACGATGGTGTAGGTGTAACGAGCATCTTGGCTAGTCTGTGGAGTTAGTCTACGAGGTACAAAAGAAGTGATCCCAGGTGAAAGGATTCTACACGTTGTAAGCTAGTCGATCAATATACTAACGAGCGTTCGGGTTCTTGGGTATGATGCATCTCGGTGTTGCCGTGTGGTTCGCGACCCTGACGGCCTATCTGACAAGCCGCATGCGGACGTTTGCGAGGTTCTCGAGCATCAGGCCAATGGGGATTTCCCGCGGGTGGGTCGGAGCAGATTCCCGCGTATCATCATGTTGGCGCGATTGCTGCGAGTGAAGAGATTAGGCTGATGGCTGTGTGCCTGAAGCTGAATCGAGAATGGACGACTTGTTCGCCATCAGTGGCAAGCGAAATAATCGCGACGCGACTAGGCCAGGAAGTAATCGTACAATCGAGTTCGTACCTGTGCTTGGTGCTGATGGAGAAGTGACACCCTATCAATCACTGACAACCCACGCGACAAGCACCAACTTACTCACCTTAATCCTCTGTTCCATCACCCATGTTCCCAATCACCCACTCTACCTGAAAATACCCTTTTCCTATCGCACTCTCCATCCATCGCCATCCCACCGCCACAAAATTCCGCATTCCGCTAGCCCCCCGAAACTACCACTAATTCCCCCACCGGAGGCTCGACCCGCCTCTAGCGTCCGCGCCTAACATCTCACTTCGCCGACAAAGTCTTTGTGCGATATGGACTAACCCCACGCATGAAAGAATGCTGCTATGATTAAGTTTGCGGTGTTGTGAAGACATCGTGTGATGCAATGGCCGCTTTGGATCGGGGGTGGTGATGATCGAGGAGTTTTGATGATGAGAGGTAGGGTGTAGGATGAATCGATGAAGATGGGAAGTGATGGGTAGAGTGATAGAACAATAGAGTCGGAGTATATATCACTTTTGTACCTAGAACTTACCTTCTTCTACCTACAAAACCCTCCATCCCCGTCCCATATATATTCCCCCGACCTACCACCCATCCCATTAAAATCCACACAAATAGCGCCAAACCATGCTTTTACGCCGAGAACACAAATCATACACTGTCTACTTCCACCACCGCAGCACCATCTAAGATATATCAAACATGGGCTTCAGGTCCTTGATCAGCCTCCATTCATCCATGCTAACATCGCTCCGGAAGAACTCCTTGAGCGTGTCGATACTCTTCCTGCTGAGCGCAGAGTACAGAGTATCACCCTCTTCCAGGTGGCGGCCGTACATGGGCTGGTTGGGGCCTTCGATTTTGACGGCAACGGAAGGCTGGCCCTTTTTGCATACTGCAATTTGCTTGTGGTCGCGCTCGATGGAGGTGCTGTTGTTGCGTTAGTATAGGGATATGATATGATGAGGGGGTACATACACTCTGCCGAGATTGATGACTTCCTTGACGCCTGTAGCGGGGTTCTTCTTGATTGCGCAGATGGGTGTGGTCATCTTGAGGTTTCCGTCGACGACGTCGACACCAATGACGATGGGGTCCTTCTTGTTGAACACAGCGACGGGGCGCAGGATGCATGGGAAGACTGCCAACATCTTGGACTCCTCCTTTCGCTGCTCTTCAAGTTGCTTCATGTGTGCTGTGAACTTGTCGAACAGGTGGTAAATGATGTCAGCTTCAAAGATCTTGACGCCGATCTCGTCGGCATAGGCTTTGGCTTCCTTGTCGACTTTGACGTCGAAGCACAGCATGACAGCGTACTCTTTGGCCTTTTCTAACATGATACCTGCGCGTAGGACATCTTTTCGGAAGACGGGACCGATAGAGATGGTGGAGACAGGAATCTTGGAGACGCGCAAGAACTCAAGCAGCGCCTCAAGGGAACCAAGTGTCGATGCTTGGACAGAAACACCACGGCCAGTCTTGGAGACCTTGCTGAGCAAATGTGCGAGATCACCCATGACTTCGTCCATGAGGTCTTCTTCGTCGTCATCGGGACCGACAACGAGAAGACGGGATCCGGCAATGGCGGTGTCGAGACCGTCGGCAGAAATCTTGATACCCATGGCTGCCTTGACCTCCTTGTTGTGTACATATTGTGACTTGACACGCAGCTCCTTCATTTCCGCTGGCGTGAGAAGTGCTCGAATATTCGTGACGATGGGTTCTGGATTACCGCACAGCACTATTCGGTCGCCTTCGTGGAGAACACCGTTCGACAACACAACGTCAATGGTGGTACCGAGACCCTCAATGACCTTGACCTCAAGCACAGTACACTCAACTTCGGACAGGTACATGAGGTTGTTTGTGAGACGCTCTTGGGTGAGCTTGACGATAAGCTTGATCATGTCGGGAATACCTTCTCCCGTGTGCGCTGAGGTCGGGCAGACGGAGACGTACTTGGACAAGCTCTTGTTCTTGTGGAAGATTTCCGAGTTGAAACCATGCTCTTGTAGTTGTGTGCGAACAAAAGTCCATCGCTCCTCAAACTCGGCCTGCACAGCCTGCTTCTGGAGGTTGAAACTGTCTTCGAAGCCGTTGTTATCGATCTTCTTCCAGCCGAAAAGACGATCGATCTTGTTGAGAGCGACGACGAATGGAGTTCTCCTGTCACGGAGAAGCTTCATGGACTCAATAGTTTGAGGCTCGAGACCGTGCATAATATCGATGACCAGAATGGCAATGTTACAGAGCGAAGAACCGCGGGATCGGAGGTTGGTGAAAGACTCGTGACCAGGTGTATCGATGATCAGGAGACCGGGGACGTTGAATACGAATTCATTGTCCTTGTTAACAACAGCAGTCTTCTTCTCAAGTGCAGCGACAGGGAAGTAGGTGGCACCAATTTGTTGGGTGATACCTCCAGCCTCGCCTTCTTGCACATTGGTCTGCCGGATCTTGTCGAGAAGCTTCGTCTTTCCGGTATCGACGTGACCGAGAATACAGCAAATGGGAGACCGCAAGTTGTCCCTTGAACGAGCCGCAAGAGCCTCTTCGTGAGCCTGCTTTCGCCTCTCAGCAGCCGCAGCCTTTCGTGCTGCTTCCGCACGTTGTGTGGCGGTGCCTTGCTCGTCCTCTGAAGAATCGTCCTCGCTGTCCTCGTCTGAGTCTGTCTCAGAGTCCGAATCAGAACCTTTGGCTTGTGAGCTCTTGGCTGGCGCGGCCTTTTCCTTTTCAGCAGCTTCCTTGGCTGCCTTCTCTTCCTTGGCCTTCTTTTCGGATGCTTTGCGTTCCTCTTCCTCGTCGGTATCGACATCCCAGCTGTCTTTGATGCCGTCATCTTCGTCTGCAAGCTTCTCCCAGTCATCACCAGAATCGTCCTTCGCCTCGGCATCAAGTTTGGCTTTTTCTGCTTCGGCAGCGGCAGCAGCAGCAGCGGCCTGTTCTTCGGCGAGCTTGAGCTCTTCGAGCTTCTTGGCTGCTTCTTCAGCCTCGCGTGCCTCCTTCGCTTTCTGCTCCTCTGCCTGCTTCTTGCGCTTCTTGCGGTCGTCGTACACAGGTTTCTTCGGAGCCTCTGGTTCTTCGAGCGCAGCGACCTTGGCACCTCCGGCCTCGAGCATCTGCTTCAAGCGCAGATCGGCCTTGGCCTTGGCCTCTTTCTGGGCCTTGGTCATGTATTTGCCCTCTTTCTTGAGCTGTTCGATCTTCTCCTTCTCCTTCTGCTTCTTCGCCGCTCTGGCCTCAGCTTGTCGCTTTTGCTCTTCCTCGGCCTGGCGCTCTTCCTCCTCCATCCTGGCCTTCTCCTCGGCCTCTAGACGGGCCAGCTCCTCTTCCTTCTTCTTTCGCTCCTCCTGTTGCTTCTGGAGTAGAGCCAGTGCTGGGCTGAGCTTCTTCTTCTTTCCGCCAGCTGCCGGAGGCTCGGGTGCGGAGGCGGCAGGGGCAGCAGCGGATTCTGCTTTGGTCTCGGCAGGCTTCGCGGGTTCAGCGGCTTTGGCGGGGCCAGTGGCCTTCTTCTTCGCAGCCTAGATATACAATGTCAGCTTCTCATCCAAAAGTCGCTCGCTGTGTCGTAAAGTGACTCACCAACTCCTTCTTTCGCTGTTTCTCCTTCTCCTTCTTCTCCTTTTCCTTCTCCGCCTTGGTCTTCACTCGGGGCGCATCGTCCGTCTTCTCCTCTTTCTCCTCCTCCTGCTTCTCAGCAGCCGCACCGCCCTTGCCCTTCTTCTTCTTGCCATAGTTGCCAGCAAAGACATCGTCATCGTCGTCATCGAAAGTGCCTTCTTGTGGTGCCTTGCTCTCGAATGTTGCGCCCGCGCCATTGTCCGCAGTGGGGTCCTCGCCTTCTAGCTCAAAGTCTGCGCCCTTGTTCTTCTTCTTCTTGCCGCGTCTTTGCAGCGCAGCCATGAGGCCGCCGCCTTCCGCAGCATCTTCGGCGGGCGCAGCATCTTCTGCCCTGGGCTCCTCTGCGCCGTTCTGGGGCGTGATGGTCTCACCCATCTCGGCTTCCCAGTCGTCATCCTGCGCCTTCTTGCTGCCCTTCTTCTTGGGTGCCATGGCGACTGCTGTAGGGGCGTGTGGACTTTGAATGAACGTGTTCGAATGTGGGTTGTTCGCTGCAAAGAACTCCCTGTGGCGGGGTTCGAGTCGCCGAGTTTGCTCTCAGTCGGTCTGCGAGACCGTCGGAATAGTGCCTAAAGCCCGAAGAGACAGGTGTTGTGAGTCAGACTAGAACCAATCAAGGTCTGGGCCTGGAAAGAGCGACAAAAGTTGCACGCGCGAGGCAGACGCACACTGACGGTCGAAATTACGTTGTTTGTGCTATCGATTGTTCTGTGGCGGCCCGTGGCGGGGTACGCTTCACGTGCGCACGGACCACTGCGGTACATTGTTTTCGATGCACCTTTGCGTGAATTGTGTACTCATGAGGGACAGAGAGTTTGTTTCTTGAATGTGATGTATTACTATGCTGTATCTTCCATAGCTTCTCAACATTTGAATTGCCTTCTTCTAATCCCATTGTCCCACCAATGCTATGTCAAACGACACAAAACGCCATGTATGAACACCAGATCCGTCAAGATGAATGAATGCGGTGATTAGATAGTATCAGCCTTTGCTGATGTGCTGATGATACAAGAGAGCGAAAATACAGGAAGATTTTTGGCGACGCATAGACTCGTAAAGCATTCACGGATGAGACTCCGCCACTATCTTACGGAATGAAAACGCTAATGGATGCCGTTGACGAGCAGTGCTTCGACTGATTGGCCAATGAACATCTTCTTGAGAGTGAGATCGCATTGGAATCTGTAGTAAAGTTAGTAAAGGCTAGCTATTGAGTAAGAAGAGAAGAACATACCTGCGCTCCAATTCGGACTTGACGGATTTCTTGGTAACGGTCATGAGATCAGATGTCGACAGGATATCTCTGATCTCGTTGTAGATGACATCGTCGGTAGGCAGATTGGCGGCCTGCGACATCTCGATGCCGTTCTCATACCCGCCATAGCCGCTTTGAGCCAGGCTGACGCGGGACTGGCTCGTGTAGCGGGGGAGGTCGAGGTGCGACATTGGGCGCGAAGGGGGCATGCCGCCATATTCAGAGCCTGCAACGGAGCCACCGAAGGGCTTGCGTGTGGCGTAGGTGTATCCCGAGACCTCTGAACGATCGTCCCGCATTGTGTGCTGCTCCCACATCTCGGCTTGGTACTCCTCCCACCTCTTCTTGGGAATGCTAGCGGGATCGAATTTGCCTTCATCAGAGACGACAATTTTCTGGCCCTTCTCACCAGTAATGAGACGAGTGTTACCCCACGAGAAATCGTCCATGTGCCAGAAGGCGTAGAGAGGCAGACCAAAAGCGAAGATGGGAGTTGCAACGATGTAGATAATCATCCATCCAATCATCTCCCATTTGCGGCGAACGATGAAAATGATCATTTGAAGACCATAGATGGCTCCCAGTAGAATGAAGGCAGTGATAGGAACCACGTCAGGCGTCGCGACCAGGAGGTAAATGAGGTAACCAATGTAGACAACAATGACAGGCTGAACCACAGTAGAGAGCAGATCGAGAAAGACGATGAAACGCATGCTGAAGCAGCAGAAACCGCAGAGCTGCTGCAGGGGAATCAGCTCGACCAAGTTGTGCACGGTTGAGTTGATCCATCGACGACGTTGGGACATGAAGACCGTCCAGCTGTCGGGCGCCACAGTCCACGCATGGGCTCGCATGGTGTATTTGGTCTTGTACTTGGAGTGAAACTTCATGAGTAGTGTTGTCAGGAAACGATCTTCTCCCAGATGCAGCAAGTTCTTGGTATGCAAAGTATCGACGCGAATCTCTTGGTAAGCCTCGACGACTTCCTTGCTGACGAAGAGCGGCTTTCCGGTCTCAGCAGCACGGATGCGGTACATGGAGAAACAACCTGGCAAACAAGTGACGGAACCGAACAGACTCTCGAAAGCCTTGGTCAGGTTGTGAGAGATGTAGTATTCGTACACTTGCATCATGGTGATGAAGGAAGATTTGGCGTTGGTAAGTGCAGTCTCTCCGCAAATGGCGATGAGACGAGTATCGTGCAAGAAGGCTGCGACAAACCGCGTAGCTGCGTCGGGAGCAACGACTGTGTCAGCGTCAATTTGTAGCAGGAACTCGTAGAACGTAGGGTTGACGCCGATGATGTTGCGGATCTGATGGTGCATCTCAAGCTCGAGCGGGCTCATGGGCAGGTTGTAGTGGACGCGGTTCAGGAACCTCATGAGGATGATCTGGGAGTCACGCTTTCCTCGGTTACCAGGCTTGGAAACCTCAGAAGGCCTGCCCACCTTGACAACCACTAGGAAAGGAACGATGTGGCCCTGTACTTCGTACAAACCAGAGTAGCATTTGCCCATGTTGTGTTGGCGTTGACCTTCTCCCAAACTCTCGAAGCTCAATGGGTCGGGATCGGTAGCTTCTGGAACACCGAGAATGTCGAGGACGATGCGGGGAGTAGGCTTGTCGTTGCCCTGACCAATAATCATACCGTCACAGACGATGACAAGCAATTTACGCTTGTCATCATACTTCATCCTCGCAGCAGAGTCGATGGCACGGCGCAGCGAGTCTTCGTCTTCGGTATAGGCTGGCACAGTGCAGATGATGAACTTGTCGATGTTCTCTGGGTCCGTCTTCCTGGTGAATTGCAGGGCAGCGAGGAACTTGAATCCAATAACACTGACCAAAAGAATGGAGATGGCAAGGAGGAAGTACTTGGCGAAAAGACACTTGGCAGAGTTCCTCGTATCAACTTCGCCTACGTAGAACAAATTGTCGAGGCAGGTCTTCATGTTGGCCTTCTTGGTTGGATCCAAAGTGAGTCCATCCCAGTATTTGCTGATATCCTTTCCAGATTGTACGCGGAAGATGGAGACAACACCATCGTCCATGAAGTTGGAATCCTTCGGCATGTCCGGCTCGCCCTGCTCCGGAGGCGGTGGCTTGATGTCACGACCACCAGGAATGTATTGAGTCAGATCGTAGACCTTGCCGTTCATGTAGGCGATAGAGTCGCCCTTGTCAGCCAGTGTTTTGAGATATTCCGGACTGAAACCAACGCGACCCTTCATGTAGTTTGCCTTGAGGAAGGTCTGTTGTTCGAACCACCAGTCAGGCCTGGAGTCGTTGGTGAACCATCGGAAGTCGTGGTACTGAGCGTTGAGATCTGTGTTGCTAATCAAGTTGTTGATGGAAGAGGCTGTGTAGTTGGAAGTCCTGTAGTTGAGCTGAACTCCAGGGTGGATGTCACCATTGATGCCAGTACAGAGAGCAGAAACCTGTACGGGGAAAAGATTTGTGGCATCCTTGCCAGCGTACTTCTCGAGGTTCTTTTGGGGAATGATGTTGGGGTAGTGAGCGGGGATGAAATCGCCCAGATCATAGACAACACCTCGCATGGCAATGTATGCATCGTTCTTGTCTTTACCGTCAAACGAGGACAACTCAGCAGTGGAGTAGACGTGTTGGGTCGGACAGATTAGCATCGGGAAACCAATCATGAGGAAAATGACAAAAGCACAGCTCAGCCAAATGAGCATGTTGATGGCCAGCTTCTCACGCCAAGCGAGGCGCACATCTGGGCGCTTTATGCGTCCGACCCACTTGATGAGGAAGTCTGGAATCATCCATGTCATCATGTATACAATGAACATCCATCGCTTTCTGCTCCCGGACACGGGAATAACTTCGACCTCCTCGAGATTCTTGTCTGCAGCCTTTTCGTCGATCACAGGCTGTTCGAGACCGTGGAACATGTCGCCATTGGTGATGCCAGAGGGTGCCTCTGACCGAGCATCGACGTCTTTGCTACCAAAATAGTTGCCACCTTTGTCGTTGTAAAAGTCGCCTTGAGATGGGGAGAGTAAGCCAGCTCGCGCGTCACCATATGATCGGTTGGCGTCTGGCGTGAGGAGGTTGTCGTTGGAGCCGGCGAAACCGCGACCAACAGGAACAGAATCAGTGAGGTTCGCCAGCTCGAGCCAGCACCTTTCGCTGAGGAAGACACCAGTGGCACCAACGCGAACCTCATTTTCGCGCCAGGGCTTGCTGTCCAGGATCATCTCGACTTTCTCCTTCTCGCTGCCTACAATCGCCAAATCGGTGTGCGCAAGACCGAGGAACTCAGCGAAAGGTAGGAAGATACTGTAGTCAGCCTTGCGCACACGGTTGCTGATTTCCGCAATTCCAAGGCCTTGTACTTGTGCTCTGACGCATTTGCTATCGAACTGGTTTGCAATTCGGCGCTCGTTGGGCTTGACGCAGAAGACGAAGTATGGGTTGGCTTTCCGCATCGAGCTGTCTATCGTCCTCAGGGCACTGACGGTCTGGCCTGCAGCGCCGGTCTGCTTGTCAGAATTGCCTCCCTTCCTGGAGCCCGACACATTACTCTCCGCATCGCTTATGGCGTCTTCGTCGAAAACATTTACTTGGCGTCCGTACCGACCCGTCTGGTCGGCTTTGCGGCGTGCCATACTAGGCATACGCGAAGGCTTTGAACTAATGGTAGCCTGCACGATTGCAGACTTCTCCTTGT
>Ga0265780_10009172_pt1 | contig 11899 bp, 12 predicted proteins | sample P1T30metagenome_FD_192432 | JGI IMG/M metagenome (GOLD analysis project Ga0265780, IMG submission 192432) | Plant litter microbial communities from East Loma Ridge, Irvine, California - P1 T30 | ecosystem: Environmental > Terrestrial > Plant litter > Unclassified | place: USA: California... | reverse complement strand
CCCAGTACAATCGAGTACTTTGAAATCCATGTATCATAGTTAATGAACTTGACTCATATCTTCAATATTTGCGCTTGGATGTGATGATTCCGCTTTTCGACGCCCTCGCTGGTCGTTCGCCGTGGTTGGAGAGGGTTTGACGTTGGATTAGCGTGACGTCGTGGCTGTAAGAAAGGGCCGAGAAGAAGGCATTCACTCCGATAAGCGAGCAACTATCACAGCATGCCATCCCAAGTGTCGCCAAACTGCCATGAACATGCTGGAAGCGACGTCTTTGACGCAGGGCCTAACACGTGCGCCGGGCCAATAGCGCGCGAACGCAAGCTTAGCCCCGCCCATGTCAAGTTCCCAACGGCGCTCATTGCTCATTGCGCCACAACTCCCTCTATCTGCCATCACCGCCGCCAAAGATGCAGTCGCTTCCTGATGCGCGCTCCCAGTCTTTCGAGGAGCTCTACGGGCCCCCCGAAAACTTTCTTGAAATCGAGGTATGTTGGGCCACCACCCCGCGACGGAACCGCTGAGCTCACATTGTCGCGTGCACCAGGTTCGCAATCCAATGACACACGGTACGTCCCGAGAGTTCAGCTACATGAAATGGCAAACGCTGATAGAGACGGACAGGCGTCGGCCGCGGCATGTACACCACCTACGAAATCGTAATGCGCACCAACATCCCCGCCTTCAAGCTCAAGTCCTCCTCAGTCCGTCGGCGCTACAACGAATTCGAAGCCTTCCGCGACATCCTCGAGCGCGAATCTGCGCGCGTCACCATCCCCCCGCTGCCCGGAAAGGTGCTGACAAATCGCTTCTCCGACGATGTTATTGAGCACAGGAGAGAGGGGCTGCAGCGCTTCTTGCAGATCGTGGTGGGGCATCCGTTGTTGCAGACGGGGAGCAAGGTGTTGGCGGCTTTTGTGCAGGGTAGGTTTTGGGCGAAGGAGGGATTGAGTCCCAGCTAATGACAATACAGATCCGAACTGGGATAGACATGCTTGGTGAGGAGGATGAGGGAATGATATCTTGCGCTGCGTCTTCTCTACGCACGCTATGAAATGGAGACATGGATGCAGGATGATTATGGCAGACGAAGGGTACGAAACTCCCTTAGGTGCGGCATTTTCTGCGTTATGGAGCGTTCGAGGCGTTTTTATTGATGTTGGTTTCCGTATTCTATCTAGTCTGTGTGCTATTCGTTGTGGGAGAATTGAATGTCACATCTGAACACATGAAAGGCATCGCACCCTCGTCTTGAACAACCATCTCTCTTCTCGGCACATTGAGCAATTCGTTGACAGATGCATGACTAATCTCCACAACTGTACCCCCACGGAGAAGCCCCATAGTAGACAAGACTAGAACGCATCCTAACCATTTTGACATGATGACCGAACCGTTCGCCAGCCCGCGCTAGCACCACAATCAGGAAAGCGCGGGGTTCGCGCCCCAAAAAAATTTCCCAGCATCTTGGAGCTTTAAACCCTGCATGTCCTCTCTCCAAACTCTTGCATCTTTTGGACAATCGACATTGTTAGCATCATGGGCATCCCATCGCAGCCGGCATCAAATGCCATCATCTACGTGACCCTAGGCGCCTTTTTGTAAGCTCCGTGCAGAAGCAAACATGGCGGTGCAACGATTAACGAGGTTACCAGAGTCGTCGGGTGCTACATTGCATTCCGCCTGCGCAACCAGTCTAAGCTAGACTGGCTGGCGAGCAATCGGACACAAAAGGGTCAGCAAAGCAACGCACTGCTCTCTTTTCCCTCCCAAATGTTTAGGCTTTAGGAGAAAGATGGATGACTGACGAAACATAGGTGTACCGCTTGCTCTGAACTTCATCGCTTCGGGTGAGTGCCTCCGCGCACACGTGTGAAAGAGCAGCGGCAACAACGTTTGGACGAAAGAGGAAAACCCAAAGCGCAATTAAAAGTATTAAGGTCTGGAGAAAAGACCGATGATCAGGTTCGTATTGAGTATTTCGAACGGGAGGCCTTGTATTCTCGTGATTCGTGTGGTTGCGGGAGTCGGGCTTTCTGTGCGGCTTAACACTGCGGGCGCGACACTTTCAGACTTCGGTTTCAAGGTGAAGCTGAGAAGTACCGTCAGAACTCGATCAAGATAATACTTGCGTGAGGAACGTGCTGCCGCTATCTTCCCCCTCCCCATGCCCTCCCCTCCTCATAGACGTTGGCTGACATAGGCATTCTAAAGCGTTGGGATCCGGTATCCTGTTTACGTACCCCCAAATCGCGACAATCGCAGGAGTCCAGGGGCTTTTGGTGTACGCGCTGTCGTCGTCGCTACCTCTGTTGGTTTTCGGCGCGCTGGGCCCGATCATCAGACGCAAGTGTCCTGAGGGCTTTGTGTTGACCGAATGGACGAGGCAGCGGTATGGAGCTGTTGCAGGCCTGGTCCTCAGCGCGTGTACGCTGATCACCATGTTTTTGTACATGGTGGCTGAGTTGTCTGCTTTGCAGCAGATTGTCACGCTGTTGACGGGCTTGAACGGGCTTCCAGTCGTCATTGTGGAATGCGCTGTTACAACCATTTACACCTGTAGGTACCCAAATTCTCGGAGAGCAGAAGAGATGGGTCACTAATATTTGACACTCAAGCTCTCGGTGGTTTCAAGGTTTCCTTCCTTACCGATAACATCCAAGGAGTCATGGTCCTCGGCCTCATCATAATGGGGGTAATCGCCGTGGGTGTAGAAACAAACATCGATCGCTCCCTCATCGATCAATCCGGCTATCTTAAACCCAGCCTCCTTGGCTGGCAGCTCATCTACATCCTGCCCGTCGCCATCTTGACCAACGACTTCTTTCTGTCTGGCTTCTGGCTCCGCACGTTCGCCGCGCGCACTGACAAAGATCTCTGGATTGGTGTGAGTCTTGCAAGTTTTGGCGTGTTGGTTATCTTGACGCTGGTTGGTGTGGCGGGTTTACTGGCTGCGTGGTCCGGTGCTTTGCAACTTGGTGATGCAGAGGGTGGATACATCTCTCTTTTTCTCTTGCTGCAACAACTTCCCTCATGGGTCGTTGGTGTCGTGCTCGTCATGGTCATATCTCTCTCCACCGCAGCATTCGACAGCTTCCAATCGGCCATGGTCAGCACGGGATCCAACGACTTGTTCCGCAACAAGCTCAACATATGGGTCATTAGGGGCTGCGTTGTCCTCATAATCATTCCCGTCGTCGTCGTGGCGCTGCGCAGTCCGGATATCCTGCAGATCTTCTTGATCAGCGATCTAGTCAGTGCAGCTGTGGTGCCTTGTTTGGTCATCGGACTGTCTGAGAAGTTCTACTGGTATCGCGGATTCGACTTCGTGGTCGGTGGTCTTGGAGGCATTTTCACCATCTTCCTATTTGGACTGGTGTACTATGACGGTGATGTTACTCAGGCTGGCAAACTACTGCTACTCGAGAATGGACTCTATGCGAATGACTGGAGCGCTTTTGGTAAGTCGGCAGCAAGCCTGAACACTGTGTTATCAGGCTAATATGAACTAGGCGCTTTCGTTGCTGCACCGTTTGGTGGTCTTCTATGGGCTTTTGGCGCATGTGCGCTTCGCATTGGCTTTCTCTGGGTCATGGCGAGAGTCAAGGGTCATCGATTCGATGCGTTCGACAAGCCAGTTCCGAGGCATACGGCACGTCCTGGTACGTTTGATGAGCAGGAGAACGAGACTGTGCTCGAGCATGGTAGTGTTGTCTCGCACAAGGGAAAGTTCTTTTGAGAAGTCTCTGTGGCTGTGAACAAGGCGAGTGGAAGGGTAGGAGCTAGGCGGAAGATGTGGGGTCTGGAACAAGATGAAGATGTCGGAAATAGGTTATATACTGGCCAGATTTAAGTACATATTGAGAATACCGAACGCTCGTTAATTGATTTGATCACTCGTCATCGTGGTGATGCTACTAATAAACACTCATCTGCCAGCAAATGGCATTGCTGAGCTAGACCATGATTCTAGGGCATGAAATTGAGCATAATCATCGTCCCGAGTGCCCTCAATCCAACAGCCACATACGTCATTCCGTACTCCACAGAATTGGGCAGGTGGGGGCGGGGTGAATATGCAGGGGCCACGCGAGCTGAGCTTCGAAAAGTTCAGACGCGCAATTCTAGGCATCACAATTCTGCGCCGCGCGTCTTCGACAACCTGCAATTGAGCGCATCTACAATCTGCCCTTCTTCTTACACGGCCTCAAATACTGCGCATAACCCCGCCCATCCTACGCGCGCCCGCCGCCCACTACCCCTCCCCCAACCGCGACAATGCAGATGCCAGACATGCCCGTCGAAGTACCCGTGGACGACCCCAACGCAGATACAGAATGGTCAGTTCACGCCATGACATCCCACGCACCCATCTGACCTCTTACCCAGGAACGACATCCTCCGCAAGCACGGCGTAATCCCCGAGAAGCCGCCCTCGCCCACGCCCATGATCCAAGAAGCCCTCGAAGAAGCCCGCCGCCTCGCCCACGACAATCGCCTCGAGGGGAAAGACCTGGAAGAACTAGATGCGCTTGAAGACGAGGAGGATGAGGACTTTTTGGAATCATACCGGCAAAAGCGCATGGCGGAACTCGCTACAACGACCGCTGCATCCGTATACAACCAGGTCTACCACCTCCAGAAACCAGACTACTCGCGCGACGTGACAGACGCGTCGAAAGAGGCGTTCGTGTTCGTCCTGCTCACGTCGTCACAGGGTACGAATACCGAGTCGCGTGTGCTGATTGAGATATGGCGGGAGCTGGCGAAGCGCTTCGGCGACGTCAAGTTCTGCCAGATGCGCGCGGACTTGTGCATCGAGGGGTATCCGGATAAGAATACGCCGACGGTGCTGGTTTACAAGGACGGGGATATCAAGAGGCAGATTGTCACATTGAGGGAGTTGGGGGGCGTGAGGACGAGTACACAGGGTATGTATTGTTTGTTTGTCAATTGGGATCTGCGTACTGACACATCTGCGATAGATGTTGAGAAGGTTTTGGTGGATCTTGGGGCCGTTAAACTTAACGATCAACGGTTGCAGAAGAAGAAGGATGTTGAGGATGAGCCGAAGGGGAAGATAAGGCAGGGCAAAACGATGGGAGATGATGAGGATAGCGATTGGGATTGATTGAGACGAAGCAATCTCTATCGTGCATCAAAGCTACAGCATAATGCGATGCGTCGACGAACCATACATGCCACGATGCGATGTAGGCAGCCATACTTGCTTGTCTAACTAGGCTGATCGATTCGAAATAACGCGCCATGGTCGTGGTTCCGATGCCGATTTCAGCACGCTGATACGCATCATCTCTGCCCATAAAAAGAGAGGATAGCAGAAGCCTTGGATCTACGCGCCAGGCTGGCTACGTTACAGCGTTATGACAGCTTCGTCTTGCCGTGGCCGATTTGTAGAAGTAGGTTCACGGGCGGCATTGCATGTAATCACGAAAGTTCTACAAATGCCGCAAAATGTCAGTCTAATGTACAAAATCTTGCACTATTGTTATTGATTGTTCTACACTGCTTTGATGCATAGCCGAGATCACACTGCTTTGATGCATAGCCGAGATCGTATCGATATAGCCATCGACCAAACCAGTGCCGAATAAGAAGAGCGATTTCGTTGAACTCCAGACACCGTAGTAAAGTCACGATAAAGCACGCATGCTGCGCGTATGTGGGTATAAGAAGTACGTTGTTTGGCCACCCGGGTCCCGCGGCAAGTTTAATGGTCAAATGAGTTCATCACCACCGCTTCGCCTCGACTCCTCTACGACCTGCCATATTGTTGCCTCTTCAAATACAGGTCCGTGGCCATCGCACTTCGCTGCTCCTTTTAATCGTTCACAGACATCAGCGATGTCGACGAGCCCCTGCTTGACGAGAGGATGTTGCTGGATGAAGTCCCAGGCCTGGGCAGCGGGAATCTCCTTTCCCTTTGTCTTGTGCCAGGATGCGGCATGGTCCTTATCTGCGGCATTGATCACGCTGCCATTTTCGAGGGATTGGACGTTGTACTCGTCATCCTTGAGATCCTCATCTGGGAGATGGGCGCCTGGTGACGGATAGCTTACTGATACAGCACAAGATGGAGCGGGTGAATGTCCTGCAGTCGCACGCAGAATCTCATTCTCAGTCTGCGCACGTTGCAGTGCAACTTTCAGGCGCTCATTGTCGGACTGGAGAGAATGCGTGCTAGACTCGAGTGCCGAGAGTTTGTTCTCTAGCTCCTTCACGTGGCGCTCCTTGCGCTCACGGAATGCTCGTTGTCTGCATCAAAGTCAATAATCGTTCCATCGACTCAATTGTATCACGAGCACATACGCTGCTCTATTTTGTGCTTTCCGCCTGCTTTGAGCAGGCGTGAGGTTCTCCTTCTCTTCACTGCTGCTGCGGGTCCGGCCATCCCGGCTTTCATCTATGTCGCCTCCTAGGCCCGAATCCACGCTACCGACGGGCATAGGCTTGAGCGGTGCTGTAGCTTCGGGTGATCCTTGTTGTGGAGTTGGCAGACCGTGAAATGCAAATGCATCGTAAGGTGCTGGGAAGATGGAAGGGTTGAGAGGTTCCTAGCCATGTGATGTTCGGATTAGTCATGTTCCACCACTATCCACAAGGCTGAAGTGCGGGGCCACAGTCTGACACTGCACCTAACACGAGCGTGGGAAGACATACAAGGCTTCGGACTGTTTCCGAGTCGATCCCAGTGTGCGGAAAAGATTCTGATAGCGCTTCTAGGAAATGGTGATAGGGTTGCTGCGGGGCGCCGAAGTACGTATAGTCAAAGTCCATCCTGACGGTGGCTGGCTAACAATTGCAGTATCGATTGACTGGCGAAAAGAGTATTTTTATGAATTGCTTTGTTATAAATTGAGGATCGCAGACCTCGGGTCCCGTAAGAAGGGATACTGATCCTTTAATTCAAAGCTGAGCATCTGGCCCGCAGCATCACGGTGAAGGTCGCGCATGCCCACTCCCGCCGCAGTGGCCCCAACCGAAAATGACGGACTAAATGGGCCTGCAGCCGATAGCGCATGCCCATCCTTAGATCCTGCAATCATGTCTTGATTGGTTAACAGCGTATTATCATGTCCTAAAGTCAAATGGTATCGACACTGTGGTGACGACGATCCGTTCGCCCAGCCCATACCCATGGTCACATTCGAAAACCGTATTTTCGGGTCATTATTTCTAAGTATGCTTGGACTTTACGAGTGCATCATACATTCACAGAATGCAGATATTGCTCCAAATTTGATACTGAGGTGTATAGGCTGCATGTATGACGGACTTCAGTCACTCCCATCTTAATGCAACGTCCAGGGTTGCAGTAGCTGGCATGCCTTACAGGAAGTGTTGCGCGTACGTACACAGTCATTGTTTCGCATGCACCCATCCGATTTTATCTCACTGAATCTCGAAAGGTAGTTCACCACTAGCGATAGAGCTCCAGCCTCGTTACAGACAATTTAGCTGTAAAAGCCTTCTGCTACCGAAGAGCTGGGCTCTGTGTCTGCGGACAACGATGGATACGGTCAAGTCGCCGATCAGGATAGTCAGCACTAGCTCCATGGTTGAGTTTAGTGTACTCAGATGCACTCCACGTGTGTTGTTGAACAGCACAAGCAACTTCATGTCAGCTCGTCGATCTCCAGCTTTCAGGTATCTTACGGGCGCCTGACAGTCTAGTGCGGCGTGCTGATGTAATTCCATTGCTCTGTCCTATCAAGATCACGGACTATATACAGCAAAGCTGAGTTCCAAATAACAGCGAGCAACCAAAAAATCTCATATGCATTTCTGTACAAGACGGCGTATATACCACGGTTTGGTTCCGCACGTATGCACAAGCGGCCCACAGCATGAAGCCAAGAAGCTACAAATACATGGTTCGAGAACGACGTTCAGCGCTTGTGGCCCCAATTTCCCTCGCACTATTCCGCTTCAGGTCCTTGATAAACCCACTTCAGCCAGTAAGATGCACAAGCTACACATCTTCGTGTACTTCGTTATCAGCTGATTGGCAGTGTTTTTGAGCCTATGATCCAATGGATTGACGCAAGTATGCTCCGGATATCAGCACTTTCTCGTTGCTGCTTCAGACCGCAATTTTCTTATAGATTGGGACATCTCACACCGAAAGTTTGACTTGCATCAAGAGCTGGGTCGGAGGTGTGTGTCGGGGCGCCGGGGAATATCTCAAGCCCTTATTCAAGTCGAATAAAGTGTATAAGTCCTACTTGTTCTTTATTTCTTCATACCCTTACATCCAGCTATATCGCGTGCTAATATTTCGCCCATCAAAGCTTCTCGGGCTGTTCATGAGTGCGCGAGGTTATCAAGAGGTATCCAAAACCGTCGATGGAGAGAATCTAGCAAGAATAGAAGCTGTCACGTTCTATTCTTGGTAGTTTCTCTCCTGCATCGCACTTTGCTACGAGCCTTGCTCTTCACGCCTCCATCTATATTACATTGCAAGATCCTCAACAAAACAGACGCCATCAGAGGAGTGTGACCCATCATATCATAAGTACTTGTACTACAACAGACACGCTTCGGTGGGAATATATGAGTGGAATGTAATAGCGTGTCGTCGATTCAACTCTCGCAGTTCTACCTCATCAATCAAGAAACCAGTCCATCAGATACACGCGCGTCCTCAACGAGCAATTTAGCCATCGACTCCAGTCCCTCATCCTGCGCCCTCTGTAACAGGGCCTCTCGGACGTCGTCATCAAGCTTAGCTCCAAGCTCTTTCAGAAGATTGAACATCGCTGTATCCTCTCGGTCTATTGCGATTACGAACGCCCCCTGTACAGCGTCGTTCCCCTGCTCGTCGTGCTCCCACAGCATCCTCATGATCGTTCTAGATCCACACATTGCTGTAAACTCGATCGCGTGATCAGGATAGGCTCCGGCAGCAAGCAGGAATTTGACCATTTCCCCATGACCGTATCGGGCAGCTACACTGAGCGGATTGATGGCTCTTTCACGTAGAAAATAGCCTTTCCGACATTCCACTGGGTAACGAGACAGAAACATGGATTTGTCGTACCCTTTGTCGTCGTAATTGACTTCCGCCTTCTCTTCCTCAATCATGTATTTCAGGATTTCTGTCTCGCCCTGTCGTGCTGCATTATGAGTCCGTATAGAGAACCATGTCGGATAATTCATGATGAAATCCGGTCTTGCATCTTTCAGGAGCCGTTTAAATGTTCCTAGCGTGCGAGTTTTATTTAGTGCAAGCCGTCGTAGTTCATGTATGTCTCCTGGCGCAACTTCACACTTCTGCCAAGAAGGGCCGAGAACGAGATCGAGTAGTGGGGTATGATCGTTGAAGAAATTGGTTATGTAGATGGGGCAGCTTTCCACGTGGAAGACATCAATGGAACTGTCAACCATTAAAACCTTGACGATGTCGATGTGGCCACGATAAGATGCGGCGTAGATGGGCGCCAAGAACAGAGAGCTAGCACATAGGGTATCAGTACAATATAATCAGCGGTCTGCCTGGGAGCGCTCACGGCCTGCAACGCCAATTGTATCCTTCTCCGAGGAGCTTGATAACAAGGTTTTCTTCACCTAACCAAGCTGCAGCGCTGAGGAGGTCGCGTCTGAAATCGAGGGCTGATTCGTCCAGTGGTTCTTCAGTGACATCAGCAGTAGGCCAATTTCCAACCATGTACCCGGGGCACCTTGGAACAGTCACCATCCGACAAAGTTCCAGAACGCATTCTCTGAGTACTTCGTCGGCAATGGCTCTTGCCTGGAGAGGGGGTCCATCTGCCTCTGCATAACGATAGCGGCAGATATGCTGCGCAGTGAGGAATAGTTTCTTGAATTCCTTACGTCCTCGTGTGGTATGTGTTAGCGTGAGATACGTAAAGTACTCTGCCCAGAATTCAGGTGCTCTATAAATGTGGCCTGAAATTTCTTTACAATTAAGAATGCCGGAGTCGAAGATAGCTGTGGTGGCGAGATTGGCGAACCGTTCTGGTGATTTGGGTCAATATCGTGCGTACTGCTCGGCCTGGGTAATGGGGTACTGACTGCAAACAAGTCTCAACCGTAGAGCTCGTTGGATACTGCGGACATAGGCAACTTCAGTGAGAATCGAGAGAAGTAGCTCATCAGGTAACAACGTCAGCGATATCATTGTGGTCTAGTCAATATGCTGAAGACGGGTGTCGGAATTAGAGGCTGTGGGTGCAATGACGGGCTGGAAGGGTTCAAGTGCCCGGATCCTGTTCCAGGGCGGTATACTTATACTTGGGCGACGTTGCGCTGTTGGCGCTAGACCCAAACAGTGTTAGTTGGCGCTGATGGTGGCTGTGCGGTATTCGAAGGTTGGCCCCACGGCCCCGTGTGCAAGCGCCTGAAACCAATCTCCAGTCACGTAGCCACAAGGCGTACCTTAGGGGAGCCTAGGGCGTAATTTCTTAGTACAAGTTGGTTTCTGCTGCCGCGGACCCGATAAATACATAGCTACCTATCCTTTCCGTAACATACCAAATCGAAGGTTTTGGTTGAATGGGCTATCTCCTGTGCATCGCAAGGAGAGTAGCTTATTCTGTATGATCGTACGGTAACAGAGTGAATGAGTATTGATTGCTTGAGTTGTGTTGTGCGAAGATGAGACAGGTGTCCCCTATACATATGCTAGGATTCCGGATGATTCGGATCACGTGACTACGCCCAGGCCAACTCCCGCGCGAGAGATACTCACATCAGTAGATGTCATCAACAGCTTTGGAGATTACCTTCAAACAAATAGCGCTTCCGTATCAAATGTATACCGTTCCTATTTGCGCAACCCTGTCATTCTTTAACAATCGCCTGCATCGCTTCTAAAACGACTAAACAGTGTAGCAAATAGGTATAGGTTCTAGTATGTCTAAGTTAAACTTTAAGTATACTTAACCGAAGGTATACTTAACTTATCTTTTTCTATAAGGTTAAGTATTACTAAAGTTAATAAAAGTAAAGTTAAAGTTAATATAAAGTTATTATATAATATAACTTTAGTAAGTTAATAAATATATAAATAAATTTTAAAGCTTCTAAATCTTCTAAATATACTATTTATAGTATATATTTATATTAATAACTTTAACTTAACTTTAACTTAACTTTAACTTTACTTTTATTAATATGCTATTGCATAAAGAAGAGAAATAGAGGCTTTCTTAAAGTCTACTTAAGAGGAAGATAGTATAGAACAGAGGACTTACTATCTACTAGATACTTATACTTTAATTTACTGCTATTCTATTATAACAAAGACTATTTATTTTAGTTACTGCTCTACTCTATAGTATAAATAGCAAAGCTTATAGAGACTATTATTAGCCTTTAGTATAATAGAAACGTAGTACGCTAAAATTGCGAATAATTAGCAGTATAGAACAACGTACTTATCTACTACTATATAATACTAGCATATAGAATACTAGGAAGTTACTAAGTTACTAAGTTACTAAGTTACTAAGAATAAGTTACTTATTATAAGTTACTAGAAAGTTACTAAGTTACTAAGTTACTTATACAAAGTAGAGAAAGAATACAGATAAAGAGAGACTACCTTACTATACTAGAACGAAGACTAAGAAGGCAATAAGACTCTAAGAAGCTCCTTTGCAAGCTCTATTAATAGAGAGTAAGAAAGAGAGTCTAAGCTATTAGGCTAACTTTTACTGCACTAATAATTATATTACTTACTTAAAGAACAATCCTTTTATATAATAGAAGATCTAATAATATATAAGCTTAGTTAATAGTATTAGAATTATTAAGGCTTTTATATAGTTATTAGATAAAGAAGATACCTCTCTATCTATTATTATACTAGAATTGTATTTATTACTAGAACTATACTTATTACTAAGATTATTAT
>Ga0265780_10009171_pt1 | contig 11899 bp, 18 predicted proteins | sample P1T30metagenome_FD_192432 | JGI IMG/M metagenome (GOLD analysis project Ga0265780, IMG submission 192432) | Plant litter microbial communities from East Loma Ridge, Irvine, California - P1 T30 | ecosystem: Environmental > Terrestrial > Plant litter > Unclassified | place: USA: California... | reverse complement strand
CACTCGTCGATCAGCACCTTTACTCTCCGGGATTGCAATGTCGCTTAGTGCTCAGTCCTCAGGACGTCAGAGGTCCCCTTCTGATACGCCGACTCTACACGACAACACGGATCACACACTCAAAAAGCGACCTTGGCGTCGGTATGTCACTCCTTGGGAACAAATCCGTGATCACAAGTATGAAGGTGAAGGAACGGACGAGAAGCCTTTCGTTGTCGATTGGATCCCCGAGGGAGACGCCGAGAACCCCATGACCTGGGGAGAGACATACAAGTGGGTGGTCATTATGCTTGTGGCTGTTTCCACATTAGCTGTATCTATGGCTTCATCAACTCTGTATGTCACAAAACGATGTGTAATGGAGCGAACCTAACCCCCAGGTCTGCCGCTACTGCGTCAATCCAGCAGACATTCGGTCCATACGCCACCCAGGTGTATGTACTGGTCACGTCGGGTGAGTCTATTGTTGAATCATTTCATGCTTTGTATTCATTCTCAGGCTTCGTACTTGGTTTCGTTGTCGGTCCTTTACTCTGGGCACCCATGTCCGAAGTGCTTGGAAGACGTAAACTATTCATCGGAACGTATATCCTGTTTACCATCTTCAACGGAGGAGTCATCGCTTCTCAAAACATTTGGACCCTTATCATCTTACGATTTTTCGCTGGAACAGCTGGTTCGTCACCTTTGACCAACGCTGGAGGTACCGTCTCCGATTTGTTGGACGCCGGTGAGAGAGGATTAGGAATGGCCATCTTTGCGGCCGCTCCCTTCCTCGGCCCCGCTATAGGACCTGTTGTAAGTCCCGGACGTCCCCTGATGCCGCTGTGAAGCTTACATTTTCAGGTTGGTGGATTTTTGGGTGAAAGCGGTGGATGGCGTTGGGTCGCGGCTTTGCTCGCTATCTTCACCGGCATCTTGACGGTCATTGGCGCCCTCTTTATCCCAGAGACGTACGCATCGGTACTACTTCGACAACGAGCGGAGACACTTAGCAAGGCGACCGGGAAGGCTTACAGGAGCAAATTTGAGAAAGACAAAAAAGTCGAGATCGGACAGTTATTCAAGACAGCACTCGGTCGACCTTGGGTACTGCTGTTCAAGGAGCCAATTGTCTTTCTCCTCTCTCTCTACCTCGCCATCGTTTACGCTACTCTCTATGTGAGTTATCTTCTTCAAGGCATATGATTTTGCTGATACATGACAGATGCTCTTTGGTGCTTTCCCCATCGTCTTCCAGCAACAGCGAGGCTGGTCTCCTGGTATTGGTGGATTGGCCTTCCTCGGTGTTCTTGTTGGTTTCATGATCGCTCTCGCCTACACCATCTTTTACGAGAACCCAAGATACAGCAAGAAACTCAAAGCTGAAGGTGGATGGTTACCGGCAGAACAACGACTACCGCCAGCTATCATTGGTGGTATCTTGCTGCCTATTGGACTTTTCTCTTTCGCATGGACAGCCGCACCTGCTCGTATCCATTGGATTGCTCCCATCATCTGCTCGGCACCGTTCGGTTGTGGAATGGTCCTCGTCTTCCTTAGTTGTTTCAACTACCTCATCGACTCGTACCTCCTCCACGCCGCTTCCGTCCTTGCTGCCAACTCGGTCCTCCGATCCTTGTTCGGTGTCGGATTCCCCCTCTTTGTGACTCCAATGTTCCAAAACCTAGGTGTCAACTGGGCGTGTACTCTCATCGCCTTCCTGGCTCTCGCCTGCACTCCTCTACCCATGTGAGTTGTGGTCATGTGTGAACCAGAGCGAGCCGCTGACGATGAAGACTCTTTTATCTCAAAGGTCGAACCGTTCGACGTCTATCGAAACATGGTCGAGAAGCGGATGATATGGGCCAAATGATGATGCAGGCTGCTCAAGCCAAAAACAAGGGCGATGCCGAGAAGTAAGCTCGGAACCATTCTCACCTATACACCAATACAACATTATAATAGACATGACATGACATGACAGCGGATACAGCTTTTCTCTTATTATCAGCTTCACGCTGATCCACGCTCCTCATCGGCACATCCCCGTTAAAAAAACCGGTCGGATGCGCCCCGAAATCGATAATGCCCGTCCGCTCCCGAGAGAACCGGAGGCACCGATTTTCAATATCAAAGGACCCGTGCCGACCGAAAGATCCCCGGTCATTCCGCCGAGCCCGTGAGGACACCCGCGAAAACATCGGGGATGGCCCTCTGACCGCTTGTTCGTCCAGCTTCCCGGTGATTGCGGAATTACCACGGCGCAGCTTGGAGCGTGACTTGCCCATGCTAGCGCTTCGGCTCTCACCGTGACGGTACTTTGTGAGCCATGCCTCTAAGCGACGCGTCACAAAATTGTGGGAACCCCTGTACCTTTGCCCTGAACCCTGATCTCAACCCTTGACGATCGCTCCACTAACCCCTGTCATTAACAATGAATCACCTCTTTGGGTAACTGGGCGGGTAAGCTATCAAACTCTGATCTGCGCATCATCCTTAATTGCTTGCTCTCACTTGACCCCTATTGACGATCAATCAACTCCACAACAATAGAATACACCGACACGATTACCCCCAGCAATTGACACACACCGTGTCTTTCCATCTAGCCCTCAGGCCTGGAACATTACTCGCTACAGCCAGTGCAATATGATGGACGCATGGGTGAGAGCTAGAACAGCAATCAGGGGTGGGGAGGACAAAAGATTGAATACAGGGGAACCCGTTGGAAAGGAACATTGAGTTGCTCCGAGATTATATCGCGCATTTAATTAGCGGTCCAACCCCAACGCTCGAGCCATGTCAAGACTGAAACTGGGATTGCAGTGCTCGAGCTCATCACCTCCTTTGTCAATCTTTCAATCGATCTACACTCTTTGAAACGGTCACAATTCAGCTAGACTGAAAACAGGATATCGAACCCCAACACTCATCGCTGTCGCCCCCACTTTCGTCGCGTCAAATCTCAATCATGGACCGAAACCAAATCATGTCAAGGAGGAACGTGGAGGGGTTGATTGCGAAGGGACATACAATTGTGATCTTTGAGCAACAGGTATTGAAGCTAGATTCATGGATGGAGAAACACCCTGGTGGAAAGCTACCTCTGATGCAGATGGTTGGTGTCGATGCTTCGTCCGAGATTGCTGCGTGAGTCCCCTTCGCAGCTCACCCCTGAATAACACACTCCTCTCTCATCCATCTCGTACGCCACGGCAATTATATCCTTCCCTCATGTCTCACTTCCAGCATAATATGCATTTTGCTAACATGGTAGCTACCACACCGCCAAGACGCTCAAGACCATGACCGCCTATCGAATAGGTCGAATAAACTATGCCTGGCGAAACTTCAAGCCTCCTATCCGGGGCGGAACTTTCCGAGCGTTCGATGTGGGATCAGAAAAGGCCTCGTTGCATGGTAAGGGATTGCCAGGGGATGTCAAGGTGCATGTTGAGGATGTAGAACTTTCGGATGAGAAGGAGGAACTGAGGGCGGATCCATCTGAAAATACCTGCCGACGACGAGTGAGCGACCCAGAGAGGAATATCGCACTAGGATCCGAACTACATCGAGTACCATCCCCTTCCCTTTCCAACACATCTATCAAAAGTCGAGACGACCATATCCAAGACGCCATGGATGCCGAAGTGGAAGGCTGTCTCGCTCAATACCCATCACCCGACGCCGATACCCAAAACATCATCACTTCCAAATACTACGCTCTTCACCAGAAGATCAAAGCTGAAGGCTATTACAAGTGCAACTACATGAACTATGTTCGGGAACTGGCTCGATACTCTACCATATTTGGTCTTTTCCTCTTCACCCTCAACAAAGAATGGTACTTTACCTCTGCCGTCTTTCTCGCTTGCTTTTGGCAACAAATCATGTTTACAGCCCACGATGCTGGTCATCGAGGAATCACTGGGAAGTTCATTCCGGATACAATGATTGGAATCTTTATCGCCGACTTTTGCTGTGGCCTCAGTATCGGTTGGTGGAAGTCTTCCCATAATGTTCATCACCTAGTCACCAACTCGCCCGAACACGATCCCGATATTCAAAATACTCCCCTCTTCGCTACATGCCCTTCCCAGTTCAGCGATGTCAAGTCGACCTACTACAACTTTACCTTTGTATGGGACAAGGCTTGTACCGTCTTGATCCCTTACCAGAAATACGCCTACTACCCCGTCATGGCTATTGCTCGGTTCAATCTCTACATTCTCAGCTGGTGTCACCTCCTCTCTCCTCGATCACGACCGCTCGGTGCTGCCGCTTGGACTCGACCCGCCGAGATCGCCGCCATGTGCTGCTACTGGACTCTATTCGGATATCTCCTTGTTTGGAAGACACTCCCCGATTGGTATACTCGAATCGGTTTCGTCTTGATCTCTCACATGAGTGGTATGCTACTTCACGTTCAAATCACCCTTTCTCATTGGGGTATGCCGACTTGCGATTTGGGTGACGATGAATCATTTGCTCAAAAACAACTACGAACTACCATGGATGTCCTATGCCCCATCTGGCTCGATTGGTTACATGGCGGTCTACAATTCCAAGCTATCCATCACTTGTTCCCTCGAGTTCCTCGACATAATTTGCGAAGTCTTCAACCTCTTGTCCAGGAGTTCTGCAAGGATACTGGCATCAAATACAGTATCAAGGGCTTTGTCGGAGGGAACAGTCAGGTACTAGGTCGATTGCACGATATCAGTCATCAGTTGACCATGTTGGGTCAATGCCAGGATCACATGGCCACCACTGGAGATAGTGGGCTTCATTGAGTGGTAGATGTCGTGGAACCGTTATAGAGCTAAGACCCATGTACCTTGGCAGTTGTGTATAGTCTTTATGAATTGATTACAAAAATGATCTTCTCTCTATTGTCTGCCCTCGATCACATGGTCGCGGGAGTCATATCACCTATCAGGCTCTCGGCTAATCCCAGCAACGAAAACCCATTCGCAGTGTCTGAACTGATGTACTGAAGACTTTCATGCAAATACTAACTAACTGCTACTTCTAACTCGACATCAAGCTTATTAAGCTTCCATCTTTCCGCCGTTGTGCTCGTTCACCAAGACATATCGGTATCGAGCACCGCCCTTGTGCATGTCTGGAATAGCCTTGTTAACGTCGTTCATTGCCCATCGCTTAGTCCATGCCTTGACCTTGTGGTCACCGGCAAACTTGAGCATCTCGGGGATGGAGGTGGTAGGTGATCCGATGGCAGATCCACCATAGTTGACATTGCCTGCAAAGTCAGCTTCACTGCTGATGATACCATGCACCGCAATTACCCATGAGGAAGACGAAGGGAGAGATCTTTGGGATACTGTCAGTCTCGGGTGCTCCGACGGTGACAAAGTGACCACCGGGTCGGAGGAGGGAGAGGTAGTCGGCCAATGGCATATCGGCTTGGTCTGCGATGTCAGCCGGTGACTTGCTGAAGAGAGGAAATACACACTACTGGTGGAGATGATCAAGTCCAATGATCGTCGGTGAGGCTTCACAGCCTCGGATGGCTTACTTCCAGTGGAGATGAAGGTGGTAGCACCCATCTTTTCGGCATCGTCCTTTTTGTGGTCTGAGTGACTGATTACTGTAACGTTCGCTCCCAATGCCTTGGCGAAGATGACTGCGAAATGTCCCAGTCCTCCTAGACCGACGACACCGACATCCTTGGCGGTCTTTCCGGCGCCGTACTGGACCAGAGGAGAGTAGACGGTAGCTCCACCGCAGAGCATGGGGGCTGCCTCGGCAGGGTCGAGGTTATCGGGGATGGGGATGACGAATCGAGAGGGACCTCGCCAGTAATTGGCGTATCCTCCGTATGACTTCTCGCCCTTGGCAGGTGTATCTCGGAAGAACTTGCCGGCGTAGGTACCACAATGACCAGAGTTACAGTACTGCTCACTGCCTGACTGGGTCAGCCTATTCACCTAAGACAGCGGGAAGAAATAATCTCACCCTTGTCACAGTATTCACAATCCTGACAGGAGTCACACTGAGCACCAACACCAACGATATCTCCGACCTTGATCGATTTGTCGACCTTGTCGCCTACTCGAAGGACTTCTCCGACAATTTCATGACCAACGACTTGGGGGTACATGGAAGACATATCTCCCCATCCAGAAGACGCAGCTGCTCATCAGTAAAGTAACATGGGCGGAACGGGCAACTTTCTGTGCAAGTCCGATGCGCAGACTCCGCAATACTGTATCTTGACTAGATCATCAGCATGGGAGTAGGTGTAGCCAAACAAAAGTTACGGACACTCGATATCATCGTCGCAAAAAGTCTTGGGCTCGTATTCGAACCATTTGAAGTTTCCCTGGATCGAAGTCTTGTCGAAAGCTCCCCATCCCTCGTATTTGATCTCCTTGTTGTCGCTCATTTTGTTAATCTATTGTCTTGACAGGTTGATGAGATAGATAGTCAATGGTGCATGGCAAGGGTGCATTAAGTATGTTTATAGGAACCTCCACCCTCCACCTGGTCTGCGTCATCAATCACCCGTGGGAAAGTTAAAGTGGCGTTTTGTAAAAGTGGAGGTTCAAGGAGGAGGTGGAGGTCAGAATGAAATGTCAATGTGACATCATGGATGTCCTCTTCTGTGCTCTTTGTGACGGCTAATCCTCCCACACTTCAATGAATGCAGCGTCCTGAAGCCAGGCATCGTCTGCCTGAAAGCACTGAACGGCACCACATGGCACACTCGACCGTTGGCGGCACCCACGCGCGCCCCCGGCCTCAGATCTGGGGGTACCACTAAGCGAGCCACGTGATGACGACTCGGAATTTCGTCTGTTTTAGCGACAAAGATGTCCAAGTACGAGTAGAGGAGAGCAAGCCACTAACGAGTACCATTACTACTGCGCCATGGGTGCCATCGACAAGAGATCAGATTCGCCGACCGAGACCGAGCTTGGGGCTGCGTCGAGGGAAGAAGAGGCCAAACCAATCGCGCCTATTGTAAAGACAGATGCTGTTTTCGGAGAACTTAATGGTGATGGACCGGATTTCCGTTCGGTGAGTATTGTCGCTGGCAACGACGAGAAGCGAGAATACTGATGGTAGACTGGTTGGATCATGTCCGGTATCATCATGATCAAGACTATGATGGGTCTTGGAGTCCTTTCTATCCCGGCCGTGTTTGACACGCTGGGTCTGATTCCTGGAATTATCTGCCTGATCGCAATCGCACTCATCACGACATGGTCCAGTGTGCAGATTCAGCATTTCAAGATCAATCACCCTTCCATTTATGGTGTGGATGACGCTGGGCATATGATGGTGGGGCGGATCGGCAAGGAGATCCTGTACGCTGCCTTTATTGTCGGTACGTGATCTGTCCATCCATATAGACGCTAAGCTTATGTATGCAGCATGGATCATGGTGGCGGGATCAGGTATGATCAGTACATCGATTGCTCTGAACGCTGTATCGACACACGGTACCTGCAGTGCGGTTTTCACGGCCGTCGCCGCGATTTGCACATTTATACTGGCAAGTATCCGCACGTTGAACAAGATCTCGTGGCTCGCATGGATCGGAACCGCCAGTATATTGATAGCGAGTGAGACATTGTCGTTATACATACTGCGGTCGAGCTGATTGTAGCTCTCACGCTCACTGTAGCCGTCGGGGTAGAGGACCGACCAGCAGCAGCACCGCAGGATGAACCATGGACCCCGGACTTCAAATTGTTCAAAAACCCGCCGTTCCATTCCGCCATTGCTGCTATTGGGTCGCTCATCTTCGCGTATGGAGGTATACCGGCCATGTTCTCAGTCATCGCCGAAATGAAGGAACCTAGGCATTTCCAAAGGTCACTCGCTTTTGCCCAGATCACTCTAACGGTCACCTACCTCGTACGTATGCTCCGATATGGAACAAAAAGACTTGGCTGACGGTGAAGGTGGTCGGAATAGTCGTATACCGTTACTGTGGTAGTTACGTCTCGAATCCAGCTCTCGGCAGTGCGGGAGTCTTAATGAAGAAAGTGTGCTATGGGCTCGCTCTACCCGGTGTACTGCTCAGTACCGTCCTCATCACTCATGTATGCCTTGTTTCGAACTCAGTATCACGATTAGATCTCTGACTGTCAGTTCCCCGCCAAACTACTATTTGTCCGCATCCTACGAAATTCGAAACACCTTACAACCTCTACTCCAACTCACTGGATGACCTGGCTAGGGAGTGTAGCCGTCATCACCATCATCTCTTACATCGTCGCAAGCGCAGTACCAATCTTTGGTGGACTCGTTTCTCTCATTGGTGGTCTACTCGTTCCCCTCATGTCGTATCAACCGATGGGTATGATGTGGCTGTACGACAATTGGAATGGCCGTAATCGGAAAACTTGGAGTTGGAGAAGTGGATTCGTCTGCAGTATCAGTCTGATTGTCTTTGGATGCTTCATCATGGTGGCTGGGACATATGGGTCTATCGTAGAGCTCATTGACTCCTATCGCGAATCTGGAGGAACATTGGCTTGGTCATGTGCCGATAATTCCAATTCGGTCTGATGGGTTTCATACACGTCGACGAGAATGCATGTACAAATTGAGTATCTTGATAAATGGTCATTGGCGATGCGCGTTCTGCGCTCCGGATGAGCCCGTCTTTGGTGTCACCGAGAGCTTCCTCATGCCGGCAAGTGTAAGGATGGTGCTCTTCAATGTTTGGTCAGTGGGATGATGACCACCGCCACCTGAAAAATCTCTCGCTGATGACCGGATATCATCTGGGCCTCAAGGAGGCTGGCGATAGGCATACTAGACTGGCCAGATCTCGTCCGGTATGTGAAAGGGGTCAGTGGACGTCTGTGGGCCGAGGAGTACCGCATAAGAATTGGTTTATATGTTTGCGGTTTATATCTTTGCGGAGTGCCGTGCCTGAGATGCCCTGGTAGCGCAGCGGTAGCGCAACAGACTTCGACGTCTGAATCAGTCAATGATATCTGTAGGTCCAGGGTTCAATCCCCTGTCGGGGTTATATATCTTTTGCTTTTTCTCGCATGGGGGAGCCACGACGTCTAGATACATGTATGTGACGGCACGCAATCAGGAACCGCAATGACAAACGCATCCATAACATCAGGGAGCTGATATGATCTCTCCACGAAAGTACCAACAATTTCGTCTACCAAGAGGGCATGGAATAGACATGGGGCAGGTCGTTCCCGTCTTGATAGAAATGTCCAGAGTTGAATTCGTTCAGCAGAGGCCAAGCAACACTGTAAGCTCCCTGAGCCGCTGAGCGCGAACCTTGTCCACCAGTAAGTTCTGTTTGACAATAGCCCGGGCAAACAATTGCGATAGGTACCTTGGTCTCTGTCTGAGCGAAATGCCTGACCCAAGCGGTGATCAAAGCTTTACTAACCCCATAGGCCGAAGACAACATGTCGTTAGGAGGATTCCAGTTGAGCTCGGACGATTCACCCTGCGAGAAAGCAATCCAATCATTGATTAACTTTGCGATTGTGTTATAATCATTCTTGGAAACGTCGTTGAGTCTATCCTGGATTTCGGGGTCTGCAGCGGCTGCGTACCATGCGCCTACTTGAGATGACACAAGTGAGATTCGACCAGTTTTGGCGGGAATGATGGGAAGAAAAGACTCGACCGTGTCTTTAGCGCAACGGACATTAACGTCGAGGATTTCTGGTGTATGTAGATCTCCCTTGACATCGGCAATCCCAGTGTTATGGAGCAGGTCGGTCAATTGGCCGAATTTTCTAAGGACTGTCTCGACGGCAGCCGCGAGGGATTCCGAGTCGGTGATATCGAGCTGAATGACTTCCACATTTGAAAAATCATGATCGGGAACCTCGACTTGCATCTTTTTCACAGCGGCGTAACCACTGTCGACCGATCGAGAGGAGAGAAGGACCTTGGCGTGGGGCAGTTGCTGTGAGAGGTATTTGACGGCTTCATAACCAATTCCTCGATTTGCGCCAGTGACTAGAACGATTCGATCGTCAGACATCGTTAAGCGAGTTCAAGACTATGGGTGAGATTGTCGGGATTGGCGGACAAGAGATGCGAGGTGAATAGTTGGAAGGAGGGATGTATTGCACGAAAGGAATTACAGCTGTATAAGTGTTTTGGCGGTAACGCTCACATGATATCAAGTCATGGCCGAGAACGAAGTGATGACGAAGCTTCGGGACTTTCTCGACAAATGTCAGGAACGGCCACGGATGTCTCCGGTCCTGTATATAGATGATACATTCGCAGTACTAGATCCTCTTTGAAGAATGGATATTGTTGTCATATGATTGGTCGATTCCGCCATCACTCTGTTCACCAACATTGTGCAGACCAACTCAACAATCGGCTTTCTCAGAAATCTGGAATGGCTGTTGAAAACGGGGGCGTGGAAGCTCGCGGATCTCTGCCGCTGCTTCCTCCTCCCAGCCCCACTACGCTGCTCCGTCCACAGACGTGGGGGATGATGCCGGTCTAATTGGCTGGAGAACCCGACTCGTGCAGCGGATTGGTGAAGGGACTCACCTGGCAACGACCATCACACCGAGCCAGCCTGCCGCACCCCCGTCATCCAACACGGCCGTGGCGAAGACTATCAGTCAGGCTCTGCAGAAGCACATCGTCCCACATGGCGGTGCTCAAATACTACAGCCTGACGGGCCAGTGGGTAGCGGCAGCGATCAAAGATCAGATATGCTTGTGCGTCAGCTTTTTTCCACTCCACCTGTGGCATCACGAATGTACCAGTTACACCAGTTATGGGATCCAATGATGCTTCAGGAGCAAGCGAGCTCGAATGACGATGCGCTTGAAGTAAGTACCTGTCTTCGCAAAAGACTGCTACGGCTGACGATCCAGTCACCTGACTTGTGGAACTGGGATCCCATCCAAGATAGGTCGGAAGGGAAGAAATGGTTTAAAAACAAGAGCTTTCCAAGAGGTTACGCCACGAGAGCCATGGCGTACAAGTGGGCAGAGATTAGGCGGACAATAAAGATACCGAAAGTAAAATCCTCATGGTTCACCAAGAGATAGGGATTTATGTAGCCAATACATTGGACGGAGTACATGGGACTCGAATGATGACGATGATATCGTTGTTTCTCTAAAAATCACCCTTGGCTTTGCTCTAGCCGAGAAGTCCTTTGCTCAAGCGAACGCTATCTCTCTCTTACCCACTCTATGCTAGATCTCGGGAGCTCAAAGTGGGGCACGAGCGGTCGTAGCGGCTGTGGATTCAGGGGTTTGTACTACGCCACATGCCGGAAGCTTTCGGTGCCGGACTAACCTTGCTCTTGTCATTTCCCACCTTCAGGCCATCGACATGCCCCACTCATGCATGAGCCGGTATCTTCGAGTGGGGTCAAAGTGGAGTGGGCGGCAGATAGGAATAAAGCGGGAATGGGAATCGGATAGCTATCCATTTGACGGTCTGATAAGTTGAAAGCTTTAAAGACGATCAGCTCCCCCCCACCATTTCTCACCCTATCACCTTTAGCAGTATCAGCTATCGATTCTACCTAGACACCCATACTGCACCGTTGCCGATATTTCAAAATCAATAGCGATGGCCGACAAAACAATGGTGGAGGACAAAGGCTTTGTGCGAGAAGATGTAGTGGGTGCTCAGTACTCTGAAGAGGAGAAGAGGGTGCTCGATAAGCGGATCAACCGCAAGATGGATCTTAGGATCATGCCATGGATCATTGTATCATATCTCCTGAATTACCTGTAAGTCACCGAAGTCTGTCGTTCACTCAGCTGATGATCCAGGGACCGAACCAATCTCGGTAATGCGAGGACACTGAACAACGATAAACCGGGTCATTCACTTGTGGAGACTCTGGACCTTCAGGGCGATCGATATCTGCTTGTCGTGGCCATCTTTTTAATGTCAGTCCAAACGCCG
>Ga0265780_10009170_pt1 | contig 11902 bp, 7 predicted proteins | sample P1T30metagenome_FD_192432 | JGI IMG/M metagenome (GOLD analysis project Ga0265780, IMG submission 192432) | Plant litter microbial communities from East Loma Ridge, Irvine, California - P1 T30 | ecosystem: Environmental > Terrestrial > Plant litter > Unclassified | place: USA: California... | reverse complement strand
GACTTTCGCTGACTCTCTCGGTTCCTTTTTCTTTTCTGTGCAATTTGGGCGGCAGTGAGCTTCATAATGATTTGCAGACTTGTTTTGGACGATCTCCTCTATTACTGGGTAAAAATCGCTGTGTATGTTTCGAGTCGATAGCGTGGAGATTTGAACAAGACAGAAGTAAAGATCTCTAGGTTATCGGCAAGATAACAACAATTAATAGTTCAAGACACGCACCAATAAACTGATCACCGTAGAAAACGAAGGTGTGGGGCTAATGATACGGATACTAGGTCATCCGCTTTCGGCAATACTATTTGGGCTTGCTAGAGTTTAAGACTAAGTCTCTACAGTAACTATCATACGTTATGTGGCGTCTATGTTAAAGAACAGGGTGGCAGGTCTTATACAATGGTGACCAGTATCAGTCTCTGGTTCCTGCACTTCTGTTATTTTCAACGCACGGCCACTTCAATGCACGCTTACTAAAGTGGTCTTAGCGCTCCATGGCTTTACATATGGCTAAGAAAGTGGCAGTAACGTTATCCTTGAAGTGTGCAATGCTACTGTACCTCCCCTTCGTGGCGAAATACTGTGTGTTCTAGTAGAACTGATAGAGGCTTTACATATTAGATGAAACAAGATATCATTATTTCTGGTAAACAATTTTGATCTCACCGCAGCCTGAAAACATCGCCCTCGTGTTTGCCTTCCCGAATGTCGGTAATAGTCTCACCATCCATTATTCCATGCACATAACTAATAGCCCAGTTAGTGATCAAATCTGTACGCAGCGATGTGGTAGCTCACCATTCCCCCACCATCGTATAGAAATCTTGGCTTTGTTTATCGATACGCCTCAGTACGTAGGGCACCTCCCCGCCGAGCAATACGCAGATCAGGTCCCCTTCGGAAGCGGTCGGTGGCAGTAAGCAGAAATGACCCTTCCTAGTTATACAAAATCTTCGTCCGTTCAAGCAAAGTTGTCGATTCTCCATAGCTTGCAACAATTCTTGCTCCTCCTTCGCGTTTTTGGGTGGAATGTATTGTATGTCTAACGGGAGTCGCTGTGCTGGGTTCCATCCGGCATTTTCCTTGAAATGAAGCCCTTCGATCTGTCGGTCGGTCAAAATTGTTCTCCAAAAAGCATCCTCTCTAGCAATACCCGAATGGTACGTTTCAAATAGAGTATTTGTTGCCATTTTCTTCCAATGGGAAAGAATTGGTCCGGTTGCGCAGCCAGCAAGAGCGATATCATCAGAAAAGGGGTAGACACGCCCGCGTTGGCTGACAACGTCAAACAAATGGCCTCGGAGAATCAGCGTACGAGGGTCATCTCCAAACTGAATAGTAAACAATGATCTTGACCGGTCCGGTCCAGCTGCAAAGAATACTCGCTGCAACTCTCCTTCATCTTGGTTGGGTAGAAAAGATGAGATTGGTATTATAGATCTCGGACCAAAATCGGGAACCCAAGATGGAAGACAAAGCTTTTTAGGCTCGTTGTAAAACTCTCCAGTCATCCAACGAAACCAGTCTAGACCTTTGTCTTCCAACAGGCACATTGAGAAGATTGCCAAGTATGTAATCTCGAATGATTTACCGTAGTCGACCTGAACTCCGTGGTCATCAAGAAGGCCTAAAAGGCCATAGATCTTGTCTCTAGGATCAGTTACCAATCGATATTTGAATGACCATAGCAAGTTTGGCAGTTTGAGCGACTCAGGCGCGGAGGAGATAGTCTGATGTGACAGACGCAGTCTCGTTAATGCCTCCGAAAAGCCTGAGACGAGCATGCCAAGGGTTCGAAGCGCAGTTTTTTGAAGTATGTTACACTTGTGATGCGGCACATGTCCAGTATCCATCCATGCTATAGTGAAGGGTTGGAATGTGGACCAAGGAATATGGCGAGAACCGCACACAATGAGGACATCCGGAGCTAGTGCCACTTCTTGAATTATCCACATCCTTTGCCACCAGGGACGGGAGAACAGGTGAACAAGGGACATCATTCGCCGAAGAAACTCGTAATCCCCAAGGTGGAATAGCCAAATGGACTCGGTGTCAAATCTAGCAACCGCGGTCAAGTATGGAATGAAATCAAGAGCCATCCCACTGTCAAACGTCTCTTCACCAAGCCAAGCAATCACCCGTTCTGCTCTGGTATATATCTTTCCCATTAGAGGCACTTGAACGCCTTTCTCGTGTGCGCTGTTTTGGTCAATGCATATCGCATCAATCCAAATAACTATTGTGCTTCGAGGTTGCCGCAGGCGGCGCAACGCGTCTCGAAGGTTTGGTCGGATGCGAAAGGATAAACCATCTAACGATATCCGGCATTCACTCTCCTCATCGCCCCACGTATACGATAGAGCTTCGTATGGCGGTGCCGAGTCTAACTGATAGTCACGCAGCCTGCAATGAATATCGGCGCGTAGACTTTGTCCAGAAACGAGCTCTAGCAATCTGAAACCATTGAATTGCAGAGGGCTGTATTCGAAGCCACGTTGGCGCCGTTTCTGACTTGGCGACATGTTTACGCGAGGAATTTATCCATGAATTCCCGAACCCGGACTGGAAGGGCCGCTGGTGAGGGTCGCGGTGGCATCCTACTAAACTTTCGTTAGAACACGTTGCACATTTTGTGGTGTGAGGCCCACAAACAGCTAAGACTAATGTAGTAAGCGTACGCTAAAGTGGCTGTGCGCTGAGAACAGCCGAAGTGCAGGAACCAGAAACTGATACCGGTCACCACTGTACAGCAGATATGGCAGGAGGCAGAGACTAGCTGCATAATACAGAATAGTAAGATCCAAGTCTGGGCTTCGGCAAGCGGAGTCTATGCTTATAAGCGCTAGGCAAGGTGGAAGAGAGATCCAATGGTGGCTTTGCTTGGTAAGGTACTGCGCTACATAAGGCTTCATACCGTCCTGTTATCCACACTAGCCCTTCTATCTCTTAGCGATACTAGATAGTGTGGACGTTCATGGCAAGGGTGTAGCTGGTGCGGGTTGGCCGGTCTCTCTAGTAGCGGGGCAGGGCGCAATCCGCATCAGCCCAGCTAGTTCAGGCCAGATTACATGTTAGCTCGCACAATATGTCCACACGAAGCAACTAGTAGGTACAGTCGCAAAGACAGGATTAGATATTATGCCCACTGCGCTTCCGACATCTATTGCACTAAACCTCTGCTTAGCGTCATGGTGCGGGCTCATGGGAAGTAAGGTACTTACTGCCTTATTTACTGTCTCGGGACGAATATGGGGAGGCTTTGGAGGGATAGTCTGTTGGTCTGGCCGCCTGAGCCGAGGTATGGCTATTTTGGCCCCGGGGCCGCTGCTGCACTCCATCGGCAGCCAGCACCTTTTCCAGTGACTTGAGTCGGCTGCGCGGAGCTCGCGTAATGGTTCAATATAATCAGATACCGGAGCGCAAGTGGAAGCTAGTACGTGAGAGATGGGAGCTGTGACGATGATATTACGCACGGTTTATGATTGTAGGCAGCAGGTGCTGGTGCGTGAATTCGAACTATAGAGGGGTAAGACAGAGACACAAAGATGTGTTAATGAAGCCACTCGAGGTCTTGAAGTGGGCTACCATCTTAGCGCAATTCATGCACGGTCCTACTCAATGCAAGTGGCTCGAAGATTGAGACTGCTGGTTTTGGCGAGCGCCAGGCGTGGGAGACTGCAAAATATCTCATCTTTATTGGTCTACGAGGCAGAAGAAATATTTCCCGAACTCCTGCAAGGATACTGCAGGTAGGTCATCATGCTTATGGAAAGCATTGACCTGTCGGGGGTAGCGGATGGGCTTAGCGGTGGAGACCATTGTCTATCTTGTGTCTACGCGGGACACGGAGACGCTCCAGTCTCCAGTCTTCGGGCTTGCCCCCGCCCCTGGCTAGAGTGTGATGTGAACACTTGATGCATATCGCGCCTCTGTTGCACGCCGCCCGTCTCCACAGCCGAGTCGCGCGGTCGCCCTGTTTCTGGACTATGTCCTTACCATGACTTACCATGGTGGTTTTTTCGCTTTAACCATTGATACACCTAAGTCGCACGATTGGGTGCGGGTATTGTAGACATGGAATAGTTAGAAGAGAGTGTATTTTGATGTTTGAAGCTTCTTTGCCCAGCTCATGTTTAGGCCATGGTATATCACGATCAACAATACAGTTCATCTTCACGACAGCGCTTGGTCTGCAGCAACCTGTGGTAACAAAATCGATTTGTTTGAGCCTTGCAAGCCTCGATGATGTTACAATAGGTACTGCAAAGGTAGAGAGCGTATGTACACCGTTGTTCGGCTAGGCGCAAGGATTTGCCGCCTACGGGGAAGAAAGCCGTGGCCAATGAGCTGCGTTGATGACATCACACCAGTGTTTTCTGCACTGCTCACAGCAGGATACTTGACTACATACGCTGTTACGAATGGACGTATCAGTGACGCTTGCGAGAAAAGCATGGGCAATGTTCAGAATACAATGCAAGTGTCTCAACACAATCTGAGCGGCTAACGTCCGTCCCTGCATAGCGAGACCCTACGCGACGAGACGCCACAGACACGCCTCAACAGAACAAAATCAGCAACAGGTTGAAAGAACAGACATTCTCGGAATAGCAGCCTTAAGCTACAACTCCTATTTTCTCTTAACGTCTTTTAGCAATAGGTTTAGCTTACCGTGTAATACGTTAATTTGTTATGAGCGTCACGCGACCGTCTCGCTTTATCGGGCAGTAGATGCATTAAAAGCTCATGTATCTTGTCAAAAGTCCGCCGACTTATAGCTTTTTATATCATTATCCTATCCTGAGCACTACGCTTAAGCCTAAGAGGTTGTCGTACTTCTGTGCTAATTCCAAGTCCGCCTGCTAGAAGTGCTAGATCAAGAAGACCCGCACACCTGTGTGGCTGTGTGGCCGTGCGACGCTTCTGCTAAAACCAGCTTAGTTTGGGGGCAGGCTGGGTTTGAAATCCCTCAGCGTTCGGCTCGTGTCAACAACCACACCCAGCATCGAAACCACAACTAGCTTCTAATACAGCTATTGTGCAACATTAAGATGCAGTGTAACGTACAACTACAGCTAATGCGAAAGCTTACATGTTATAGAAATAGAAGTCGCGCCGCCCTACAGCCCCACAGACCTGCCCGTTGATCCCTCGGCCAACCCACCACGTCCTCGTACTTCTCGAGCACACCGCAACCGATACATATACCGAACACTGGCCGGATATCGCTTCAGCTCGTTGAAAGAGAATATCGAGAGTTAGGTGGCGCCCAAAGAACAGGGTGGGCAGGTCTCACACAGCGGGCATGGCAGGAGATAGACACTAGCTGGCATGATACAGAACACCAAGATCCGATTCTAGGCTTCGGCAAGCTGAGTGAGTGTTACTGGAAGGACACCGTCATTGCACGCACACTCAGATGGGGAAAGGGTCCTCATATGTTGGGTATGCAGCTGTCGTACGGCAATACAATGAACGGCTCCTTGCAGGAGCACTGCAATCATTATGGCTGTGGAAAGGTGCTTCAGCTTGATCTCTGAGGGTGATGATGAGTTTGCATCTTGGATGCTCATGGGCGCTGGTAAGGGTAGAGCAGAGATCTGATCGTAGCTTTGTTTGGTGAGGTACCGCGCTCCATACGGCTGCATGCCGTCCTGTCACCGACAATGGCCCTTGCATCTCTTTGCAATGTCATTCAGTGCGGACGTTCATAGCAACGCGGTCGCCGGTACGGGTCGGCCATCCTTGCTAGTGCGGTCGAGGCTTTCACTCGCGTTGTGTCAAGAGCTGAAGGCGGCGATTCCCCGTTGATAGATCTGTACTTCCATGTCACTCGCTGAGAGCATTATCGAGATTTCTATATACTAAATACTTAGTAAGTTATAGATGTCGGTGTGCATGCCCCTCCCCCTCGGTAAAACAGAATTATAGAGTATAGAAAGGCGAGCGAAATGCTTCTTAGTTAATACAATTTACATTCTATAGACCTGTCAAAATCAAAGCTGTAAATTGACACCGTTCCCGGAAAAAACATAACTCTAATCGTTGAGGCACCTAAGGTCTAGGGATATATAATTTAAAACCCTTGCCGTGCGGAAGAGAACAATAACCCTAACGTTAGGTCTTGACGTGAAGATTTAGTGTGCGCCAGAGTGCTCTCGTCACACAGTTTCGAAGTAACTAAGGGTTTGAATGTCTTTTTACCTTCACAATATTCTAAGTTTATTCAACTGGGACACATCACTGCTTAGAAGTGTCTATGGCAAGGTAGGTGTCAGCTTTCTGCGTGGCAGTCTGTCACTCGTTGCTTTCCCCATCACTGTCATCATCACAACAATAAGCTACTGGGTCTTCTCGTCTCATATAGATAATCTCCAGACAAAAATTGCATGTTCACTGCCCCTTATAGACTGATTTTTTCCTGGAGCACACCCATGCTGCTTCTTGCTATGTCTAATATAGTCTTACTTACCTCCTCCGCCCCCACAACTGCCTGATAATGCGAGCTTGGCACCAGCGCTACGTCTTTGACGACGATGCGCATGTCGCACATTGTGTGATAAATTGGTGATGCTGCGATTTCTCTAATATCATTGAAAATGATCTGAAGCTTGACGTAGAGCTGTCTCGCCATGGTGTTGGCGTAGCTGCAAAATGTGAGGATAGTCAAATGCGAAGCTGCGTACGATAGCTCTTGACTGGCTTCTTCTCTAGAGAGCTCCAGTAGTTTCTGCGAAGCACTGAACAGAAGTAATGAACAGCCAGTGAAGCTGGTATAGCTGAATCCAACACCTTGCGTTAGCTTGTGAACCGGTTCACATTGGAGTTTACGTACACAGAAACCCAACAATGCGATCGGATCAGATTGTCAGTCTGTAGCAGCGATGCCACCCGTTAGTTAGATGTCTTAACTGAGAATATGTTAATAGATAGCTCCAGCATATAAGTATCACGATTTTTTAAAGATTCTCAACGTGCGCGCAGAAAGCGAAGTGCCAGAAGTCAAAGTACCCCTCATCTGTCCCAACACGGCGGGCATCTCAGCACTCGGGGAGGGACTTTACATATGTTGTATTAATTGTAACATCCTAGCTTAGCCTATCTAAAGGTTATGGCACGGTGTTATTGGTAATAAGGTTTCCGATAGCGCTTGGCTTGCGACACAGGATGGCATGCAGCTTTATATGTGGCAGTACCTTACTGAGCCTAATTACTGTCAGATTTCTGCTCTAAATTACCCAGCGCTCATGAGCATCAACGATCTTCATGAACTCTCCATCACCCTCAGAGATCGAACTGAAGCGCCTCTCTACGGCCCTAGCTATTGCAGTGCACATGTAAGAAGCCGTTCGTTGTATGACTGTACGACAGCTGTGTCCCCAAGATATGCAGACCCTTCCACTTTTGTACGTGCTTGCAGCAACGGCCTTCTCCAGTTGAGGCGCGTCCCTAGGTGAGAAGACACACTATGTCGCGAGACAGGTTGGCGGTTCGGAGCTTCGGCGCGCCTTGTTTGCAAGTTTATGAAGTTACTATTAATCCACCATGAATTGATGGCCATTGTTATCTAAGCCTATTAGCGTCCGACATAAAACGCTGCTACGTTGGCCGTACTGTTAATCGTTTCGCCAACGCCGTCAATCTGCTCTTCAACACTACCCCCTGTTCATTAGCGATTTCAAGAGCGATTAAGTGCTCAGAGGGTTGTAAAGAGAGCGCGACTAAGAATGATTACTGTAACTTCCCATGCTCGAGAGATCGCTCCGACGTGGGAGCGTGCATGCCGGGAGCCCCGTTGTGCGAAGCAGGAGATCTTCAGAAACGAGCCCTGGCTGTCGGCACGCGTTAGCATCTCTTAGCATGCATTAGCGCGCTCCTCGTCTGCTATATTATATCGCAAAAAATACGGTGCTATACCCACCCTGCGCGTCCCTCGAAATAAACGTGGCACATGCTTATGGCTTTCGAAGAGCATCTCAGTTACCGCTGCCTACACAATCTTGTTTCCATCTTTTCCATACCTGCCCAAACTTGCTAGACAGTTGTCTATTCATCGCTCTGGTGTTAGCATAAGATGTTGATGCTGGCTTGCCCAATCTGATTGGCATTGCGTGCTTAGCGGGTCAGAGTGTTCTGTGATTGATGCTTGACATAAGCTATTCATACTAATTACTTACAGTCTTCGAAGATGTCGTGCACCATCATGGTTCTTGACCTAGAACGCTCGCGTTCTACAGTCAAGTCGGAAATTGTCGTGTGGTTGTGATTAAGGGATCGCAGCGGCCTTATCGATAAGCTGCCACGCAACCCGTGCTGATTGCTCGCAGCTGCTCAGCCTTGCCGCCGCACCCTCTTCAGCCTGATCGCTCGTTCATCGTCGCTAACTCGTACACATCTAGATCCGAATTGATGTTCCTTGCAGTATGGATCCGCTCAGTGTCACAGCCAGCATCATCGCAGTTCTCCAGCTCTCGGGTAAAGTCCTCGAGTACCTAAACGACGTGAAGGATGCTTCGAAAGATCGCACGCAGTGTGCACTTGAACTGCTGAACCTTTGCAGCCTGCTTTACAAACTCCGCGATCATGTCGAAACAGGAGCTCGTAGCCAGCGATGGTGTACCGCGGTCGGAACACTGGCAGTCCGAGAGGGACCACTTGACCAGTTCAAGCAGGCACTCGAAGCGCTGCAGACTAAGATTACAGACGGAGGTCGATTGAGGAAAGTAGGTGAAGCGCTCGTGTGGAAGTTCAAGAAAGAGGAGATTGCTGGCATATTGGATCGAATAGAGCGTTTGAAGTCGCTCGTAGAGATCGCGTTGCAGATGGACCACTTGTAAGCTTCCCCACTGGGACGGTAGAGCAATGTTGCTTACATCCTAAAGCGAACTCTCCCAGGCCATCAAAGACGATACCCACTTCGTTCGGACGCACGTACCTGTTATCCAGTCGGGCGTAGACGAGATTCGGCAAGATCAAGACGCCGCGAAGCACCGCAGGATTCTGGAATGGATCTCTCCCACAGACTACCCCGCACAACAATCCGACATCATAAAGCGCAGACAGGAGGGAACAGGCCAATGGTTTCTAGATGCGCCTCAGGTGGCCACGTGGCTCAGTGAACACCAGGCAACACTCTTCTGCCCAGGTATCCCGGGAGCTGGCAAGACCATGGTGGCCGCAATCGCGATCGACCATCTGTTGAAATCAGTGCAGAGCAGCTCACATGGAGTTGCTTACGTGTACTGCAACTATAAGGCTCGGGGGGAGCAGGATACTTCGAGGATGTTGGCAGCTATCCTTAAGCAGCTGGTGCAGGCTCGACAGTCGCTAGTGGATCCAGTGGAACGGTTGTATCGGAAACATGCCGACCAGGGAACCAAACCATCACTTGACGAGGTATACAGCGCGCTCCAAGACGTGCTTACACATTATTACTCTGCACATATAGTGATCGATGCACTAGACGAATGCCAGGATGCTGCTCGCCGCCAGTTCCTGGCCAAACTCCGAGATCTCCAAGCAAAGCAGGACATTTGCCTGATGGCCACCTCGCGTTTCATACCAAACATTGAGGACGCCTTTAGAGAAGCGCCGAGACTCGAGGTGCAGGCTAGCAGAGAGGACGTCAAGCGTTTCGTGGTCGGCCAGACATACCAACTACCTGCATGCATACAGCGCAGCATAGTGCTGCAGGAAATGGTGCAGGAAAAGATAACAGATGCGGTGGACGGCATGTGAGCCTCTCGTTGAGCTTAGATAATGATGTGCACTTACGCGATCCTAGGTTTCTTCTTGCTCGTCTGCACACAGACTCGCTGCTAGACAAGAGGACAGCAAAAGAAGTGAAAACGACCCTCGCCAAACTCAGGAAAGGTACAGCCGCACTTGATTTCGCCTACAGAGAGGCTTTTCAGAGGATCGACGGTCAGCTAGAGGGTGACCGCGAACTGGCTAGAAAGGTCCTGTCTTGGATTACGCTCGCTGAACGGCCGCTTACCACCGCTGAGATCTGCTGCGCCCTGGCAGTTGAGCCCGGCGAAAATGAGATAGACCCAGAGAATGTACTTACTCCAGGGGATCTAGTGTCTGTATGTGCTGGTCTTGTTGTTATTGATCAAGAGAGCGCCGTCATCCGTCTCGTGCACTACACTACACAGGAATACTTCGAGCGAACTGGAGACGTATGGAACCAAGGTGGGCAGCTGAATATCACTACCACATGCCTTACCTACCTGAGTTTCGGCACTTTCCAAAGCGGTAGCTGCTCGACCGACAAGGAGTTTGAGACAAGACTGCAGCAAAATCAATTCCTGGACTATGCGGCTAAGCACTTGGGAAGCCATCTCAGAACAGTCGAAACAGAGATTGCCGATCGTACCTGTGAGTTGCTTCAGGGGAAATCTTTCCCATGTGTCGCACAGGCTTTATGGGTCCCCAACTACAAGTACGAAGGGTATAGTACAGCTTATCCTGTTCGTACAGCCTTGCACTACACATCACAGTTTGGGCTCCCTAGCATAACTGAGAAGGTCCTGGCTACTGTAGATGTGCCTATTGTAGAGGCGGTAAACGCTAAAGATAGCTGGGGATACGTTCCTTTGATTTCTGCAGCAGAGAATGGCCAACTTGAGATGGTGCAATTGCTGCTAGCTAAGGGTGCCGAGGTCCACGCGCAGGGTAGATACTACGGCAACGCACTGTACGCAGCTTCATCTGAAGGCCACGAGCAGATAGTCAAGACGCTGCTAGACGCGGGCGCTGAGGTCAACGCGCAGGGTGGACACTCTGGTAACGCACTACAGGCAGCTTCAACGAAAGGTCACGAGCGGGTAGTCAAGACGCTGCTGGACAGGGGCGCCGAGGTTAACGCGCAGGGTGGAGTTTACAGCAACGCGCTGCAGGCAGCTTCAGCAAAAGGTCACGAGCGGTTAGTCAAAATGTTACTCGACGCAGGCGCTGATGTCAACATGGACGCCGAGGTCAACGCGCAGGGTGGACGCTACGGCGACGCGCTGTACCTAGCTTCAGCTAGAGGCCACGAGCAGGTGGTCAAGATGCTGCTGGACAGGGGCGCCGAGGTCAACGCGCAGGGTGGAGAGTACTGCCACGCGGAGGATGGAGATTACGATAACGCACTACAGGCAGCTTCAGCAGGAGGCCACGAGCAGGTGGTCAAGACGCTGCTGGACAGGGGCGCCGAGGTCAACGCGCAGAGTGGAGAGTACGGCAACGCGCTGCAGGCAGCGTCGTACGGAGGCCAAGAGCAGGTAGTCAAGATCCTACTTGACGCGGGCGCTGAGGTCAACGCGCAGGGTGGAGACTTTGGCAACGCACTTCAGGCAGCTTTAGACGAAGGTCACGAGCAGGTGGTTAAGACGCTGCTTGACGCGGGCGCTGATGTTAACACGCAGGGTGGACACTTTGGCAACGCACTGCAGGCAACCTCGGCGGAAGGCCACGAGCGGATAGTTAAAATGTTACTTAACAAGGGTGCTAAGGTTAACGCACAGGGTGGACACTTTGGCAATGCACTGCAGGCAGCGTCGTACAAAGGCCACGAGCAGGCGGCTAAGACGCTGCTCAACGCGGGCGCTGAGGTTAACGCGCAGGGTGGACACTTTGGCAACTCACTGCAGGCAGCTTCAGTAAAAGGCCACAAGCGAATAGTCAAGTTGTTACTCGACGCAGGCGCCGAGCTTAACGCGCAGGGTGGAGAGTACGGCAATGCACTGCAGGCAGCGTCGTACGGAGGCCACGAGCAGGTAGTTGAAATGCTGCTTAATGCGGGCGCTGAGGTTAACGCGCAGGGTGGACACTTTGGCAACTCACTGCAGGCAGCGTCGTACGGAGGCCACGAGCAGGTAGTTGAAATGCTGCTTAATGCGGGCGCTGAGGTCAACGCGCC
>Ga0265780_10009169_pt1 | contig 11903 bp, 12 predicted proteins | sample P1T30metagenome_FD_192432 | JGI IMG/M metagenome (GOLD analysis project Ga0265780, IMG submission 192432) | Plant litter microbial communities from East Loma Ridge, Irvine, California - P1 T30 | ecosystem: Environmental > Terrestrial > Plant litter > Unclassified | place: USA: California... | reverse complement strand
CGTTGGTCGGTGTCAGACGAACGCATCGCGAACGTCATACGGTTGGGATACACCGACACGCGAAACTCACAAGGGGGTTATTTTGACTAAAGCTAAAAACTGGGAGAAAAGCCCGATCACGCTGCAGGCGCGGCTGCACTTGCCCGTCAGCCGGCGCTCGACTGGGGCAATGCTTTGAACGGTCCGAGTGACCAGATTGGCAGGGCTAAATCGGGCCCAAGTCTTTGATCACCGCCTGGCCAGGCTTCAAGAAGCCCAAAAGCAGCCGTCCGCCGGCGACGGTCCGCCCCATGCTGGCGTTGAGGTATCGAGCCTGGAGCTGCGCTGCCACCAGCAGGTCCTGGGTGGCCATGCTGGGCGGCCACTCCCTGAGCGGATCGCCGGGCGACGCCAGCTGTCCTCCTATGGGCTGGACAACCGCTGGAACGGTCAAGTCGTGTTTGGCATAGGCCGTGGCCATCATCCGGCCGTTCTTGGGCGACCAACCACCCAAAACCAACTCCATGGCGCAGTGTTCCGCCGGCAACCCAGCCTCGGCAACGGCCTTCATGTAGTTGGGCCAAAGCTGATCGATCACGAGCCCGAGCTCAGCACTCAGTTGCTCCATCGTGAAATCGGCGCGAAAACTTGCCTCCAGGCACAGTTGGTAGATGCGAAGGAAGAACTGGGCTGACCCACGGGTCGCCAGCAACAGTTGGTGCTGGGGAATGAGGAGCAGTTTGGCTCCGGCCGAAGCTTGTCCGCTGTGCGCGTCTTCGGCCCATGTGTCCACGGTCACAACCAGCTGGTTGGCACTCAGCAGAACGTTGAGGATGCTCATCGCAAAAGTCTGGCGGCTTTCTGCCACTATCGGGCCTCGTCTCCCCCCTGTCGAGCCCGATCATGGCCCAAACCCTAGAAGAGCTGGCAGCGCGATTGGATGCCTGCGAAGTCGATCTGGAAGTCCATCGCGGATACCTCAAGGCGATGGAGTATGGGCTGCGAACGATCATTGCCAGCCACCCGAGCCCCCAGCTACTGCCCGTCGCTTGGAACATGGCTCTTGCGGGAGTGGCCGACTCCCATGCCGGCCACCAGACGCTCACCTACAACGCGGCCTTGCAGCAGGGGCTGCAGGCGTTGAACTCAACAATTCAATGCCCTTGGGCAAGGGAGCGACCAAGCATCCAACTTTCGCTGACTGACTTGGGGGCACGCAATGCCCCCCACTCAGTCCATTTCACTCACTCGCCGGCTGAAGGCGTGGTGTTTTTTGGGGCGGCCAACCTCAACGGGTCATGATAACTCGCGTGGATTCCCCGTCCGAAAGCTTGACGCTTTGCATCAAAAGTCCACCCTGCGGAGGCATGAACTCTTGACCGGGAACGGACCACATGATGCCGGTGGTCAGGAAATATTCTCCTGCAGGCAGCCCAGTAAAACTGAAATTGCCTTGGGCGTCGCAAACCGATGTCTTACGCGCTTGCTTGTAGTCAGCGCTGTCAGGGATGAACTGCACGTTGGCCGAACCCACGGTGGTATACCCACTCTCGGCACTGCCGTAAAGCGCGATCAGGCGCTCGCGACCATAGCCGGACTTGGGCTGCAAGGAGACTTCCAACCCCGCGCAGGTTCTGGGCTGACCACCCCGGGTTTGGAAGAAGGCTTGGCCGTTGATGGCGCCAGTGCCTCTCTCAGAGAACCAAGCAACTTCGCTGGGATCGAAAGTGGTGGTCAAAGCCACCTGCCGCGGCGGCGCTGGCGCAAACGTGGCGCAGCCTGACAGCAGCAAGAAGCCGAGAGGAAGAACGAACTTTTTCATGGTGCCCCTGATAGCGCCTACCTTGGCGCGGGCACAGTTTACCGATTGCGTGACACACCTCACAGTCTGCCCGAGCCAAGTTGGTCCCAGTGGCATCCGTCGGGCATGGCATGGCAGCCAAAGCGGCTAGCCAAACCACCCGCGATCGACGCGGTCCAGATCGTGGTCTTCGCCGAACGTGAGGGCGGCCTCTTTGGGCCCCAAGTCGGCGTAGCGGGCCAGCTCGGTGTCGGTGAGCCCGGCGTCGTCGATGGAGAGGGCAAAGTGCGTTTGAAGGGCGACGTTGAAAGCGTGGCACCACTGGTGAGTGAAGGTCGTCATGTGCGGGCTCCAAAGGGAAGAAGGGGCCCCGTAGGGCCCGATGAGGGTCAGGCGTCTTTGGGCTCCGGGAGGCGGAGCACGACCACCCCGTTGACTGGCAGGGCGTTGAGAACGAGGCGGTAGCCTTTGCCGTCCTGGTGCGGCCAGGCCGCGCCGATCTTCGACCAGTTGCTGCGCTTCTCGCCTTGGACTTCGTATTCCTCCACCAGGTAAGCATCGAGGCGGTCGGTGGTGGGCTGGGTCTTCTTGGCCATGGTTTTTCTCCGTTGGGCTTGAGCGGGTTGCTCGCGAACCGATCCGGGGAGACGAAAGGCCGTGCAGCACCTCGGCAGCGACGGAGCGGCAGCGCAGGAGGCCAGAGAGGCCGAAACACCGTGGAGGAGTGCAACGCACTTGCGCTCGGATGCGTGGAGCCAAGGTTTCGCACCCGGCAACCGCACCCAATGGAGAAGTGGCCCGGTTTCAGAACGCCCTCCCCTCGTGGCTTGGTGGAGAGCTTGGCGACAAGTGCCACTGGGCAGGCAGCTGGCCCACTCCCTTCAGACCTCGATCGTTGCCAGCCATCGGCGGGGACGTCGATCCGTCGAAGACCAGCGCCAGAACGAACAAGGGGCCCGAAGGCTCCTTCTCATCCGAAGGTATGCTCTGACCCCAGCACGGTCCATCCTCGGTCCATCAGGTTGCATCGATGCAGCCAGCGTTCTCTTTCAACCATCCTCACGGGATGGTCGGCTGCCACCTCGACCGGTTCCAACGGCCCCAAGAGCGATGGAAGCGTTGGATGGTCGTCCTGGAACAGCACGTGGAGGTGCTCGCCGGAGTGGTCGGCGGTCATTCGATACAGCGTTAGGGTTGGTTTGCTCATGGAAGTTCTCCTATTGGGTAGCGTTGAAGCCGAGCCGGCTTGACCTTCTTACTTATCCTCAGCCACCCCACAGACCGAAAAACTCATGTGCCGCAAGGGCTTCCATTTCAAAACGTAATGGAAGATCGGAGTTCGGCTATCCTTTGCCGAACAGGGGAACACAACACCATGAGCCAACGGATCATTGGCTTGGCCTGCATGGCCATGCTCGCTGGATGCAACGCATCCACTCCACCGCCCTCGACGGCCTCCGATCCGATAGCGCCTCCTGCACCAGTTGCAGAGCCAGAACCAGTCCCCGTTCCGGAGCACGCACCCGCTGCTGTGGCAGAGGAGCCGAAGGCACACGTCGATGATCCGGCGCTGGTGGCGCGGCTGAGAAAGCTGATCAAAGAAAGGGACGCATTGGGCACCAAGGTGTTCCAGGCTGGCGTGTCCATCGATGGGGCAAGTTCGGCCGGCACGGCGTTCAACGAAATCCACATCCCTGAGCACACCTGCTTTGTGCTCGGCCAGCTGCTGGACAAGGCGGACTTGGTAACCCCACTGGCTATCAAATATGAGCCGGACTACGAGACTCAAACCACCGAAAATGCTTCAGACCTCCGGATCATGGGCAATTCCCTAGGCAACTTCGCCAGCGTTGCTAAGCGCATGCTGGACATGCCGCACGACGAACGTGTGATCACTTGGAACTTGGACTGTGCCGGCCAGCTTGGCCTGCCCAAGGCCTACATCAAGCAGGAGGGACAATCCTCGTTCTATGTGGTGACGAACGAGGGCCATGCCTTGAAGGTGTTGGGTGATATTGAGGCCGGGTTTGCACAGAAGATCGAAGACGCCATCGAGGCCAACCCCACGGTAGAAGTGGTGATGCTGGGAAGCGGCGGGGGCTACGTCGATGAAGCCATGAAGGCCGGTGCTTACATTCGACGCAAGCGGCTGGACACCACCCTTTACAACAACTGCTACTCCGCGTGCCCTCTGGTCTTCATGGCTGGGGTTGAACGGCTGAACTGGTCGCCCTATCCCAAGCTGGGATTCCATCAGATCTACACCACCGATGGTCATGCCATCCCGTTTGACAGCCAGCCCTACCGGCAGGTATTTGGCTACCTGACCAGCATGGGCATTGAGCCTCGTTACGTGCTGCAGAAAATGTGGTCGGCGCCGCCATCGGGCATGACCAACGTGGACGGACAGGACGAGGATCTCTGCCAGGCCAACATCACCACCTGGATTCAGCGGGGTTGTTCTAACCGAGACTACGGCCACTTGTGAGTGGCGCCCTCTTGCTCAGGCCCATGGCACGGCGTATAAAACCCCTGCCGGTCGCTAAAGCGTCGGTGTTGTGCCCGCATAGCCAATAGGCTCCGGGTGCCCGAGGTCCACCCAATGGGGGCGCGGGAATCCTTTTCGATTCCGGAGCCCACCGTTGAGCACGAAGACCCTCAAAATCCTGCGCACCCGTTCTTTCCACGCCCAGCAAGGCCGCTGCTACTACTGCAGCGGTCCGATGTGGCTGTGCTCGCCCGACGAGTTGGGCCTGAGCCGCCGTTCGGCAGCGCCCTTCCAATGCACGGCCGAACACCTGCTGGCCCGTCAGGACGGCGGGAAGGACGTGGCGGACAACGTCGTGGCCGCGTGCCACCTTTGCAACCTGCGCCGCCACAAACGCCCCACCCCGGCCCCCTCACCCGATGCATATCGCGCTCGCGTCCAGCAGCGCATGGCCAAGGGGACTTGGCACCCGGGGTTAGCCAAGGTGGCCGCCCACACAGTCATTCACGCTTTATCATGACGCGATCGGCTTCTCACTTTAGCGCTGGATGATCGCGGGGCATGGACAGCAAAAGGATGGCGAAGGAATGGACCCCGTCGTGGGTGGGCCAGCGCGTAACGGGATCATCGGAGTGGCGCTTGCGCTTGGACGGCCTGGAGCTCGCCCTGGCGCTGGACGGGCGCACCCACCGGGTCAACGTCGAAGACGAGGCCACTTACCGCGTTAACGCCGGCACCTTCTGGACCGACATCACGTTCCATCCTGGGCAGGGCCGGGAAGTAAGGGCCGACGGGTTGCCCAATGCCCAGGGCGCCGCCTTGGTTCAAGCGTTGAACGTGGCATTGACGGAGAAGCGCCTGCGCGAGGACGTGGCGTTCCTCAAGAGCCAGCAGCGCACGATCGACGCGTGGCTGGACCACAAGGCAGAACAAGAGCGGGCCTGCTTCGAGCAGCGCCGCTGGTTCACCCACGAGCAGCAGGAGGACGTCCTCGCGGCCCGCCCCACGGTTGACGCGGCCGTCCTCCGATCGCGCCTGAAGAAACCCGGCGTGGCGGTTCGGTTGGGACCGGCTGCCCATGCGATCGAGCGCTCGCTGGCCGCGTGGGAAGCCGACCACCGCCCTGCTTGGGCCGCGCTCAACGCTGCCCACGTGGAACGCGAGCTGGTGGCCTGCAAAGACTTGCTGGACCGGGTGGAGAGCAAACCGCTCACCCCTGAACAGGCAAGGGCCGTGGTGTGCTTCGACAACCGCGTGCAGGTGGTGGCCTCGGCCGGCTCGGGCAAGACCTCCACGATGGTGGCCAAGGCGGCCTACGCCATCCAACGCGGGTTCGTGGATCCCAAACGGATCGTCCTGCTGGCGTTCAACAAGCAGGCCGCCGAAGAGCTCAAGGAGCGCGCGACCTTGGCGTTTGAGCGCTTAGGCATGGCGGAGGTGACCGTGGAGGCCTCCACCTTCCACGCACTGGGCCTGCGCCTCATCGGCAAGGCCACGGGGGAAAAGCCCGACATTCCCGACTGGGCCACCGACGCGGCCGGAGGGGTGCGAAAGCTCACCGACATCGTGGACCAGCTTAAGGACCGGTCGCCCACGTTCCGCCGCCAGTGGGATCTGTTCCGCTTCGTCTTTGGCAAGGACCTCCCAGCCTTTGGTGAGCGGGAGCCAGCGGAGGTGTGGGACGCCCAGGGCAAGGGCGCGCTGGTCACCAACCGCGGCGAGCGGGTGAAGAGCATGGAAGAGGTGATGATCGCCAACCTGCTCTTCTTGAACGGGGTCAACTACCGCTACGAGGCCCGCTACCCCCACCGCACCGCCGACGAAACGCACCGGCAATACAAGCCCGATTTCTACTACCCCGACTTGAACCTGTTCCACGAGCACTTCGCGCTCGACGCCAACGGCGTGCCACCAGAGCGATTCGAAGGTTACTTGGAAGGAGTGAATTGGAAGCGGCAACTCCACGCAGACAAAGGCACAGAGCTGTTTGAAACCACCAGCCACGGGTTGCGCCAAGGCGACGATTTCGATCGACTGGAGCGCGAACTGACCGCCCGTGGGTTGGTGCTCGATCCCAACCCCGACCGGGAGATTCCCAAGGAAGGCCAGCAGCCCATGGCATCGGTCGAGCTCATTGGGCTGGTGCGCACGTTCATGAGCCACGCCAAGAGCAACGGCCTGAGCGCCTCGGATCTGCGGCAGCGATTGGACGCGATGCCCACCGACACCTTCAAGCTGCGCTACCAGATGTTCCTGGACATCGCGGCTCCGGTGATGGCGGCGTGGGACGAAGCCTTGGCGGCCGAGGACGGCATCGACTTTGAGGACATGCTCAACCTCGCCGCTGGTCACCTGGAAAGCGGTCGTGTGGAATCGCCTTACGACCTGGTGATGGCCGACGAGTTCCAAGATGCCTCGCGCGCCCGGGCGCGGTTGTGCCGTGCACTGGTCCAAGACAAGGGCCGCTTCTTCTTCGCTGTGGGCGACGATTGGCAGTCGATCAACCGCTTTGCCGGCGCGGACGTGTCGGTGATGACCGGCTTTCGCCAGTGGTTCGGCCACGGCCAGGTGCTCAAGCTGGAGCAAACGTTCCGCTGCCCCCAGGCGCTGTGCGACGTCTCCAGTGCGTTTGTCTCCAAGAACCCGGGGCAGATTGCCAAGCGCGTGCATTCAGACACCCCTGCCCATGGCCCAGTGCTCCAAGCGCTCCAGGTGGACAGCAAGGACAAACTGGCCGATGCAATTGACCAATTCGTGGTGACCTTGGCCGAGGGCGTGCGCGAAGGCACGATCCCACCGGGGCGCAACGGCAAGGTGTCGGTTTACGTCTTGGGCCGCTACAACGCTGATCGGCAGTATGTGCCCACGAAGCAGAGCCGGTTCAACCGCTGGGTGGAGGTGTCGTTCCTGACCATCCACCGCTCCAAGGGCAGCGAAGCAGACTATGTCATCCTTCCGGAAATGATCAGCGCCCCGCGTCGGCGCAGTTTCCCTAACACCCGCACCGATGATCCAGTCTTGGCCTTGGCCATGCCCGAAGGAGACACGTTCCCGCTGGGCGAAGAGCGCCGGCTGTTCTACGTGGCCCTGACCCGGGCCCGGCGCACCGTGGCGATGTTCACCGCTCAAGGCCAATGTTCAACGTTCCTTCGCGAGCTGGAAGAGGATGGGGCGGTGGTGCTCACCAACGCCGATGGCGAGGCCGTCGAGGAAACGCCCTGCCCGGCCTGCAAGCAAGGCGTGCTGGTGCTGCGCACGGGCCCTTATGGGGAGTTTCGCGCCTGTTCCAACTTCCCCGTTTGCAGCTACAAGCCGAGGCGGCGCGGCGCCGCCCGCTCCCTCCCCACCACTCCACCGTCGCTCTCCAAACGCGCGTCGGTGGTGCCTCCGAGCCAGCCCGTCCGCCCCGCCTCCGTTCCCCAGCCTGCATCTCCCAGGCGAACGCTTTTCTCCATGCTCGAATCCTTCAACAATGGGCTGGCGGAGATCAACCGCAACGTTTCCCGCGCCAGCGCTGTCCAAAGCGCGACGTCCGAGTTGAAGCACCGAATCTTTGCTGAAAGAAGCACCATAGAAAGCTCATTGGAGCTGGCGCGATCCGAGATCTCATTGGAAGCAAAACTGAAAGACCCTCGCTTCAAGGAAGCCTACCAATCGCTATCAGAGGCACTGGATGCAAACCGCCACGAGCCCGAAGACGCGCAGCCGCGGGTGGAAACCCCGCTGCCGACGTTCTCGCGCAGCCAGCGGCACCCAGACGAAGACATTGATGCCGCGATCCAGCGGTCGTTTGACGGCCTGAGAGAGGATCGGGACGCATTCCTTTCCGCAATCCATGGTCAGCTCGCGACGGACCCAATTCTGCGCCACCACTTTCTGACCTCAATCGAAAAGCTGTCCGGACGCAACTACCTAGCGGCCCTGGACCCCACATCTTCTTGGAAACGAATCTAAGGAACTCAGCATGCGAATCACAGAGGCCTTCCGCCACTATGGCGTGGAACTGAAGAACCCTCAGTTCACTTCCTCTGCCGTTGGGGGCGATCCACGGCAGGTGGTGATAAGTCTCTGGGCGCACAACTTCAAGTCGGACCGATCACGCTACGTTGGTGATACGTCTCATTGGAAGGGACAGGGAAAGCATTTCTTCCGACGCCATCTCCAACAAGCCCTGGATGAGGGGCTGCCCATCCGTGTCGTAGTGGCTACGTCTGAAAGGCCCGATGAAGTCACCGCGGGCAATGCAGCCCGTGTGCGCAACGATTTTGAGCCCGACTTCAGCTTGGTAGGCCAGGTGGCCTCACTAGACTCCAACGGATTTGAATTGACGTTCGATCGGGTGGGCGTGGCGCCCAACAGCGACGGAAAAAGAAGTGACCGAGCACCGGCCAAATACTGGCACGTGGCCGAGGCTATCACAGCGCTTGGAGGCCCATCCTCTATCGCGGACATCCGCGCTTGGTTGAAAGAGCGCTACCCCACCGAAAATCACTCCGACGCCGGCGATAACCTCACGCTGCTGACCGTGAACGATGCCAATCGCAGGCATCACAACAAGGCTCGAACAGACTGGCGATCCACTTCAAGCCATCCCCAGGACCTGGTGTTCCGCCAAGGTAGGCAACGTGGGGTGACGTATGAACCCTTCAACGCCAACGTTCATGGCCATTGGAGTCTGCAGCAAAACGATGACGGCACATGGGTTGCAGTCAAAATTGCATCGACTCCTGAATTGATGGCCGAGGCGCAGGCGCTACAAGAAGCCTTCGAACATCCCCCCCTTGACTCAGAACACGATGCACGCGTCTGGAGCATGAGGGCCGTTGCCCAGCGCAGGGGCCAGCCGCTGTTCCGCGCCAGGCTGCTGGACGCCTACGGTGGCCGTTGCGCCATCACTGGCTGCTCAGCCGTGGAGGTGTTGGAAGCAGCCCATGTGCTGCCCTACCGCGGTGACCACACTGACCGAATCGACAACGGCTTACTGCTGCGTGCAGACCTTCACACGCTGTTCGATTGCGGGTTGCTTTGGGTTACCGAGGAACAAACCGTTGCTTTGGCTCCATCGCTGTTGCAGACGGACTACGCCCACCTGCAGGGCGTTCCCTTGCGGCTCCCCCAGCTGGCCACGAATCGACCTAACCCTGCACATCTGAAGGAACATGGCGACCGCTGTCGGGCTCGTTTGGCGAACTAAAAACGTAGAACCTAAAGATTCCCGATGTCCTTCCGATAAACCAAAGTGCCAGACAATTGGCTCGTAAATGCTTGGACACCAAGCGAACTGACAACTTCTCAAGGACTCGGGATGAAGCTCTCTTATCGCACCTCCACCCTCGCTCTCGCCGCCGCCCTGGCCCTGCCAGCGCTTGCCCATGCGGAAATCCTGAAGGGTGAGCGCATCGTCGGCCACTATGGATGCGGGACGATGATCTGCAACTTTGAAACGCCGGATGCAGGCACCTTCGATTTCGAGATGGAAGACAAGAACGTTGCACCCAAGATCTTTGCTGCTTGCAAGATCGACGATATTTGCGCCATCACCGGAGACTTTGACATCGACAATGCGACCATCGTCAAAGTGACCAAGGTGGAGAACAGCGGCCAGAAGCACCAGGACTGACACCGCGCCGCAGAGATGCCAACGGGGCAAAAAAAGACCCAGCGCCTGATCAGGCGCTGGGTCTTTTCTTAGGGACGCTCGATGAGACTTTCAGCAATCCCAACCTAGTGGCCCGGCGACAACTCACCGGGCCACGGCCAGCCGCGTCACTCAACCTGGTTCAGCACCTCTTCCTCGATCTCGTCGAGGGAAGCCTGAACGACGGTCTCCTTCGGCAGCGTGATCGTTGGTCGGGCCTTGGCCATCTTCTCGCAATCCGGCTCAAAGGCTTGGTAGACGAACCGAGCTTTGTCCTTGCTCGCATACATGTCCCTCAAGAATGCCGCATTGAGCCGAGACTTGATGATCTCAACCAACGCGTTGGTCTCCGATTCGGACAGCAAGTAGTCGTTCGCCACGGCTTCTACATAGCCAGGAAGCAGGCGGAGCATCTCCTTGGCATCGTCCTCCACCAGCCCATCAAGCAGGTATTTGGACGCCACACTCGACGCAGTGCCACCTGCCAGCGCCCCCAGAATGCCACCGATCACCCCACCAGCAGCGGTGCCAATGACCGGAACCACCGAACCAACGGCAGCCCCACCCGCAGCGCCAGCCATCCAGCCGCCAGCACCACCGGCTACGCTTGCGCCGTTGACCGCCAGGTTCTTACCGAACTGCGCCCAAGAAATGTTGCGACTGAACGCAGCCCGGTAGAAGTCTGGGCCAGAAATCACGGCAGTGGTCACAGCCCCTGTGACAGCGTTGGTCCGCAACAGCTTGGCGACGTGGTTGACCGCAGCGGCCCCCGTAGACAGCCTTACCCAAGGACACCTGAGCGACCTTCTGAATTGCACTGCGGCCAAGGGCGCTCTGGGACACGAATTTGACCCCATCCCGGGCAGCCACCACTCCGATGGCCGCGGCCTTGGTTCGCAGGATCTGGGCGGTGGCAATCCCAGAGACAAAGGAAGTTGCACCGGATTCCAGTGCCATGGTCAGCGCACCATTGAGCGCCTCCATGTTGGTCCGTCCATCCCACTTTTGCCGAGCGAAGTTGATGGAGAAGGAGATCGCAAAGGCATAGCTGGAGGCGATGCTCTGCGTCTTCATGTCGTAGGTCAGGCTATCGATGTTGCCGGCCCGGGCGATGTTCCTCGCCTGGCGATAAGTCGTGCTGCCTTTCTTGATGATGCGCTCGGCTTCCGCCGGATCGCTGATCCCCGGCACCTGACCGCTGCTGATGCGCTTGCGCATCAGCTCAATTGCGTCCTCATACTGATCGGAGGGCACTTCGAGCAACTGCCCTTCGTATCGATACCCATCCGCTCCAAACGCCGATCCAACCGTTTCCCTCGCCGTCGCGAAATACTTGGTCTGAATCCGAACGCCATCGACGATTCGATCCGGGCCATTGAGCGAATTGTCCGCGCCAACCTGCTCAACCTTACGGCCAGCAAGGATGTCGGCAAACGCGTTTGCCTCTTCGGCGGCGAAGCCCGTTCCACCTTTGGTGTGGAACTTGTTGATCTGGGTTCGTTCCAAGGCGACGGCTACCGCCGACGTTGACAGCATTTCATACAGGTTGCCGATACCGGGCGGATCGGACAACGCCACCGTTCCCATGACCACGGACGCAGCAGTCTCATCCCAACGGATCACCAGAATCGGGCATTCACCCTCCCCTGCGACGTTGGAGACCACAAAACCCTGAGCATCGAGTGATTTCAACACCCGCTCCAATCCGCCAGCGATCGCTGGGGTATCCATCACAAAGCGCAGCGCGCCATGCCCGCCGCGGGACGCTGCATCGATGTGGGTGGTCAACGTGGACAGCACCTGAACCTGATCCAAGGTAAAGGCCTGGAAGCCAAATTTTCGGCGCTTGCGCTTCTCGGCCATCGAAACGCTGACATGACCTGCGGCTACGTTGTCTCCCTTGACCACGTAGCCTGAAGCCATTGCCCAAGTGAAAAACCCTCTCTTTCCTGCGAGGTAGCTCTGGCGATTGTTGAGCGTAGAGCGCGTTAACCCGC
>Ga0265780_10009168_pt1 | contig 11907 bp, 14 predicted proteins | sample P1T30metagenome_FD_192432 | JGI IMG/M metagenome (GOLD analysis project Ga0265780, IMG submission 192432) | Plant litter microbial communities from East Loma Ridge, Irvine, California - P1 T30 | ecosystem: Environmental > Terrestrial > Plant litter > Unclassified | place: USA: California... | reverse complement strand
CACCGGCGAACCGACACCTACTGGTCTAGTGAGGAGGTGCATCTCGAAGAAATTACCGGTGAGACTCTTTCAAGATATCCACCAATGCTAATGTCTCCTGCCTTACTCCGCACAGAATTCTCCGGGTCATCTCGGACTTGGACAAAGTACGGGCCTTTCGGATTTGAACGATGAGCATGTGCAGGAAACCGGTATCTAACGTCTTTTAAGCTTAGCCATACTCGCCGAAAAATGAGTAACCGCATCGCGAATGTTCACCCGGCTGCCCGATTCTCGCTCACGAGGATTGGGTGCTCACGCTACGTAGGTAGCCAGCATTAGTCAAGATAAGTCCCCAGGTGAACATAAATAGCGAATGTCGTCGGCATCAATAATCAATCTCAAACTCTGACTTTAAGTTTTCCTCTCTTGTTGTTTACACATGTCGTTCCCCAGGAACTTACTCGTCGCCTTCGTAGCCTGTAGATTTCTAACCTCTAATACCCTGACAATCGAACGGCGAGTTAGCAAACCTAATCTTCCATACGATGACAACACCACCAATGATTGTACATGGTGGATCGATTACGACAAATCTCAGGAGTGCGCGCAAGTGCTTGAGGATAATTGGATAGACTTGGACATTTTCCGTCGCTGGATAATACCATCCCTCCAAATCTAAAGGCAGAAACATGACAATCCGCAGAATCCCTCTGTGGGACCAGACTGCGCAGGCTTGACAATCGGAAGGTCTTATTGCATTGAAGCACCCGACAGTCCTATCAGTCCTAAGCCACATCCACATTGACAACCACTAATCAGCTATCGAGCTCGTCCGTAACGTCTATTGTAACCTCATCAGCCACAACCACGCGCGTCCCTGTCAGTTCATCGACCTCCACCACCACCACTAGTGCCGGGAATGGCGTTGAAACCCTTCAACCAACTCAGCCGGGGATGGTGAAAAATTGTGTCAGGTTTCACTGGATTGCCAAAGGGATTGTATGCAGTCAGGTTATCAGTTACCAAAAGATCACTCGCGAGGACTTTGTCCGATGGAACTCTATATTCAGCGATTGCTCTGACATGCTGACCGAAGTCCATGTATGCGTTAGTATTATCAGCAGTGCGACCACAACACCGCCCACTACTACAAAACCCACCACTACCACTGCGGCAGGTAACGGTATAGCAACGCCACAGCCTACGCAGCCAGGCATGGTTACACATTGCAAGAAGTTTCACTATGCGGAGACAGGCGTTGTATGCAGCCAGATCACAAGCTTCAACCATATCAGCCTTGCAGACTTTGTCAAATGGAATCCAGGCGTTGGGACGGACTGTAAAACTATGTGGGCGAAAACATTTACATGTGTTGGGGTCTGAATAGCTAGATATTGGTCAATGCAATTCTGGGTCTTCCTCCGTCAGGTCTGTTTCCATATTTAGTGCATGTTGCAACACCCATTGCCGATTGTTCGAATCGGAAAGGAGGATCGAGCAACAAACTGATGTCGCGAAAGCGTCCCTGTGTCAGTGGCGCATCTGCCGCAAATGCGGTCAGACATTCTGCCGCCAGAACGCTATGGAGCAACATCGATGATCGCGACGCCCCGGCTCACGCGACCATGTTCAGTTGCGGTGTATGTACGAGGCTCTTCGGAGACCGCAAAGCCCTTGCACAACACGAGGCATCTCCTCCACACAGAAAGATGGTAGCAGCAAAGAAGGACGCATCGTCGGCTGGCGCAATTGTAAGTTGATCACAGATTGAGGCCGAAGACCAGGACTGGATCTTGTGCGACAAAGACTGCGGGTGGTGCGGACACTGTGGCGATGGTCTACATCTCTGAGCGCTGGGAGCTGTGGCTAAGGTGTACTTTTCCAGTCTTGGTATGGGCCGGCAGCATCGAGGACTGCTTTAGGAGCCGAGGCCGCGAACGTGGCTGGAAGAGCGAACCTTGGAAGCAAATGACCAGTGGGATCAAATGTCTGCAGCTGAACCCTTTTGGTGCGGGACAGCCTGGAGACTGAACGAAGCTAGTGAAAGATGACTTGCTGCAGAGGAATAGAAAATGATGTGGCAATCTTTCCCTATACAATTCACATCTTAGCTTCTCCATATGTGCCACGTACAGAGGCCAACCACGCCAGCGCGACACGGTTGCAAAACATCTAGGCTGGTCCAAAATTTCGCTTGCGCAAAACATGTTTACTTGCCGGTCTTGTCTTCCCAGATCTTCAAGAATAGCTTCCACAAAATTGAGAACAATATTCCCTGCAGTCCATTTGCAATGATCCTGGTCTTCAATCCACGACCAAACAACCCGATTCTGCCGTCTTGACGAATGACTTGCCTAGCGGCTTCGGTGTACGAGATCCTCGTGTCGTTGACCTGCCTGTAAGTCTTCACTACGCGCAGAGAGTTCGAAATAGTGTCTGACGCGACCGAGGCGCAGAAGCCGATGAAGGCTGCGCGGAGTAGCCACCAACCAATCTGATGCCTCGAGGGCTCGGTGATGGTCTCAGAAAGGAAGTTGTAGACGGCGAACCATGGATAGTGGCCGACGAAAGTAGCGGCGGCAGTCGCAAACGCTCCCCACCAAAGCGACCCAACTCCGTCAGTGCGTATACGCTCCCGAAGCAGCTTCGTGCCGCGCGCGCCTTGGGCCTGGAGAGTCGTTTTTAACGTGTCAATGGGCATGAGCAGCATCCGGAATGCCGCAGCGCAGCAGGAGGCGAAAATGGTCTTGATTGGTGAGGGGAGTTGGTTGAGATATCCATTCGACTTCATAAGAGCCAGAATACCTGCGTTGGCCGCTGTGTCACCGAAGCGTGCAATTGGACCTATTCGGCGTTTGTCAGCTGACTGACAAGTAGAGTGTAAGTTTAAAATCGTACCCTGAAAGAGTGCGGCCGTAAGACCCTGGTAGTAGCGACCCAGCCCGCCGTCTTGATACAGGGTCTTCGTGGCCACTGACAAAGATGTTCCATGGCGATACTGGTAGTTCATGATCGTGCGAATCGGCATCAGTAACAGCACTTGGAGAACCATCGCAGCAGCTCCACTTAATCCGCCTCCCAACGCCCTCTTCAGCGCACCTTTGAGATCAAACTACCGATGTGAGTTGTGGTGACCTCGTCTGAAGTTTCAATGTCCAACACTCACGTTGACGTCATCGGCGTCTATCCAGCCTTTGACAAAGACAGCGAGGACGAGAATTGCGAACAATACGCAGAATCCTCTCCAAACATAGAACCAAGTGTTTGAGACCGTTTTCCCTGGCTCCGATGTCGCGTCATCTTCTGCAGTTTCGTCTGCGCCATACTGCGCATGATTGGGAGCAAGCAGAGGGGCACGCTCATCAGGTGCGGCTGTAATATCTAGTTCACGCTGCGCTGCCATGGTGTAGTTGAATTTTGGTGGTGTTCACAGGATGTTCCGCCCTCAGAGGTACATTGGATGAGGATGGTTGGTAATCAACTACGTCACGTGGCAGTTTGACAGGCGCCCGCCTCGCCCGCGGCGCCCCATTTGCCATGCAGCCAAGACGTTAGGCGACGAGCCTCTTTTCAACGACATATGTCTGCAACCCATTTCTGCACTCAATTCTCGTCTGTCGTAGGCGTAACTAGACAGTGTTTAGCGCCCCCTTCGTTGATGACAGTTCACACCTGGGCATGCGGCAACCGATCAGCAGGTTCCTCGTCGGCGGTTCTCCTATTCGGCGGTGACCACACAATCGCGCCGGAGTTGTTGCGCCACACGCGCGTCCTCGTCGTGGCAGCAGCAAGCAGTCTTTCCCCCCAAGGTTGCTCCCAAGGCTTCTCCGTATTCATTACTAATTATCATTCCAAGTGACTGTTCCCCTCGTTGCTTGTTAGCGGTTGCGGGATTAAAGTGGCACTATGTAGTCCGTTTCTGTACAGGCATAGCCACTCTGGTAGTCTGGCACTTCACAAACCCCGGATTAGACCACTCAAGCCTGTCCCAGAAGCTTCATTCGCTTGGTATACGCTTCATCCAGGGGCTGACGCGCACCAGTCGTTTTACGCACGATGGCGCGTCATCTCAGCGGTATGACCCAACATGATCAGCCTTCGTCGCACAGCAAAGAGCCCAGGTGTTGAGACCGTCCTACATCGCAGGGACGGTCTATGCAACGCGCAAAGGATAGACGAGGAGAGAAGCGCTGCTTTTTACCAAGAGCCGTCATCCCGAAAGTGGGTTTGGCAGTTGCTTGTTACTTATGGCTAAGCTAAGATGCGAATACGGATATCGGCACCAATCCCAACGACGACCGCGTATAAAATTCGAAATCAGCAACGGAGGTCTCACTATTTGAGCAACACAGTGCCAACACTGAACAGCGCGCTAACTTAAGCCTTGTATCCTTACTAGCTCCCGCTGTGATGTGGCGCGGCTTCAGCAATATGCGCCTGCTATCGTACCAATTGGTGGATTCGGCCGCATTAGTCCTCCAGCTCTGCTCTGAAGAGGTCTGAGTGTATCTCAGCGCTCCACAAACGAACACTGTGACGCTGAGCCTGTGTCGTTCAGCTGAGAAGGTGTAGGCACCGTACAAACAAGATCATCACCAACGACCCCGGTCCGGGCTCAAGGTTTTGAACCCTTGAATCGAACCTGGTAACACATCTTAAGATGAAGCACCGTGCAGGCCGCAGCAAACACACTAGGGCTCCTGGTTTGGGGTACGTGCCCCGCAATTCAATTTTCCAAGGTTCGTACTCCTCGAATTCCTCTGAAAAACATCACCGAGTCCCGAATCGGCTTGCGTGGCTGTGCACTTGCTCGAGGTTTAAAGTCAGCAGGATGTTCCGTAACGCACTCCCTGCACACTCACTTATTACATGCACTCACCATGTCGGCTCTCTCTCCCCACAACTACAGTCGCCCTCTGAACTACAACCACCGGCGGCCTGTTGTCACGCTGCTGCCGCCGCAGGAGGTGTCAAAGCTGGTGCCTTATTCCGGCCTTATCCTCACAGTGTCGCTCGTTGTCTTCTTCTTGGTGCGATACTACGTTTTCGAAGGCTTCCTGTTGCCGCGATTCTATGGCGTCATTTATACCAAGCTGGATGATAATCGAAAACGCGGGTTTATCAACCATCACGTCGCAGCTGCCGCCAAGATAATCATGCTGATTACGGGTGCCTACCCATTCTTTTCCATGCTTGCAGGATCTGCGCTGTCAATGAAACACCCGTTTGCGGGCTCGAGAATTGTGACTTTGGGAGATGGTGAGTGACGGAGAGCCAACTACCAAGGCCAGACTTTAACCAACGCACAGTACTTCTTGTCTTGAATCAAGTGTTTATCGCGATGTACGTGTTCGAGCTCATGTTCCGGGCGAAACTGTCTCCTGTCGCTGTCGCCCACCACACGGGTTCCGTCATCATTGCCGCAGTAGCAGTCGCCTACAGTTACAACTGGCAGGCTCACCCCGATGCTACCCTTGAGTTCATTCTCTGTTACTTGTGGGGTAAGATCCCCCCTCTTCGAATGGCGCTGTTGACGTGGCTGATCTGGAACCTGCAGGGACATTTGACGTGATTGCGGAATTTTGGCCACATGTTGCAATCATCCTCCTACGAATGCGACCCAAAGACCATGAGTACTTGCGCAAGGTCTTCTTCTCTGCCATGGTCGTGACATTCTCTGGTACCGTAATCGAGACGATCGTAGTCCTATACTTCTGGGGTTGGGCATGGGATCGATGGTCGTTGGCGTTCAAGGTCTTGACCCCAATCTTGCACTGCATCTTCACAGCTGCGCAAGTGTGGGGTGCGAGAAATTTCTACTTGATGTGGACGGATCAGAAGAAGAAGCTGCGGGCCAAAGATATCACCGCAGAATTGGGGCAGCCGTTGGAGTCCAGCGAGGCTCAGCTCGTCCGCGTAGACGGGGAACAGGAGAAACAGCGGACGAGTTAGAAGCCCAGCATTTTTCATCCTGTTTGTATATACCCTTTTCCGTCGTTGGGCGTTTTACGGATCATCTTGACGCATTAATAGTGCTTTCAATGCGACTGCTAGCATTACAGCTGTGCTGTCTTTCCTGGAGTGCACTTTTACATCAAGCACCTTCGTGTCATTGGCGCGCTCGAGAGCTCCGGGACCACCACTGTCGCTTAGCTCTCCATGTGACAGACTTGTGGGAGCCCACACCCCCGCAAACTCCGAACGCAAGTGGGAACATCGATTCATCTTCCACGCGCACTCCAATGGCGAGCAGCAACTCGCGTCTTCCCGTATGCCTGCCCTGGGCCGAAAATGCTGGCGCTTCGTTCGTGAAGTGGAGGCCTGCAATACGCGGGTTCAATTAACGGCAGACTGTCGCTGCTGCATCGACATACACCGGCAGCCAGCAATTCGCCTTGGAGCACTTCCTGTGGCAACTCATTGTTCTGCGATCTACTGTGTATCCCACATCGATGTCGACTCCAAACCCATTCCAGATCATTGTTGTCGGCGGTGGCATTGCAGGCCTGGCTGCTGCCATTGCTTTGCGAGGACCAAAGCGACAAGTTACGGTTCTCGAGCAATCTCAACTATGCTCCGAAATCGGGGCGACGATATCACTACAGCCAAATGCAACGCGTATATTGCAAAAAACATGGGGCATGACCGACTTGCTCGAAGCTTCTTCAGGAATGGTGGACCACGGCCTTCGCATCTTCAACTCGGAAGGGAACATGGTCAGAGAGATATCGTTGCTCGCCAAAACTCAGTATGGCGCTGATCGCGTTATGTGGCATCGACAAGATCTTCATTCGTATCTCATGAAGATTGCGACGAGCACTGATCGAGATGGCCCCGCGGTCACGATACGTACAAATGCGCGCGTCGCACGCTGCGATTGCGAAACTGGTAGTGTGACATTACAAAGCGGAGAAGCTCTCAGCGCAAATCTTGTAGTGGGTGCGGATGGCATCCACAGCAACTTGCGCACCGCAGTACTGGGCAAACAGATCACACCAAAACCGACCGGGTCTTCTGCCTACCGCTTAATGATGTCGTCAGAGCGCCTCAGACAGCGAGCGCCCCGCTTTGCAAATACCATCAAGCCAGAAGATCCGTTCACATCTATGATGGTGGCGCATGACTGCCGCCTTATCTCTGGACCAGCACGAAATGGCACGCTTTACAGCGTTGTTGGACTCGTCCCGGACGAGCGAATGAACAAAGATTCGGACAGCGCGCAATCTTGGGTAACGGAAGGCAACAAAGACAAAATGGTCGCGACATTTAAGGAATTCCCGGACTGGACTAGAGACGTGCTGCAAGAAGCAGAAAGCATCGGATTGTGGCAACTTCGCGATATTGACCCGCTCGAGACCTGGCATCGTGGACGCGTTATTTTGATCGGGGATGCAGCACATGCAATGCTACCGACACAAGGTCAAGGCGGTAGTCAGCCAGTGGAGGACGCAGAGGCGCTCGGTGCTTTCTTTGCAGACATTGACGGAGAGCCGAGTGATAAAGAGGTGGCTTCGAGACTTCAAAAGGTGTTTGAGGCTCGTTATGAGCGTGCGTCGTTGATCCAGAAGTTCAGTCGAGATGCGGCAAAGCCTGCGACGGATGTCGGAAGCAAGGAGATGAAGATGCGGCCGGATGAGTTTATGGATTATAATTGTCTGTACAGAGGCGCAGTGGAGTGGCAGAGAGCGCGTGCGATAAATTCGGCTGCTTGAGTGCGCCCATTGAATCAGATTTGTTTTGCGTCAATTGCAGGTTAATGTATCTGATCGGTGAATTGACTTCAGTTTTAAACCAAGCATGACGCTCGTCAAGGTAAACCTAATGTCATAGCAGCGTCGAAGTGCTATATCCGGGCTGTCCACTATTCACTGCTCCGAAGCCATCATACTAGTAACATATGCCTACATATGGTAATAATTTCGGCCCAGCCTTTAGAACATCAGCAGCTGGAGTAGAACTGAGGCTTGATAAGCAGAACTTCAGGCTTACTTCGCGTCCCCTTTCTCCGGTACACTTTTAGCGCTTCAATAGTTCCAGTTGTCAGATTCCATCATGTCATCTATTTAAATCTTTGTCATGCTTGAGATTTTGGCGTCAAACTCAAGGGGATTTACGGCACATAGCGATGAAAGTGAATTGAAATGAATTGTTTGACTGTCTAGTACGCTTTGGCACCGGCTAAACGCAAGATCTGATCCGTAACAACTGGCTTTTCCAGTGGCTCTGTCCTGTTCTTCGGGCAGGGTTTGCCATCACGGAGTGGCGGGCCCGCCTTGTGGATATTGCAGTGAGGCCAATGTGTGGTACCTTGGAAGTCATTGAACAGCTGAGCCTTGAGCTCAATATCCTCCTTCTTTGCGAACTTGCGAGGCGTCATGCAGATGTACTGCACGTGCCTGATGAGATCACCTTGCGGGTGCTCTGCGTAATGCATAGTCCTGCTGTCCCAAAGAACCTGTATCGAACATTAGTGACAGCTCAGAGTAGAAGATAAACACGACTCACCAAGTCACCAGGTTCCATGTTGATCTTCTGCAATACGCAGCCCCTGTCCTGGAACCACTTGACGTCTTCCTCCTTGAAAATGAAGAGATCCCTCATCTCCTCCTCTGGTGGTGGCTTGTCCTCGTGCTCATCTTGCTCACGCTTCTCCGCAAAGAACTCGTCGAAAAGCTTTGCGCTTCCTTTCATCAGGATCAAACCACCGTCCTTGGGGCCATTTGGCTGGTAGTTCAACAAGCCTTGTACACATTGCATTCCTTTGCGGTTCTCATTCTGGTCGCAGTAGGGCCATGGGCTCCAAGTAAGGTCCCTCTGTCGTGGCAGGGTGATGTTCATGCCGTCAAAAGAGCAAAGGAGTTCGTCCGTTCCCCAAAGCTTGGTGAAGACGTCTACAACCTTGGGTTCCGTGCGGGCCTCCCAGACAAATTTCTCGTGTGTGCTGGAGTAGGCAAAGTACATGCCGCCCTTGAAGCTGACTGGGAGATGTTCGGCAGTCCAAGTTGATTCATCGTTGGGGTCAAAGCCCAGGTCGAAAGATTGCAGCCACTCGATTTGCTTCTTCTTGTAGTATTCAGCACGCTCGGGTGTGATGACATTCTTCACCACTGCACAGCCGTACTTGTGGAACTCGTCGCGCCAGTCACCGTACATGGTCTTTCCATCATGTTGGATGAGATCCACGCCAGTGTCGGCTTGGGGCTCTTCTACGTGAGGTGCCATATCTGGTTGTTGTGTGACAATATAATAGATGTGGTTCAAAAGTATGTGGGAGAGATGCTGAGTTTGTATGTTGAGATCAGTCGCTTCAGTTGCTTGTATTAATATGGTAGCTCAATGGTGTTCCTGGTCCATTGTTGTGTGCCCGGGTGGAGACTACCGATCGGAAGCGCCTGGCCCGCAAATCGCCCACAGTTCCGAAATCTCGGAAGATGTGGGCGACCATGCAGGGTCCATTCCCACCCGTTTTGGGCCGTCCAGAATGTGGAACGGCTACGCTAATCATTAGCCGAAGATACTATCTCTTGTGGGCATGCTCCCGAAGCTTTAGCGGCGGGCCCTGATGATTGTCGATGAACATGAAGTACATCAGCTTGGTAGTTTTTCTTACCTTTTTCAGATAATTCATTCCCATGATTCCATGTTCTCATAACCCCTTCCTATCGCCACAAGTCAATCATGCCAGGCCCATTGCCACAGGTCGCTTACAAGCGCATTTCCAAGCCTGAACTTGGCGAAAACAACTACCAAGGCTTCAAGCCTGGCGAAGTCGAAATTGTGAAGAAGGGTTCTCGACCATATGAAGGACGAGCACTCGAAAGCGACATCTGGATAGATCACGATGTTGAGATCAAGGTCCGCGACGGATGTCGGCTGTACGCAGACATCTATCGACCTGCGGATACGAAAGATGACGAGAAGCTCCCCGCCGTCGTTAGCTGGTCATGTTATGGCAAGAAGTACTCCGCGCTCCACATGTTACCCATGTGTGTATGGAAATGCTGCGTGCCGAAAGAGGCTTTGAGTGGTCTAGAGAAGTTTGAAGGCCTAGATCCCGTCGAATGGTGTCCGCGTGGTTATGCTATCGTCTCTGTCGACTCTCGAGGCACAGGCGACTCCGATGGATCCGTTCCTATCATGGGCTCCCAAGATGCCGAAGATTGCTACGATGTCATTGAAGCACTTGCGGCCATGCCGTGGAGCAACGGGAAAGTTGGAATGGCTGGAAATTCCGCACTCGCTATCATCCAATGGCACGTGGCCTCGCTCCGGCCGCCCCATCTTGCTGCGATCGCGCCTTGGGAAGGATCAGGAGACTTGTACCGCGAGCAGTTTTGCCGGGGCGGTATCTTTTCCATGTCGAATTTCGATCTCATCACAAAGTTCATCATCAAAACGAACAATCCAAATGGTGGCATCGAGGACATGGCTGAGATGTACCGACGACAGCCGCTTTCAAGCAACTATTGGGCCGACAAGCGCCCGGACATGACGCAGATCGAGTGTGCAGTGTACATCAGTGGAAGTGACTTTGGCAGCATTCACACTATGGGTTCTGTAAGAGGATGGCTCGAAATCCCACATGAGAAGAAGTGGATTCGATGGAGTTCATACCAAGAGTGGTACGAGCTTTACTGCGTCAAACACTCTCACGACGAGCTCAAAAAGTACTTTGACCGCTATCTCAAAGACGAAGAAAATGGCTGGGAAAGCACCCCTAAAGTGCGCTGGTCAGCCTTACAGTTTGGCGATCGGGAGGCAATCGACAACATTGAGTTCAGCGATTTCCCTATTCCTGAAACTGAGTACCGTGAGCTCTACCTCTCCAAGACAGGCGTCACCGAGCAGCCTGCTCCTACTTCCGAGGTCGTATCGTACAACTCCGAAGACGCAAAATCGATTGCCGACTTCACCCACACTTTCAAAACCAAGACACGCCTTATCGGTCTTCCAAAAGCTGTTCTTTACATGTCTTGCCCGACTCACGATGATCTCAACGTGTTTGTCATATTGCGCAAGCGCGATGTGAATGGCAAACTCCTAATGCACCTCTGCTTTCCCTTCTCGGCAGTCCCGACAGGCATCAAGAGCATCGAGGAAATTCCCGAGAAGGACCGACAAAGCACAAATCTGCACATTGGAAGCGTCGGCACTCTGCGCGCTAGTCATCGCAGATTCCTTCCCGAGAAGTCGATCCACGAGCAATTCCCCTTCCATCCCCACGATGTTGAGGAGAAGATAACACCCGGCGAGGTGGTCAAGCTTGAGATCGGTATCTGGTCGATGGGTGTCGACTTCGATGCAGGAGAGTCTATTAGTGTTCAGGTAAGTTTATTGCATTCTACTACACCGCTTGAACATGGACTAATACACATACAGGTCTCTGGATCATTCCCAGCCATTGCTGAATACACTGCATTCTCCACAGAGCGACCGGAGCATGAGAGGAATAAGGGTGAGCACAGGATTCACATAGGACCTGACACTCCAAGCAGGATGATTTTGCCCTTCGTGCCCATTCCGCAGGAGCCGTAGTGCATGAAAATCCGGCGTTTAGTGAAAGCTTTGTTTTGGATCTTTGGGCCATATCAAATCTTCTGGCCAGAGTCCGTCGGTGATGCGGCGCAGTATAAGCACTGATCATCCATCCTACGGGCCTTTATTCACTTTGATATAGTTCGCGTATAATTGAACATACTTTGAACATATCCGTATTTCCTGATGCCATGTTCTCTGTGAATCATATAATATGATGTAGTTCAGTGCTCAAGGCGTTGGGCATCTTCGAAACATTAGGCGCGTGAAAAGAGAACGCTCTCATGTCTAGTTTTGATGGCGCTCTGAGGGCTCTGCGTTGAAGTTATTGCTGTAAGTCAAGGTCCATGAGTTGGCCGATAGTGAAAGTCCAGGCTCATCTGGGCACCT
>Ga0265780_10009167_pt1 | contig 11907 bp, 9 predicted proteins | sample P1T30metagenome_FD_192432 | JGI IMG/M metagenome (GOLD analysis project Ga0265780, IMG submission 192432) | Plant litter microbial communities from East Loma Ridge, Irvine, California - P1 T30 | ecosystem: Environmental > Terrestrial > Plant litter > Unclassified | place: USA: California... | reverse complement strand
TGAAACCGAAACCTTTGATATTACCGATAATAACTTTAACGAGGCAAATTGGGTTATATTCCAGGTGGAGTATGATGAGGTGGTACGCGTAGAGCTGGGTGCTGCTATTAATAATAAAGATGAGTTTGACTGGAAGTTTTAGTTTAAGCTAACAGACAATAAGAATTTTAGATAATGAAGCCTCCTTTTTAAGGAGGCTTTTTAGTAACTTTACCGCTATAATCAACCAAATTATGAAGAAGCTGCTTACCCTTGTGCTTTTATTGGGCACAGCACTACTCTATGCCCAGGACACGGTTTATTATTTAAAACCCGACTTTAAGATTATAGAAAAAAACATCAATAATAAAAGTTCAAATTTTTATTATGAAAAACTGTTTAACCGCTATAGTAAAGGTGATGCTACCCTTACTATGGAAGAAAAACAGCACCTTTATTTTGGTTACTCGTTTAAAGAAGAATACAATCCATATTATACATCAGATAGTATACAGGTAATCAGGACGCTTATAAACACCGATAACCTCAGCAAAAAAGATATGCAACGTGTGTTGGCGCTTACCACAGAGGCGCTTAAAGGGTATCCATTTGACCTGAGCCTTATGGGCTACCGCTCCTTTTTTTTACGGGAACTGGGTAAAGATAAAGAGGCCGCTGCCGAGGGTGTAAGGGCTGATATTATCCTTGATGCTATTTTAAGCACAGGCGATGGCACCACAAAACAAACCTGCCTTTACACCATATCTGTAGGTAATGAGTATGAAATTATAAATATACTGGGCCTTACCTTTGGCGGTACCCAAAAATTTATAGATACAAAATACGATTACCTGAGTATCAAAGAAAACGACCAGGGTATTACAGGCCTGTATTTTGATGTAAGCCGGGTTATGGCATCTTTTAAGTAGATCGGAGACTGAAGTGTTAAATATATGGTAGGGCTTTGCTAACACAAAGCCAATGTTGCCTTAATGCACTGCCAATTAATATAAGGTTAAGCCTAAAGGGTTGTAATTTTAAGGTAATAATAAAAATTACCGCCATGAAAAAGCTCATTACCCTAATGGCCCTACTGATAGTTTCGGTAGCCTTTGCCCAACAGGAAACCACCAGTCCGGATTATACCACCATACAAAAAAACATAAAAGACAAAAATTCTGCGTTCCATTACACAAAATTAATGGAAAGATATAGTAAGGCCGATACCACACTTACACTAAATGAACGCCGCCATTTGTATTATGGCTACGCCTTTATGCCTGCGAAGACGGATGAAATGACCATTCGCGCTACAGAACAGCAACTTAAACAGGCACTGCATAAAGCCGATCCTACGCAAAAAGATATGATAGATGTGATTAACTACAGCGGCATGCTGCTTGAGGCCTTTCCGTTTAGCATCACACTAAAACAATACCGCGCTTTTTGCTATGAGGCGTTAGGCCGTTATGAAGAGGCTGCCACCGAAAAGGCGCAAACCGAAATAATTATAGATGCCATGCTGAGCAGCGGCGATGGTAAAAGCGCACAAACTGCCATACATGTTATAGATGCCGGTAATGAGTATGAACTGGTACAGGTAATGGGTTTTGAAGCCCTGGATGATGAATACCTGGTTAATAATAAGTATGATTACATTACACTTAATAAAAACGCATATAGCCTGCCCGGCATGTATTTTGACGCCTCTGTAACGCCAAAAACGGCTGCTGCAAGGCAAACCGCCGGACTATAAACGCATTACCCTTCTGGATTTTTTGCAAGGCCCCCGCTTCGTGCGGGGGCTTTTTATATAACCACAATTGTCCGTTCACGAAAAAAATGTAACTTCGCAAACTATGATGAAAACAGAAGATATTGGGGCGGTTAAGCAACTGCTTGCCACACCAAAAAAAATTGTGATAATACCCCACCGCAACCCAGACGGAGATGCTATGGGCTCTACCCTTGGGCTGTACCATTTTTTAAAGCAACAAGGCCATGATGCCACTGTAATCTCTCCAAATGAGTTTCCTGATTTCCTGGCGTGGCTGCCATCAAGCAATACTGTAAAGATATTTGAACGCGAAAATGAAACCGCAACCCGCCTTTTGCACGAAGCTGAACTTGTTTTTACGCTCGACTTTAATGTGCTTAGCCGTACCGGCGATGCTATGGAAGGGGTACTAAAATCATTACAGGCGCCGTTTATAATGATAGACCACCATCAAAAGCCCGATACTTATGCCGTGGTTACCTTTAGCGATACCAGCTATGGCTCTACCTGCGAAATGGTGTATCATTTTATAAGCAGCCTTGGCGAAAAACAATACATCAATAAAACCGTAGCTACATGCCTGTATACAGGTATCGTTACAGATAGTGGCTCGTTCCGCTACCCCTCTACAACCGGTACCACGCACCGCATAGTGGCAGAGTTTATAGACATGGGTGTAGAGAACAGCAACATACACAGCCTGCTGTTTGACAACCACAGCCATGCCCGTATACAAATTTTGGCAAGGGCTTTGCATAACATGAAGGTGTTACCGGTTTACAAAACCTCTTACACCAGCCTTAGCCAGGAAGAGCTTAACAGCTTTGGGCACAATAAAGGCGATACAGAAGGTATTGTAAACTATGGCCTTAGCATGAAGGATGTTGTATTTACAGCATTTTTTACCGAGAATAAAGATGAAGGTATTATAAAAATATCGTTCCGCTCTAAAGGCGATTTTGATGTTAACCAATTTGCCCGCGAGCATTTTAGCGGTGGTGGCCATATTAATGCCGCCGGTGGCAGGAGCACCGAAAGCCTTGAGGCTACCATACAAAAATTTATTGCTACTTTAGCGCACACAAAAATTGACTGAATATGAAGAAGGTTTGTTTAACAGTTGCCATTATTGCACTTTTAGCAATAAGCTGCTCTAAGCCACAGGCAAGAAGGTCGATATCGCACAGCGAAGGCACCTTTATGAAAGAGAGTGTAGAGCGCAATAAGAAACTGATTAAAAATGAAGAGCAGCAAATAGACTCTATTATAAAAAGCAACCCGGCCGTTAAATATGTAGCTTCGGCTAAAGGATACTGGTATCATTATATTACAGAAAACAAAACAGATACCATAACGCCAAAACGCGGTGATGTGGCTTATTTTACCTATGATGTAAAGGATATCAAGGGTAACGTTATTTATAGCGAGGCAGAGTTGCAGCCACAGGTATACCATGTAGACAAGCAAAATATAATGATGGGCATAAGCGATGGTATAAAGCTGATGAACGAAGGCGAAAAAGTAACCTTTATATTCCCCTCGCACATGGGCTATAGCTATCACGGCGATAACGACCGCATAGGCACTAACCAGCCGCTTATTTGTACCGTTACGCTAAATGATATTAAACCCGAAACTGAAGTTAAAGAGAATTAATTAAATTATAAATGAAACCAATGACAAGTTTATTTTTAAGCTTAGTAGCAGTGTTGTTTTCTTGCAATAACAATACAACTACCAGCCCAGATGCTGCTTCAAAAACTACTGAGCATGTAGAACCGGGAGATGGGCTTTTTGCCGAAATTACAACCTCTAAAGGCATCATACTGCTACAGCTGGAGTTCCAGAAAACACCACTTACCGTGGCTAATTTTGTTACCCTTGCCGAAGGAACGAATACTATGGTAAGCGAGCAGTACAAAGGCAAGCATTTTTATGATGGCCTTAAATTTCACCGTGTTATTCCTAATTTCATGATTCAGGGTGGCGATCCGCTGGGCACGGGCGCAGGTAACCCGGGCTATAAATTTGCCGATGAAATAGATCCTACACTTAAGCACACAGGCCCGGGCATACTAAGTATGGCTAACGCGGGTGCAGGCACTAACGGAAGCCAGTTTTTTATTACCCACAAAGCCACGCCACACCTTGATGGCAAGCATACCGTTTTTGGTCATGTGGTAGAAGGCCAGGACGTGGTTAACGCCATTGTTCAGGATGATGTTATTAAAAGCATCAAAATTATTCGTAAAGGTGCTGATGCCCAAAAATTTGATGGTGTAAAAGTATTCAAGGAATATTATGAAAAAGCTGCTTCTGCCTTAAAAGCAAAAGAAGAGGGAATGAACAAGAAAAAAGCTGAAATGGTTAAGTATTTTGCTGACAAGAAAAAGAAAGCAACTAAAACCCAAAGCGGTCTGCAATATGTTTTTACCAATAAAGCTAAAAAAGTAGCTAAGCCTGCAGAGGGTACTACAGTATATATAGCCTACTCAGGATTTTTAACCGATGGTATGCTGTTTGACTCAAGCGACAAGGTAATCTCTCAAGTATACAACAAATTTAACGAGCAAAAGGATGCCTACGGCGGTTACAAACCTTTCCCTTTCAAGATAGGTACTAAAGACGGTATGATACCCGGATTTTTAGAAGGGCTTAACCTTATGGTACCCGGCGATAAAATGATTATGTACATACCGGGCCACCTGGGCTATGGCGAGCGTGGCGAACCAAGGGCAGGTATTGCCCCCAATGCCGACCTTATTTTTGAGGTGGAGATGAAAGCGGCGCAATAAATCTTTTTAGATTATTAGAATTTTAGTCTATCAAATAGAAATGGAACCTCAAAAGGGTTCCATTTTTTATAAAGAAGGGTTTCGATTACGTCTAAAAAACTAATATTCTAAAAATCTAACAATCCTATTTTCAAATTTGCGCAGATTGATTTACTTTTGCGCATGCAACACAACGTACTTATTTTAGATTTCGGGTCGCAATACACACAACTTATTGCGCGTAGGGTTCGCGAGTTAAACATCTTCTGCGAAATTTTTCCTTACAACAACCCTCCTACAGATTTATCATCGTATAAAGCGGTAATACTTTCGGGCAGCCCATTTTCTGTGCGCGCCGAAGATGCCCCGCACCCCGACCTTTCGCAAATACGCGGCAAGCTGCCCCTACTGGCGGTTTGTTATGGTGCACAATATCTTGCCCACTTTCATGGTGGCGAAGTAGCGCCAAGCAACATTCGCGAATATGGCCGTGCCAACCTGAGCTACATTAAAAGCGGCGAGCCCTTTTTAGAAGGTGTTAGTGCCCACAGCCAGGTATGGATGAGCCACAGCGACACTATAAAGCAACTGCCTGCAGGCGGTGTGGTACTTGCCAGTACTAAAGATGTAGAAAATGCAGCTTACCGTATAGAAGGCGAAACCACATATGCTATACAGTACCATCCGGAGGTATACCACAGTACCGAAGGCAAGCTAATGCTGGAAAACTTTTTGGTTAAAATAGCCGAGGTACCACAAAACTTTACTCCAAACTCTTTTGTAGAAGAGATTGTAGAAGAGCTTAAAACCAAGATTGGCAACGATAAAGTAGTACTTGGGCTTAGCGGTGGTGTAGATTCTACCGTGGCGGCAGTATTGCTTAACAAGGCCATTGGCCCTAACCTGTACTGTATTTTTGTAAACAACGGACTGCTGCGTAAAGATGAGTTTGAAAGCGTATTGCACCAGTATAAAGATATGGGTCTTAACGTTAAGGGCGTAGATGCCGGCGAGAGGTTCCTTTCTCAGCTTGCGGGTATTGATGACCCAGAGACGAAACGCAAAACTATAGGCCGTGTGTTTATTGAAGTATTTGATGACGAAGCCCACCTGCTTACTGATGTTAAGTGGCTGGCACAGGGCACCATATATCCTGATGTAATTGAGTCGGTTTCTGTAAAAGGGCCATCGGCTACTATAAAATCGCACCACAATGTGGGCGGCTTGCCAGATTTTATGAAACTTCAGGTGGTTGAGCCACTGCGCATGCTGTTTAAAGATGAGGTGCGCCGCGTGGGTGCTACACTGGGCATAGATGCAGAGCTTCTTGGCCGTCACCCTTTCCCGGGCCCGGGCCTTTCTATAAGGATACTTGGCGATATTACACCGGAAAAAGTGCGTATACTGCAAGAGGTAGACAGCATTTTTATACAAGGCCTTAGAGACCATGGCCTGTATGACAAAGTTTGGCAGGCAGGCGCTATACTGCTTCCTGTTAACAGTGTAGGTGTTATGGGCGATGAGCGTACTTATGAAAAAGTTGTTGCCCTGCGTGCTGTAGAAAGCACTGACGGTATGACGGCAGACTGGGTACACCTGCCCTACGAGTTCCTTATGAAGATAAGCAACGAGATTATAAATAAAGTGAAAGGAGTTAACCGTGTGGTTTATGATATATCATCTAAGCCACCTGCCACCATTGAGTGGGAATAAAATAAAAAGGCCATGCAATGCATGGCCTTTTTTATTTTATTCAGTTTCAACGCTTCCTATCAACCACTGGATTTGTTGCCTTACAGTAAAATGCCAAAAGATTATTAAAAGTTTAAAACCTAAAATTTGAAAGGGAAAGGCGTAAACCATAAATTTTGAAAGTATAACAAAATATTGCATTCGAATTTTGAATATCGCATTTAAAAAACGGTATTATTTTGTATTTGATTACAATGTTAAATAATTGTATTTCAAGGATATGTTTTAAATTTTAGGTTTTTATTTAGGTTCAAAAGGCTAATTTTAAAATGTGTAATAAAAACAGATCCTCTATGAAAAAAGCATTACAATTAATAGCTCTCACTTTATTTACGGCTGTGGGCGTCCATGCCCAGGAACCCGTAACAGACAGCATTGCATCATCTGAACCTAAAGAAGTTGAATTTTTTGAAAGCCACAAGGTAACCATGGGTGAAACCATTATAATGGTGGCGCGAAAGTACACCGTTAGCCCCCAGGATATTTATGAGTACAATAAAGAAGCCATTCATGGCATAACCGCCGGGCAGCAGCTGCTTATCCCTATGCACCGATCGTTAAAAGAAAAAAAGAAACAAACGGCAAAAAAACAGCAGCCTGAACAAAGAAACGATTATGTAGAAAAAACCGATTCTATACCCACTCAAGTCCCGCAGGAATAAGAGTAGCTTCATTTTTTAAATTTCAACATATATTAAATTACATTCAGGTTATTAAACAGGCAGCTTTTAGGGCTGCCTGTTTTGTTATTGCCTTTATAATTTTCCTCCTCTTATTTTTTAGCCTTTTTCTTAAATCAAAGTAATAAAGTTTTGTTAATCAAAAACATCATCAAACCGGCTTAAGCCCAGCCTTTTCGGGTATCTACATCCATACCACCCACAACATTAAAATTTCTAATGTATTAATTGTGAAACCGTTAACATACCTAAAACCGTAGCTTAGATGAACGAATTAACAACCATAATTTCAGACTTTATGAAAAAAACATTTACTTTTTTAAGAAATGTTACGGTATTATGCTTTTTGATAGCTATGGGCGCAAATGCCCAGACCATTACCGTAACCAACAGTAACGACACCGGTGCCGGATCTTTCAGGCAGGCAGTTTTAGACATCGCCGCCGGAGGAACTATTGCATTTAACGCCAGCACAAACAATAATGATATTGTACTGGCATCAAGCATTACCATCAACAAAAATGTTACCATAAGCGGTAACGGAGATGAAGAAACAGTTTTTAGCGGTAATGGCACCAGCAGGATATTTGTAGTATCTAACGCTAACGTTACCATAAACAATGTAGGTTTTACTGATGGCAGCGCTGCAGATAATGGCGGCGCCATACACAGTACTAACAGTACACTTACCATTAACGGCAGTGCATTTACCCAAAACGAGGCAGGTGGCGCAACAGCCGGCCAGGGTGGTGGTGCTATTTTTGCCGAAAGCGGCATAGTTACCGTTAACACTTCAACATTTACAGAAAATGAGGCCGATGGTGCAGCAGGTAGTGGCGGTGCTATACTTGCAGGTACAGGCGCTACTCTAAATGTTACAGGCGGTACATTTACAGAAAACAGTGCAAACCGTGCCGGTGGCGCTATAGAGGGCACAGCAGGTGCTACCATAAACATTACTAATACTACCATTACAGATAATACTACAGGCAGTAACCCCGGCAACGGCGGTGGCCTTCATATTACAGGTATGGGCAATACCAACATTATTGGTGGGGTTGTAAGTAACAACTCGGCAGCAGCCGAAGGTGGTGGCTTGTGGAACGGAGCAGGCACAATGGTTATTACCGGTACTGTAATATCTGAAAATACAGCCAGTGGCGCAGGAGCCGACCAGGGCGGTGGCGGTATTTATAACCTTAGCGGCGCCGTAGTTATCAATGCTGATACCGAGATTACAGGAAACGTAGCCGATGGTGCAGCCGGTAGCGGTGGCGGTATACTTAATGATGTGGGCGGTTCGCTTACCATTACAAGTGCTATTATTACCGAAAATACATCTAATCGTGCAGGTGGTGGTATAGAAGATAATAGCGGTACTGCAGGTACTGTTACCATGACTGATGTCACCCTTAACGATAATACAACAAATAACAGTCCGGGCAATGGTGGTGGCCTGCACATTACCGGTCCGGGCAGTGTTACTATAGTAGGCGGTACAGTAAGCAATAATGAGGCAGGAGCCGAAGGAGGAGGCTTATGGAACGGTACTGGTATTATGAGTATTGACGGCACTGTAATTAGCAACAACACCGCCAGCGGTAATGATGCTACACAAGGTGGCGGTGGTATATACAACCTTAACTCTGGAACTGTAACAATAGTAAATGCAACTATAAGCAATAATTCTGCAGATGGTACTGCCGGCAGCGGTGGCGGTATACTTAATGATGTGGGCTCTCAGCTTACCATCACAGATACAGAAATTTCGGGCAATATGGCTACCCGTGCAGGTGGCGGTATAGAAGATAACAGCGGCAGCAGCACCATAATATTAAACAATGTTGAGCTTACAGGCAACAGCACAGGCAGTGCACCGGGCAATGGCGGCGGTTTGCACATTACAGGTGCAGGCAGCGCTACCATAACAGGTGGCATTATTAGCAACAACACAGCAGTTGAAGGCGGTGGCCTTTGGAATGGCACCGGTACACTTACAGTAAACAATGCAACCATTAGCGGCAACATTGCTACCGGTGGTACTACAACAGATGGTGGCGGTGGTATATTTAACAACGGCGGTACGCTTGCGGTAAACGCTTCTACAATTTCGGGCAACGCAGCTACGGGTCTTTTTGGCCGTGGTGGTGGTATACACGTAAACGGCGGTACAGCAACAGTTATGGTTTCAACCATATCGGGCAATACATCTATAGCTAATGGTGGTGGTATTTATAACAATGGCACACTTACCGTTAATGCAAATACTATTACACTTAACAGCGCTACTGTTAGTGGTGGTGGTATTTATAACAATTCGGCTACAGGCACCAGCATAAAAAACACTATTTTGGCAGGCAACATTGCGCTGATTTCGGGAATTGATATTTTTAGTGAAACAGGCGTTGTTACTTCCTTAGGCTTTAACCTTGTGGGTATGGATGATAACAACGATTTTACAGAAACTGAAGATGATATGGTGGGTACACTTGTTAGCCCGTTAAACCCAAACCTTCTTCCCCTTGCAGATAATGGTGGCGATACCGCTACACACAGGCTTGGATGCCCTAATGCAGGTGCTGATATGGGCGACCCTGATGATACTTTTGAAGACCAACTGGGTATGGCCGTGTTTAACAACAGGCGCGATATAGGTGCTTATGAAGCACAGGAAATATGTTCTACTGCAGGTGTTGATGATTTTGCCTTAGTACAAAGCAAAGTATACCCTAACCCATCTGTGGGTGGTATAATCAACCTTGAACTGGGCGCTAACCATAATGGTGCTGCTACTGTTTCGGTTTACGAAATTGCTACAGGCAAACTGGTTAGCCAGTCTACAACTAATGAGATAAACATGCAGATAGGTACCCAAAATATGGCTACCGGAACATATATTATGAAAATTGTAAGCGATAACGCTACCGAAACCCATAAAGTTATTGTGGGCAGATAATAATACCGATGATTGAAATAAAAAAGCCATCCGGAAACGGGTGGCTTTTTCTTTTTACGACAGATAGTGGTTCAGGTTTTCTTTGTCAAAAAGTAGGCGGCCCACTTTAAGTTGCGTCCATCCCGGTTTAAGGGTATAGTTAAACTTCGGTATGTTGCCACTTATTTCGCAGTCCAGGTAATAACAGGCTATTTTACCCTCTTTAACCGCCGGTGTTTCTACAAGCTGGTGCAGGTGGCTGGATACAAAAAACAAAGAATCGGGAAAATTGAGCAGGCCGGTAAGCGTGGTTTTGCTTATATCGAGTGCATCATCAATGTTAGTGCCGCGAAAAAGTTCATCAAAAACCGCAAAACATCTGGTGCCGCCGTGGGCTGCTACAGCCACGCTTTTAAGGTTAAGCACTTCCATCATAAAATGGCTGTAGCCACTTTGCAGGTCGTCATTAAGATTAATAAACACTGAAATATCATTATAAAACGGAATACGCGCTGCTGTGGCCGGTACACCAAAGCCTATGTTGCCCAGGTATACGCACAGCGAAATGGCTTTGAGCAGTGTGCTCTTGCCACTCATGTTAGGCCCGGTGAGGAGTACTACGTTAGTTGTGGTTTCAAATGAATTTTTCATAGGCTTATGTACCAGCGGATGGTAAAAATCCTGTAAGGCGATGCCACTGCCCCCTACCTTGGGGAAACTAAACTTATAACGGTGCATGCCCTGTGCGGCAGAAAGGTATGCCTCAAAACGGGTAAATTTTTCCCGGAACGTTTCTACATCCATGTTGCGTTTTTTGGCAGAGATGATACGGATAACGTCTACAATGTGCTTTATACCAAAGCTGCCTTCGCGCACCAGGCCTTCGTAGTATTCAGTACGGAAGGCCGTAAGATAATCGTTTATAAAGCGCAGTTCGGCCTTATAACTTTCAGGGAATGCCGATGTATCAATTACCTTAATAAAGTTGTTGTGCAGCCTGTGGTACAGCAATACGAGCTGTATGCAATGCCCACGGTACTGACTATACCTGCTTTTAGAAAAAAAGAGCTTTGTTTTGAGCCTCTTCGGTAAAAAGTGCTTATCTGAATAGGTGGCTAAAAAATTACCTACCTCCCTGAAATCTATTTTAGAATAGGAATAATTTGCAAGCTTATCCATATTGGCTAAAAAACCTTTGAATATTTGCTGCCTTGCGGTTACCGCATCAACATTGGGTAGTGGTGTAAGCAGCATTTTTTTGAGTGCGCCGCGTGCATCATCATTTTGGGTAAAGTCAAAAAAACCGATAATATCGGTAGCAAGGTTAAGGTCTTTTGTGTTCATAAGGTGCGGTTGGTAGTAAACTAACGGCGAGGTAAGGAAGTTTATTTTATATGTTGTCGCAAAGATATCAATAGCATAACGCTAATGTTCTTACCACAAAGGCCACAAAGCACTACAATATAAAATAATAAAGGTGGACTCCTGAAACAATGAAACCGGTAAATTATTTCTTTACCCTGATTTTTGCTCCCTGCTTAACCAGTATCTCAGAGCCTTCTGCTAAATATACCGATAACGGGGTTACATCCTGCAAAAATGCGAAATCAGCGCCGTAGACCATGTTAAAGTCTACGTTTACTTCATAATCCTGTATAGGATAGATTTGCCACCTTGGGTGCGCCACTTCATACTCTGACGTAATGTTGTTGCTTATTTTAGTATAGCCCCAAAAATGCTCGGTAATAAACTCTTCTTCGCTATCGGGTTTTATATCCACAGGGGTTTTATCGGCATTTACTTTCATGGTGTGCCATTGCCCCCGTTTTTTCCACCCGTATGCCACCGTTAGGGTATCGCTTTTTTCTTCCCATGTGTGTTGGGTGGGCAGGGTTTCATAATTTTCATTATAAAGCAGGTTGGCCACCAGGGTAAGCGCCGGCCGGGGCACGATTTCTTTAATAAACACCACTCCCCTTTTATAGCCTTCGGTATGTTTGTACTTAACAT
>Ga0265780_10009166_pt1 | contig 11908 bp, 12 predicted proteins | sample P1T30metagenome_FD_192432 | JGI IMG/M metagenome (GOLD analysis project Ga0265780, IMG submission 192432) | Plant litter microbial communities from East Loma Ridge, Irvine, California - P1 T30 | ecosystem: Environmental > Terrestrial > Plant litter > Unclassified | place: USA: California... | reverse complement strand
TTTAAATGATACAATTGAGGTAACTGCCGTATTTGGAGGGTCAAACCAAACAGTATATTCGAAGAATTTTAAAGGTGGCGAAGTAACCACCGTGTTTGGAGGAGCAGATATCATCATGACTCAGGCTGATTTCGATAATTCTGTATCGCTTGAGGTAACTGCTGTGTTTGGTGGCATTAAGTTAATTGTGCCCGCAAATTGGGCAATCAAATCAAATGTTACTGCAATATTTGGTAGCGTGGAAGATAAGAGAGGACATATGCTTCCGGTAGATCAGATGCAGAAAACACTAGTGTTAGATGGAACTGTACTTTTTGGTGGAATAGAAATTAAAAGTTTCTAGCGAAAGCAGAGCAATACCATGCTGTATTAAATAGAAAACCCGAACCTCCCGAGCAATCCGAACAAGTTCATCGTATGGGAAATTACAAATAAATACAGCCTTTATCTAAAAAAAAATCATCAACTAAACTATAAACACTTTGACAACCAGGCCTCTTTCCATCCCTCAAATACAAAAAACTTCGCTTTCTATAGCGTTAGCATGGTTTCTTATTTGCGCCGTGGGTTTACATTATGTTGTTAACTTTTCTTGGTTAATCTCTTTTGCAGATAGCTTTTTAAGTAACTTTCTGTTGGTAATGGCTTGTATAGCCGTTAGCAACATGTTGGGCTATTATCAGCCCAAAAACGAACGTATTCTATATGTCTTAATTATCACTTTGGCATTAACGTTCGTCATTATTTATGCTTCAAAATATACTGTGATATACATTTTTGCAGATTTTAAGGAATATCTGGATTTTTATAACTTCTCATTTGCTTTTCGAGGATTAATTTCGTTTATGTGCCTGGCATGGTGTGCATTAGCAAATATCCTATGGTATAGGTTAGAAGAACAATCGGAAACACATGAAAGACTTTCTGCTGCAAAAAGCTTGGCCAAAGAGGCAGAATTGAATAAACTTAGGCACCAATTACAACCACACTTTTTATTCAACAGCTTAAATTCTGTATTCGCCCTTACCATGGTAAACCCAAAAGAAGCCGGTGTAATGATTACCAAACTAGCATCTTTCTTGCGTGGTACCTTAAAACGTGACGATGAATTGTGGGTTTCAGTTGAAGAAGAAATGGAATACATTCAACTTTATCTCGATATTGAAAAGGTAAGGTTTAGTCACCGCTTAAATATCGAAGTTAACGTTGCTGAAGATACCTTAAACCTCTGCTTGCCCGGAACATTATTGCAGCCAATTGTAGAAAATGCAATTAAGTTTGGGTTATACAATACATCTGCCGGAATTACCATAAAAGTTGATGTAACTGTTGATCGAAATGTTTTGGAACTGCGGGTTCAAAATCCTTTCGATCCGGAGATGAAAGCAGCAGGTGGAACGGGTTTTGGCTTAACAGCTATTAAACGCAGGTTATATTTGTTGTTTGCGAATCCACATTTGCTGCAAACTGAAATTGAAGCAAATAATTTATATATTACCACCTTAAAAATCCCACAAACAAATGATCAGAACGATACTAATTGATGATGAACCTTTAGCGAGAGATGTTGTTAAATTTTATCTTAATGATCATCCTGAAATTGAAGTGGTTGCAGAATGTTGCGACGGCTTTGAAGGGCTAAAAGCAATTACACAGCATAAACCAGATTTAATTTTTTTGGATATACAAATGCCAAAAATTAGTGGTTTTGAAATGCTGGAGTTGGTGGAAGATAAACCTGCCGTAATTTTTACTACTGCTTTTGATGAGTTCGCCATAAAAGCATTTGAGGTTAATGCCGTAGATTATTTGCTTAAACCCATTGATAAAAGCCGTTTTGATTCGGCTATTAAAAAACTGCCATCGCGTTTGAATCAAGCAGAAAATACCGAAGCGGTTTTAGATGCAGCTGCTTTAAGTCCGGCACAAAACAATAGGGTAGTAGTAAAAAAAGATGGCGTAATAAAGATTATTCCAACTGCTGATATTAATTACCTGGAGGCTGATGATGATTACGTAAAATTGAGCACAGCCGACGGCGCTTTCTATAAAAACAAAACGATGGCTTATTTTGAACAAACCTTGGATCCAGGCCAGTTTATAAGAATTCATCGCTCATATATCATTAATCTTGCACAGGTTACGAAAATCGAATTAAAAGAAAAAGAGAGTTATGTGGTGTTGCTCAAATCAGATATTTGGTTGCCGGTAAGTAAAACTGGTTATATTAAACTTAAGGCAGCTTTGGGTTTATAGGCAATTTGCAACTTTAAATAGTAGCAAGAACCGTTTTTATTAAACCCGACTTTAGCGAGAAAGCCCCGATTTTTTCGGGCTTGAAGCGGGGGCGGGGTTGCATTATAAAAAGAATTACTACATTTGCTTTTCAAATAAAAAATAAAAACCAAACAGACTTGCATTTGTAGAGAAATCACTTTATATTTGCACCTCTTAATTTTGAAATTATAATAAGTAATATACAGTCATGAAAAGAACATACCAACCTTCGCAAAGAAAGAGAAGAAACAAACACGGCTTCCGCGAAAGAATGGCAACAGCTAACGGCAGACGAGTATTAGCATCACGTCGTGCTAAAGGAAGAAAAAGATTAACAGTTTCTGACGAACGCAAGCATAAAGCATAATTTTTGATTGCTTTTCCGATCAATCGGAATCGGCAGATCGAAAATCTGCAATTATCAGTCAAAAATATATGTACACATTCAAGAAAGAAGAACGGTTATGCAGCAGAAAACATTTAGATCTGCTGTTTAAAAACGGTTCTTCTTTTTTATTATATCCATTTCGCGTTTCTTATATCTTTATTGATGAACCCGCACCTGTAAAAGCACAGGTGGTAATCAATGTTCCTAAAAAAAGATACAAGCGGGCTACAGATCGTAATTTGCTCAAGCGTCGTATCCGAGAAGCCTACCGGCTAAACAAACAAGAAGAATTTTATAATCAGTTACCAACTGATAAAGGTTTACTGCTTTTTTCCATTCAATTTGTGGGAAAGGAAAAGTATGATTTTAGTTTTATTCAGAAAAAGTTGCTAGCTACTTTTAAACGATTTAAAATACTCATTCAGCCAGATGAAACTCATCAATAAAGTATTCGGATGGTTGTTTTTAGGCCTGATTCGTCTTTATCAATATGCAATTTCGCCTATGCTTGGTGCCAATTGCCGTTTTACTCCAACCTGCTCTCAATATGGAATTGAAGCCATAAGAAAGCACGGGCCATTTAAAGGTGGCTGGATGGCGCTGAAACGAATTGGGCGTTGCCATCCCTGGGGTGCTCATGGTCACGATCCTGTTCCTTAATATAAAACCCCAGGCGGTCTACTTAAAAAACTCCAACCTTTCTTTATCTTTGCCGCATGGCTAAAATACTCCTTATAGAAACTGCTACCCAGGTTTGTTCCGTTGCTCTATCTGTTAACGGTGAAACTATTTTCGAAAAAGAAGAGATTGGTCAGAATTTGCATGCCAGCAACCTTACACTTTTTATTGAGGAAGTGATCAAAGCTTCTGGAGTAAAATATTCAGAATTGGATGCTATTGCCATAAGTAAAGGGCCAGGTTCTTACACCGGATTAAGAATTGGTGTTTCTACAGCAAAAGGTTTATGTTATGCTTTAGAGAAACCGCTAATGGCAATTGCTACTTTAGAAATGATGGCTGCCGGTTTCATGGCTAAAAACCCAACTTATTCGGGTTTGATTTGCCCGATGATTGACGCCAGACGAATGGAAGTTTATACAACAATATTTGATACTCACCTAAATATTTTAGAGCCAACCAGTGCTAAAATAATTGATGAGAATAGCTTCAATACATTCCTTAATACAAGCGAAATTACATTTATAGGTGATGGTGCTGCTAAATGTGCTGAAACCTTAACGCATGTAAATGCTAAATTTAACAACGAAAATTTCAATTTAGCTAAGTATATGTCGCCATTAGCGATAGAAGCATTTAAAACTTCAACTTTTGAAGATGTAGCCTATTTTGAGCCCTTTTATCTTAAAGATTTTGTGGTAACACAGCCCAAGAAAAAAGTTTAATTATTTACGTTTAAACACAGAAAAAAGGTTTCTGAAAAAACTGCCGCCTTCATTGTCATTTATACCTGGCATTACATCGCTAAATTGAGGGTGGTTAACAACTCTGCCAAACTTAATTCCAATTCCCATATAAATTGACGCCCCGTTTCCATTCGTTGAAGAGCCGGTGTTTCCATTGTTGGATAATATTCCGGCAGCAGTATAACTGGTAGAAACAAAGTTATCTGACCCAAGGAAAAATTCAAAATTCGGTGTTTGGTATTTCCCTTGCAAACCCACCATAAAAATGTTATTTAAGTTGTAAAGCGGAATTACACTACCAGAAAAATTTCTAAAATTAAAGCTGTTAACCAATGCAATATCTCCACCCTTGTAAAATAGATTTTTTGAAACTATAAATGAAGGCTTGTAAAAGCCGTATGTTTTTGATAAATAAACATCTATTTTAGCATTAGTAGGCGCAATAAATTTTTTGCTTTCTTGTGTCCCAGTAAAAATATCTGTTATTTCATTATTAATGTTATTTCGATCGGCCAAGGTACTAATTGATACATCAGGCGCTTTAACAATTGTTTCCTGAGTATTTTTTCGCCACCAAATAAAACCTAAATCTTTTACATTCGCCATTAACGTTAACCCTTTTTTAGAAGTATAGTTGGTTCCAAAACTCAAAGACAGCCCTGGGTTTTTAAAAGGAAGCAAAGTCTTCTTTCTAAGTTCTCTGCCTTCTGTAAAATTACTGCGGTAATTTCCGGTCAAGGAAAGATTCAGTGAATTGGCTTCTGGATCTAAATAAAGATTCGAATCGTCAATATTAATTTCATTATATAAAATTCCACTTAATAAACTTGCCTTAAGTCCAAAAGCTAATCTCTTATTATAATTTTCCCGGTAAGTAATGCTAAATTGGTGATAAGATTGTTGGTAACCAGATGAATTAAAAATCCCGGGTAATGGAGTACTTGCTGGAAAATTTGTATAAGAATCAAAAATGGCTAACGATTCATTGGTGTAGTCTATCTGGGCGTCTGATCTGATTTGCCAAGCCAAACCGATTTCTTTTTGATATTTATACGAGTGAAACATCCTGAAAGTGGCAACATAGATATTACTATTTTGATACAAATGATTTACTTCGCCAGTTAGTAACGGCAAGCCACTGGTATTAAATACGCCGGTTTGCGTTAATCTTCTTATTACATCACTAGCCTCGCCTGTATTTGCAGCATTAACACCAAAATATGGAAGAAAAAAGTTCGACGAAAATTTCCTCGATGAATCTAAAGTAAAAGATTTTTGAGATGGATTTTCAAAAGCATCAAACATTGTCTTTGAACCGAAAAGAGCATATTGTTGTGCATAGACAGGTTTGAAACTGGCAATAATAATTATGGCAAGTAAAAGTTTCTTCATTTAAATTAGTTTTTCAGGCTGTTTTCTTATTAACGGATACTTAATGAATCTGGTATTTTTTCTTCTAGATATTTGTTTAACAGCACATTGGTGATGAATTTGTTTTTATCAGCAACCATTTGATAGCAAAAAGTGTCAAAACTTTTTAATCCACTATCTGCCCGGAGATTTTTGTAATAATCTGAGTAAAGGTGATTGTTTAAAATGTTTTGCGATTTGGTAAGATTGATATAAAAACTAACATTTAAAGTGCTAGAGATTTGGTTCATGGCATCAGTATAAGCAGCACTTTGAACCAATAACCTATTATTTTTATAGTTGCTCAAAAACGAAACTAGGGTACTCGCATTATTTGCTACAATTAAGTAATTATCAATAACGACATAATATGGCCTGCTAAAATTTTTGAAAGCTTCACCAAAATAACCCTCAAGTATATTTGACGACTTAAAGATTTTAATATCATCATTGTAGGCTGTACTCACATCAAAAAGTAGCTGCTTCACTTTCTCTCCATTTATAAGCTGTATGGCTCCAAGTTTTTCGGCTGTATTTAGTTGAAAAGTTGCAAATTGATTTTTGGTAAAAGCCGGGAATATCGTATTCAAATCTGTACGGTATTCAGTTTTTATTGTTTTAATGGTCAGTTCTGCTTTGTCGAGTTGTTTTGTTCTAGCTTGAAGTTTACGGAATTCCTTGAGCCATTTTTGGTAATCATCAAAGGCGTAAATGACATAATTGGCCGTATTTTCTGGTAATACGTTTTGAATACTAATAGATTGGGCAACACCCTTTTCAAAAAGTTTCAAGTAATTATCTTCACTTTTTAATTCTGTATTCCCGCTTAAGAAAATTCGCTCTTTGCTGAAATTATAGGTAAGAGAGGCGAAGCTATTTTGATCATTTAACACCGCAATTTCTCCATTTATCTTTCCGTTAAGGATATTTTTCAAAATTCGTGGTACCTGATTAAAGTTGATGTAAACCTGAGCCAACGCACTTTTGGTGATGCTGTTTTGCGTCTTGATATATTCTGTAAAAGGATTTTCCTTCAAACGCACTGCTGCATCATTAATTAGTTTTAAAGAAGTTGATAGTGTAATTACCCGATCCTGAATATTTGCATACGTTGCAGTACTATCATCCAGTTTGAACAAAAAAAGATTTGCTTTCAACACCGAAATATTTTTTTTGGCTTTGATCACATTGTGGAATTTAGTCAAATCTTCATCCTCTTTAAGCTGAACGGTGACTAGAAAGTTCAAATTTTTATTGGAGTCGGGTAGTATACTGATATAGATCTGCTGATTGTGGATGTATTTATTTAAGGCATTATCATTAACAATCGTTTGTTTCAGTAGTTTTAATATCTCAATTTTTTCATTTCCCAACACTTGTTGAATCAAATTTTGAGCTTTAATGATTTCGTAAAAACCCTTATCGTTTTGAAAAGAAAACACTATTGCAGCGTTATTAGTTGCCGACTGTAAAGCTAAATCTTTGGCATTTTTCTCCAGACCTAACTTTGAGAAATACAGGTATGCCATAGCGGTAATACCTACAAGTAATGCAATAACCAAAACGATAATTTTTTTCATGTGCTTGCAACAAATTTAATTTATTACATTGATTAGAGCGAAATTCTATGTCATTTTATTAATTTAGCAACTGCTTCAAGCAAAAACTATGAATAAACGAATTATACTTACTGCTTCTTTCTTTGGTGTGATCGCTGTTTTATTGGGCGCTTTTGGTGCTCATGGCTTAAAAGCAGTAATTGATGGGCCATCTTTAGAAATTTGGCAGAAAGGGGTAGAATATCAATTTTACCATACCTTCGCTCTTTTATATCTTTCTACTTTTGCCCGATATCGGAATAAGCTAATTAACATAGCTTATTTCTGTTTCACATTTGGAATCATTCTGTTCTCAGGATCATTGTATCTCTTGGCTACCAGAAGTGTTTTAAAACTTGATTTTATAAATTTACTAGGACCACTTACGCCTATTGGAGGCTTGTTGTTTGTTTTAGGATGGATCATGTTGTTTTTTGCCGCGTTTAAAGATAAATAATGAATCACTTTGAAAATGATATTTTTACAGAAAGAGAAACACTTTTTGTTGAAGTTATTTTGCCCTTGTCTTTGGCAATTAATTATACTTATCGTGTTCCTTTTGATTTAAATAATCAAGTTGCAGTTGGTAAACGAGTTGTTGTCCAGTTTGGGAAGCATAAGATTTACACCGCACTAATTAGCGCAATTTCACAAAATCCTCCTGGTGTTTATGAGGCTAAGTATATTATTGATGTAATTGATCAAGAGCCTGTGGTTACGCCAACTCAACTTCGTTTTTGGAGCTGGATGACAAATTATTACATGTGTAATGAAGGAGATGTAATGTCGGCAGCGTTGCCTGCGAGCTTAAAACTTGCCAGCGAAACTATTCTGATACTTCGCGACGATTTTACCGATGAGATTGTACTTACCGAAAAGGAAGAGATTATCATCTCAACCCTTAAAAAGCAAGAAAAACTCACTGTAAACGACGTTTCAAAGTTGTTGGGACAGAAAACAGTTTATCCGCTCATTAATAATCTATTAGAGAAAGAGCTTATTTTAGTAGCAGAAGAGGTGGTGCAAAAATATAAACCGCTACTAAAATCATTTGTACTTTTAAACGATTTCTATACTGATCAGGAGAATTTAAAACAGCTTTTTAATCTTTTAGAAAAAGCACCCAAACAACTCGATGCACTTTTAGGCTATCTTAAATTACAAAAGTTACAACTTCCCATTTCCAAAGAGCAATTGCTGGAAGAAAGTAATTGTGGAGCAGCTGCGCTAAAAGCATTAACTGATAAAGAAGTTTTTGTTGTAATGAAACGCCCTGTGAGTAGGTTGGCTGCTCATGATGAAGCGTTTAGTGTTAATTTTCAATTAAATGATGGTCAGGAAAAAGCACTGGCGCTTATTAATCAATCTTTTGAAGAGAAGGATGTGGTTTTGCTGCATGGAGTTACCGCTTCAGGAAAAACTCAGGTTTACATTAAACTAATAGAACAAATCATTCAAAATAGTGATGGACAGGTTTTGTTTCTATTGCCTGAGATCGCATTAACCACTCAAATTGTTGAACGGATTAAACGCTATTTTGGTAACTCAATTGGTGTTTATCACTCAAAATTTAACAACAGCGAAAGGGTAGAGATTTGGAATAAAGTCCGCACTGGCGCATATAAAGTTATTCTTGGTGCCCGCTCTGCAGTTTTCTTGCCGTTTCAAAATTTAAAATTAATTGTTGTTGATGAAGAGCATGAACCATCGTATAAACAGTATGACCCAGCTCCTAGATACCAGGCGAGGGATGCCTCAATTTACCTCGCTCAATTACATCATGCCAAAGTAATTTTAGGGTCTGCAACACCATCATTAGAAAGCTATTATAATGCTTTGCAGGGAAAATATGGTTTAGTTGAAATGAAAGAGCGGTTTGGCGGCGTTCAGTTACCAAACCAGCAAGTGGTAAGTATTGCCGAAGAAACCAAACGAAAAACAATGGTTTCTTACTTTTCCAGCGTGCTGATAAAAGATATTGATTTAGCTCTCTCGAAAAAAGAGCAGATTGTACTTTTTCAAAATAGAAGAGGTTATGCAACAATTTTAATATGTGCTACTTGTGGTTATACACCAAAATGTGTTAACTGCGATGTAAGTTTAACCTATCATAAAAGTAGTGGTAAATTACATTGCCATTATTGTGGCTATCAGCAAAGTAGTGTTAATATATGTCCGGCATGTGGTTCTGTACATGTAGAGCAAAAAGGTTTCGGAACGGAAAGGATAGAAGAGGAACTCAAACTGCTGTATCCAGATGTTACCATAGCCCGGTTAGACATGGATAGTACCAGAACGAAAAACGGACTACAGCAAATTCTAAATGACTTTCAGGAAAAAAAGACTGACATTTTGATTGGTACACAAATGGTTGCCAAGGGGCTGGACTTTGACAACCTAAATTTAATTGGAGTAATTAATGCTGACACGCTTTTAGGATATCCTGATTTTAGAGCGTATGAACGTAGTTTTCAATTGTTAGCCCAGGTTGCAGGAAGAGCTGGCAGAAGAGCCGATCAAGGCAATGTCTGTATCCAAACCTATGATGCAGATAACAGAATTATTAAGCAAGTTGTAAATAACGACTACGAAGGAATGTATCAGGATGAAATAGCTGAGCGTGAAAGATTTCAGTATCCGCCGTTTTCAAGAATGATATTTTTATATATTAAACATAAGGATTCTCAAGTGCTTGATCATGCTGCACTTAAACTTGCTAATATTCTGAAAGCCAAATTTGGTAAGCGTGTCTTAGGCCCCGAGCAGCCTTTGATAAGTCGAGTACGGAATTTGTACATCAAACAAATTATTATCAAAGCAGACAAACACACGGCTATTCAAAAAGTTAAGGATGCGCTTCGTGAAACACTTACCCAGTTTAACGCCACGAAAGACTTTAAGGGTATATTTACCCAAATAGATGTAGATCCTTATTAATTTTTGCTGTTAAAATTAAACTGAATACCGGCTGAAACAGGGTTTAATAGAAACTCCCATTTATTGTAAGTATTTACTGTTCTGCCAGTTAGATTTGGTTGTGTAATATCCTGCTTCTCGTATGAATAGTAAAAATCAAGGCTGCTTTCTGCAAATACTGCTAAATTAGGAATAATATTTATTTTGAAACCTAATGAAGGCGTCAGAACCAGCCCATTTTTGCTGGCTTCTGCAGATTGACTCGTTGAGGCCACCATTGCGTTCGCGGGAGATAAAGTTCCGGTAAATTTATTGGAGCGATAGCCAACATCAAATGCAAAATAAGGTTGAATTCTTGAGTAATTAAAATTTTTCTCAAAACCAATTTTGAAAGAATAATCTGTAACTTTTCCTCTTGCTATTTCGCAGGTTTCGCAGGTATTTTGAAAGAAAGTATCGGTATTTCTAAAATAGTTTCCGCTAATTCTATAGCTGATTTGGTTATCATTAAACTTTAAAATTACCCCGTTACCATACATTTTTGTATAATCTTGCGTATTGGTTTGGTTTAATATTTTAGGCAGCTGCATCATGCTGAAACCTCTTGCTGCTATTGAATAGTTATAATCTGCACTGGTCTGCGCAAATGTACCAAATGTGATAGCTGTGCATAACATGGCTATGCTGAATAGTGCTTTTTTCATGTAAGAGTAGGCAGTTGAGGTAATTTATATAAGTCATCAAAAGTAGAAATAATTCCGCAATACACACAATTATTGTTTTTTTATGAAAAGCTAATATTAGGATTTGATTTACTGTGAGTTAGATTAATGTTGATTTATTTATCTTGTAACACCGTTTTAAATAAGCTAATTTTGAGACTTCATGGCCTATAAATTTGTTGATAATTACCGAGAACGTGGTGCGAGAAAGAAGTTGGTTGAATTACTAAAATCTCGTGGAATTGAAGATGAAAATGTATTAAATGCAATTGGAAAGGTTCCAAGGCATTTCTTTTTTGATGAAACCTTTTGGAATCAGGCTTATAAAGATATCGCCTTTCCAATTGGTGATGGTCAAACCATCTCTCAGCCTTACACGGTAGCCTACCAGAGCGAATTGCTACACATTAAAAAAGGTGATCAGGTGTTAGAAATTGGCACGGGATCTGGTTATCAAACCTGCATACTGATGGAACTCGGGGCAGATGTTTTTACCATAGAGAGACAAGAAAATATTTATCAGCGGACCATTCAGGTGTTGCCGGGAATGGGGTATAGGCCTACATTTTACTGCGGAGATGGTTCAAAAGGAATTGCTAAACACGCCCCATACGATAAAATAATTGTAACCGCTGGTGCGCCACTTGTTCCCGAAATCTTGCTGAAACAATTAAAAATAGGCGGTATTCTCGTGATTCCGGTAGGAGATGAAAAAACACAAAAGATGGTAACTGTAATCCGCGTAAGCGAAACTGATTATGAAAAAATAGTGTTGGATACCTTCAGGTTTGTGCCTTTAGTTGGCGATCAAGCCTGGTAAATACGTACTTTGTTTTAGCAGTTCTCAGCTTAATTGATAACCAGAATTATATTGAGACTATCTTTTAAGTGCCCTGTCCAGTTCTCGCTTTGTATCCCTATCTTTTATACTGTCTCTTTTGTCAAATTCTTTTTTACCCTGCGCTAAAGCGATTTCCATTTTTGCAAAGCCTCTTTCATTAATGAAAATTCTAAGCGGCACTATGGTGTAGCCTTTTTCTTCACCCTTGAGCTTTAATTTTCTAATTTCCTTTTTCTGAAGCAACAAGGCCCTGTCTCTTTTTATATCGTGGTGGTAAAACGAACTGTGACTATATTCAGAAACATGAAGGTTTCTTACGTATAAAATTCCGC
>Ga0265780_10009165_pt1 | contig 11908 bp, 11 predicted proteins | sample P1T30metagenome_FD_192432 | JGI IMG/M metagenome (GOLD analysis project Ga0265780, IMG submission 192432) | Plant litter microbial communities from East Loma Ridge, Irvine, California - P1 T30 | ecosystem: Environmental > Terrestrial > Plant litter > Unclassified | place: USA: California... | reverse complement strand
ACGCTCGCGAGCCCTCATGGCCTAGTGTTTGGATTCGGGAGGCGTCTAAGTAGCCAGCGCGGGTGCTCATGGCCTGTTCTTTAGGCTCTCGAGGCGTTGAAGTAGCCCTCGCGAGCCCTCATGGCCTGGTAGCTAAACTCTGGAGGCGTTGAAGTAGCCTTCGTGGGCGCTTATGGGCTAGTGTCTCAGCTCCGGGAGCCTTAGTGTGGCCGTCTTGGTATCCCGTGGACCTAACCTGCAGCTTGATCTTGCCTTCAGGAGCGCGTTGTCCACCGGAGAATGTAAACCAGGATGCTGTCCCGCGTCTATCTAAGACTCGGCGTCTTTGACGTAGTCCACAACTACGTCGCGGACAAACTGGATAAGGTACTCTTCTTCTTCGATGTCGGCTTGGTTGATGAGACCGGGAAGATCGTAGAAACGTAAAGATGGTGAACCTGGCTGAGTGATGGAGATGCACACAATGTTCGGCCTGAACTTTTGCCTTTAGGTTGTTCTCCAAGTGCGGCAAGACTCGGAAGCATGAATTTGCGGTAGTCAACGAGGGGAGTAATGGTGGCCAGTTGTGCGCGGCGAATGATGTGCCTTGATTGCTTACCCGACGGCGAGGGGTCGATACGCTGTGTGCCCTCCTCGTCGGCTTTGAAGACAGAAGGGATGGTATTGCTCTGTTGTCTTCTTCGTTGCCTGAAGGCGCATTGTCTTGGAGGTACTCTTGGCTGTCATCACCAGGTTCGTGCATTTGAACCCAGTTATCCTCAAACCGCGGCTAGCGGATTGCACCGTTGGATGACGGTTTCCCTGGGCGTGCAGGATGTGCACAACGTGGAGGCATCTTAGAGACAACGGCTAGGGAGGATGTGAGCTAGAAAAGAAAGGTGGTTAGCAGGGACTTGGTGTCGCTGTCGAGGTGCCAGTATGGTGATCACACGATAGCCGATTGCTTCAATGCACATGACTCGATAATTTAGCGGTTGTCTCTGCCCAGGTAGATTTAGGCGGCGCAGCTTCCGAAGATACACGAGATCAATCAATTTCGAGGAGTCAAAATTCCCTCCTCTTCAGATAGAGTCTCAGAAGCTTATTCGCTGTCGCTAGGGATATAGATAACTTCGTCATCGTCACCTGGTATATTAGGTTCGTGATGTCGTCTAGTGGGCCTGCTGGCGGAAGCGGTGCTCCTGTTCGCGAGATTACTGATGCTATCTAGTACTCTATTAAGGAGATTTAAAGACGGAAAGCTGCTTGCATTCCTGCGTCGTGGTTGCATCGACTCTGCTGTATAGCGCGTGAAAGGCAATGCAGTACGCGACTTAGTAGCTTTTGCTATTCTGGAGCTGGCAGTTCGACAAAGTCTGGAGGGTGTTGCGCTTCTGGTGAAGCTGTCGAGCCGTCGCTGTTGAGGGGCGCTACTACCGCTCTGTTCTAGGATTAAATCTAGATTAGAGAGGTTATCTTCTGCTCTAATAAGGGCCTTTTCAAAATCTTGTAGGGTTTTGGCAATGGTCTAGTGAATTGCCTGGGCTATGATCGGAGGGAAGGCATTACCTATCTGCTTCGCGGCCTTACTCTTGGCACTAGTAAAGTTATACACGTATGGGAAGCCCTGGAATAGAGAGACTTCGCGAGTGGTGAAAGGGGGGTGTACCTGAGGGATGGGAAGCTGTTGTACCGCTGGTTGTTATACAGCCGCGGAGTAAAGTCCGCGCATTGTAGGCTGGTTTAGGGATGGGAAATAGTTTGGGCTGATGGTAGGGGTCGTTTATGGCTCGCCGATGCTGAGTCTTTCGCTTCGGTGGCTCTTGTTCTAAGATCTTAAAGTTAGGAGAGTTGTCGCGTGCACGCTGCTTCTTTGCAGAAGGCGTCTGGTTTACGACAACGTATCTGTTCTCTTGAGTTTCCTCTACCGATATCGAAGCCTGGCGAGAATTACTGGGATCTGAAGTTTTAGCTGGTGTCGCAGTTGCATCCGGCTCGTGGGTATATAGATGACGAAGGACGCCTCTATATAGCTGTGTGCTTGTGCTACGTATGTAGAGAATGTTGACGACACGGTAAGTGAGCCTACTTCTATGGACGATTTGTCGCTTGACTTCGTTCTTACTTATACTATTCGGCTATGCAGCACAACCGTCGAATCGGAAGCGGAGGATAGGGTAGGGTTTGTTGATTAGCGTACAGTCACGTACTCGTAAAACATCTTCGATTTCGATGTCTTCTATTCTAGCGACAAAAGGTGATGTAGGGTTACCTTTATTAAGACGTAGAACTATGTCTAACTCGTTCGTCTTCTCTGAAGCGGAGTTAGTACATGTCTTTAGGCGTGCCTTTCTGTTGTACTTACGATCGAAGATCTAACTAAGATACTTTGTACGCCGCATGCGCTAGCCTTAGAGTTGTACTTTATCTGTCTCTATAGTTGTGTTTATAAGCGAGATAGTTGTTTGGTTGGGCTCGACACGAGATGCTATGTATTAGAGTACAGTCACGACAACTTGCAAGCCTTTCCATCTCGACCTTACTTTACGGTAAGCTATTCTTAAGACTGCTGTAGTAGAGGCAACTAGACGTGCGTAGAGCGCGTTGGGAGCAGAGAAGGCAAGTGGTTTTGTTTACTTTGTATGTACCCAAGAAGAAAGGTCTGTTCGGATTAGACTACGTATCTTGGAGCTAGCTCTAGGTCCACCCCAGGTTTGCATGTAATTATTGCTTCTAGCTCGTCTATTTCGGAAACACTGCGCCATGAGCTTGGTCGTGAGTAGAAACTGCTGCCACCACTAGAATTGCGCCATTGTTGAGGCTCTCTTCTCGTCGTCTGTTTTAATCGAGCTAGCTGTAGTGGTTTAGGCCAAGCCCCTTCTAAGTCTCTATCTAACGCGCTTGGCTGCCTGCCCTCTCCCTGTGAAGAGAATATAGGACCTAGTGACGGCAGCTCGCAGACGGCCCCTTTATCCTCTTGTCTTTTCCTTGTTTCTCTCTCTGTTCCTTGCTCGAGCTCTGTAGGCGTAGCTAGCGTAGTGCTACTCGCAAATTCTGCACCTAAAATACTGTGCGGTGTAGTATAGGACGCGCATTGTGTTGTAACAAGTGGTAGACGAGCTATGTGCTGTTGTGCTGCTGGTGGTCTGTAATCGCTAGTGCCTTTCTCCCAGCGTATTACCCTGCTCGGCTGAGCATAGTCCTTTTCAGGCACAGGTGGACGGGTTTGGTATCGTGCGGCTAGGCGGGTGCGGTGTACCCGTGCCCAGATGTATATGAATGCTAGAAGGGCACACATAAACAAGGCGACTGGTATAGCAACTATCCCAACAATAACCGGGGCAGAGGGGTTTTGGTAAGGATACTGAGTGTTGGTCGGGGCGCTGGTAGTTGGCATTTTGGTGGACGTATCTTTAGCCGTTGTAGAAGCGTCAAATCGCGCAGAGTTGTCGTCTGCTATTAAGAGCGCTTGGTGGGTAGAGGTAGAGAGAGGACGCAAGGCAGTTGGTTACCGCATGCATGTGTCAACATAGTGTGTATTATAGAGCATCTGTAGTATTAAGATAGAGACTGCTTCTAGCGCTACAAGTGGCACAGAAGGCGCATTAGATAGGCGCCAAGATACAGGATGAGGCGCAGTGCATTAGTAGCACTACTAGCACGAATGGTTTTCTTTCTAGTGAGGGTTAGGGTTCGACGCCGTAGGGTTGGTTAGATCTGTGTTCCGTAGCTATGATGCTATAGGGATCGAGGGTTGCAGTGCCATTATACAAGAGTTAGCCAATCACTAGCTATAGTAGGATGTTCGGTTCCTGGCAAGAACCGAGTACCCTAACCCTCTCTACCCTCCCTAGCTCTCCAAACCAAGCGACTCTCCACGCTATGCCTCACAGCGAGCACTTGCACTGCCTCCAGCGTAACCAACTGCAGCAAGGTTCCAAGACGACGCCGCAAGTAGAGTGTAGTCGTGTTTTTAGAGACAGCGCGTAACGAGACCAACGCCGCAATACGCGCTCGGAACATTACTCGCAAAGTTCCCTTACTTCCTGCACGCGCGTACGTATCGGTCGCATAAGCGCGTCCAGCGGTTGCTGCTAATAGTGTGTGGGTTTCAGGATGCTGCGTCTCCCCGCGCCACGCTACCTAGCGCCGGCGTTAATACCACAACGCAGGTACTGCAGCACAGACCACTTGCGGATAAGTACATGACTAGACTTGACAGCCGCACTGCTTCGACTACTACTTGCGACCTTCTCTAGCTTGCTTCTATACTTCGTCTGCATACGCACTCCGTTATTGTTCTGTCACTGCTTTGTTGCTTCGGAAGTCTTGGGTCCTCAATTAAAGCTACCATGGCTGCGCCTAACTTCTCGTCTGGTGCGTGGCTTCGCTACGAGTCCTTTACTATTGTCAAACCACTACTAAGACACATCGCTAGTGGACGATACACTAGGCCTCTACAACTACAGTCCAAACCAGCCTGTTGCCGTTTTTGGTATTCTTAGCTTCGTAGTAGTTGCGGCTGTCCACCTATGGCAGTTCTCGCGAAATTGGCCATGGCATTTCTGGGCCATGAACGCCGGACTAGCAGGCAGGATGCTCATCTCCAGCAACTCTAGTGCGGAACTAACACCCAACCAGTAGAGTGTGTTGGACTTGGAACTCGTGTTGTGTCGATTTCTCAGCCTACAAACCCACACGCATTCTTTACGAGCTATGTTGCTCTTCTGTTAGTACCTCGAAATCTCTAGTATACGTACCAAAGAGAGCTGACTATGTCTATGTACAACAGGTTAGCGCCTTCCTTTGTCGCGATCGCGTGTTACGCTGCATTTAGTCGGATCATGCGCTGGGCTACACCACCAGAGAGACGTTCAATGCGACTAGTTGGGTATCTTCTACGCTTCCTCGCCCCAACATCTATTCTTCTGGTTCTTGCAGCATCTTTCTTGACCGTGTTAGGCGCCAGTATTACTGCGGTCACCTATCGGAAGCAAAGCTTGTCGGAACAGCTACCCCAGGAAGGCCTTGGTATGCTCAAGGCGGGCCTTATTCTACAGCTAGTAGGGCTTGCTACAGCAAGCAGCCTAGCTGTGTGGTTTATGTTGGTCAGTCGCTGCTGGACTAGTAGCTCGCTACCACCTACAACCTATCGAAGAGTGGAATGGCGCTCGCTAGGCTGGGCTGTTACTGCAGCTATGCTACTTCTCACCGTAAGTCCAAACTGAAAAAGAAAAGAAGAAAACCTCCCACTAGTTATAGTACCTAATAGAGAATGGTTGATAGATTCTTGCTATATACCGCATTGCTGAGCTCTACAGCTCTCTAGGGAGTAGCCTTGGCTATCTTGCTCGGTTCGAGTGGCCGTTCTGGCTCTTTGACACCATCCTAATGTTAGGTATAGCTACACTACTGTATCTCATCGGCCAACCTTTCGCTTACAACTCTCTAGGCATATCCGTTCTACTTGCTATTCTTTACCCTGGGCAAGTTTTACCGTCCGAATTTAGAAGTTTCTACCTTCGGAAGCCGTGATGATACGATGCTATAGAACACAGATAGCTCGGTTATAGTAGAGCTGCAGAAGATTTTCCCTTTGGCTTGTGTAGTTTAACAATCGTGCCGAGGCGGAAGGCGCAAAGCAAAGCTAGCTATAGTGTAGCGTGTAGGGTAAATAACACAGTGCGCCTTAGACATAGACTGCGGTCTGGCTCTGTTTCGGGCTGGTTATTGAGATGGTACTTTGGCATACGGTATCCTAGTTGTACCGGTGAATTTTGGTTGCGTAGGAATAAAGCGTAAGCTACCGATAGCGTATCGGGTTAAAAATTCATAGCAGGCTCACGTTTTCCTAGAGGTGCTTCTCTAGTAAGACAGATCTTGTTGACTAGCGTGTCACCGGTCTTGAGAGAAGCACAAGCATGCTAGCGTTGCGCAAATAATGGGCGTGGACCTTTCCACACTGTGTAGAGTATACTTGCACTGATAATTCTCTAGAATAAGCTCTACTTCCACTCGTCTGTATACGTGTAGACCTTTTCTACTGGTACATCCCTCGTTCTTCTGTTTCTCTGGATCCTTTGCGAGTCGAGGTCAAAGCAGTCTACTGTCTGGATAGTAGTACATAGTGGCCACAAGGTGGCTGTCTCCATATCGCAGAAGGCGCCCTCCGCTATCGAAACAAAATCTGGCCCAAGCGACATCTTGTCAGCGCAAAGCTCTCGCGCGCTATGCCCTTGCATATGGCTAACCGTGAGGCGGTCGGGATGGAGGTTTTTGATACCCCGGACTGTTAGCGCTCTTCGGCCGTGAAGCGTTGATGCTTGTCGTCTTCGAAGCCTGTGGCTGTCCATATTTGTGTGGTCCGGATAGGCGCGCATCTTCCGATCTTGGCCTTGATCTGGTTTCTCTAACGCGCCCGCATTAGAGGGCTTACTTGGGTCGTCAGAGTTCGTTTCTCTTTGGTACTCTAGCGGTGGGTTGAAGAATGGGGGTATAGAGTCAGGTAGGATGTCGGGATGGAATGTCATCCGCGCTGAGTTCTGGCAGAGGCGTCCTTCGTCTTCGTTGTATTGGGCTAGCAATCCTGCCTCGCCGCTAAAATCTCGAATATGAAGGGTTACACCCTTGGCAATAATTCCGTTGTCGTGGTTTGCGTCGAGCCATACACACCGAATTGGTTGGTTGGAATTTCCAACTGTGTACTTGCTGTTGTACCACTGCGCACCGCAAGTGTATCCAACGTCCCCCGTCCAGGCCCACTGAACATTTCCGCCAGAGGCCGCCACAGCGGCAAGACATATACCGTCATTCTCATGCATAACAATCGATATGTACGCCGGGTTTGCAGGGACTCCTCCGTTCTGGTAGTTGTCGAGAGAAAACCCAATAGTCGTCCCTTTCTTGTCACCTACATGGCCGTTCTCATCCCCTTTGTATTGGGTTATCCTGTTCCCCTGTTCGTCCCACACAGCTATGTGAGGCATACTGCCCCCTGCATTTGGATTGCTGCCAACCCCGAGCGAAATCTGCGTTTGCTTGGTGGGATCCGGTTGTTTGGTTTTGAGGGAGGCAAGGGGCAGGAAAGTGGCCACAAGAGCACCGACATTGATTAAAGCGTTCGCCATAGAGGCAGTTGGAGCGTGTTGTTCGTCTGAAAGTTCGGTTTGGGAGAGTAGGAAGGGGAGGGCAAGTGCAGTGAGAGACGATAGACGAGGGTCAGTGTAGATGTAATAACCAGGTAGGTCGACCGGCAAATCTTTGGCGTTTTGTTCTCAATGCCTCCTAGGTGTTATTTCGGGGCAGGATAACTAAGCGCTAGAGAAACCACCTTGTTCTTCACAACAGCTTTGCCGCATGCGAAGCTAGACGCGGCGTAGTAGTCGGCCCTGGCGGCTAAACGCCTGTAGAGACAGCCTCGGCGCGTACAACCTAGTTCCTATTAAGAGAGCAGCACACTAGCCTACCGCGGAACTGTCTGCCTTATTCTGGTTTCACATTAAGCAACGCTGTTGTTGTGTACCCGCCAGGAACCTGTTGTTACCGAGCGCTTCGTGTGGCGTGCAGCAGACGAAAGACCCTATACGCTCGCCCACGCTGTACCCACTTTAAGCGCCGCGTACGCCCCAAGACTTGTGCCCTAGAGGCTAGTTTCTATGGATATGCGCCCGTTTTGTTTGTTGTCTCGCATGTATCGTACTGGCATGCTCGTGGAGAGCCTGTCTGCGGAAGGATCTCGACCTAGAGGGAGTTAGGTACATAACCACCGTCTTAGTACCTAGGTAGCCATTAGAACTGCAACATCAATCTATACGCCAAGACAATCGGCTACTTCTGTTTATTACTACTTCCCATCTCTGAATAACTAGGCAATCTTGCTTGCGTTTAGCTATGCGGCTCTTATGGTTGCAGACGCTGCTCTTAGCAGCTATCATCAGCCTGCCACTAGACGGACTCGCTGCTCCCTGTAAGATACGACACACGCTGTCTTTTCCACACAGACGTACAGGTTGTACTTACACCTTCTAGGCCCGCAGAAGAGATGCCCTACACAAAACCTTGTCACCCGGGGAGCGGAAGCTGGCATTATACCAATTCTCCCTATCCCGAAGCCCATAGTACCCGTCATTCGGCCTTGGCCAATCGCCCCCAAGCCTATTAAGCCCAAACCAATTACCCCTAAGCCCGTGAAGCCAGCGCCGCCGCCCAAGCCCCTCGAGCCTGCGCAACCTAACCCAGGCGCGGGCCCTCGGTGTAAGAGAGCTCCTGGAGACGCTTGTGCGAACATTACTCCCTTCTCCGACGCAGAGCTCGAGGGAGCCCGCCTAAAGGGACGAGACGCTCAGGCTACATTGTTAGCAACACAAAGAGCAACCCCTGCACGCCAAGATGTTGAACGAACGGCCGTATCTACAAAGTACAATCACCAAGATGAAAAAGATCAGAAGCCTCCAATGGATGAAGAAGAAATAGAATTTCTCGGTCAGAGTCAACTGCAGGTATCCTATACCTCCGATCATGTTTGGACCCAGGCTACAACCCGCAATCAAGCAGGGGTAAATCCCAAATTAGACAACATCATCTTGGACACTTCTACGAGCTCCAAGGATAGAGGGATCGTAATAAGCGATAGCAGAAACAAAGAAAATGATCTAGCGGCGGGAGAAGATAAGGTGCCATGGTCAGACATGGTTATGTTCGATCTTACGCGAGCGTTTAGAGACGCCGAGATGAAGCCTAGTGAGCTGCAATACATGATTCGGAGCAACATCATGTCTGGTTCGAGCGCTTCCAAGACGCAGGGCTATATTGAAGAGGCTATCAAGCGGATCAAGGGCAATCGTAGTAGGGTCAACACGTTCCGGAGCGATCCAGCAGCGCCTGGTATACTTCCGGACGAAGTGGCGGCTTATCAACTTCTAGCAGGATCAGATCACGTTCATCGAGTTCTTCTTATGCTCAACGACTATCCTAGCACTATGAAGAACGTTAGAGTGGAATCGCTAAGTGTAACTACACCAGCTACTGAAGGCGCCGAGGAAGTTTATAACATCGTTATTAAGTTTACTAAGCTTGATGCGCCATAGGGGCAGTAGAAGAACAGGACGCCTAGTTAGCAGACACGATACTATTACCTAGCTAACGTGGGCCCCCCTGGACCTACTACATCAATACAGTGCCACTGTACGCGCCGGTTAGCCTATTCTAAAATTAGACCGCTACTCGTAGCCAATGAACAGTCTTCGCTAAGCGCGCTTCTTCCGCAATGCAACGTTATAAAAGGGCTACCCATTCCGGTTCAAAGGGTTACTAGACCGGCTACCCACTTGTTCCGTCTTCTCTTGCTAGCAAGTAGCCATTCTGTTCGCGATATCAACTGTTCCACACACTATGCATCTACTCGATTTGCCAGTAGAGCTTTTGCACGAAATCCTTGGTTGGGCTATTTCAGTCCGGGGAATCAAGCGCGGCCTCCGGTTACGGCTTGTGAATAGTAGGTTTTGCTCTGCCGACTGTGTTATGTTCTGCTTACCAACGGCTATAGAAATCTTTGCTAGCGAGATTGTGGCCGCGCTTTCGCTATTCAAGCTTCTTGACACCTACTTCAAGCGCCTGCCCATTGGCAGCGACGAGGCTGTACCTTCTATTGCTACAACCTATCTTGAACGCCGAGTATTGAGCGAGCGTCGCGGTGGGGCTCCTGTGCTACTCTGGATTCGCAGCGTCGCCAACCGACTAAGCCAAGAGACGGATGACGAACGAAACGAGTATGACTACGTTCGGCAGCTATGCCCTCTTGTGTTGAAAGAGTGTAGCGTACGCCTTGACAAGCTATGGACGGTGGACCAAGCCGTGGGATGGTGCGACGGGCTTTTCAACGAGAGCAACTTGGAAACTGATGTCTATATCACTGCGGTATATACACAGACGCTCCCTGTTGTTTCTAGAAGGATCTCGAGCAGAAAAGGGTTAGCGACGAGCAGTCTCCTCTTTGGTGATGCACGTCTCCATGCTGGTCAGTACGGTAACCAGGAGCTCCTTGCCGCTATGATGGACCTACGATACGAGAGCGACTTTCAAAGACGGCGAACTTCCTTTTTAGTCAAAGCTGCCGAGTATGGACGAGTAGGCGTAACGCGGTTTGTGTTGGATTTCCAGGCCGTAGAGCGTCCGTGGTTGTTTTCAAGAAAGATTAAACGGCCGTCGTATCTCTCTTGTAACGAAAGAGAGCTAGCTTGGCTGAACACACCTAGCCGGGAAATTTTTGACCTGGTGATGGAGAAACGAAGGGAGCACTGCGTTAGCCGAACGTTTGGTGTTACGGAATACACAGAATTCTTGGCGTATAGCGCAAGACATGGATGGGTAGCGATGACAGAGCACTATCTTGCTCTTGGAGCGCGTGTAGACGGCCTAGGATTGTGTAGCGAGTATAGGCAACGACCGCTTCTAGGCGCTTGTAGAAACGGGCACAAGGAGGTAGTTGAGGTGTTGCTACGACATGGTGCGAGCGTGTGTAAGCCAGCGTTGGAGACCGCGGTAGGACATGGACATTTTGAAGTTGCTTCTCTGCTTCTAGCGTACAACGCAGAGGTAGGGAGTGCACTTGCGGTAGCGGTTTGCAAGGGGTACAGACGTATTGTTCGTAGGCTACTAGAGCGTGGAAGCTACGACAAAGGATTGTTGCAAGGCTTGCTTGATCGAGCGGTTGAGATAGAGGACGAGGGTATGTTAGAAGATCTGCTCGCGTATTGTAGTGTTGCTAAGTATTCTATAGTCTAGCAATGCGTTTACGTAGTACATGTAAATAAAATAAGCATGTGCTAACTCTTTTTCTAGTTATTTTATGTTGTTAAAGTAATTACCGCTTGTATATAATTATAGTTCGCATAGACACGATTAGTACTTACGTTAGAGTTATTTTAATTACTAGCTAGCACTTAACTCTATTATTATTAAGCTACGTGTTAACTTTTAACTCCTGGTATTTAACTGTCTGCTAAGCCTAACCAATATGAGGCGGGGTGTGAGGCCTCACATTCGCTTAAAGTGGCTTAGCGCTAGGGTTTCCCGCTTTTCGCGAGGAAATTCTGACCCCCAACACCCAGCCCATCTACCCCCCAACACCCAGCAATAACGCACTTGTTTAAGTTTGTCGCCCATACAAAGTCAGCGCGGATTCACATGCGCTATCGGTCCCCAGAAGCTTAACAGGCGCAGCGCTATTCTCTGCATTTAGGGTTAGAGTTCTGCAGCAATGGAGAACCCCGTTTGGGATAGCCGAGCGCCCATTGTACATGACAAGCAGCAAGACAACAGCAGTGCACAACACGCAGATCAACACAACTGGCCCCGCAAAATCTCTAGGGACAACTGCGATGCTGTGTTCTGCTTTCTTAGCGAGTATAGCGTGCTGGTTTGCAAGCAGCACCGTACTGGAGTAATAAATCTCGACCGGCACTTGCGCGAACAGCACAGAACCCCCATTGCAGTGCGACGACAGGTAGTAGACTATTTCGCACGGTTTACTGCTGTCAATCCGAAAGAAATCGAGCCCCCAGAGCAGCCGGCATGCCCCATTCAAGAGCTTGGGACGCCGTTGGATGGTCTTAAGTGTCGAAGGTGCAGCTTTATCACGATAGACAAAGGCAACATGAAGACACACTGTAGAAAACTGCACGAGCTTTCGTGGACGGGTAATAAAAGCGTATTATATGAGTCTGTACAAGTGCAGACGTTTTTCCGTAGTGGGGGGTTGCAGAAATATTTTGTGGTTGATTTAGGTGTTGGAGAAAATGGAGAAAGATTAGATCAAGATCAGGTCGTTCAACAACAACTCAGCGGATGGCAGAACGTGCGACGACAGCTTGAAGAGGACATGCAAGTGATGGCCGAGGCTGCAAAGACGGACAAGACTGGCTGGTTTAAG
>Ga0265780_10009164_pt1 | contig 11910 bp, 6 predicted proteins | sample P1T30metagenome_FD_192432 | JGI IMG/M metagenome (GOLD analysis project Ga0265780, IMG submission 192432) | Plant litter microbial communities from East Loma Ridge, Irvine, California - P1 T30 | ecosystem: Environmental > Terrestrial > Plant litter > Unclassified | place: USA: California... | reverse complement strand
CAAAAAAGAGCAGGGTTGCATTCCGGGATTTCTGGCAGAACAGGCCGAAATAGCAGCGCGGTAGTTCGACGGCCAGATGGGGACAATCCGCCGGGTTGAATTGTTCATGTACGAAGTCGATCAGGGCGCGCCCATAAAACCTGATCTGATAGCCGCCCGGATGTTTCATGTCGATTTTCTTCTGCAATGCCAGATGTGCATGCATGATGCTCTTGCATTCCCGAAGACGCTCCGCACTCATCGGGCCGTGTTCGAAATTACTCACATTGAACAGGCGCTGAATCACGACGCCCCGGGCACAAGCGGCCTCGGCGGCGTGCTCGAATTTCGACATCAGGGTATTTTTGTAGAAAAGGACATTGGCGACCGATTTGTAATAGTCGCCACTGCCGAGAGACGACAGGAGCATGCTCAGTACTTTTCCTGCAATGACGCGGGTATCAGGAAACAGGTATTCATGGCCGAGCGGCGAAATGGTGCGTTTTGAAACGTCCTCGTGAAACCACTTCAATGTTTCGGTGATGGATGACAGCGAGTCATGCGTCAATTCTGCCAGCAGACCGAGAAATGCCCTGCCGGGCAGAACCTGTGGCTCGGAACTCTCCGGTTGGGCGCCCTCGGCGTTTGAACGTGCGCAGATATCGATCGCATGCTGCACCACCACAACCAGTTCGTTGGCGAGATGCTGATGATTCAGCACCCGGAGCAGATCGTCGCGCAGTGCCTCGTCCGATACGCGTTCGCTGATCGTTTTCAACAACGCAATTTGCTGGCGGAATTCGTCCTGCGCCTCGATTACGCCGGAAACGTCGCGCAGGTATTCGTATCCGAAGACCGAAATGCAGGCGACAATAAAGCCGGTGCCGATTTCTTTCAGCAAGGTCCCGCCCACATGGGCGAATGCGGGAGTCAGTTCGCCAGCAAGCATGAATGCCACGCCCAGCGCCGCCCCGGGCAGGACGATTTTCCAGACCGCCATCCAGACCCGCCGCGTCACCTCCGCGAAATGCCGCTCGCCCATCGTGTCCGCATTTTCCCGTGGCATATTCCCTCCATCTTGTCCCCGCTATCCACGAATTTTGGCACCAATGCGCCATATGAAAATCTGGATCAAACGCTTGTTTGCGTAATGTCAGGTCATGACGAAAAGAGCTGAACTGATTGCTCTACCGCGGAACTTTTTGTTTTCATCGCTCCTGTTTCTGAAGTGCGAGACGCAGGGATGATCAACGACGATGTTTTCGTCCGACACGTTCACTGAACACCGCGCGCCAAACAGAAAAGTGGCGGCGAAAGGTGCCGCAGTGCAGGTCCGGGTTGTCTGCATCCGTGATCTTGAATCAAAGGTATTTGGCCAAACCACCACTTAATCGGCGCCAATGAACGGCGCATACTCTTCTGCATCGAAAACATGTCAGAGGAGTTTCACATGCGCATTCCCGCATTTGGCGTTGGCACATTCCGGCTCGCTGGTCAGGCGGCCGTTGATTCCGTGCGCACTGCACTCGAGCTTGGGTACCGCAGCGTCGATACCGCGCAGATCTACGGCAATGAGGTCGAGGTCGGCCAGGCGATCGCAGACAGCGGTGTCGCGCGCAGCGACCTGTTCCTGACCACCAAGATCTGGACCGCCCACTATGCGCGGGCAGACCTGGCGGCCAGCCTTCACGCCAGTCTCGACAAGCTGCGCACCGACCATGTCGATCTGACGCTGATCCATTGGCCGGCGCCCGGCAATGGCGTCGCACTGACCGAGACCATGGAAGCACTACTGGAGGCCAAAGCGCAGGGATTGACGCGCCAGATCGGCATTTCCAACTTCAATATCGATTACACGCGCCAGGCAATTGCCATTGCGGGCAAGGACGCGATCGCGACCAACCAGATCGAACTGAGTCCGTATCTGCAGAACAGGAAGCTGGTCGCATTCCTGCAGGAGCAGGGCATTGCCGTCACGTCGTACATGACGCTCGCCTACGGCAAGGTGCTGCAGGACCCCGTCCTGGTGCGGATCGCGGCCCGGCACGACGCGACCGTGGCCCAGGTGGCGCTGGCCTGGGCGCTGCAGTTGGGCTACGCCGTGATCCCATCGTCGACGCAACGCGCGAACCTGGCCAGCAACCTGCTGGCGCGCGAACTGGCGCCCAGGCTCGACCGGGATGACATGGCAGCGATCGCCACGCTCGAGCGCAATGGCCGGGAAGTCAGCCCGGCGGGCCTGGCGCCGGAGTGGGATTGAGGCCGTTCCCGGCGCCATCACCGTGGTTTCCGCGCGACCGACCGGGCGTCGTCCACCTTTGCTTTTTGTTGACTGACAGCTATCATTGCGACGTACGCCCAATAACAAGACAGTTCTTCAACGGATAATCGCATGACCCAGCTCTGGCGACGCATCGTGACATGGCTGCTGGTCACCGGGATGGCCGCGGCATTCGCCGCGCCGCCTCCTTCGATGCAGCCGGCGGCCGCCTCTTCCCGGGCCGTCCCATGGCGCGCCGACCTGCAAAACACCGGGTGGACCCGCAAGGACGGCGCGCCGTCGAATGTGTTTTCAATGGCCCAGGCCGACGACGGCCTGCTGTGGTTTGCCGCCACGGATGGCCTGTACAGCTTCGATGGCGCGCGCTTCGTGCGCCACCGCGCGATTGGCGGTCAAGCCCTGCACTCGCCCGCGACCAATGCCGTCATCACCGTCGGCAAGGCAATCTGGGTGGGCTACCAGTTTGGCGGGATCAGCCGCTTCGAGAGCGGTACAGTGCGTCACTATGTCGGCAAGGACGGGCCGCAAGGCGCGATCCACCATTTCATCACGCTGCCGGACCACAGCTTGTGGGCGACCGGTAGCCGCGGCCTGTACCGCTTCGATGGCGAGCGCTGGCGCTTGACCACGCCCGCCGAAGGGCTGGCGGCGGGCGAGCAGCGGTCCTTCACTAACTTGCCCGACGGGAGCATGCTGGTCTACGCGCCCGACGGCATCTATCAAAGCCGGCGCACCGGCGCGCCAACTTCAAGCCCGGACGCTTACCGGTTCCGCAAGGTGCTTGACCAGGCGGGCGTGAATGGCGGCGAATTGTGGAAGGATGGCCGGGTCATGATCACCAGCAGGGCGCATGGCCTGCAACTGTTCGATCTCGCCAGCGGAACCCTGGCGCCGTTCACATTGAACAACGGCGGTTTGCCGATGCTGTCCTTCGCCATCGATCACCGCTATCGCTTGTGGGTCAATGCCGGCGACGCGCTGCAGCTGCTGGACGTACAGAACAAGCCAATGCAGCAATTCATGCCGGCCAACGGGTTTTCGGGCAAGTCCATGACGGCGTCGCTGACCGATCGAGAAGGCAATCTGTGGTTCGCCACCGAGAATGGAATCGACCGCGTGCGCGAGCCGCGTCTGGCCACGATCGCGCTGCCCGAAGGCCTGACCGGGTTGCCGGGCGTGCTGGCCGGGGATGACGGCGCGGTGTGGGTCATCAATCACCATCACGCAAATTCGTTCCGGGTTCCGACGTTCAGGGTCGAGCGCGCAGGCAAGCAGCACCGCACCGGAATCTCGCGCGTGAGCGCCACGCATCGCCAGGCCGACGGTACGCTCTGGTTCGCCGGAGAGGGCGTGCTCACGCGCGTGCAGGGCGGGACGACGACGCGCTCGCGACTGCCCCCGGCCATCGCGCACCGGACCGTGCAGGCCATCACGGTCGGGCCGGACGGCACGCTCTGGCTGTCGGTCCTCGGCATGGGCATTCACGCGCTGCAGGAAGGTATCTGGCGCGCCGGCGGTGGCTACCCCGAACTGGCCGGACCCACGGCCATCACCCTGGCGACGGACCGCGCGGGGCGCATCTGGATCGGCTACGTCGACAATCACATCGCCGTGCTGGACGGCGGCATCGTCCGCCACTTTGGCGCCAAGGATGGCCTGAACATCGGCAATACGCTGGCCATGGTGCAGGGGCGCGCGCAGATGTGGGTCGGCGGCGACCGTGGCCTGGCCTGGTTTGACGGCCAGCGCTTTGTCGCCCTGGCCGAACAGGGGCGCGGGGCTTTCTATGGGGTCTCCGGGATCGTCGAACGGGCCGCGGGCGAGCTCTGGCTGCACGACACCGGTGGGCTGGCGCGCCTCGATGCAGCCGCACTGGGTGCCGCCACGAATGGCCGCCTGGCCGACGTCGTCACCGAACGTTTCGATTACCTGGACGGCCACCTGGGCATGCCGACACAAATCAGGCCGCTGCCATCGCTGGTCGAGGCCACCGATGGCCGCCTGTGGTACGCGACCTCGAACAGCGTGGGCCATATCGATCCGGCCGCCATTCCGCGCAATCCGCGCCCGCCGACCGTGATGGTCACCGGGCTGCGCACCGACGTGCGCAACTACTTGCCCGATACCGCGCCCGTGCTGCCACCCCGCACGCCGCGGCTCGAGATCGACTTCACTGCCACCGCGCTGTCGATGCCCGAGCGGGTGCGCTTTCGCTACCGCCTGCTGGGCCAGGACCGCACCTGGCGCGAGGCCGGCAACGTGCGACAGGCGGTGTATACCAATCTGGCGCCGGGCGCCTACCGTTTTGAAGTGAGCGCGGCCAACGAGGATGGCGTCTGGAGTCCGCAGCCAGCGCGGGTTCAACTGCGCATCGAGGCTGCCTTTACCCAGACGCTGTGGTTCAAGCTGGCCTGCGCCATCGCGCTGCTGGCCGTGGCATGGCTGCTGCACCGCTGGCGCCTGGCGTGGGTCGCACGGCGTTTGCAGAACAACCTGCAGGTGCGCCTGCTCGAACGCGAGCGCATTGCGCGCACGCTGCACGACACCTTCCTGCAAAGCGTGCAGGCGCTGGTGCTGCGCATGCATCTCTTGATGGGCAAGCTGCCGGACGGCGGCGGCATGCGCGCCGACGTCGAGGACGTGCTGTCACGGGCCGAAGCGGTGATCGACGAAGGCCGCGAGCGGCTCAAGCAGTTGCGCGCGCCCTCCGGCCGGCTGGCGCAGGCGTTGACGGAGGCGGGACATGACCACGCAGCCGGCAGCAACGTACGCTTTGTCGCCCGCTGCGACGGCGCCCTGCCAGCGCTGGCGCCGGAGGTCGAGGACGAACTGTGCGCGATCGGCCGCGAAGCGCTGGCCAATGCATTCATGCACGCCGGCGCCACGCAGGTCAGCCTCGAACTATCTCACGCTGCAGGCAGCCTGCGCCTGGCCGTCAGTGACGATGGGCGCGGCATCCCGCCAGGCATCCTGGCACGCGGCGCCCGCGAGGGACACTGGGGTCTGCCGGGGATGCGCGAACGCGCGCGCCTGGCAGGCGGCATGCTGGCCGTCGACAGCACGCCGCGCGGCACGACGATCAGCATCCGGGTTGCCGTAGCTGCATTCGAGCAGGAACTGCTGCTGCCGTACGGCTGACGCGTGAAAAACCAGGGTCAAAAAACCAGGGTCAGGTCTGACATTCGGACACGGTCTCATCACAAAAACCAGGGTCAGGTCTGACATTCGGACACGGTCTCATCACTGGACACTTACTTTGCCCTTAGCAAACCAGAAACCGTCCGATGACTAATTGAGGCGATAGTGACGAATCGATGACGCATTCACCTCCAAACATGTACCAGTGATGAGACCGTGTCCGAATGTCAGACCTGACCCCGCCGTTTTTGACCCCGCCGTTTTGTTTTGTACGCGGGTTGCCGTAGCGGCGTTCGAGCAGGAACTGCTGTTTCCGTACGGGGGGTGCGCGGGCAGGAACGGCGGGTGGGTTGTAGTCAGGGGCTGGCGCGCCACCAGACCTGGTTGCGGCCGGCCTGTTTGGCGCGGTACAGCTGCGCATCGGCTGCTTCGAACAGCTCGAATTGTTCTTCGGCGCCGGCCGGGTCCAGCGTGGCGCCGCCGACGCTGACGGTCAGCATCGGTGCGACGTTCGATGCTTCGTGCGGGATCGCCAGCGAGGCGATCGCGTCGCGCAGGCCTTCGGCTACCGCGTGCGCGCTCTGGGCATCGGTTTCGGGCATCAACAGCAGCAGCTCTTCACCGCCATAGCGCGCCGCCAGATCGCCGGGCCGGAGCAGGACTGCGGCAGTGGCGCGCGCCACCGAACGCAGCGCGCGGTCGCCGGCCGGGTGGCCGTAGCGGTCGTTGAACTGCTTGAAGGCGTCAATGTCGAGCAGGGCCAGCGACAGCGGGTGCCCCAGCTGGCGGGCGCGCTGCCACTCCAGGTCATACACCTCGTCGAAGCGGCGCCGGTTGGCCAGCTCGGTCAGGCCATCGATATTGGCCAGGCGCTCGAGCATCCGGCGCTGGCGCACGACCTGCAGGTGCAGCGCCACGCGGGCCATCACCACGGTCTGGTTGAACGGCTTGACGATGTAGTCGGACGCGCCCATTTTAAGGCCGTTGGCCTCGTCCTCGGGGCGGTCCAGTCCCGAAATGAAGATCACCGCGATGTGCGCAGTCTGCGGATCGGCGCGCAGGCGGCGCAGCACTTCGTAGCCGTCCATGTCGGGCATCATCACGTCGAGCAGGATCAGGTCGGGCAGGTGGCGCAGCGCGCGTTCCAGTGTCTGGGCGCCGTTACGCGCCAGCAGCACGGTGTACTCGGGCTTGAGCAGTTCGCCGAGCACTTCGCGGTTGATGGCGTCGTCGTCGGCCACCAGGACTTTCTGCACCTGATTCATGTTCATAGGCTTCTTTCCAGACTGCGATCGAGCTGCGCACCGAGAGCGGCCAATGGCCCCAGCGCCGCAGCATACTCGATCTCGGCAACGGCGCGTCGCACGGCGCCCAGCGCATCTTCGTAGACATCGGCGTGGACGCTGGCCGCCAGCAGCGACTCGAGCTGCGCCAGCGCATCCTCGGCGCGCGCGTCATCGGCGCGCAGATAGCGTTCCAGACGCGCCATCACCAGGGCCAGTGCTTCCGGGTCGCTCGGTTTCGGCAAGGCCAGCGCCGCCATCTGGGCCAGGCCGGAGAGCACGGTTTCGGCGGCGGCCACCAGCGCCGGCACCTGGATCCCGACCCGCTCGAACTGGCCGCCGCGCAGGTCCTGCTCCAGGCGCGCCGCGGCGCCACTGAGCTCGAAGGCGCCCACATACGCGGCGCTCGACTTGAGGTTGTGCGCGAGCGATTGCAGGCGCACGTGGTCCCCGGCCTGCAGCGCATCGCGCAGGATGCGCGGCGCGCTCGCGTATTCGCGCACGAAGCTGCCGGCGCGTTTTTCGAGGCGGCTGCGCTGGCCGTCGACGCTCTCGAGCGCCAGGCGCCAGTCGATCCCCGGCACGGCGGGCAGCGCGCCGCCTTTTGCATTCTGCAGGGCGGCCGGCGCCGGACGGGCGGCGTGCGGAAGCGGGCGGCCGGCCAGGCGCGCGGGGTCGATCCATTTCAGCAGGGTGCAGAACAGCAGGTCGGGATCGATCGGCTTGGTGACATGGTCGTTCATTCCGGCCAGGCGGCTCAGGGCGCGGTCGCTGGCCAGCGCGTGCGCCGTCATCGCGACAATCGGCAGCTCGCGCAAGCGCGCGTCGAGCCGGATTTCGCGGGTGGCCGTCAAGCCGTCCATCTCGGGCATCTGGATGTCCATCAGCACCAGGTCGTAGTCGCCGGCCAGGGCCATGCGCACCGCTTCCACGCCATTGAAGGCGACATCGACCTGCATGCGCGCGGCGGCCATGAAGTCGAGGGCGACTTCGCGGTTGTTGTCATTGTCTTCGGCCAGCAGGATGCGCGCGCCATCGAGGCGCGGCAGATCCGCCATCGCCGGCAGATAGCTCACCATCGTTTCGGCCGGGCCCAGTTGCGGATGCAGGACCTGCAACAGGCTGTGGTACAGCAGCGCAGGACCGACCGGCTTGTGCAGGAAGGCGTCGATCGGCAGCTCGCCCTGGCCCTGTTCTTCCATCACCGTTTCGCGCGTGCAGGCCGAGATCATCAGGATCGCCGGCGGCGCCGACACGTGGCCCTGCTGCTGCGCGTGCTGGCGGATGCGGTTGATCGTCTGCATCCCGTCCAGGCCCGGCATCAGGTAGTCCATCAGCACGATCTGGTACGGCTGCCCGGCCTGCTCGGCGCGTGCCAGCAGCACCAGCGATTCTTCGCCCGAAGTGGCCGTATCGGCCTGCACGCCCAGCCCGGCCAGCATTTCGGCCAGCGCGCCGCGCGCCGTGGCGCTGTCGTCGACCACCAGCGCGCGCACGTCCAGCAGCAGCGCCTTGCGCACGGCGCTGGCGGCGGCGTGGCCTTCGGCGATCCCCAGCTGCACGGTAAACGTGAAGCTGCTGCCCACGTGCGGCGTGCTGCGCGCCGAGATCTCGCCGCCCATCAGTTCGACCAGCTGGCGCGAGATCGACAGACCCAGGCCGGTGCCGCCGTATTTGCGGGTGGTCGAACTGTCGGCCTGGCTGAACGACACGAACAGGCGCGCCAGCTGCTCCGGCGTCATGCCGATGCCGGTGTCGCTGACGGTGAAGGCGAGGGTGATCCTGCCATCGTCGCTGTGCCGGGTTTCGACGGCCACCACGATTTCGCCGCGCTCGGTGAACTTGACGGCGTTGCCGGTCAGGTTGATCAGGATTTGACCCAGGCGCAGCGGATCGCCGACCAGGCGTTGCGGCACGCCGGGGGCGACCCGGAAAATCAGTTCGATGCCCTTGGCATCGGTCTTCACGCCCGTCAGGCTCGACAGGTGTTCCAGCATTTCGTCGAGATCGAACGGCACCGCTTCGACCTGCAGCTTGCCCGCTTCGATGCGCGAAAAGTCGAGGATGTCGTTGATGATGCCCATCAGGTGTTCGCTCGCGCCCAGGATCTTGCTCAGGTAATTGCGCGGCCCGGCCGCCGGTTCGCTCATCAGGGCGAGGCGGCTCATGCCGATGATGGCGTTCATCGGGGTGCGGATCTCGTGGCTCATATTGGCCAGGAATTCCGATTTCATGCGGGTGCTGGCTTCGGCCCGCAGCATCGCTTTTTGCAGCGCCTCGGTGCGCAGGCCGAGGATGCGCATGAACACCAGCATGTCGAACGTGCTACCGAATACCAGCGCGTGCATGGTCCAGAAATTGGCCGGCAGCTTGCCGTTGATAAGCTGCGCGGTCACCACCGACGACGCGAAGGCCACGGCCCAGCCGGCCAGGAAATACACGCCGACGGCGTCGCCGGCCCGTGCGCGGCGGTAGGCCCCGGGCAGGCCAAGCAGCATCGGCATGATGCCCAGCGTGCCGACGATCAGGACCAGGTAGCGGTGGTTGATGATGCCGGCGCCGAAGCCGACCGCGGTCACCAGGCACAGGGCGGCCAGGGTCTTCATCAGGCGGCTGAAGATGCGGTCCTGGCCGGGCCGGGCGAGCGACTGCTCGACGAACAGGTAGGCGCCGCACGAGGCGATGATCGACGCCATGCCGGCGCCGCGCTCGAGCAGCCACGCATTGCCGGGCCAGAAGTACTGGCCGGCGGTGCCGAACCAGGCGGCCGAGTACAGCGTGACGCCGAATGCCAGCAGCGCATATTTGCCGAACAGCGGCTCGCGCAGCGTATACCACTGGCCAACCGCGTACAGGAACAGCGTCATGCGCAGGCCCAGGAGCACGCCCTGCAACAGCTGCTCGCCCAGTTAGGCGGGCAGCACGGCATTCGGCTGCATGAAGCTGATCGGCAGGATCTTCGGCCCGACCGACTTCACGCGCAGCAGCACGGTGTAGCTGGCGCCAGGCTCCAGGCGCAGCAACACGCCGGGCACGCGGCCCTTGAGTGCTTCGCCCACCTGGTGCTGCATGCGTCCGACGCTGGCGATATTGCGCAGGCCGTCGGGGAAGTCGATATACACGTCGACTTCGTCGAGCAGCGCGTAATCGATCTGCATGACCCAGCCGTTGGTGGCGTCGCCCGCCACCGCGATCGGGATCCGGACCCAGGTCGTGCCGGCCTGCATTCCCAGGCTGGCATACGCGGTCGTGGGCCGCGCGAAGCGCGTGGCCGCGGCCAGGGCGCCGGCCGCATTCAAGCGGCTGTCGGCGTCGTGCAGGACCGTCACCGCCGGCCAGGCCTGGACGACGTCGGCGTCGCGCGTGAGCTGCAGGGGCGCTGCCTGGGCCGGCGATGCGGCCAGTACGCCCAGCACGAGGGCGAACAGCAACGCCGCGAACCAGGAGGTGAAATACGCGGCGCGTGCGCGCAGCGCCATCGCGGTCGCGGGTACTGCAGCCTGCATCATGCGGCTTCCTTCAGGCTCGTGGATGGCGCAGTGGCCGCGACCTGCACGCGCGCGGCGACATGCCAGCGATACAAGCCGCACGCGGCGCAGAACAACGGCAGGCCCATCACGAACAGGGCGATGGCGCGGGTCTCGACCGGCACGCCCTGGGTGACTTCGAACAGCATCAGGGCGCCGTACAGGGCAAGCGGCACGAGCACGTCGCGCACGCGCGGCGCAGGCACGGGGGCGGCCGGCGCCGTGCTGGCGGTATGGCGCAGGGTCAGGCGAAACGCCAGCACGATGGCAAACGCCACCAGCATCCAGCCGGCGAATCCCTGCAGCGTCTCGCCAAACCACCCGCCATCCTGTTTCACCATGATCCAGGCCTTGAGCTTGTAGACCATATACGGATCGACGCCAAGGTCGTAGGCGGTGACGATCAGCGCGGCCAGGAACGCCATCACGGCGCTGCGCCGGCGCGATGTCGCGCCATCGGTCGGCACCTGCCATACAATCAGATTGGCCATCACGTAGCCGGTGTACGACAGGGCAAACCACATCAGGGGAATCACCACCGGCACGCTGCCCAGTTGCGGCCCCAGGACCGGGGTGTAATCGTAGTCGCCAAAGAACCAGCCGTAGTTCGCGCCCAGCTCTTCGGCACACCAGCCGGCCGGCAGCGCAATGGCGGCCAGATGCAGCGCCGGGCGCAGGCCAAGCAGGCGCGCCGCGCTGGCCAGGCAGGCCAGGAACATGACGACTGAACTGATCACCAGCAGCTGTGTTTCGGCGCTCCAGCCGCGCAGCAGCATGGCCACCAGTGCGACGCCGCACAGTGCGGCGGCGAGGCGTGAAAGAAGCGGTGGCGTGAGCGTCATCTTGTCGTTCCTGGGTGCGTGGCGCAAACTTTTTAATGCGAACCGATGGCTCGCACAGATGAGATCGTCATACCGAAATAGTGAGCTTGCAAGTTTAGCAGGTAGTCCCTCCCTGCAACAGGGTTTTGATGCTTCTTCGTAACACTCTCAAGCGTTCTCGCGCACGGCCAGGCCAAGGCGTCCGGCCAGGCTGGCCAGCGGCGCGAGCGCGGCAGCATATTCGATATCGGCAATCGCCTGCCGCACCGGCATCAGTGCGTCTTCGCACTGCGCGCCGGCCAGCAGCACGGCCAACTGGCCGAACGCATCTTCGGCGCGTGCGTCGTCGGCGCGCAGATACGTTTCCAGGCGCGCGATCACGCCCGCCAGCTGTTCGGGACCGGCCGGCTGCGGCGCTGCGACGGCGCCGATCCGGGCCAGGCCGGCCAGCGCCGCTTCGGCTGCCGCGACGAGTTCCGGCACCAGGCTGCCCAGGCGTTCGAAGCGGCCTGCACGCAGGTCGTGTTCGAGGCGGGTCGCTGCACTGGACGTCGCCATGGCGCCGACGTAGGCCGCGCTCGACTTGAGGTTGTGCGCCATCGACTGCAAACGCGGGTAGTCGCCGGCGTTCAGGGCGTCGCGCAGCGCGCCTGGCGCGGCGCCATATTCGCGCACGAAGCTGCCGGCGCGTTTCTCGAGGCGGCCGCGCTGGCCGGCGACATTCTCCAGCGCCACCCGCCAGTCGATGCCGGCCACCACCGGCAAGGCCGCCGCCAGCACCGGCGGCGCCGACGCCGTCCGCACCGCAGCCGGCAGCGGCCGCCCGGCCAGGCGCGCCGGATCGATCCACTTGAGCAGCGTGAAAAACAGCAGATCGGGGT
>Ga0265780_10009163_pt1 | contig 11911 bp, 13 predicted proteins | sample P1T30metagenome_FD_192432 | JGI IMG/M metagenome (GOLD analysis project Ga0265780, IMG submission 192432) | Plant litter microbial communities from East Loma Ridge, Irvine, California - P1 T30 | ecosystem: Environmental > Terrestrial > Plant litter > Unclassified | place: USA: California... | reverse complement strand
GAAGATGCCGGCTTGCTTGCCTTCGACCAGGAAAGCGACCTTGTCCTTGACCTTGGCGGTCACGGTGATGGTGACGGTCGACTCGTAGATACCGTCAGCGATGGCTTCCGCGCCAACATCCAGCGAGACCTCGATGGTCGGGGCTTCCTGCTCCAGGAAGATGGCTGGAGAATTTGGTTGCTCCAGCGACATGTCTTTCAGGTAGACGCGTTGGATTTGGAAGACTGGTTGCAGGTTTTCGTCAGACATGGAACGCTTTCGTTATGGAGTAGAAGGGACGGCAAGGCGCCGCCCCGATGGGCTTGGAGCCGAACGCACCGGCAATTGTATCAAAATCAATTTGGATGCAATAGCTTCGGCGAGGGGCCAGGCGCGTTTTTGTCGGCAGGCCATGCGATCGTCGAGACAAGCACCCAGGCCGGAGCCCGGGTGCGGCCGGGCAGCGCCTTATTCGCCCTTGAGCAGCGGGTCCAGGCGCCCGGCCTGATCGAGCGCATACAAATCGTCGAAACCGCCTACATGCGTCTCGCCCACGTAGATTTGCGGCACCGTACGGCGGCCCGTCTTTTGCATCATGATCTGGCGCTGTTCCGGGTCCAGGTCGACGCGGATGCGTTCGATCGCGGTCACGCCCTTGGCTTCGAGCAGGCGCTCGGCGCGCACGCAGTAAGGGCAGCTGGCAGTGTGGTACAGGACAACATGAGCGCTCATCATTCTTCCTTCCGATTCTTGGGTTACTTGCTTGGATTACTTGCTTGCATTACTTGCTGATTTACTTAGTCACCGGCAAGCCAGCCGCGGTCCAGGCCGTGATGCCGCCTTCCAGGCTGAACACGTCTTCGAAGCCGGCCGCCTTCAACTGGCGCGCGGCCTTGTCGGCGCGCGCGCCGCTCTGGCACACGACTACGATGGTGCGGGTTTTCGATTTTTCAAGTTCGCCGATGCGATTGCCCAAGTCTGCCAGCGGAATGTTTTTCGCGTCGCGCAGGTGGCTGGCAGCGAACTCGTCGGCGCTGCGCACGTCCAGCACCAGGGTCTTGCCGCGGTTGATAAACTGGGTCACTTGCAGCGGCGTGGCGCGGCGGCCCTTCGGCGTCAGTGCCGGCCACAGCAGCGCGCCACCTGAAATGGCAGCAATTGCAACAATGAAGATATTATCGAGGATGAATTTCACAAGGCTTCCAATGGTTGAACGCAATCCGCGCATTATAAAATAGAAGCCGGACCGGGCATCAGGCGGGTATTGGAGAAACTTTTTGCGGACTTTTTAAAGAAGAGCTTATGTACAAGATCGTATTCATGCGCCACGGCGAATCCACCTGGAATCTCGAGAACCGTTTCACCGGCTGGACCGACGTCGACCTGACCGAAAAAGGCGTCAACGAAGCGCGCACCGCCGGCCGCGTGCTGCGCGCGGCAGGCTTCAAGTTCGACGTGGCTTATACCTCGGTCCTGAAGCGCGCCATCCGCACGCTCTGGCTGGCGCTCGACGAAATGGACCAGATGTACTTGCCGATCAAGAATGACTGGCGCCTGAACGAGCGCCATTACGGCGCCTTGCAGGGCCTGGACAAAGCCGAAACCGCCGCCAAGTTCGGCGACGAGCAAGTGCTGGTCTGGCGCCGCAGCTACGATACCCCGCCGCCAGCGCTGGAAGCGTCCGACGAGCGCGTCTCGTTCAAGGACCCGCGCTATGCCAGCCTGCAGCAGGCGCAGATTCCGCTCACCGAATGCCTGAAGGACACCGTGGCGCGCGTGATGCCGGCCTGGGACGAAGAAATTGCCCCAGCCATCCGCGCGGGCAAGCAGATCCTGATCTCGGCCCACGGCAACAGCCTGCGCGCCATCATCAAGATGCTCGACAATATCAGCGACGCCGACATCGTCGGCCTCAACATTCCGAACGGCCAGCCGCTGGTGTACGAGCTCGACGAGCACCTGAAGCCGATCCGCCACTACTACCTGGGTGACCAGGACGCCATCAACGCCGCCATGGCGGCCGTGGCCAACCAAGGGAAGGCGAAGTAAGTCTTGCATTTTCCAGTCACAAAGTCGGCCGGCAGCGCCTTGCTGTGCGGTCTGCTGGCCCTTGCGCTGGCAGGCTCGGCGCTGGCCGCCAAGCCAACCGAGCGCAGCCGCCAGAAAGCCGCCGCCGAAGCCAAGCGCGCCGGCATCCAGCAACAGCTGTCCACCCTGAAAAAAGAGATCAGCCGCACCGAGGACGAGAAAGAAGACGTGGCCGACGACCTGGCCGAGTCGGAAGCGGCGATCTCGAACGCCAATCGTTCCCTGCGCGATCTGGCCAACGAGCAAAGCGAAACCAATGCGCGCTTGCAGGATTTGGCCACCGAGCATGAATGCCTGGCTAAAACAATTGTCAGCCAGAAAAAACAATTGTCGAGCCTATTGCGTGAGCATTATGTTGCCGGCAATGAGGACCGCATCAAGCTGCTGCTCTCGGGCGACAACCCGAACCGCATCAACCGCGACCTGCAAATGATGGCCTATGTGTCGCAGGCCCAGGCACGCCTGCTCGATTCGTTGAATGCGAACCTGGCCCAGGTGCAGGAAAACCGCGACAAGGTCGAGAACGCCAAGACCGAGCTGGAAGAAATCGCCCAGGAACAGCGCGACCAGAAATCGGTGCTGGAAAAGGAAAAGGCGCGCCGCGCCACCCTGCTGAGCAATTTGTCTAGCAAGCTGGTGGCCCAGCGCAAGCAGGCCGATACCCTGCAGCGCGACGAACAGCGCATGAGCGGCCTGGTAGACCGCCTGACGCTGCTGATCCGCCAGCAGGCCGAAGCCGAACGCAAGCGCCAGGAAGCGCTGGCGCTGGCGCGCGCCAAGGCCGCCGCCGAAGCCAAGGCCAGGGCTGAAGCGCGCGCCGTGGCCAAGGCCGAACGCGACCGTCTGGCGCGCGAAGCGGCAAAAGCCGGCAAGCCGGCGCCGAAGCCGCTGCCGGAACCGGAAGCGCCAAAAGTGGCCGAGCAGCCCAAGCAGGAAGAGCGCACGCCAGACATTTCATTGGCGCCCGCCGCGCCGGCCGGTGCCTTTGCCAAAATGAAAGGCCAGCTTACGGCCCCGGTCAGCGGCACGGTCGCGGCGCGCTTCGGCGCCAAGCGCGGCGGCGACGGCCCGAGCTGGAAAGGCATGTTCATCAAGGCGCCGGAAGGCACCGAAGTGCGCGCCGTGGCCGTGGGCAGGGTGGTGCACTCGGGCTGGATGCGTGGCTTCGGCAACCTGATCATCGTCGACCACGGCGGCGATTATCTGTCGATCTATGCGAATAACCAGACCCTCCTGAAACGGCTGGGCGACGCGGTCCGTGCCGGGGAACCGATCGCGAGCGCGGGCAATACCGGCGGTAACGAGGAATCGGGTCTATACTTCGAGCTCAGGCATCTTGGCAAGGCTTTCGACCCGGCGAGCTGGGTCAGATTCTAGGGGTAGGAATGCGTAACGAAGCGGGTAGCGAAGCAGGCAAGAGCGCAGGCAAGAGCGCAGGCAACAAGGTGCGTGGCGGTGCAAGAAGCGTGGGACTGGTCAGCCTCGGCCTGGTGGCCGGGGTGGCGCTGACGGCGCAGGTCTCGGCCTGGGCCCAGAAAGGCGAGGGCAGCCCGCTGCCGCTGGAAGAACTGCGCCAGCTGGCCGACGTATATGGCCTGATCAAGAGCGACTATGTGGTGCCGGTCGAGGACAAGAAACTCTTGTCCGAGGCCATCAGCGGCATGGTCGCCTCGCTCGACCCGCATTCGGTCTACCTCGACCAGAAGGCTTACCGCGAAATGCGCGAAAGCGTGCAGGGCAAGTTCGTCGGCGTTGGCATCGAGGTCTCGAGCGAAGACGGCTACGTGAAAATCGTGTCCCCGATCGAGGATTCGCCCGCCTACCGCGCCGGCATCAAGGCCGGCGACCTGATCACGCGCATCGACAATACCCCGGTCAAGGGCTTGTCGATCGATGATGCCGTGAAAAAAATGCGCGGCAAGCCAGGTACCAAGGTCACGCTGACCATCGCCCGCCGCGGCGACGACCGCCCCTGGGTGGTACCGGTGATGCGCGAGGAAATCCGGGTCCAGAGCGTGAAGGCCAAGATGGTCGAGCCCGGCTACGCCTGGGTGCGCATCAGCCAGTTCCAGGAAGCCACACTCGACGAACTGGCCAGCAAGACCGCCGCCTTGTACAAAGACAATCCCGGCATCAAGGGCCTGGTGCTCGATCTGCGCAACGACCCGGGCGGCTTGCTGCCGGGCGCAATCGGCGTCTCGACCGCCTTCCTGCCAAAGGAAGAACTGATTGTTTCAACCAAAGGGCAATTGCCTGACTCGAACAAGGCCTTTTATGGCCGCCGCGAGTTCTATGCGGCGAGCGGCGCCGATCCGCTGGCCAAGCTGCCGACCGCGCTGAAAACCGTGCCGATGATCGTGCTGGTGAATGGCGGTTCGGCCTCCGCCTCGGAAATCGTCGCCGGCGCCCTGCAGGACTACCAGCGCGCCATCGTGATGGGCAGCCGCAGCTTTGGCAAGGGCTCGGTGCAGACCTTGCGGCCGCTGTCGGCCGACACCGCGATCAAGCTGACCACGGCGCGCTACTACACGCCGAAAGGACGGCCGATCCAGGCCACCGGCATCGTGCCCGACCTGGCGGTGGACGAAACCGCCGAAGGCGACGGCCTGAACGCCCTGCGCGTGCGCGAAGCCGATTTGCAGCGCCACCTGACTGGCGAAAACGAACAGCCCGACGCCGCCAAGGCCCGCGACGAAGCCGAACAGCGCCAGAAAGCCCTGGCCGTGCTGAAGAACCGCCAGCCGCTGGAACTTGGCGGCAAGGACGACTTCCAACTGGCCCAGGCCCTGAACCACTTCAAGGGCTTGCCGGTGAAGACAGCCAAGGCGGAAGCGGTGGAAGTAAAATCGGACGAAGCCAAGGCCAAGGCACTGCCGGGCGCCGAAACCAAACCGCCGGAGCTGAAAGGCCAGAAGAAATAATCCGGCCCGAGGATGTGACCTCGTTGGACGGTGGGAAAACGATCGTGGCGCGCGGCTGTGACCGTACGGTGGGCACGCTGTGCCCACGCGGTTACGTGCTTGTCTTTTCGCACGTGGCCGTGGCGCGTCGCTCGTAACGCAACCACGACCGGGACACCCGGATTGGTGTTCGTGACCCCGTTCAACGTTTGCGGGCGATATGTCACCGCACGTAGTGAAAGGATACGCACGTAACCGCGTGGCCACAGTGTGCCCACCGTACGGTCAGCCAATCGGCTGCATCTAGTATTTGCAGTAACTCACATGAACGACACCCAACTCCTGCGCTATTCGCGCCACATCCTGCTCGACGACATCGGCATCGAAGGCCAGGAACGCCTGCTGCAAGCCCATGCCCTGATCATCGGTGCCGGCGGTCTCGGCTCCCCGGCGGCTCTGTACCTGGCGGCCAGCGGTGTCGGCCACATCACCCTGGTCGACGATGACGCGGTCGACCTGACCAACCTGCAGCGCCAGGTCATGCACACGACCGAACGCATTGGCATGGCGAAAGTCGATTCCGGCCGCGCCGCCCTGCACGCGATCAACCCCGAGGTCGAGGTCAGCGCCCTGCGCGAGCGGGCCGGCGCCGACCGCCTGCTGGCACTGGCGCGCAGCGCCACCGTTGTGCTCGACTGCAGCGACAATTTCGCCACCCGCCACGCCGTCAACCGCGCCTGCGTGGCCAGCGGCACGCCGCTGGTGGCCGGTGCCGCCATCCGTTTCGATGGTCAATTGTCGGTGTTCGACATGCGCCAGGACAGCTGCCCCTGCTATGCCTGTGTGTTCCCGGAAGACAGCGGCTTCGAAGATGTTGCCTGCAGCACGATGGGGGTCTTTGCGCCCCTGGTCGGCATCGTCGGCGCGGTCCAGGCGGCCGAGGCATTGAAGCTGATCATGGGCATCGGCCAGCCGCTGGCCGGGCGTTTGCTGCTGCTCGACGGCCGCGCCATGGAGTGGACGGCGATCGGCGCGGCGCGCAATCCGGCTTGTCCGGTGTGCGCCAACAGGCCTGCGCACATTTGATGGCCCCCAATACGCAGCTCTGCAATACAATGTGTCACCATGCTGGCGCGGCGTGACACACTGACGCCGCACGGTTGGAGTGTGTGAAAAAACGTGATGGCAAGGGATGCGGCCGCCCGACGCGTCGCCGAAGCCAGTACGTGTAGTACGGCGAGGCGATGCAAGGCCGCCATGGCGCTTTTTCACACGCTCTTACGGTGGCTCCTGCCGCGATTCGGCCTTATACTAAGCCGATTGTTCCAATCCACTTACCAAGATTGACTATGCAGATCGTATCGCACCGTGCAGTTGGCCGCCGTTTCGCGCGCGGCTTCACCCTCGTTGAAATCATGGTGGTCGTGGTCATCATCGGCATTCTCGGAGCCCTGGTGCTGCCGAAGGTGCTGGGCCGTACCGGCGAGTCGCGCGTGGTGGCGGCCAAGACCGACATCGCCACCCTGATGCAGGCGCTCAAGCTCTACAAGCTCGACAACCAGCGCTATCCGACCACCGAGCAGGGCCTGCAAGCCCTGACCACCAAGCCGACCTCGGGTCCATCGGCCAATGGCTGGAAAGAAGGCGGCTACGTCGAGCGCGTGCCAAAAGATCCTTGGGGCAACCCATACCAGTACCTGCAGCCAGGCCTGCATGGCGAGATCGACGTGTTCTCGTTCGGCGGCGATGGCCAGGCCGGCGGCGAAGGCGAAGACGCCGACGTCGGTTCCTGGCAGCAGTAATCCATCATGGCTGCCGTCGCGGCGCCGCGCAGAAGCAAGGGCTTTACGCTGATCGAGATCCTGGTGGTGATGGTCATCATCGGCATCACGCTGGGCATGGTCTCGCTGAACGCCATCCCGAGTCCGCGCCAGGACCTCGACAACGAGGCCAAGCGCCTGACCCTGCTGCTGCAGATCGCCCGCGACGAAGCCATCGTGCGCAACCGCGAAGTGGCGTTCGAGGCCACCCCCGAGCGCTACCGCTTCATGGTGCGCAACGAGGACGGCTGGACCGCCATGAACCAGGACGATCTGCTGCGCGAACGGCCTTTTCGCAATGCGCCGCTGCGCCTGATGCTCGATCCGCCGCTGGCAAACGGTGGGAACGCTGGCGGCGACCTGCTGCGCGTGACCTTCGGGCGCGAACCCGTGCATAAGCCTTTCCGATTGACCCTTGCCTACGGCAATTACAGCGTGGCGATCCGCGCCGATGGCGTCGGCCACTTCACCGTTATCGATCCTTCCAGCGAAGCCAGCCAATGAACGCCCGATCGAACGCCCGATCCGCTCGCGGCTTTACCCTGCTCGAAGTGCTGGTGGCGCTGGTCATCGTCGGCACCGCGCTCGGCGCCGGTCTGCGCGCGATCGGCAGCCTGGCCAGCAACAGCGCCGGCCTGCGTGCCTCGATGATGGCCACCTGGTCGGCCGAGAACCGCCTGGTGCAGATCCGCCTCGGACGCGAATTCCCGGAAGTCGGCAAGCGCAGCTATGCCTGCGGCCAGGGCGATTTGCCGCTGATGTGCCAGGAAGAAGTGCTGGTCAGCCCGAACCCGCAATTGCGCCGGGTCGAAGTCTCGGTGTTTGACGCCGCCAATCCGGAACGCCGCATCCTGAAGCTGGTCCAACTCGTATTGAGGCCGCGATGAAACCCGGCATGCGGGCGCGCGGCTTCACGCTGATCGAATTGCTGGTGGCGATCGGCATCCTGGCCATGGTGGCCGTGCTGGGCTGGCGCGGCCTCGATGGCATCGTGCGCGCCCGCGTTTCGCTAACCGACCAGATGGAAACCACCCGCGGCATGCAGCTTGCCTTTGCCCAGCTGCAAAGCGATTGCGAACACGCGGCCGACGCCAGCATTCTCGGACGCCGTCCTTTCCTGCAGCAAAACGATGGCCGCATCACCCTGGTGCGCACCGAGTTCAACGACAACGAACCGGCGCGCCTGCAAGTCATCGCTTACCGCTTGGTCGACAAGCAATTGCTGCGGCGCGAATCGATTGCCACCCGCGACCTGGTCCAGCTCGATGCACTGTGGCAGGCGGCAATCACCGATGCCGACAGCACGCCGCCGGTGGTGCTGCAGGGCGGCATCGAAGGGATGAGCGTGCTGGTCTGGCAAAACGGCGCCTGGCGGCCGCAGGTGGAATCGAATCCGCAGGCGCCGCTGACCAGCGTCTCGGCCCTGGCCGTGAGCGGCCTGCAAGTGGTGCTGCGCACGCGCGGCTACCCGCAGCCGCTGACCAAATCCTTCCTGCTGGGGAGCATCTGATGCGTCCTTACCGCCAGCCGCGCCGCGGGCGCCAGCGCGGCGTGGCCGTGATCACCGCCTTGCTCCTGACCACGCTCGCGATCACCATCGTCGCCAGCCTGTTCTGGCAGCAGCAGGTCGAGGTGCGCTCGATGGAAAACCAGCGCCTGAACCTGCAGACGCGCTGGATCCTGCGCGGCGCCCTCGACTGGTCGAGCCTGGTGCTGCGCCAGGACGCGATCGACCACCGCGACCACACGGCCCTGACCCATGTCTGGGCCACGCCATTGGCCGAAACCCGCCTCGACCAGTACATCGAGCGCGAGCGGGTCGAGGGCGAAGTGTTCGATGCCAGCCTCTCCGGCAACATCACGGACGCCACCTCGCGTTACAATCTCGCCAACTTGACCAGCCAGGGCCGGCTCGACATGCAGCAAGTGGCGGTTTTCGCACGCCTGCTGACCAACCTGCAAATGAATCCGGCGCTGGCGAAGACCACCGCCAACCTGGTCGCGGCCGGCGCGCCGCCCTCGCTGACAGTGGGCGCGGTCGATCCGATTACCGGGCAGCCGCTGGGCGGCGACGACGGCAAGCAGGGCACGCAGCCGACCCAGGTCAATGGCGCCGAAGACGGCACTGGTGGCGGTGCCGGCGGCGGTGCTGACGACGATGGCAGCGGTGGCAGTGGAGGCAGCGGCGGCAGCGGCGGCCCGGGTGGAGGCAGCGCGCTGCCGCAAACCCAGGCGGTGGCGCGCGAGGGCATCGGTTCTCCGATCAAGTTTCTGGAAGTAGAGGATTTGTTGTCGGTAAAAGGTTTTACCCCGGAGATGGTGGAAAAGTTGCGCCCCTTCGTAACGGTGCTGCCGGAACCTACGCCGGTGAACGTGAATACCGCGCCGCCCGAGGTGCTGGCGGCGGTGATTCCGAATTACTCGCTGTCGGAGGCAAATGCACTGGTACAGAGACGGCGCAGTGCGCCCTGGCGCGACATGCAGTATTTCTTGACCGAGATCGGCGGGCGCAGCCTGCCGAACAATGCACTGGCGGTGCATAGCGACTATTTCATCGTGACCAGCCGCATCCGGCTCGACCGCGGCGCCCTGAACGCCGAAGCGCTGATCAAGCGCGCGGCGTCGCTCGGGCCGGGCAGCATCACGGTGGTCTGGGTTCGTCAAAACTAGAAGAAAGCGAGACGGTTTGACTACACTTTATATCCGGCATCCAGCGCGCGCCGACGGCGAGGGCGCTCCCTGCCGCTTTGCCGTGGTGGGCGACGCCGGCGCCATCGCGCAGCAGGGCGAAGGTGCGCTGCGCAACCTGACCGACCTGGTCGCCGCCAGCCGCCGCGTGGTGCTGCTGCTGGCCGGCGCCGACGTCAACCTGATCAGCGTGCAAACGCCTCCGCTGGCCGGCAACAAGCTGCGCGCCGCGTTGCCGGGCCTGGTGGAAGAACACATCCTGGGCGACCCGCTCGACTGCGTGCTGATGGCCGGCCCGCAAGCCGCCGACGGTACCCGTCCGGTGGCGGTGGTGCAGCGCGACTGGCTCGAGCCATTGGTGCGGACCCTGCTGGCGCAAGGCGCGCGCGCGGTGGTGGCGCTGCCGGCGCAACTCTGTCTGCCGCTGCAGCCGGGCGGCGTCAGCGCGGCCATCGGCGGCGCCATCGGCGGCAATGAGCTGCTGCTGCGCACCGGCCAGTTCAGTGGCCTCGGTCTGGCGCTGGAGGGAAATCCCGCCACCGCCCTGCAAACCGCGCGCGCCCTGGCCGGCGATGCGCCGCTGACCCTGTACGTGCCGCGCGAGCAGCTGGGCGAATACGGCGTGCTGCTGGCCGAAGCCGGCCCCACGGTCCAGCTCGAAGGCGACGACTGGGCGCACTGGGTGAATGGCGCCAAGAGCACCGGTTTCGACCTGGTCCCGGCCCTTGGTGCGGCCGGCGCCCGCCAGCACGACTGGCGCCGCTGGCGCGTGCCGATCGCGCTCGCCCTGCTTGGCGTGGCCGTGAATCTTGCCGGCCTGAACATCGAATGGCTGCGCCTGCGTGGCGAATCGACCGCGGTGCGCCAGCAAATGACGCAGACCTACCGCTCGGTGTATCCGAACGAGCCGATCTCGGATCCGGTGGCGCAGATGCGCCAGCACATCCAGCGCGCCAACGCCGGCAGCGGCCAGATCGGGTCCGACGAATTCCTGTACCTGGCCGGCGCGCTTGGCGACGCAACACGCGAAATGCCGCGTCCGCCCGGAATTACATCAATGGAGTACAAGGAACGAGCGCTGCGCTTGCGCGTCAAACCGGAGACGGTCGACCCCGGCGCCCTGCGCCAGCTGCAGGCAGCCTTGTCCGCACGGAATGTAAGTCTGGAAGAAACCGCGCCCGCCAACTGGACGGTGCGCAGCACGGGAGCCAAGCCATGAGTCTGGGCAGTACTATCGGCGGGGTGCGCGAGCGCGCCCAGGCCTACTGGATCGCACGTACCGACCAGGAGCGGCGCTACCTCACGGTCGGCTTCGCGGTGGTGGTGCTGGCGCTGCTCTACATGGTGCTCGTCGAGCCCGCCGTCGAGGGCCGCAAGCGGCTCGAACGCTCGGTGCCGGCGCTGCGCCAGCAGGCGGCCGAACTGGCCGGCATGGCCGAGCAGGCGCGCGCCCTGGCCGGGCAGGCGCCGGTGCCGGTCACGCCCATGAGCCAGGAAACCCTGGGCGCCAGCCTGAGCGCGCGCGGCATCAAGCCGGCCTCGCTCTCGCTCACCGGCGAGTACGCGCGCATGCAAATCAACGGTGTGTCGTTCGCCAACCTGCTGGTCTGGCTCGACGCCCAACGGCGCGAAAACCGCATCGCGGTACAAGAGGCCACGTTCAGTGCGCAGGATCCAGCCGGCCAGGTCGATGCCAGCCTGACCCTGCGCCAGGACAGCGGGGCCGGTACCCGATGAGGCGTGGACTGTTGTGGATCGGCGTCGTTGCGCTTGCAGTTGCCGTGACCGTGCTGGTGTTCCTGCCAGCAGCCTGGCTCGGCAACATCGTCGAGCGCCAGACCGGGGGGCGTTTGACTCTCGGGGATGCGCAAGGTACGCTCTGGAACGGCTCAGCTTTCGTGGGCGGCGCGCCCGGTGCGGGCGGGGCGGTGACGCCGTTGCTGCCAGGGCGCTTCAGCTGGCGCCTGTCGCCGCTGGTGCTGTTCGGCCAGGTGAGCATGACGCTGGAAAACCCGCAGGCGCTGGCGCAGCCGGTGCTGGTCGAGGGGAGCTGGAGCGCGTGGCAAGTAAGCGCCGGGCAATTGCTGCTGCCGGCAGAAGGACTGGCGGGCCTGGGCGCGCCGCTGAATACGCTGGCGCCTTCGGGCAAGATTCGGCTGTCATGGAACCAGCTTGACCTGGTGCGCCAGGCCAACAATGTGACGGTGACCGGGCGTACCGTGCTGAGCATGGCCGACATGGGCTCGCGCATGGCGCCGATCCGGCCGCTGGGCAGCTACGAGATGGCGATGGACTGGCGCGGCCCGCAGGCCGACCTGGTGCTCTCCACGGTGCGCGGCGCGCTGCTGCTATCGGGAACGGGACAATTGCAGAACGGCCGCTTGCGCTTTTCCGGGCAAGCCTCGGCCGCGGACGGCTACGAAGACACGCTGGGCA
>Ga0265780_10009161_pt1 | contig 11912 bp, 16 predicted proteins | sample P1T30metagenome_FD_192432 | JGI IMG/M metagenome (GOLD analysis project Ga0265780, IMG submission 192432) | Plant litter microbial communities from East Loma Ridge, Irvine, California - P1 T30 | ecosystem: Environmental > Terrestrial > Plant litter > Unclassified | place: USA: California... | reverse complement strand
ACGTTCATGCGCGTGCCGCGGGCGAAATCGTCGGGGTCCTGGGTGCAGCCGTGCAGCATCACCACCAGCGGCGCCGGCGCACCGGTATAGGTGCTCGGCACGTAGAGCTTGTAGCTGCGGCTGCCGGCCGCATTCGTGTGACTGCCTTCGCTGAAGCTGCCGGGGAGGGCGGGGGCAGGCTCGTTGGCAGCGGCGCCCATGCCCGCACCCATACCCGTCCCCAGGCCGCGGCTCAATTCGGCGAGCATGTCGTGCATGTTGGTCTTGCCCGCGCCCGGCAGTCCGGCGCCGGGCTGCAACTGCGACAGGTTGCGCATCTGTTGCTGGGCGGCCTGGGTCATTGCCGAGGCGTTTTTCAGCGCGTCCTCGATGACCTTGCTCGTATCGACAGGCTGGTGTCGCATCATCTTGCGGCTCGCTGCGCGCATCTGCGCGAATAATTTGTTATTCAGTTTCATGTGGCTTCCTTTCGTGCGCCTAGCGGATACGCTCCGCCAGTGCGGCTTTCAATGTGTTGCTTGCGTGGAGTGCCCCAAGTACCGAAATCGATTCGATGGTGGCCAGCGCCAGTTCCACCGGGACGTCATTGGCGATGCTGGCCATGCCGAGCACCTGGATCTGCAGGCGGATGCCTGCCGCCTGCGCCGCTTCCAGGTCGGCGCGCGAATAGTGGTGCATGCCCAGCACCAGGCTGCGCCGCGCCACGGTCTGCCGTACCACGTCGGCGTGGGTGGCGAGCTGGTTCCGGATCGCGGTGCGGATCAGGTCGGTGCGGTTGCTGTAGAAACCTTCGCTGACCAGCAGATCGATCTGGCCCAGATCGATCATGCCCAGGTTGATCGTGATCTTTTCCGAGTCCGCGATCTTCGGCTTTGGCTCATTTTTCAGCTCGTTTTTCAACTCATTGTTGCTGACAATGTCGCTGCGCATCCTTACACCTGCCTTTCACCACTTGTATCGAATACCATCTGTTTACCATCCATGTGGATGGTGATTGGATGGGAAGTCTACGCCGATCGACCCGAAGGTCAAGCACAATCCGATTGAATCGGGTAATCTCCTCGGCCATGAGTCCAGAATTGCAACCAGGCCTGCGCTTCGAATGGCGCTATACGGTCCCGCCGCGCGCCACCGTGCCCGCGCTCTACCACGACACCGCCTTTTGCCGCGACATGCCCGACGTACTCGCCACCGGCTACCTGGTCGGCATGATGGAGCTCGCCTGCGTGAACGGCATGCTGCCTTACCTCGATTGGCCGAACGAGCAGAGCCTGGGCACCATGGTGAATTTCCAGCACCTGGCGCCGACGCCGCCCGGCATGACGCTCACCATCCGCGGCGAAGTCCTCGAGGTCGAGGGCCAGCGCGTGCGCTTCAAGGTCGAGGCCTGGGACGATGTCGAACGCATCTGCGAAGGCATGCATGAACGCTGTGTGATCGATCCGCAACGCTTCCATGCCCGCGTGGCGCGCAAGATCGCGGGAGCATCCGCATGAGCAGCGTGTTACCCCCCGAGCTGCAGACGCCGGTGCCGTCGCCCTGCATCAGCCTGTGCCAGATGGACAAGCAGACCGGCCTGTGCCAGGGCTGCATGCGCACCATCGACGAGATCATCGCCTGGAGCAAGGCCGACGACGACTACAAGCGCGCCGTGTGGAAGGAAATCCGCCGCCGCGAATCCGAGCTGGACTTCGGCTGAATGACGCCGCGCTTGCCCGCTTCCATGCAGGTGTTCGAGCGCGGCTGGCTGTCGGCCAACAATGTCCTGTTCACTGGCGAAGAAACCGCGCTGGTCGACAGCGGCTACGTCACGCACGCGCCGCAGACGCTGGCGCTGGTGCACCACGCGCTGGGCGAACGCCCACTGGACCGCCTGATCAATACCCACCTGCATTCGGACCACTGCGGCGGCAACGCGGCGCTGCAGGCTGCGTATGGCTGCCATACGGCGATTCCGGCGGCGGAAAGCGCCAAGGTGGCGGCCTGGGACGAGGACGCGCTGAGTTACCGCGCGACCGGCCAGCAGTGTGCGCGTTTCGGTTTCGACGCGGTGCTGGCGCCGGGCGATGAACTGGAGCTGGGCGGCCTGCACTGGCAAGTGCTGGGCGCGCCGGGGCACGATCCGCATGCGCTGCTGCTGTTCTGCGCGGAGGAGGGCGTGTTGATCGCGGGGGATGCGCTGTGGGAGAACGGCTTCGGCGTGATTTTTCCCGAACTGGCGGGGGAGCCGGGGTTTGACGAAACGCGGGCCACGCTGGATTTGATCGGCACGCTGGATGCGCGCGTGGTGGTGCCGGGGCATGGGCGGGTGTTCGGCGACGTGCCCGGCGCGCTGGCGCGGGCCTGTTCGCGGCTGGATTACCTGTCGGCCGACCCGCGCCGCAATGCCGAGAATGCGGTGAAGGTGCTGGTGAAGTTCCTGCTGCTGGAGCGGCAGCGGATTGTGCTGGCGGAGCTGCCTGCGCTGCTGGCGTCGATACCGGTCGTGGCGAATGCGATGACGCTGCTCGGGCACGTCGGCGGGGAGCACGATGCGTATCATGCCCTCGCCGCCTGGGCTGCCACCGCCCTGGTCCGCGCCAACGCCGCACGCATCGATGGCCCCTGGCTCACCGATCAATGAATCCGTAACCAACAATTTAGAACCATCGATCTAGCACGACCGTGCTTTTATCACACTATAATCGACCAGCTGGTCCGATCAACTTAGCCGAGAGCTGCCCATGTCGCTGCCTACCGTACTGCAAAACCTGTCCCTTCCCGTCATCGCCTCGCCGATGTTCATTGCCAGCGGTCCGGCCCTGGTCGCCGCCCAGTGCAAGGCCGGCATCGTCGGTTCCTTCCCGGCGCTGAACGCGCGCCCGGCCGAACTGCTCGACACCTGGCTGACCGACCTGCAGCGCGAGCTGGCCGAGTACAAGGCAGCCAACCCAAGCGCCATCGTCGGCCCGATCGCGGTGAACCAGATCGTGCACGCGTCGAACGCGCGCCTCGAACACGACGTCGAAGTCTGCGTGAAGCACCAGGTGCCGATCATCATTTCCTCGCTGCGCGCGCCGCCGAAGGAAATGCTGGATGCGGTGCACAGCTACGGCGGCATCGTGCTGCACGACGTGGTCTCGATCCGCCACGCGCACAAGGCGCTGGAAGCGGGCGTCGATGGCCTGATCCTGGTGGCGGCCGGCGCCGGCGGCCATGCCGGCGCGCTGTCGCCATTCGCCCTGGTCGGCGAAGTGCGCAAGTTCTTCCATGGCCCGATCGCGCTGTCCGGCTCGATCGCCACCGGCGACGCCATCCTCGCGGCCCAGGCCATGGGCGCCGACTTCGCCTACATCGGCTCGCGCTGGCTGGCGACCCAGGAATCGAACGTCACCGACGACTACCGCGACGCCATCGTCGAATCGAGCGCGGCCGACGTGGTCTACACCAACCTGTTCACTGGCGTGCACGGCAACTACCTGAAGAAATCGATCGTGAATGCCGGCCTCGATCCGGACGCGCTGCCGGAATCGGACAAGAGCAAGATGAGCTTTGGCGACGGCAGCTCGAAGGCCAAGGCATGGCGCGACATTTGGGGCGCGGGGCAGGGCGTGGGCCTGATGGATGATGTGCCGACCACCGCCGAGATGGTCGAGCGCCTGAAGCGCGAATACGAGGCGGCGCGGGTGCGCCTCAGCCTGCGCTAAGAGAGGGCAAGGAACATTCCTTGTGTTGAACAGGACCGTAGGGTGGGCACTCCGTGCCCACGCGGTTACGTGTTCATCCTTGCACCCACTACGGTGACATGTCGCCTGCTGGCGCTGAGCGAAGCCGAGCGCCATATTGGGTGAGTGTCCAATACATACGTTATAGGGCGACACATCGCCGTTGCAGACTAACGGAACTGTCCGTACCGCGTGGGCACGGAGTGCCCACCCTACGTTGCCGTGTCCGCCGGAGGTTATGCCTCTGGTTTCGCATCCGGCACCGGAAACGCCGGTTCCGGTTCCACGCTCAAATCGGCCACATTGATCGACCACAGCCCCGGCAAATTGCGCCAGTAGCCATACACGTCCATGCCGAAGCCGACCACGAATTCGTTCGGCAGGGTGAGGCCGACGATGTCGGCCTGGATCGGTTTCGCGCGGCCGATGTTCTTGTCCGCGAAGACGGCGACGATGACTTCGGCCGCGCCCATGTCGAGCAGGCGCTGCTTCACGTGGGCCAGGGTCTCGCCTTCGTCGAGGATGTCGTCGACCACGACGATGGTCTTGCCCGCCACGTCCTGGCGCGGGATGACCTTCCACACCACTTGTCCGCCACGGTCGTCGTCGCCATAGCGGCTGACGTGGATGTAGTCGAATTCGAGCGGGAAGTCGAGCTGCGGCAGCAGGGTGCCGGTAAAGACGACGGCGCCGCCCATCACGCCCAGCACCAGCGGGAAACTGGTTTCTTCTTCCTTGCCGAAGCGCGCGTTGAGCACGTCGGCCACTTGCCGCACGGCGTCCTGGACGGCTTCGGGACTGACAATCTGGCGCGCATTGGCAAGCAGGGCGCGGGCACGGGCGTGGTGGTAGTCTTGCATGGTTATTCCGGTGATTAATTTACCAAGTGATTACCGGGTAATTATGCGGCAATCGGGGCAGTGATGCAGTTCGGTTGGCACGGCAATCAGGACGCAGTGTTGCCCTGGCTCCTGCTTTCAATCTCGCGCTGCAGTTTTTTGGTCAGCTTCGCAAACACGAGCTCGTAGGCGCGGCGCAGCAGCTGGGCCGCTTCCTCGTCGCCCAGGCTGGCGCTGGCGTCCACCTGCACCCATTTGGCACGCGCCAGGTAGGGCGCCGGGATGATGCCCGGGCGGTCGGTGAGTTCGAGAAAGCGCTCGTCCTCGGCCTTGAAGCTGATCGCCTGTGCCGGAGCGCTGTTGGCCGTTATGGCGAACATTTTTTCTCCTACCGAAAACACGAGGTCATCGCCCCATTTGATGTCTTCGGTCGCTCCCGGAAAGCTGCGGCAAAGTCGTTTGGCGGCTTCGAAATCCATGGTCTCGTCTCCCTGTGGCCGCATCGTGTGCGCAGCCTGTTGTCGGTTTGTCCGCCAAGTTTAACGCGCCACGGAACAGGTGGAACAGTTTTGATGTTTGAGCGCAAGATTCGCCTGCGCCATTGTCCCGGTTTGCGGCGTATCATACGTGGCTTGAATAACATCCAGGCAAGCCATGTCCACCAATGACTTCACGGCCCAGCGCGACGCACGCCTGGCCCAGCTGCGCGCCGCCATGGCGCGCCACGGTATCGACGCCTACATCGTGCCGTCGAGCGATCCCCACCTGTCCGAATACCTGCCGCGCCGCTGGCAGGGCCGCGAATGGCTGTCCAGCTTTACCGGCTCGGTCGGCACCTTCATTGCCACCGCGGACTTCGCCGGTGTCTGGACCGATGGCCGCTATTACACGCAAGCCGAGACCGAACTGGCCGGCAGCGAGATCAAGCTGATGAAGATCCCGTCGGGCGCCAGCCTGCTGCACATCGACTGGCTGGCTGCCAACCTGCAGCCGGGCCAGACGGTGGCGGTGGATGCGCGCGTGCTCGGCCTGGCCGTGGCGCGTCTGCTCGGCGACGCCTTGAAGGCACGCGGCGTCATCCTGCGTACCGACATCGACCTGCTCGACGAGATCTGGAGCGACCGCCCTGGCCTGCCTACGGATGCGCTGTACGAACACGCAGCCCCGCACGCGACCCAGTCGCGTGCCGACAAGCTGGCCGCTACCCGCGCCGAGATGGACAGATTGGGCGCCGAGCGCCACTTCCTCTCGACCCTGGACGACATCGGCTACCTGTTCAATTTGCGCGGCTCGGACGTCAGCTTCAACCCGGTGTTCGTGGCGCACGCGCTGGTCGAACGCGATGGCGCGACGCTGTTCGTGGCCGACGGCAAGGCCTCCGATGCCTTGCGCGCGCGCCTGCTCGAAGACGGCGTGCGCCTGGCGGCGTACGACGAAGCCGCCGCTGCCCTGGCCGCGCTGCCGGAAAACAGCAGCCTGCTGGTCGACCCGCGCCGCATCACCGCCGGCATGCGCGCCGCCGTGCCGGCATCGGTGCGCGTGGTCGAGGCCATCAACCCGACCACCTTTGCCAAGTCGCGCAAGAGCAAGCTTGAGGCCGCCCACGTGCGCGCCACCATGGAGCAGGACGGCGCCGCGCTGTGCGAATTCTTCTCCTGGCTGGAAGCCACCCTGGCCGATGCCAACCGCGCGCCGGTCACCGAACTGACCATCGACGAGCAGATCACGGCTGCCCGTGCACGCCGTCCGCATTTCGTGAGTCCGAGCTTCGGCACGATTGCCGGTTTCAACGCCAACGGCGCCATCATGCACTACCGCGCCACGCCGGCCGCGCATGCCGTGATCGAGGGCGATGGCCTGCTGCTGATCGACTCGGGCGGCCAGTACCTGGGCGGCACCACCGACATCACGCGCGTGGTCCCGGTCGGCCAGATCACGGCTGACCACAAGCGCGACTTCACCCTGGTGCTGAAAGGGATGATGGCGCTGTCGATGGTCCAGTTCCCGCGCGGCACCCGCGGCCCGATGCTGGACGCGATCGCGCGCGCGCCGATCTGGGCCGCCGGCGTGGATTACGGCCACGGCACCGGCCACGGCGTCGGCTACTTCATGAACGTGCACGAAGGTCCGCAGGTGATTTCGCCGTCGGCTCCGCCGGACCCGCACACCGCCATCGAGCCGGGCATGATCACCTCGAACGAGCCGGGCATCTACAAGCCGGGCCGCTGGGGCATCCGCATCGAGAACCTGGTGCTAGCCGTGCCGGCGGCGAATGGCGAGTTCGGCGAGTTCCTGCGCTTCGAAACCCTGACCCTGTGCCCGATCGACACGCGTTGCGTGGACTTGTCGCTGCTGCAGCCGCACGAGGTGCAATGGCTGAACGCCTACCACGCCGAGGTGCGCGAACGCCTGCTGCCGCACGTCGACGGCGCCGCGCGCACGTGGCTGGAACTGCGTACGGAGGCGATCTGATGGCCTCCGCCCGCTCCACCCGCGCCAGCGCCGCCGTCGACCGCCTGAAACGCCGCACCGGCCACACCGGCTATTCGATGGCCCGCACCGCAGACGGCTCCTTCTTCCTGTCCGAAACGCCCGGCGCGCCGCCGCTGTGCGCGCCGCTGGAACTGGACGATTTTGTCGCCTTCGTGAACGGCCTCGGACCGCAGGAGGTCAGGCGCGTCAGCAAGAACGACATCGCCTTCGAAAAGCAGCTGGTCAAGAAAAAAACCTGAAGTCCCGCGCTGCGCCGCAGCCTTGCGAAAGACCGTGATGTCGACGTCCGAACTGCTGGCCACCTACTGGTCGCCTTCCGAGATCGCCACGAATGGCGTGATCCTGCTGCACCTGGCCGGTGCGCTGCTGCTGGGCCTGCTGGTCGGCTACGAGCGTTCGTATCACGGCCGCGCGGCCGGCATGCGTACCTACGGCCTGGTGTGCATGGCCTCGGCGGCGCTGACCATCGTCAGCGGCTACCCGGAGTTCTGGTATGGCGGCGGCAGCGGCGCGATTGCGCCGATCGATCCGACCCGCGTGATGCAGGGCGTGGTCACCGGCATCGGCTTCCTCGGCGCCGGCGTGATCATGCGCGAAGGCTTCAATATCAGCGGCCTGACCACCGCCGCCTCGATCTGGAGTTCCTCGGTCATCGGCATCCTGGTCGGCGTCGGCTTCTATCTGTCGGCGATGGGTCTGGCCTTTTTCTCAGCCATGATCATGATCTACCTGAACCGGGTGGAAGCGGTACTGCCTTCGCGCCGCGCGGTGGCGGTGATGCTGCGCTTTCGCCAGGACTTCCTGCCAAAGGAAGAGGCACTGCGCACAGCGGCGCTCGAGCGCGGCTACCAGATCGCCGGCAGCTCGCTCACGATTTCCGCCAGCGGCGGGCACCAGGAATGGCGCTTCGTGGCGCTGGCCCTGTCGCGCCACAACCGCGCGACACTTACCGAACTGGCGGCTGAACTGGCCGCTTTCGAAGGCGTGGAGGGCTTCCAGCTCTCGCACGCCCGCAATTGAACAGACAATAAAAAACGCATGGGATACCCTGACATGACCCCTCAAGACGTACTCGATTTCTGGTTCCTGCCGCGCACTGACGCCGGCTACGGCAAGGCGCGCCCGGAATGGTTCCGCAAGGACGCCGCCTTCGATAACGAAGTCCGCGAACGCTTCGGCGCCCTGGTCGCCCAGGCGGTGGCCGGCGGCCTGCGCGAGTGGGACATCGACCATGGCGCCGAAGGCACGCTGGCGCGCATCCTGGTGCTCGACCAGTTCACCCGCAACGCCCACCGCGACACGCCGGCTTCCTTTGCCGGCGATGCGCTGGCGCTGGCCGCGGCCCGACAGCTGGTCGACAGCGGCGCCGACCGCACGCTGGACCCGCAGGCGCGCGCCTTCCTCTACATGCCGTTCGAGCACGCCGAGGACGCGCGCATGCAGCAGTGTGCGGTCGATCTGTTCACGCAGTTGGCCAGCGAGCACGAAGGCTTTGCCGAGATGCTCGACTATGCGCACCGCCATCGCGGCGTGATTGCACGCTTCGGTCGCTTCCCGCACCGTAACCCCATCCTCGGCCGCGCTTCCACGCCTGACGAACTGCAATACCTGGGCCAGCCCGGCGCCGGTTTCTGATGCCGGTAACGCTGAACATCGTCGGCGCCGGCCACGTCGGCCGCACGCTGGGCCGCCTGTTCGCCGCGCATGGCGCTTTTGACGTGCAGGACGTGCTGACGCGTTCGCAGGCCAGCGCCGAGAAGGCCGTCGCCTTCATCGGTGCCGGCCAAGCCGTGGCCAGCCTGGCCGACCTGCGTCCGGCCACGGCCTGGATGCTGGCCGTCGGCGACGACCAGATTGCGCCAACCTGCGCGGCGCTGGCCGGGGCCGGCCTGCTGGAGAATGCCGTGGTCTTCCACTGCAGCGGCGCCAAGTCTTCCAGTGAACTGCAGGCGGCCATCGACGCCGGCGCACTGGCCGCCAGCGTGCACCCGGTGCGCAGCTTCGCCGACCCCGAGGGCGTGGCTGCGGCGTTTGCCGGCACCTGGTGCGGCGTCGAGGGAGATGCCGGGGCGCTGGCTCTGCTGACGCCCGCTTTCGAGGCCATCGGCGCGCGCCTGGTTGCGATCGACGCCGCCGCCAAGACCGTCTACCACGCCGCTTCCGTGTTCGCCTCGAACTACCTGGTGACGGTGCTCGACGCCGCCCTGCGCGCCTACGTGGCGGCCGGCGTGCCGGAACCGGTGGCGCGCGAACTGGCGCAGCCGCTGGCGAGCGAAAGCCTGGCCAACGTGTTCAGGCTCGGCCCGGCGGTGGCCCTGAGCGGCCCGGTGGCGCGCGGCGACCTGGCCACCGTGGCGCGCCAGCAGGCGGCGGTATCCGGCTGGGACGCGCCGACCGGGCGCCTGTACGACGCCCTGGTCGAGGCCACGACCGCACTGGCCGAGCGCAAGCGGCGCGGCCAACCCTGAATCAACAACAAGGAAGAACGCATGTATTGGAGTGCCTGGGCCACGCTGGCCGCGTTGGGCGTGTATTTCTGGACCGGCGTGGTAGCCGGCGCGGCGCGTGTGCGCTACAAGGTGCCGGCGCCCTCGATGGAAGGGCCGGAAGCCTTCCAGAGCCGCCAGCGCGTGCAAATGAATACCCTCGAGCAGTTGCCGCTGGTGCTGGTGCCGCTGTGGCTGTGCGCCTGGTACCTGGGCGATACCTGGGCTGCTGCCGGCGGCCTGCTGTGGTGCTGCGCGCGCGTGCTGTATGCGCTTGGTTACTACCGCGATCCGGCCAAACGCGAACTCGGTTTCATCCTTGGCATGGTCGCCTGTGGCGCCCTGGTTGCCGGCGCAAGTGTTGGTTTATTGATGCACTAGGGCAAGTTTATTGCTCCATTACATCGACAAAGCATGCAAACGACAATAAGCTTGCTGCCTGGTTCCGTCAATACACGGCGACTGGTGCGCGTCGCGCCCGGGCCGGCTTCGACGCAGGAGGCAGCATGTTGTTTTTGAAGAGTACCGCAACGACCAGGGCACCGGGGATCTACGAAGTCGACGTCGCCGCCAAGCCGCCGGGCAAGACCTATGGCGTCTTCCTGGCCACCGATCCTGAACATCCACCGCATTCGGTGCTCGCTGCCCTGACTGAGCTCGGCTTCAAAGGCATCTACCAGAAGCGCTATACGCACCGCGACAGCGGCCACGTGCTCGACCTGCACTTCGAAAAAGATGGCACCGACATCTTCAAGGGCTGGAAGGCCGAGGAGTGCAGCGCCAACCTGGCCGCGCTCGATGTCCTGTTCGGCAACGTTGGCATTGCTTTCACGCCGCGGGTGATGACCATGGCTGAGGCTTACGCCTGAGCGTTTTGGTGGGTTCAAGAACCCACCCTACGTACTACGCCTGAGCTTCCTTTGGTGGGCTTGAACCTACCGACAAATCCCTGGCACGATGAGATAAAGTGCTGCATGGATCTATTCGACTCACCTGATACGCTCACGTCCATTCCCATTGAAGACGGCACGCTGGCCCTGCTGGCGCGCCTGCCGCTGCCGTATTCCAACGACGAGATCTTGTCTCGCCTGCTTGCCGAGACGCCCTGGCGCCAGGACAGCATCGTCCTGTTCGGCAAACGCCACCTGCAGCCGCGCCTGACTGCCTGGTATGGCGACGCCAGCTATACTTATTCCGGCCTGCGCCTCGACCCGCTGCCCTGGACGCCCTTGCTGGCCGAAATCCGCGCAGCCGTCGAAGCGGCCTGCGGCGTGCGCTTCAACAGTGTGCTGCTGAACTATTACCGCGATGAACGCGACAGTATGGGCATGCACAGCGACGACGAACCGGAACTGGGACCGGAGCCAGTTATTGCCTCGCTCAGCTATGGCGCCACGCGCAGCTTTGTTTTGCGGCATAAACGCAACAAACGCACAGTCAAGCTCGACTTGCACGATGGCAGCTTGTTATTGATGAGTGGAAGCTTGCAGAGTAACTGGCTTCACGGCATCAATAAATCGACGCGTTCCATAGGAGAACGCCTGAATCTAACCTTCAGGTACGTCGTCTAATTTGACGGCTTCATGCGTCATTCTGCCGTCAAAAATAACTGAACCGTTGGTCAGTTATGTTACATTTGATTACAGTTCTTACGGGATTCACACTGCCTTATCCTTTTGACCAGTGCTATCTTGGACTCATCGCGATTCAAGATGAATGGCGAACCAGACTAATACGTGAAAAGGATTCGCAATGAAAAAGCTGATTTTTGCACTGATCGCAGGCGCTGCCACCATCACTGCCGCCCAGGCCCAGACCACCATCACCCCACGTCCGTATGTCGGCGTTGGCGTGTCGGGTGCTGACCGTGAATACTATGTGCCAGGCGCCACCATCAACGACACCGACGGCTACCGCTTCTCGGGCAAGATCTTCGGCGGTGCCGAGCTGACCGAGAACTTCGGCGTCGAAGCCGGCTATACCGACTTCCGCAAGGCCGGCGCCAACTACGCAATCAACGGCGCGAATACCCGCACCGAAACCGACGGCTACAACGCCTACATCGCCGGTAAGGCAACCAAGGCCCTGAACGACAAGTTCTCGGTCTACGGCAAGCTGGGCGTGACCCACACCAAGGCTGAAATGGAATCGGCTACCGCCGGCCTGAACCGCAAGGTCAGCGATAACGGCGCCTACGGTGCCCTGGGCATGCAGTACAACGTGAACCAGCAGGTTGCGCTGATCGCCGAATACGAACGCTTCGGCAAGAAACAGGACTTCGGTCCGAAGCCGGACGTCGTGACCATCGGCGCGAAGTACACCTTCTAAAGCGACAGCTTTGGATTGCTTGTTCCGAGAGTGTGTGAAAGGGCCCTGCGGGGCCCTTTTCT
>Ga0265780_10009160_pt1 | contig 11913 bp, 9 predicted proteins | sample P1T30metagenome_FD_192432 | JGI IMG/M metagenome (GOLD analysis project Ga0265780, IMG submission 192432) | Plant litter microbial communities from East Loma Ridge, Irvine, California - P1 T30 | ecosystem: Environmental > Terrestrial > Plant litter > Unclassified | place: USA: California... | reverse complement strand
CCCTCGACATGGGTTTCCTATACTGCGCCTCCGGCCCACTCGTACGCTCAAGTTACAAAGCCGGTGAGGCCTTTATCGAGAACGTACTGAAGAAGCGGAGGATGGGCAATGCAGGAAAGAGCGAAGTCGCAGATCTCAGTGTGGCAGAAGAGACTAGCAAGACGTTGTAAATATTTAGATTCTGGAAAACAGTCATCGCTTCCATGCGACTTCGGGATTACCTCAACTCGATCCTGAGTAGAAGTCTGCTTCAACCAGGCTGTCCAATGTACAACACCTCTTCTGATCACTTAAACTGTTTGACAGCATTTAATTCACGCGACGCCTCAACAAGCGTCGAGAAACAACGCGTCTTTGCGCTTCTTATGATCAACACTACAAAAGATCGGCAAGTAAGGAAGATTTCATACGCGTATACATGTATAGACCATTACAAAAGGTCTCTTGTGTAACAACCCACACCTCTCCAACCTCCCAGACGCCGTTTGGCGAAACATCGCGCGGAAGAAAAAGTTAACGACTGTCATATGTACAGAAAGGATCCCTGCGTGTACCCCAGCCTGAAAGTGCAACTAGTTCCGAGAAAAACAAATACAGTTCCCACTAATACATCTCCTAGCGCCTGGCAGTCCTCCGACAACGCGCAGACGCCCATCCGACCTCAAGATCGACTAGACAACGCAGGTGTCCACCTAGTTATTCGGCATGCCAGCGCGCAGATTCTCATACTTGCTCACCGGGTAGCTGAGCAGGTTCTTGGTTTGATCCAGGGCACCGATCCCGCCAATGTTCTTGACAAACTGTATCGACATGTCAGCCGTTATCTTTTTCACAAGGACACACCGAGACAAAAAGCCTGAAATCGAATCTACTTACCGTGGAGATCAAACTCTGGTCACCTTTCTTATCACTCGAACTCTCCCACCACATACCACCCCCCAGTCCTCTCTCTCGGATATACGCGGTCTTCTTGGCGATGACTTGAGGTGTGTCGTAGCTAACCATGAACCTTTTGGCTGGGTCGTAGCACCAGCTAGCAACAACGCTGTCGTCGTAGTTTTCTTGACAACCAGCAACAGGGAGCTTGCTGTAGTCGAATACGCCATTCTCCCAGGTACCGGGTCCGATGCCTGAGAAGGGCTTCCCAGGCCCATCGGTGTTTTCGAAAGAGCGGCCGTAGAGGGGCATGCCCAGGACGATGTTGTTAGGGTTAATACCCGCGGCGATGTAGTCGTCAACTGCCTTCTTCGTACTAAAGGGGGTACTGGTGGGATTGGAAGAGGAGGGGTTCACGTTGGCCTGGTGGCCGGCGTTGGTGTCCCAGGATCCGGCGTAGTCGTAGGCCATCTACTTTGTGTTAGCAGTCAGTGTGACTGAATGATTCAAAAGTACTGACCAAATTCCAGAAGTCAAGGTACTGATCCATTGCCTTGAGCTTCATCTTGTTGTAGTTGATGGGGCCTGCGGGTGAAGCAACGGTGAGGAGTAATTTCTGGTCAGGCGCATGGTTCTTAGAGTATTCGGTAAGAGCGCGACGAGTCTCCTGTAGAAGTAGCACCATATCTTGTGCCTGCGCATCATTGGCAGGATATTCCCAATCGATGTCGAGGCCATCGAAACCAACATCCTGTAAGATCTGAACGGCGCTGCTCGCGAATTTGGCCCGACCTTCGGGGGTGGACGCAGGCTGAGCGAAGTGGGCAGAGTAAGTCCAGCCACCGATCGATAGGAGTACCTTCAACTTGGGGTTGCTCTTCTTTTGAAGATACAACTGCTTGGCGCATCCATACATGTTGGTACCCACATCGTTCCACGAGTCAGTCGCATAATGCTTGTCAACGTCAGACCAAGCATCTGTCAAAAAGACTTCGCCGGTATCCCGAACATCGGCAAAGGCATAGAGAACATGGGTGAGCTCTTGTGCAGGAAGGTCTTGAGGATTGAAGTTGCGACCATAAATAGCCTGCAAGCGATGTCAGATGTAGATCTTCCGCATTTGAGCCAGCCGACTAACCCAATTGACAAAGTAAGCAACGTTCTTGTAGCCTGATGCACTTGAACTAGTAGTCATGGTGTCGTTGGTACCACGCGGGATCGCGTTGGCTTGTACAAAGGTGGAGATGGAGAGTAATGATGTTACTCCCGCGAGCATGTTGGCGGCGCGCATCCTTATGATGTCGCTAGTGGCGCGCTATGTTGTGCTACGTGGCTGTGGCGCGGGCTAGTGCAGGTACGAACGCGGCTTCGGTTGAGTGCCGAAAGCTCAAGTGTGTATAGAAACTGAGGAAAAGGAGGATTGGCGGTGTGAATAGACGGCCAGAGCATGCGTTTTTATATTCGAAAGAATGACTGGATATCAACTATGTCGAAGGAGCGTTGACTGAAGGTGTGCGTCAAAGAGCGTAAAGGAGGGTCACTCGACCACGCAACAACCAAGGAGTAGGGGAGGAACAGTTAGCGAATGCTACAGAAGCTCTCTGAAAGGAATGTGACAGCGGGAGAGAGAAGGAGGGCCTGAAACCTAGTAAAGACTAGGACTCAAGGGTACATATCTTCATCCACGCGCGCCTACCATGATGCAAGCGCGGCATGGGCAATAAGGCTGTTTGCGCATACATATTTGACAAGATGCGTCAGTCCCCAGATCCAGAAGACTTATGGAGTGTGCCTTTGATCGACCAGGTACAGACGGCTACGATCTGGGAACGACGGTTAAAGGCCCCTAGGGCGAACTGCTTGAAGCTCTGACTAGTCGAGTCGTAGACAAGAGCGATAGGTGAACTCGGACGCTCGGTACAGGAATACGCTTCGTATCTCCATCGGGCATAGAACGTATGACTCCAACGAAAGTCCCAGTACTGATTGGCGATACTTTTCCATCCTCATCCAGTGGATAATGTGGAACAGAACTACAGCTCGTTAGTCGCTTAGAAAGGACATTTGGAAGTTCCTCGGGTGGTAAGAGATGTCAAGGGTCTTGTTGCGATAGCGCTTCCTGGGAGTGTGTAGTGTGAAACTCCTGTACTGCTCGTTGGACAGTCCCGGCGTGTCATGGATGTGTAACGTCAAAATACAACATAGCATCAGGTTGCTTTGCGACCCCATACCGCTTGCTACGCGCCTCATTTAAGACGGCATAGTTTCTCGGGGCAGCCCACGGGTGAAACCATGCATTGGCACATGAATACATATTTCCAGTGCCGGGTGGAAAGCGAGCGCAGGAGATATGATGATGTACTCGAGTAGGGTGCATGCGGTAGATACCACCTGAGCCTGGACGGGAAATTAGGTGTCTGCACTACAGACAGTGTGGACGGAGGACTCGATCTTCAGGCTGTAGAAGACTGTGATCAACTCAACTTGAGTATTCCGTGGGTGATGTTATGTCTCCACTTCTTGCGTGCGCGTGCGTGTGTCAAGCCGTCGGACATTGTAGTCGCTTAGGCCGAGCAAAGATACTGTGAAGTGCAATAGCGCCAGGTGGAAATAGATGGTGAGTTAACCGCAGCGTATCGTAGAGACGGAGTGGGGACTGAAGCCGCACGAGGAAAGGGTGCTTGACGGGAAGGATGGCATGCGGGACGGACGGGTGGCCGCATTAAGCCGCGGTGCATACGCGAGGTATGAGCAGATACAGAAGGAAACCCGGCCTGGATGCAGCGACCTTGTAATTGCCAATCTGCGAAGAGATAGGCGTCAAGCGCTCCGAACAAGCCCTTTCTCGACACATTTTCGCGTGCAATCAGAAGGATTTACCCACGTTCGTGCACTTGTGATTACAGACACGCGGTGCTTTGCTGGGGTTGTTGCAGATCAAAGAAGCGCTATAGCGATAGTACGGCCCAGGTCTTGATAACGAGTTAGAGCTGCCGGGGTCAGTACGCACGTCGCGATGCATCATGGTTGCGACTGTAACCTCGGAAGCAGGATGGCCAGGCCGCTGCCCGCCGATCCGATCCCCCACGGATGGCAGGGCTGAGTGCCCGACGCACATGAGTATGTAGTGACGGCGAATAGAGAGCGTGAGTTGGAGCGTGGAGTGTGTAGAGATGGTGATAGTTGATGAGAAAGAAGCGTGGTCGTTCAAAAGGCGGAAAGATGGCTCGTGTGACCAGTCGTTCAAGTGGCGTGGCCAGTGCACGTTCAGCCTCCCACTGCACTGTAGTATCTTCACACCACTCCAAGATGACAGCCGACAGAACCAGGTCAATGAAACGCCAACCATTTGCACACATGAAAGCCCAAGACCCAGAGCATAGTGATGAGGACAGCATCAGGTTGCGGGCTCACGCATTCAGAGGTAAACATGCGCCGCACGTATGCCGTTCTTAAGATGGAAAGGGCTGATGCAGACGATGAAGATGAACGACTTGCTATCAAAGGGTATCATAACAACAATAAACGCCATGCTTAGCATATCGGAGACCACCAGACCTTCGTAGGGACCGTGGATCTGGTGAGAACCTCTCTTGTTCATGCCCGTAGTCTCCGGACCAAGCCATTTAGAGGCCCCACGGCCTTTCTGCTCAAGACGGCATCTCTCGCCCCATCTCTTGTTCTACACACAGCTCTCTCGACCCTGCCATCTTTGGTAACGGTCATGACTGCTGTCCGTCTGTCGGACCAGAGAATGGTAACCTGCCTAATCGCCGCATCCGCTTCGATGTCCAATATGCGGGCGCTCCCGAATTCGGCATCGTCTTGCTCGATATCTGAACTGGCCTCGTCTTCGCTTACAAAAGCGTTTAAAATCTTTCCAGTGGATGCGAAACCGTCGTTCTCGCTATTCTCTTTCGGTTGTGCCAGACCAGCATCCTTCCGTAGTTCTTCCACCGCGTTGGCGCGCAGGTGCCAGCTCACGAGTTCCTTCCTCAGCAGTCTTCCGAATCGCACGAGGTCTTGCTCTGGATCGTTCTCTTCGTCTTTGCCGCTCGCAGGTAGCCACTTGTCCGACAGGTGCTGCAGAGGTATACATGGTGGAATGGTGTGCTTGTGTATCTTCATGATTCTCTTGTCATGTTTTTGCTTGACGCTGAGCAAGACATGGTACGTCTCGACGAACCTGCCTCCCAGTGCTACGTCTATGCTGACGCCAAGGATGTTGCCGTCGTTCAGCGCATGCGGATCGGGGTCTTTGACTTTGTATGCAGTCACGCCGGCGCAGGCGCGGTAGATGTTCTCGAGGTTGCGTTTTGACTGCCGTGTGATGACATCATTGGCATCATTCGCGGGTTTGTTGTTTGTGTTGGTGCTTTGGAGGCGCGCTGCGAGGTGGGGTTGCGACAGCAGGACGGAGGATAGGTTCGCACGGTGGGCATGGAGCGTCGCTAGTCGGGTATGAAGATGGCTAATGTCCTCGTCGAGCTGTTCGGTAGTCTCCATGGTGGAGCAGTGTATCGTCGCAGAGGCGCATCGGTGTCCAGGTTGAATCGCGTGGAGCAGACAACGCGCTAACACGTGACTAAGCGTTGAGCAGGGGTGGCCGGAGGTGGGATGGAAGCCCGCGACTCGCCTAGTGCTCCGCCCTCGAGCTCGAGACTAGAGGACACGGTTCCGTATCCGCCCAGTAATTCAAAGCCGGTGGCCATCGTTACTGCATACTGTTACCCGGCTGCTAACACGTTTCTTGCCATTCACTAGTCGCTCTCTAAACGTCCGTCGCGACCAGAGTTTGCGTCTTCTTTCCTACGCCTCGCCATTCTCAGTCCCGGACTTCAGCCACCTATCACCCGCGCGACTCCTATTACCTACCCACTTGTCCGACTCCACCACCAAAACCCCTCTTCATCGGACGCACACCACCGACGCACCCAAATGAGCAAACGCGCCTCGCGATCCAAGAACCGCGGCTCTGTACTACGTGAGCAGAGCTCCACCGACTCACTGCAGGAGAAGAAGAACGGAAATGCAAATTCCACGGCCATGAACAGCGCCATGTTGGAACATCGGCGCAAACATTCGTCCTTTGACAGCAATTCGCCATCGAGCCAGGCTGCATCCCTCATGGGCAACTCCAACTTTTCGCTCGATGACGATGTGCCCAAGCTGGGCCAAGAAGACGAAGGAACGTCCAAAGGCTTCTTCGAGCTGTCCAAGAAGGACCAGAGCAACTTCCTCCTCCTCGTGCTGCTGTACTTCCTCCAGGGCATACCCATGGGCCTGGCACACGGCTCTGTGCCATTCCTGCTTAAACACAACGTGTCCTACGCTGCCATTGGTGTCTTCTCGCTCGCAGCCTACCCGTACTCGCTAAAACTTCTTTGGAGTCCCATCGTGGACGCGGTGTGGTCACCAAAAGTCGGACGCCGGAAGAGTTGGATCTTACCCATCCAGACCATTTCTGGCTTCTCCATGATCTGGTTGGGCAAGAACATCAACCGCATGATGAAGGAGGCGGGCGAGACTGACAGCGGGGTTTGGACTTTCACATGGTGGTGGTTTGCGCTCGTATTCCTTTGCGCCACTCAGGACATCGCTGTGGATGGTAAGACTGTGTAACTTCCAAACCTGACATGCACAAAGCTAATTGCGAACAGGCTGGGCGCTGACCCTTCTCTCCAAGGAGAACCTCGCATACGCATCGACTGCGCAAACCGTCGGCCTGACCGCAGGCCAGTTCCTTTCCTACACCGTCTTCCTGGCCTTCAATTCCAAAGACTTTGCGAACAAGTGGTTCCGCAGCACTCCTGCAGACACCGGCATCATGGAGCTTGATGGCTACTTGAGCTTCTGGGGGTGGGCATACCTGATAGTCACTCTTGGACTGGCAGTCATGAAACGCGAAGACCGCGATAAGAACGGCGATGGCATCAGCGAGGTTTACCGCACCATGTGGGGCATCTTGAAGTTGAAGAACATTCAAAGCTTCATCATCATCCACCTCATCGCCAAGATCGGGTTTCAAGCCAACGATGCTGTCACAAGTCTGAAGCTCCTAGACAAAGGCCTCAAACAGGAGCAGCTGTCTCTCGTTATTCTTGTAGACTTTCCCGTCGAGGTCTTCCTAGGCTACTACATCGGAAAATGGTGCCAGACCTACCCGCCGATGCACATCTGGTGTTGGTCCTTCATCGGCCGCCTGGTGGCTGCTGGGTTCGCGCAGTTTGTCGTGTCCATCTTCCCGGCTGGAGGAGCATCGTCTGGTTTCCTGATGCTGGTCATTGCTGAGCATGTGCTGTCAACCTTTATGAATACGGTCATGTTCGTCGCAGTCAGCGCGTTCCACGCAAAGATCTCTGATCCGCTCATCGGTGGTACCTACATGACGCTGCTCGCTACGTAAGTTCCATTCCCCTGCCCTATCTACGTATTACTAACAACAGTATAGCGTCTCCAACCTCGGCGGTACATTCCCACGCTACTTTGTCCTCAAAGCCGTCGATATGTTCACTTCGGCAACCTGCATACCACCCACGGATGTTCCCAAGGCAGATCTTTTGAAGGGGCCACTTATCACACAGGCCTTCTCTTGCTCGCTAGAGGCAGAGAAGCATCGCTGCCAGGCAGGCGGGGGTGTATGCAACGTCACGAGTGACGGATACTATATTGTGAATATTCTGTGTATTGTGATTGGTGTAGTGACGTTCTGGGGCTACATCAAACCCGCCGTTATGCGCATACAGGCGTTGCCGCTAAGGGCATGGAGGATCGCTGGATAGGTAGATGACCAACGAAGTGTACGATATAGATGCAAAGCTTGAATTCAGATGAAGGCACATTGCGTGGCTATAGGCTGCTGATCAAAAACTCTTGGACCCAGAAACATGGCAACAATCCGTCTCCAAGCCGCTTGCGCACGTATGTGCCGCGCTCGCGCGTTCTCCCGTGACCAGGCGTGCTGATCGGCCAATAGTGGGTGGCCTGATGCACCAGTGTAAGCCACGCCGTCTGGAGCGCATGCAGGTACGTTTGCGCCGCAGTACATGTCTCAGACCGCTCAAAGAAGGATCAAACTATGCAAGGGTTGGCTCACGAATAGCATGCAACAGTTGGTTGTGACTTGAGATTATTGGGTGAAAGAACTTTAGCGGCTCGCAGTTGTCAGTCATCAGATGGTCTGGGACCGTTCTGTAAGCAGGCCGAGCCTCGACTCAGCGTGCCGAAGACGCCGATAGAAGGACATGTTAGCTGGTGCGATATGTCAGGCCATGTGTAACGGCTGCGGCCCGGGGTGAACTAGCAAAGCTTTGAGGGATCAGATGCCTGCGCCTTCTCCGAGAATCTCGCAAACCCCCGAAGTCGCCGAAGACACGCTGTGCCAGCTAGAGTAGCCTCATACCTCGGAAACGTGCACAAGGCGTCGACGCTTACCTTCCTGCGGCTAGTCGCCCTCGACATCGCGTTTTGACATCTGTCGCAAATTGTCTGCTGATCTTGAATACTCTTTTACCTCTATTCCTATTCGCCTGACGTGTCGCGCCCTTTTCCGTCCGTTGCAGCATAAACCTACCTAGTCCGACACCTTGATCGACGTCCGACTTTACATCAACCCCAAAGTCTACCGCAGCCGTTGGACTTCCAAGGACCCAGCCAATCCCTTACCTACGCCAATTCCGCCGACGTGTAACACTGATAAGGAGTCCCTGCGAATCGTCTTATCTCGAATCCTACGAACAGTGTTGATACCGTCTGTATCGCCAATCTTGTCGCGTCGTCCTTCTGTATTGTACGAACAGTCGCAATGGCTTTTACAGCGTACCAACCTAAGGCGCGGGTCCAGAAGCCCGCACCTCATTTCTCTGGAACTGCAGTCGTCGATGGCACATTTGAAGGTATGCGACTGTTGACCGTCTTGCACCTTTCTCCTTCCTCTACCCATCCGATTGCCTATCAGTAGAGCAACGTACTGACAACTCGTAGACCTCAGCTTAACAGCCTACACATCCACCAAGCAATGGCTCGTCCTCGGTTTCGTCCCCATGGCCTGGACTTTCGTTTGCCCGACCGAGATCCTTGCCTTTAGTGAACGCGCATCCGACTTCGCTGCCCGTGGCGCCAGCGTCGTCTTCTCCAGCACAGACAGCGAGTATAGCTTGCTTGCTTGGACAAACGCAAGCAAGAAGGAAGGAGGCCTGGGCAAAATCAACATCCCTCTGCTGAGCGACAAGAACCACAGCATTGCAAAAGACTACGGTGTGCTGATCGAAGAGGAGGGGATTGCGTTGCGAGGTCTGTTCTTGATCGACCCGAACGGCATCGTACGACAGATCACTATCAACGACCTTCCTGTTGGAAGATCGGTCGACGAGACCCTTCGCCTGATCGATGCCTTCCAATTCACCGACAAATATGGCGAGGTACGATACTTCCTGTTCCCATGCACTCCCAAGTACGCTATATGCTAACATAGTTTCACTAGGTCTGCCCTGCTAACTGGAACCCGGGTGACGAAACCATCAAAGCGACCCCCGCAGGCAACAAGGAATACCTCGAGAAGCTCCATACTGACACCAAGATGTCTGACGTCGCCGCAAAGACAAATGGTACGGCTTCTTCGGCGCGTTGATAATGGCCGGCCAGACCTCAATGTTTCGAAAACAGCTTGCTGATCTTCCTTCTTCCAGGAACTGCATGAAATGCAGATGTTTTGGCGTGCTTTGATCCTGCGATATTAGCATATGCGTCTCGTCTTTCATCTGTGATTAGTTGCATTGATCGGCGTTGTTCTGCCGCTGTCGCGTTGGTTTTCTGGTTGCGGTCTTCGGCTCAGCTACGCCCATCATACCAATAGAATCCACTCTATACAATGTTCAAAACTTTAAATCAAATGCTGCCTTGAACTTGATGGCACTGCGTGTATCGTGAACTTAGTTCGAAAGACTGTGATCTTCGTCCCTTGATCTGCAGCTCTGATTCCTACATGAGCTCACAAATAAGTTTAGCAAGACGAAAAAGCCCCAGAACTTCTGTAAAATAATACAGTCGCAAGCGTGTCGCGACAATATGAAGGATGCGCGTTAGCTTCCGCTTGGCGCTACGGAAACAACGCGAACGCCACGGATCTGTACCTCTTTCGACATAGCCCACGAGAAGGGCCTCCAATCATGGAGCCACGCCTGAATACGCTACTGGACATCTCGAACCAAAGCAGCATGTCGTACTTCACAGAGCCATCGAACATGAGCTCACCTGGCTCGCAACGACCATCACAACACATTAATCACAGCTTCGTACGCCCAAAAGCGCTCATGCTAACGAACGCATATCCTGAAACCGCTCAGTCAAACGACCACCGAAGAGACGGACAGGAGAGGCTATATGCCACACGATCGATGCCTAGTGCTCCGATAGCACAGGTATTGAACGATGAGGCGAATGTGCTAGAGGCCGCACAACCCGTGCCATCCACCTTTGCCCCATCAACAACACCTTTCAGTGGAAGGCTAGTTGATTTACTTCTGGATAGCCCGGATCACGCGAGGCAAAGATGGGATCAAGAGCAACAGTTTCTTCAGCCCGACAACACAGGATGCAGCCCAGCTGTCATCAAACTACCGAGGTTACCGCAGCCTCCCAAGCGGACAGCGAAGCGACCTAGAATCCCGCCGTTGCTACAGGGCTTGCATCAACCGCCGCCACTGCCGCCTGAGGGTAGGCTCTTCCCACCGATCACTGGGGAAAAGAATGCTTTCGCGGGCGACAGAGGGTATGATGCACGTTTTGAAGAGTCCAGAACCAAGGATGTGGACGAGCATGCCTTTCTCGAAGGGAATGTCATGGACTACAACAGAGCTGTTCAACATGCCGAAACCCCATCATTTTCCCAAGCGTCAGTTCCGCCTATATCTTCTAGTGTAATAGATGTGGCCCATGAGACAGATGTAACAGCAAACGCCTCTAAGGACTCTGAAGCGCTGTTACAGCCCAAGCGTGGAAAGAAGCGAAACAAGTGGTCTGAGCAAGAGACCAAAGATCTCCTTGTAGGTGTCAGCAGGTACGGTATAGGCAACTGGAAAAAGATATTGCAGGACCAAGACTTTGCATTCAACAATCGCACCGCCGTTGATCTGAAAGACCGCTTTCGTGTATGCTGCCCTGGTGAAGGTCTGAAGCCACGGCAGCCAAAGACCAAGGCAAAAGAGAAAATCAGCTTGGTTGAGACACCACCGGATTTGCCAGAAGCCATCTACACTCACCAGCATTCTCTTCCTATTACCGAACGCCACTCCGACATCAACCTCATTTCGAACTCCCCGAGCCCGACGGAGAACCAGCAACGTGGAGCTACTCGCAATAAGGCTACTACGCAGCTGGATCTAGCTGAGCTTGGCATCCGCGAACCATTCTCAAAAACCACCCGTCGACCACGCCGGGCCTTTAGCGCACGCGATGACATCAACTTGCTCAAGGGCTTTGAAAAGTACGGGTCTGTATGGCACTCTATGCGCGACGACGAGGACCTAGGGTTTGCGACTCGGCATCCAACAGACCTACGCGATCGATTCAGAATCCGGTATCCAGACAAGTATGCCAAAGCGGGTTACAAACTCAAAGCAAAAGAGAAGGAACGTACACTATCGAAACAAGCACAAGAACAAGAGAAACAGGACGATTCTTCGCAACAACCAGACCACATCCCACTTCAGGACCATTCGCACCACGCGAAATCAAGTCACTCGCAGAACGACATTACCTTCCTCGGAAAAGACATTCACCCCTTCAACAACAACGGACCAACCACAACCATGCCATCACACTGTCCGATCTCCAACAACACCACCACCAACAACGTCAATAATCTCAATCCCGCCCTAAAACCCTTCAACCCCTCCTCCTACCTCTCCGACCCCCTCCCGACCCTCCCCTTTGACGACCCAGACACCGACCTCACACAAGACATGAGCACCGTTGGCGACGAAAGCCCAATAACACTAAGTCGGAATATTCTCCGTTGGGCGGATGCGAATCCGTCGT
>Ga0265780_10009159_pt1 | contig 11914 bp, 7 predicted proteins | sample P1T30metagenome_FD_192432 | JGI IMG/M metagenome (GOLD analysis project Ga0265780, IMG submission 192432) | Plant litter microbial communities from East Loma Ridge, Irvine, California - P1 T30 | ecosystem: Environmental > Terrestrial > Plant litter > Unclassified | place: USA: California... | reverse complement strand
GGGACCTCGCGCGCGTCCGCGGCACCCCCTTCAACACGGGCGAAGTCCTCGAGTACGCCATCCGCGACGTGGATGCGAAGCAAGCGGGGAATTGGTCTGGGTGCCATTCTACCTGCTGGGATGCTAATGCGCCTGCGAACAGCGGCGACCGGCTTATCTCGAATGAGTTCACCAAGTCGGGGTATCCACTCGGCTTGATGATTAACACAGAGGGAAAAAGGTTCGTAGACGAGGGCATCGATATGCGGAATTACACGTATGCGAAGTTTGGGCGGGCGATACATGGACAGCCGGATGGGGTGGCGTGGCAGGTTTGGGATCAGAGAGTGTTGGGGTGGTTGAGGGAGGAGGAGTATAGGGATGAGAGGGTGGAGAAGGTTTGGGGGAAGACGATTGAGGAGTTGGCGGGGAAGTTAGCGGGGGAGGGGGGGTTGAATGAGCCGGAGAGGTTTGTGGAGACTGTCAAGGAGTATAATGAGGCGATTTATGCGGCGATGGCTGAGAATCCGAAGAGGAAGTGGGATCCGGCAGTGAAGGATGGGCTTACTACGCAGTCGTCTAAGAGGAAGCTGGAGCTGGCGAAGTCGAATTGGGCGCTGCCGCTTGATAAGGGCCCGTTTATGGCTGTCAAAGTATGCTGCGGCGTTACCTTCACGTTCGGAGGTTTGGCGGTCAACCCGGAAACTACAGCTGTTATATCGAACTCTGGAAGAGAGGTTACAGGCCTGTTCTGTGTTGGCGAGATGCTGGGTGGTTTGTTTTATGGCAATTATCCTGGAGGTAGCGGGTTGACTTCCGGGGCGGTCTTTGGGAGGAGAGCAGGGACGGCAGCGGCGAGGTTAGCTGCTATTGGGGACACTACAATGTCTTCAAAGCGACCGGCAATTCTTTCACTTTTATAACATGCAATGAGAAGTACGACTGTAGTTGATATGCTCATATACTGAATGTCAATACAACATTTCTAATGACTACACGCCAACCTAGGAAAAACCTAAACACCCTAGAGCCTACGTTAACATTAGGTTACCCACTTTGCAGGTTTTTGTCTTAATGTAATCTGCAGGCCTGTTCAATTTTTTTCTTGTATGAGGTGACCACATAGTTGTCGTACTGCTGGGGTACTCCGTGTAAGCAGCAAGTGCTAAAAGAAAAGACCGTCGTCGGGACCTTGTAGCGTACGAACCCGTGAGAAACATGTCGAACCCCTTCAGGACATATCTCGGTGTTTGGCGTAAGTCGGCAGAAGCCATCTTGTCCGTATCAGGAATCCGACTCCTCGAGCTCTTCTGTTGACGATAGTTCTCCCGACGCCTCGAGAACGAACTTTTTGAAAGGTTCAGCATGCCACCACGATGGATTGCTATCTCTAAGCTGTTCGAAGAAAATGAAGCCGTAATACGGGAAATCTCTACTCAACCGGGGATATGCACAACCGTCAGCGGGCCACTCCATTCCTGCGTCGATCACGCACATATCCTCTGCTGCGTTCAAGACGTGCTCGTCTGGCACGTACTTGACCACATGGTAGTCCATATTGTGTGTTCCTTCGATCGCAAGATCAGGACCGTTGTCCACGTGAGGCTGGTGGTGGTGTTGGGGACCGACAAAGACGATGTGACGAGGATCTAGCAACCACAGCTCTTTCAGATTGAAGCCCGCTAGCTTCTGTAGCAGATCACACCAGTTCCCATGACTGCTCGCAAGAAGAATATGTCCCAATGCAAGGCGCTCCAGGTTCGGAAAGAAGTTGAGGAGGTTTAGGATGTCGAATTCGCTGAACGAGGACTGGTAGTCTGACATCAATCGAAACTCTTTCAGGTTTTTGAGTTCGTACCATAGGTCTGAGGACCATGAGCTTAACTCAAAGGGTGCACCAAACGGTCCGCCGTCACCGAACGATGTCTCAGGAGTCTTCGAGAGTGTTATCTCCAAGTATTCTAGATTTACCAGCTCTTCAAGGCCACCTAAATTCAGCAATGGCGCAGCCATGGGACGGGTGATATTGATAGCGACGCGCGTCAGCGTTTTCGGGAACCACTGGAATGGATCGCTGTCCCGAAAAAAGTTGCTGTGAAAAGGATCACCCCTTCCAGAGATTGCGCAATACGATGCCTTGTTGCCGAGTAATGGACTCTCGACACTTTTCAAACAGAGTTGGGACGCCTGAAAAGCCTCCATTATCTTGGGGAAGATCCATCCGCTCTCCAATTGAACGCCCCACCAAGAGTATTCGCCTTCTTTCAGTGCTGGATATCCGTACCTGGCGCGTTTTGGTCCTCCTTGGAAGCAAGTCTCAAACGAGACGCGGTCCTGTTCCGATAGTTTCCACCTAGGCCAGGTTCCATCGAGGCAATTTGGGTGTATGGGGTAGTATCGAAAGTGCTCCATCGAACTTATCTTGCGCAACAGATGTACTAGGTACTGCGTCACTGGATTCTGCTTGTCGAGCTCGTCACGCCCAGGACCCGAGCGGTCGTACTCTCCGAGGGTAACGAGGCCCATGTCCATGCTACAGATTGTGATTGTCTGATTAAACCAACGAGTGTATTTTGGAATTTCAGTGATCTTCTCAAGTACTGGGAGTCGATGGTTGTACCACACGAGAGGTGTCCGGGAAACTATATCGACAAAATCGCGAATCAAAACATCCGACTCGAACCAGCGACGCGCGACGAGCCGACAATTGAGTACTGTGCGGACGGAGGGCTTGCAAAGTCCGTCAAATCGCTCGCTAATGGGCGCCGGTTCTGTATGGATGATATGAACGAAAACATTGTCGAGTATTTCTTGTGGTAGTTTCTCCATGGTCGGCCGTAGTAGAAACCTGTTTAATCAATTGAGAGGACGAGGAGAGGAAGCGCGCATAGTTTTATAGCAAAGGATTGTGCCTTCGTCAGACTGCTACCTGTGACGATGCAAACGATGCATACATCACGGAGAGGTATCACACCTGTGGATGAGGGACTGATGTGAATATGCAACCGCCCGATGCTGTGAAAACTGACCGATCAAGCACCTGAGGCGGCTCGAATGACACGTATATTCGGGAACGATCAAACGCTTCTGCTCCACGTGCATAGAGTTGTTGCGACAGAACACATGAAACCCGGGTATCAATAAAACCAAACGCCTTGCTCAAGCCCATGTTTCGGGTATCTACCTTTTTCTCGTTCTCTTCGGCGCTGGCTTTGGTTTCGCGCGATTCGTTCGGCGAGTAGTTGGCGCACTGTCTTCTTCAGACTCGGCACTAGATTCTTCATCGTCATCATCTTCGTCCTCTTCTTCTGCGGATTCAGATACGGTGCTCTGAGCCTTACTGTTCTTTGCAGCATTGGCTCCAGCCTTGGTACCCTTGCCGCCCTTTGCAGCTTTGCCTGTCCTTGTGTTCTTTGCGTTCTTGGGTATGGGGGTGGCTTCGGTTACACTCTCAGCCTTTTGCGAGTGCACGCCATCGGGGAGGTCTTTCAGTAGGCCGATGCCTGGCGCGTAGAGATCTTTGTATTTTTGGATGGGCGTCATGGGTGGCGACGAGCCGGCGGCAGAGGGTTCACGATGGAAGCGCTGAAGCCACATGAGTTTGCCATACTCGTCTTCTGGCAGCTCGAACTCGGGCATGTTGTTGGCGTCGTCTGGGTCTAGCGGGTCGGGGTCTTCGGAGAAAGCGAACTCGTTCTCGCGCGTATCGAGGGCGTCCAGGTCGTATAGCTGCGACAGCTTCTTCCAGACACCAGGAATGCGCGTGTGAGGAGCGTCGTCGCTCGCGAAGCCATGCGAGCGCATGTCGGTGTGGATGGAAATCATGCGGAAGTGCTTGTGCATGCCTGAGGATGTCAATGACGTATTTAGCAGGAGAATGCGCTTTATCATACCCGTTGGCTTCCACTTCATCATGCTTTTCAGAAGCTGTGTTTCCTGCTCGTCGGCCCACGGATCGCTGAGCAGCTCATCCTGCGACTGCACGACGCCAGAATCTTGGGGTGTTTGGGGCTGAGTGTCGCGCAGGGGCGTGGAAGCTGCACTAGCCTTTGCCTTCTTTCGGGGCGGCATGTTGTGATGTTTGGTGGAGTGAAGGGAAGTGAGTGAAGGAAACGCGCAGTCGCGAGCTGCAGGTACAGTGACGGAAGGCGCAAGGGTCCGCGTAGGGCTGAGTCGCCAAAACCACGGCGCGTCATACCCCTCCCTCACCCTCGACTTCTCCACATCCGCCGCCATGGATGCGCGTGATTCGATTCACGACGTCTTCAGTACTGAGCACCTGTGGAGGCAGCCTTCCTTTTTTGACGATGACTCTCAAGAGTCGTCGCTCTTCGCTCCCCTCGAGCTAGACAGTGGGTCGTCGCGTCTTTTCATCCGAGCATGTGAACGCGTTGCTGACCAGCCACAGTCTCTTCAATCAGATTCGACCATCCTTACGCGCCCAAACATGACCTCGAACGCGAATTGCGACTGCCTGATCTGGACACGTTCGAATTCGGACCGCTACCTGAGCTCGACAGTTTCGACGACGATAGCATTCCCATCGAGACACCGCCCTTAGAGCCTGAAGAAGACGTCTGGAAGGTAGCCCTTGATCTGGGACCTGTGAACAAGGATGTCTTATTCTACACCTGGGAGTCGTTCGAAAAGGGAAGGCACGTCGAAAGCCGAACGCCATACATAACCGAGCAGGGTCCCGAGACCTTTGATGCGACGCTGGTACGAGACGAGGGCAAGAATGCTGGTCGGGTACTGAAAGGAGATGTACTCTTACAATCGCTCTGGAACCTTGGTCTAGGCCGGTCCTCTATACTCTTCCAGTTCAACCCAAAGCTGAAGACGTTCCAGCCCGCCATACCGGATGGACGAGCTTCGGGACTGAGCCTACAAACAGCGCAGAGCTTGATCTTATACTTTACGTTCATCGGCAATACATTTCTCTATCTACGCTCTTTCGCAGAGCGCACCTTCGCCTCGGCCGCGTCTATCCCCGCAAGAGTCGCTCTGGCCACATCAATATCGAGTGTCCTTTCAAGCCTGGAAGACACCCTGGGAAGGCAATCTACCAAGATCCGCTCGCTCATTCAACTTCAGCACCAGTTTGCCAAGCCTCGCAATATCCTTGTCCACGTTGCCCGTATGGCAGATGCCGTCAAACACGCCAAAACCAACGAGCAACTGTCGTCCATATTACACCACCGCCTGCTTGAACTAGAAGAGGGGAATGAACAGCTTCGACAGCTATCATGCCAGGTGCTCAGTCAGGTGTCCAAACCAAGCTTGGAACTCCTCGGTGAATGGATGGGCATAAGCAAAGAGCAAGTTTCTGTGCCCATTTGGCAGCGCAATAGCTTTGTAACTGTTGAAGACCCGACTGGCGATACTCTTGCATTGGACTACACGTACAGGTCCGAAATGATGCCAAGGTTCATTTCCCCAGAAGACGGCAACACGATATTCGAGACAGGTCACAGTCTTCGCTTCTTGAAGTTACAGCATCCCTATCATCCCCTGGCTCGCCTTGATGGGTTAGCAGTTCAGCCCCCGGACATGGATTGGGGCTTCCAATGGCAAGATATCGAGATACTAGCGTCAAAGGCAAAAGCGTACGAAGAGAGGCTCCGACAAGCATTGCTCGCTTTCAGCACAGGATCACATGACGAGACAACCGTTCTCTCTACTCAATCGGCACTAGAGTTTGCGACTGAGGTCCCGACGAACTCTCAAGATCTCGATCGATACTTTGAAGACTCTATCGGGCGCATGGATGACACACCGAAATGGTCGTGTCAAGCACTGCCAGACGAGCTGCAGCTTCTCATAGAGAGGGCACTAGAAAGAACAAGTGAAGATGGCGAGGCGGAATCCAATACCTTCTCGCCACCCATGTCTTTAGCATCTACTCTGTCGTTCCGCCCACTCATTACCGCACAAGCGAAACTAGTCAACGCAGCCACGATCCGCTTGTTCTTTCGGTCACATCAGCTGCGACTCCACCTGTCTCTGCAGCGGCAGTACCACCTTCTAGGTGATGGTGTCTTCTCATCCCTACTAGCAACCGCCCTATTTGACCCTGACCGCGAGAGTGCCGAGCGTCACAAAGGAAAGATGCGTAGTGGAGTACATATGGGGTTGCAACTAGGGTCCCGAACGTCTTGGCCACCAGCGAGTTCAGAACTTCGATTGGCGTTGCGAGGCGTTCTCAGCGAGAGCTACTATTCCTCCACGCTCTACCAGTCAACACAAGGCGACGAGGTCGTAGCTGCACCTACCGCGCTTCTTAACAACAGAGACAATGATGAGCTTCCCGGACAACTCAACTTCGCTATTCGCAACCTCACCGAGGCGGAACAGGAGAAGGTCATGGACCCTGATGCGTTACATGCTCTCGACTTTCTGCGGTTGCAGTACGTAGCGCCAGCCCCGCTAAACCTAGTGATTACGAGTACCTCTCTAGACAAGTACGACTACATTTTCAAATTCCTACTGCGGCTTCTGCGCATGCTGTTCGTCGTCTCGCATCTACCACGTGAGTATGCAGATAGCAACGCTCGTTACTTCAGGACCGAGGCGTATCACTTCGTGATAACCCTCACCAACTACGTCTTCCAGACCGGCATTGCAGAGCCGTGGGACGACTTTGACACCTTGGTTCGGACGGTGGAGACGAGGCTAAACGAGGAAGACTCAGCGGGCGAACTCGGAGTGCGTGTCACGGAAGGTGTTGCATCTCTGCGCGATTCGCACGAGAGATGCCTAGACAGTATCTTGTTTGCGCTTTTGCTCCGGAAGCGACAACGCAAGATTATGGCGCTTGTGGAAGAGATATTCGACCACATCCTTCTCTTCGCCAAGATGCAGAACGCGAACACGCAACAGAGGGAAGAAAGTGTGAAAGGTCTTTACGCGAAGCTCAGAGGAAAGATCCGGGTGTTCCTAAGTGTGTGCCGAGGCCTGACAGGCAAACAGGGCTACGGCAAAGGAAGAGGCACAGCAGAAGAGAATCAAATGGAGCGGCTGGTAGTCGCAATGGAAATGAATGGCTACTTCGCCTGAAGATAGAAAGATAAGAACACGCGAGATGGCGTTGGACGAGGGCCTATCAACACTCCGTGCCATGATCATTCCGTCTCGTTTATTCCGTCTTACACGACAAGGCACCAGCCCCACTTTTCTTCACGCGTGTATACTCCGCTGCTTACATGCACCACCAAAACGATGACCACATACATGGAATGGAGCAAGATAAAAGAGACAGCAATCGCCTCCTAGAATGACTTGCTTCGATACCACATCACCTCTCAAGATACCATTCTTCCAAAATGGCCAATCCACGCACCCACGCCCTAGACAACTTCCGCACGAGCCTAACAGCCCTCGTAATCCTGCACCACGCCTCTACCCCCTACGGTGGTGCAGGCCCCTGGCCCTACACTTCCCCCCGCTACTACCCCAACAGCTCCCCCGCCCTCGTCCTCTTCAACGTCACGAACCAAACCTTCTTCATGGGCTCCTTCTTCCTTGTCTCCGCGTACTTTTCCTCCATCGCCGCGAAGAAGAAGACGAGATTGCAGTTTCTGCGCGAAAAGTGGAGGAGGTTGGGTGTGCCGACGCTTGTGTTTTGTCTAGTGAGGGGGGGTTTCGTGAGGGGGATATTGGCGGGGAGGTTGAAGGGAGAAGGATGGGGCGTGGTGGGGAGGGAGGTTTGGGAGGGGGTCAAGAGTGTGAGGGGGTTTAGAGGGCCGGTCTGGTATTGTGCTACGCTTTTGATCTTTGATGCGGTGTTTGCTGGGGTGCTGCCGGGGTATTTTGCGCGTGAGAAGCCGCTGGTGGCTAAGGAGAAGAAGACCTCTGGTACCGTCTCTAGCGATATCAAGGCCAGCGCACCGTCGACGAAAACTCCATCTCAAGTGGATATTACCAACGCCCCAGAGGAACCGAAGCCCTTCCGCACAGCCCATGTTCTGGCTACCCTAGGCCTGATATCGACTTCATCCTTCTTCATCCGCCTTTACTACCCCGTAGGACGAGCCTTCTGGCCCTTGTTCCTCCAGCTGGCGTATGTATCCCAATACGTTACTTACTACACCGCCGGCATCTACATCCACCGCTCAGGACGACCACTCCAGAACGCCATCTCTTCGTCCACATTACGAATCGTTGGCACCATCACCGCCTCCATCGCCTCTCTCAGTCTCTTCCACATCAAATCGCTACTCGACACCGGCATGTCTTTCCCCGAGATCGTCCCTCTCATTTTCGGCGGCCCAAACCCACTCGCCTTTCTCTACGCTTTCTTCAATGAGTTCGCTGGCTTGACTCTCGCTTCGCTACTTTTGAAAGCTTTCCACAATCCGCGTTTGGCGTTTCTGAGTAAGCACTGGGTGGTTGGGCCAGTGGATGTAGCGAAGTATAGTTATGCGGCTTTCTTGGTTCATAGCCCGGTGGTCCTTGATCTACAGTGTTGGTTTGGGAAGCATGCTTGGGAGAGTATGGGAGCGGTGGCATCGGCGGTCGTGGTGGGGGCTTTGAGCGTAGTCGAGTCGTGGGTTGTTGGGGTGGTGTTGAAGAAGGGTGTTGAGTGGGTGGGCTGGAGAGGGTATCTGTGATTTATCGAAGATTAGCAGATTTGGAGAGATGCAATTGTAGGAGGAAAGCCTTTACTTTGGGAAGGGGCTTTGGCCCTAAAGCAAAAGATCACTGCACTAGGCTGTACTTCAGTAATGATTTTGTGCTCCAGAAGTTGTTTTCCAGATGGCTGTCTTGTTTGCGACCCTATCAAGTTATGACGACTACTAGGCTGTGTCTTATGCTGCGAAGAATGCATGCAAAGGTGCATCTCCCACGACATCAGGATGGTACAACGGCAGGTAGGATTTGCTGACCGCCGCCAAATCGAACTTGTGAGAACTGTGATTACGTGCAACAATTTTCATGAGGGAATAAGTCCGACATTCTCTCCTATCACATTCTGTATCAACAATGATCCCGCGCTCAACTGAACTCTGAAATAGTGTTAACAGGCAATACCTCGGCCCCCTCCAGGATCGACATACCTCTTTGTCTGCTGTCGTTCGGTCTCGTTCAAGCGCGTCATCTAAGCATGCCTTTGCTACTCCATTCATATCATCACGCAAATCGGGATAGCAAGTCCCTGCCTTGCAATCCACCGCCATGGCGCGAATGGCAAGACAATATACGTTGCATGGCGAAAGCGTGTAGTCGGCTGAGAGGAGTCGGCTGAGAGGAGCCGGCCAGCCCCTTTGTTCACTAACCCGAGAATTACATACACCTTGTCGCGGTCGTCGGTCGCAAAACTCGTTGAAGACCAGTACAAGGCGGCCGCCAGACGTGTGACACTGTGGTTCCAGTTGTATAGACGAATCATAGGCAACATATTGTCGAGGTAGTATAATTCCATTCCCATCGGATGATCAAAGTGATTGGACCGTAATCTCTCCAAAAATCGCCCCAAACGGGGCCACTCTAGGGATGTGGTACCACACATGATCGTGGGTTTTTTGGCAGCAGTGACTTCCTGGATAATCCACACCCGACGCCAGTATGGGTTTTGTACGAGATGGACCACCGCGGCGACGATGCTGGAACCTATGATGGTCCAACAGTCATTCTTCAGATTGTTTGGACAGAGACAGTGATCCCAGTGAGACTCTATCAGCAAGCTCAATTTCTCGATGTCTCGGTTTCCTGGACCCAGCCACATTACCACCTGAGCTGCATTGCTGTAGATAGTTCTCATCTGCCCTACTTGGTGAATTCTCTCCTTTGGGTTATCTTGATCGATGCAGATTGCATCAATCCAGAAGTCGGAATGCGGGAACGCGTTTCTTAGATGTGTTAGAGCTTCTCTAAGATTCGCCGTGACGTGTGCAACTCTGCCATCCAGAGAAATCGGGTGCCTGATGGTAGCATCTCCCCAGACGTAGGAGAGCGCTATGTAGGGGATACTTTCTGACTTAACGTCGTACTCCTTGATTGTGCAGCGGATGTCTTCATCACCGGAGTCAGGCAGAAAACGAAGTAACCTGATTGAATTCACTCCGCTGAGTTGCCCGTATCGGTACGTTCGCGTGGGTGCATTGGTTGCCTCTTGAATTTGACGAATGCGATCTATCCTATCGAAAGAGTGTCTTTGTCTATCGAAAGAGTGTCTTTGTCTATCGAAAGAGTGTTTTTGCCTATCGAAAGAGTGTCTTTGCTGATGTGGTGGTGATGTATTGCGGGAGTCGTGAGTGGCTCGTGTTGCTTCTTGAGATTCGGGGGGGTCCGGACTAGGAGAGCAGCGCCCTTTTCGCTTGGCCGTCAGTCTCCGTGGGGCATCGATCAAATCAGCCAGTGCATCGCGCCCATAGCTAATCACTTCGGCGTTAGTAAACAGTCATTCGTCGTGTCGTGATAGCAAAATCGGTGTTCACCTAGTCAGATATCGAAAGCTATGCGCGACAGGCATGTCGAGTGTTATCAGGCTACGCCTATGATCGAAGTAACCTCCGACAGATGGTGCGAGACACAGTGGCTGTGCGGTAAGATGAGTGGCTATAGAGCCTAGTGATCAGTCATTGGTGTGGTAAATGAACATTGGCAGTATGAAAGCCAGAAGGAGCAATTGGCGTAACATGTTCCCAATGTAAATGATTTGCAAGTGTGGCAGTGCCAGGCTTCCTTCTTGGTGATGGCTGTCTAGCACTGCCCCGCCACCCTGGTTCGGGGCCGGCTAGGCCATGACGCGCAACCACTTAATACGCGCTTCGAGCCCAGGGACGCGTTTTTCACCTACCAATAAATGTCTAAGATGAAGGCCATCCTTGTCCTGTGAGATGATTCGATTAGGACGCTGGGACTCCTTCGCATTGTACCTAGGTAGTCTCCGTAGCCGCAGGACACTAAAGCTCGCAACACTCTTAAACCACACGCAGTCAAGACAGTAAATGATCGTGAGACCACGTCGAACGCATCTAGAGCCGCTGTACTAGATGATAGGGGTACCGCAGGGAAGAAGCAAACAGCGCTAGCGGCAGATAGCCAGCTTCGAATCGCAACGAGCAATGCTCTAGTAAAAAACATTACCCGACCACGTCAACGACGAAAACATCACCTTCCGTGTACTGCAATGCTATCTTATTGGCAGCGATCGAGACGAGGGGTAAACGCATGTGTACCACGCCGCCTGCCGCTACGTCACAACGCCTCGTACCCCAATCTTGAGCGCCAGCCCCAATACCAGAAGCGCCGGTGATACCTCTCAACAACTCGCTCCACCGAAAGGATATGTCCAGCGAAAAGGTTGCCGCCGATAGCAATCATGTCATTGCTACCGAAGCCATCGAACGCTACTCCGTCTTCACCAAAGCCGAAAAATGGTGCATCGTCGCGCTAGCATCTTACGTAGCCTGGTTTTCCACGCTGAGCAGTTTCATCTACTTTCCAGCCATTACCACTTTATCGAAGGAGTTGGAAGTGTCTATCAACAAAATCGACTTGACCGTGACGACGTATATGGCGGTCGCAACTTTCTCTCCCGTGCTGGTGGCTGACGCAGCAGAGATTCTGGGACGGCGGCCGGTGTATGCTGTCACTTTGACCGTGTATTTCATCGCGAACCTTGCTATTGCGTTGTCGAAGACATATCCGGCGCTTCTTGCTCTTCGAGCATTGCAGGCTTTGGCTATTTCTGGTATGTGTTATCGCAGTCGTTGAGTCTGCTTCTTAACGCTACCAGGTAAGTTCTCGATAGCATATGGCGTTGTTGTTGACATTGCGTCACCCGCGGAAAGAGGCTCTTTCGCTGCATTGGTATCCTTCGCGTTCGTCTGATCTTCCAATATCAAGACACAGAATTGCTCATAGTTGCCAGTGTGACAACAGCACCTAGCATTGGACCAGTCCTTGGCGGTAGCCTCACGTCGGTGGCTGG
>Ga0265780_10009157_pt1 | contig 11917 bp, 10 predicted proteins | sample P1T30metagenome_FD_192432 | JGI IMG/M metagenome (GOLD analysis project Ga0265780, IMG submission 192432) | Plant litter microbial communities from East Loma Ridge, Irvine, California - P1 T30 | ecosystem: Environmental > Terrestrial > Plant litter > Unclassified | place: USA: California... | reverse complement strand
CCTCCCAAATCCGTGACTACGCCACCGCCTACGTTTACCAATACGGCGTGGCGGTCGGCGTGCTGCTCGGTTAGCTCGCACCACACAGTGTCGCAACTGGACAGGGTTTTATACTCCTCGCCAGCTGGAATTTCAATGAGCTTATAGTCAGCAGGCAGCTGTTTTTCCAGCAGCGGGAGGCACTGGCGAACGGTATTGCTGTCGGCCAGCACAAACACGCGGCTCACAGCCGGACGGCGCAGCAATTCACCGAGCGCGGGTAAGGCCTCAGGGCCGATGATGACGGAATTATCCATGGCGCAAAAGTCGGCACAAAAAATTGTGACAAGCTAGGGTTGTGCAACCTGCTGGCAGGGCTAGCGGTCAGAAAAACAAGACGCTTTTCTATAATCCAACTCCTTTGTCATGGTCCGGTTCCCACGCCTTAGCGCTTTAATACTCATTCTGCTCAGTTTCAGTGCTTGTAAAAAAGAAGATTCTTCGCCTACTGGGACTGCGCGTGCACTATTAATTGGGCACTGGGAATTTGTAGAAAGCAGCGGCGGCTTTATGGGAAAGACCTATCCGGCGGACCCGAACAAGAAACGCGAAATTATTTTCACTGCTTCCGGCCAGTCCATTGGGTTCCTCAACGGCCAGAGAACCGGCACAGCATATTATACGCTCTCTCAAGCCGACGCCATCACTGGCCCTAACAAGACGTTCCTAATCTGCAATGGAATCCCTGACTTTGTAGCCAACGGCCCCATTGATGTTTCCGCTACTGATTTCTGGATTTCCGACAACTATTACGATGGATTCAGTTCACACTACGTCCGTCACTAACTGACCTCCTCACCTTTTTGCCCGGCCCATGAAACTGCACCCCTGTTTTCCGCTCTCTTTCCTCGTCTTTGCTGCTCTGGCCGGTGGTTGCAGCAAGGATAATTCTAAGCCCGCTGATGAAGGCCTAGTAGGCATTTGGAAGCTTGTCGACCGGCAATGCTACTGCTCACCCGCACCTACCCCCAATGAAAGCCTGATATTTACCGCTACGAATTTCTCGTTTTTTGCTAATGGCCAGCCTCGGTACAGCGGCACCTACGCGCCGGCAGCCGTCACCGTCTGCGGCATATCGGGTGCAGCACCCGGTTTGCGCCTGAGTAGCAATCGGCCCATTATTGGCTTGTCTGAGATGCAATACACCCTTACCGGCAACCAGCTTGTTCTGGATTACGGTGGCCCCTGCGATGCCCCGCGCGACACCTACGAGCGAGTGCAGTAGCTTGGCTATAGGCCCGGCCCCAGATGGTTTACCCCATCAACCTGCGGACGGCCATTCAGCACTTCAGTCTGCTTGCGGATGCTTTCAATGTGAATGAGCTTATAGAGCTCCGCGACAAACTTGTCATTCACATTCAGTTTGGCAGCCCAATCGGTGCGCGTATTGAATATTTCCTGCCACCGGTCGAATTGCAGGATTTTGACATTGTTTTCCTTCTTGTATTCGGCCAACTCCTCCACCAGCGCCATACGGCGGGCTAAGGCCTCCACAATTTCACGGTCGGCTACGTCCATCTTAAGGCGCAGTTCCTCAGCCTTGTTGAGATAATCGACATTATTGGACGAACGGTAGCGGTATTTTAACTCGCTTAGGATTTCGCCCAAGCGCTGGGGCGTTACCTGCTGTTCAGCGTCGCTCAGCGCGTGGTCGGGGTCAGGATGGCTTTCAATGATGAGGCCATCGTAGTCCAAATCCAGAGCTTTTTGGGCAATGGGCAACAACAAATCGCGCCGGCCGCCAATGTGGCTGGGGTCGCAAATAAGTGGAATGTGGGGAAAACGTGTTTTTAGCTCGATGGGCAGAATCCAGGTGGGTGCGTTGCGGTAGCGGCTGGGCGCAAACGTGCTGAAACCGCGGTGAATGGCTGCTAAATCCACAATCCCGGCCCGCTCCAAGCGCTCCAGCGCACCGGCCCACAGGGCTACGTCGGGGTTCACCGGGTTTTTCACCATCACGGGCACGCCGGTGCCAGCCAGGGCGTCGGCCAGCTCCTGCACCGCAAAGGGGTTGACGGTAGTGCGAGCCCCAATCCAGAGTACATCAATGCCATGGGCGAGAGCTTCTTCCACATGGCGTGGCGTCGCTACTTCAATGGCCGTCGGAATACCTGTTTCGGCTTTCACGCGTTGCAGCCAAGGCAATGCCGCGGTTCCCATGCCTTCGAAAGAGCCCGGACGGGTGCGCGGCTTCCAGATGCCAGCCCGAAACAAGTCAATGTCGCCCAGTGCCTTTAAGCCGTGGGCAGTGGCCATCACCTGTTCTTCCGTTTCGGCCGAGCACGGCCCGGCAATCAGAATGGGCTGACCTTTCTGCGCCAAAAGGCGGGTAAAAAACGTATTAGCTGCGGCGGACATGTCAATGACGGATATGGCGAGGTATTTCCCCGGCCGAACGGCCGGAAAGTTGGGCAAACGTAACTCGTTTATTCGAAACGTTGTTTACCAATTACCTTCGCCGGCCCATCATTTACGGTCCAGCTTCTCACTCTAGCGCTTCCGCTCATGCCCACCGCTCCTTCCATCCAAGCCCCACCCATTTCATTCGAAGATACCCGTGTAGCCTTCGCTTCCAAGTCTGATGCGCAGCTACGCAAGGTCTATGCACTATTTGCTGCCATGAACAATGGCAGCTTGGTAAAAGTTGGCAGCGGCCTCATGAAATCGGCCCTGAAGTGGCACCTGCCCGGCACCAAATTCCTGATTAAGCATTCCATCTTTGAGCAGTTTTGTGGTGGTGAGACCATTCAGGAATGCCGTGCCGTTACGGCAGAACTAGGCAAATACAACATCGGCACCATTCTCGATTATTCAGTAGAAGGAGAAGGTAGCGACAAAAGCTACGACCACACCCGCGATGAAATTCTGGCCACCATCGATGAAGCCCATCGTTCGAAGCACATCCCGTTCTCGGTATTTAAGGTAACTGGTGTGGCCAACGTAGCCATTCTGGAGAAGATTCAGGCCGGCCAGCTTCTTAACTCTGCTGAAGAAGCAGCGCATACCCGGGCTTTGGCTCGGGTAGAAGCCATTTGCGCCCGTGCCCACCAGTATGGCATTCGCCTATTTATCGATGCCGAAGAGAGCTGGTTTCAGCATACCATCGACCTGCTGGCCTATGATATGATGGCCAAGTACAACCGTGAAAAAGCAGTTGTCTGGAACACCTATCAGCTCTATCGTCACGACCGTCTCGATGCGCTCAAAGCCGCTCATGATGCAGCTGCCGATGCTGGCTACTACATTGGCGCTAAGCTGGTGCGTGGTGCCTACATGGAAAAGGAGGCCCGTGTAGCCAAGCAGCGTGGCTATCAAAACCCTATCAATCCTACCAAGCAAGCTACCGACAACATCTACGATGAGTCGCTGCGCTACTGCGTGCAGCACATCGACCGCATCAGCATCTGCGCCGGTACCCACAACGAAGCAAGTTCCCTCCTGCTGACACAACTGATGCAGGAGGCTGGTCTGACTCCGAACGACCTACGCATATGGTTTGCCCAGCTTTACGGCATGAGTGACAACCTCACGTACAATCTTGCTAACGCAGGATACAACACAGCCAAATATCTTCCATACGGACCAGTGGCTGCCGTAATGCCCTATTTATTACGACGTGCCGATGAAAACACTGCAATTGCAGGGCAGAGCAGCCGTGAATTTCTTTTAATTCAAAAAGAAATTCGACGCCGCAAAGGGCAGTAATTCTAAAGAAAATCTGTCGTTACCGCAGACGGTAGTTCTGAAGGAAATCTGTCATTACAATGAGCAATAATTCTGTACATTTGACTCCATAATTTTACACTGTAAAAAGCCTCTGGAAGTCTCGAAATTGGCACTTAAAAGTGGCTCTGTAGAATTTAGGAACGATTGTGGTATAGAAGGGACCGTTGGGCTTAAGATTAAACGCAAAAACGCTGCTAGCATGTGGCGCCACGCAATTAAAAATCACTAATTTTCAGCCCCCAAACGGTTTTTTATTCACTTGTAACCCTGCCATGATTGGTCGTATTCGCACGTACTTAATTCGCTATTCCCGGCTGCAAACCGGAACCGTAAGCTACCTCACATTGGTGCAGGAAGCAGAGTTGGGACTGAATTTGGAAATTTCTCACGAGAAATCCCGGCTCAACGAAATGCTCGCTGAGATTTCGATAGCTGAGCACGAAGCTGGCCGCCCCCCCCTCAGTGCACTCGTAAAAGTGCAGGGCTCAAAAGGCCAAGGCGACAATTTCTATAAGCTGTGCGAAAAAATGGGCATGGGTGAATGGCGCAGTCTAAAGCAGGATGAGGAATTTCTGAAAACCCTCATCCGCGAATGCCGCGAATTCTGGCGCGATGAAGCAAATTTCCAGCAGTTCGCCTGATTCCAACTTTCTTCCTTTTAAATAAATGATACGGCCGGGCTGCGAGTTACGCAGCCCGGCCGTATCATTTTTAAACATCTTATTAATGCGGCATAACTGCATGCAGGGTAGAATGAAATAGAATTAGGGCCAGACGTAACCCCTGCTGAATAGGCTCCGTTAAGGGACACATATCAGCTGAACAGCTGGCTTCTTTTCCACATTTCAATCCCTTCCCCATGAATACCAACGATTCGAACAACCCGCAAAATACTGGTACTGGCGCAGGCGCCAATTATGGCACCAGCAACACTGGCACCGGTTTCGGCAACAGCACTGGCCAAAGCAACGAAAGCACCAGCTACAACGCTGGCACCGGTGCTACATCGGGCACGGGTGTTAATTCCACCTCGGGTGCTTCGCTAGCTAACCCTAACAATAATGTAGATGGCGACGACTTCAGCGCTACTGCGAAAGGTGCAGCATTAGCTGGCACTCCTGGTGCAGTGGTTGGTCGCGCCATTGATGGTGTTCAAAACACGGCTGACAGCGCCGCCCACGCCGTGACTGGCGAGCCTTATCGCGATGGCAGCACGATGACTGGCATGTTCCGCGACCGTAGCAGTGCCGAGAAGGCCTACCAGTCGCTGCATTCACGCGGCTATGGTAAGGACGACGTGAACTTGCTCATGTCAGATGAAACCCGCAAGACCCACTTTGGTGACGAAACCGCTCATACCGACCTCGGCGATAAGGCCATGGAAGGTGCTGGTGTTGGCTCGGCCATTGGTGGCACAGCTGGTGCCGTAATTGGTGCTATCGCGGCCATCGGTACTTCGGTGGCACTGCCCGGTCTGGGTTTGATTATTGCTGGTCCTTTGGCAGCAGCTTTAGCTGGTGCCGGTGCTGGTGGTCTCACGGGTGGCTTGGTAGGTGCTCTGGTAGGCTCGGGCATCCCTGAAGAGCACGCTGCTGAGTACGAAAGTGGCATCAAGAATGGTGGCATCGTGATGGGCGTAAAGCCCCGCAACGAAGATGACGCCAAATACTTCGAAGAAGAGTTCCGCCGCAACAACGGCGACAAAATATACAAGTACTAAACTGACTCTCAGGCTACGGCCTGTGTAATGCTAAAGAGCCTTTTCCAATTGGAAAAGGCTCTTTTTTTGCAACCTAACTCCTGGCTGGTTGGTCTGTTCTGCTGAAGTGAGGGAGCACAGCAAAATTGGGCACTTATTTTATCCACTATGGCGTTTTTGTCGTACAGATTGGGTGCCTGAGTTGCTTGGCGCGCTCCGTATATTTGATTTTCACTTCCTGTTTTTTTTGCTGATGTCTTCTCCCCGCTTGAAGGTCGGGCTGTACGCTTTTATGGTGGCAGCCGTGTTTGTTCTGGCCTCTTACCGGCTTCTGCGCCGGTCCGACTCGGCGGTTCCGACCAAAGACCAGGTGCTTATTGGTACCATGTTGCAAGGCCTCACGGCTGCCCATTACCAGCCTGAGAAAGTTGATGACGCCTTCTCCAAGCGCGTCTTCGACCTGTATTTAAAACACCTCGACTACCGCAAGCAGTTTTTGCTGGCCTCGGATGTGGAACAGCTGCGCCGCTATCAGACCCGCATCGACGACGAGGTAAAAAATGGTACGCATGAATTCCTGGACCTCAGCACCAAGCTGATGGCTGACCGCACTAAGGAAATGCAGGGCCTGTACCGCGAACTGCTGGCCAAGCCTTTCGATTTCACGGTAGACGAAACCTTTCAGACCGACTTCGAGAAAGCTGCCTTTCCGGCCGATAAAGCCGCTCAGCGCGAACTGTGGCGCAAGCTGCTGAAATACGAAACCTTGAGCCGCGTTTCGGAAATGATGGAAGCCCAGGAGAAAGCGAAGGAAGCAAAGCCTACCGGAGCTACCGCTGCCCCAGCTGCCGCCAACGCTGCGGCCCCTACCGAAGCCGAACCCACGCGCACCCCTGCCCAAATGGAGGCGGAGGCCCGTAAGCGTGTGCTGAAGTATTACGATGAGCAGTTTGACGAGCTTAATGATGTTGATGCCAACGAACGATTGGCTACCTACGCCAACACCATTGCCAACACCTATGACCCTCACACCGAATACTTCGCGCCCAAAGCAAAAGAGGATTTTGACTACGAAATGACCGGCCGCTTCGAAGGCATCGGTGCGACGCTGAAAGAGAAGGACGGCCTGATTTATATTGAGGAAATCATCCCTGGCTCAGCTTCAGCCCGGCAGGGCGATTTGAAAAAGGGCGATGCCATTCTGCGCGTTGCGCAAGGTGCGGCCGAGCCGGTTAGCATCGAAGGCTGGCACACTGGGAAAGCTGTGACACTGATTCGGGGCAAGAAAGGCTCGGAAGTACGCCTCACGGTGAAAAAGCCTGATGGCAGCACTAAGATTATTCCCATCATCCGTGATGTGGTGGTAGTAGATGATAAGTATGCGCAGTCGTCGGTTATTACCGATAAGGGCCAGAAAATTGGCTATCTGCGTCTGCCTGGTTTCTATGCCGATTTTAATGATAATGGTGGCCGTAGCTCATCGGATGATGTAAAGAAAGAGTTGGCCAAGCTCACGGCTGAAGGCGTGAAAGGCTTGGTGATGGACCTGCGCTTCAATGGCGGCGGCTCGCTCAGCGATGCGGTGTCGATGGCGGGCCTGTTTCTGGAAAGTGGCCCGATGGTGCAGGTGCGCGACGGCCAAGGCCGCACTCAGGTGCTGACGGATAACGACCCCCGTGTGCAATACAGCGGTCCGCTGGTAATTCTGGTAAATAAGTATAGCGCTTCGGCCTCCGAAATTCTGGCTGCAGCCATTCAGGATTACCACCGCGGCATCATTATGGGCTCAACCAGCACGTATGGCAAGGGGACGGTGCAGCGCATCTTCGACCTCGACGATGCCCTTCCTTCCGAGCTGAACAACATCAAGCCCATTGGCTCGCTCAAGCTCACCACTCAGAAATTCTACCGCGTGAACGGGGGCTCAACCCAGTTCAAAGGCGTGGCTTCGGACATTGTGGTTCCCGACCTCTACTCTTACCTCGACCAAGGGGAAAAAGAGTCGGATTACCCGTTGAAATGGGACGAGATTCAGCCGGCTCGCTACCGCCCTTGGGCTGATGCGCCAAACTTGGAGAAGCTGCGGACCAGCAGCAAAGCCCGCGTAGCCAATAATTCCAGCTTTAAAGTGATGGATGAGATGGTGAACAGTATGCGCAAGCGCAAAGACGAAACCACCGTTTCTCTAAAACTGAGCGCTTACCGTGCCGAACAACAGCAGTCGAAAGCCATTTCGGACCGCTACGAAGCGGCGCAAAAAACAGCTACCGCACTTAGCTTCTCCCCGCTCAGCGCCGATGTACGTGCCTTGGGTGGTGACACGGTGAAGGTGAATCGGGCTGCTCGCTTCACCAAAGGCTTAAAGAAAGACATTACCATCGGCGAAGCGGTGGCAGTGATTCAGGATGAGTTGAACAAGTAAACTTCGGTTCTGCTATTTGTAAACGCCCCCGCTCTCTGGAGTGGGGGCGTTTTTTATGCACCTCGCTTCGCAGTCAACCTTATTAGTAAATGACCTTACATCAAGCACCCCAACAAATCGGCAATTAATCATCATAAATACTTGGCAATCAATGATATTTTTATTAGTAAAATTTGACAAAATATTTAGCAAACAGGAAACTAAAGCCGCATGCCATCATGTTTACTTGGCATGACTACTCAAGAGGAAACCCGCATCATTCCGCTCAATCCGCAGGTGGAGGCCATCGGCGACGAGCAACAGCAGAAAATGGCTGATGAAACCTGGCGCAAGTCGATTCCGGCGCAGGTTTTCCTCAACTACTTCTTTGCCATCAACTATCACCTTCTGGAGAACGAGGACCTGACTGGCGGCTTGCAGAACCTGCCGTTTTTCCGTGGCCACACGGCTGAGCTAAACGATGCCGATGTGGCGGCGCTCACTAAGCTGTTGCATGCCAGCTGGAGCACCGAGTATGCCCTGCGAGCTACGGCCGAACTGGGTGATGAGAACTTCCTGCGCAACGCGTTGCACTGGACGTTCCCGCAAGCTTACCACACCATTTGGTCGGGTTTGCAGGCATTTTTGTTCACCACCGGGGTACGGTCCAATAACGAACAGCTCATCCGTCGCGAGGTTGGGCGGCTGGTGGTGAAAAGCGCTTATCCGCGTTCGGTCTCGTTCTATGCAGCCGGCACTTATGGCGACTTCAGCATCCACCGGCTGCCACTGGCCGGCTATAAGGCTGGACTGCACATTGCCAGCAAGGAAATTGATGCTCAGGCTCAGATTGGCCAATTTTTGCGCACTACCCGCAAGATGAAAGCTCAATGGACCCGTGCTCAAGTGCAAGCCAACCCGAATACGGCCATCCGTAGCCAGAAAACCGGCCGTCCGTTGGATAAGTGGACGGCTAGTCATTGGCAGCAGATTACCTGGCGCTTGGGCTATACCACCATCTTCGATTTGCTGGGCCGCCTGCGCATCTCACAGACCAGCCGCGAAATCGAGCGCTATGTGGAAGCTGATATTGACTTCCGCCTGTTCCATACCTCGCTGCTCAACATCGTGAGCTACCTCAACGGAGTTCACGAGACGTATGTAGCGAAGGCCTTGGGCTTAGAGCGCTACCGTCAGTTAGTGGCTGAGTTGCCAGTGCATTTGCAGGCCGGCTTTGTGCAAGACCGTTTGCGTACCCGTGTTGAGCCCGTACTGGCTCCCACGCCGCCGAGCGCACCGGCCATCAATGCGGAGGCTCCGCACTATCGCATGGCTGCGTAAGACCACGGGCTTCGCTGACCTTCGGGTTGCTCAAATCTTCCGGATTCCAGGGATTTTGTTAATAGAAAGCCGCTCCTATTTCGGAGCGGCTTTTTTCATGCCGTACTTTTGCGGTTCACTTTTACTTACCGCGTCCTTGTGCTTGTTTATCAAGCGCGCCGATTTACCCGGTTAAGCATTTCACAAAATCTGTGGAAGCCGAAAACCCGAGCGAATCCGTGGTTCAGAATACATTATGCAACACCTGAGCGAACAGGAAATACAGCGCCGCCAGAAACTAGAAGAGCTGGAAAAGCTGGGCATCGAAGCCTATCCGTCGGAATTGTTCGACGTGACTTTTTATGCCAAGGAAATTCACGACAACTATCACCCGGAGCTGAACAACTTCCAAGAGGTGACGCTGGCGGGCCGGCTGATGTCGTCGCGGGTAATGGGCAAGGCCTCGTTTGCGGAGCTGATGGATACGTCGGGCCGCATCCAGCTCTACATCAACCGGGACGAAATTTGCCCCGGCGAGGACAAGACGCTCTACAACGTGGTGTTCAAGAAGCTGCTTGATTTGGGCGACTTCATCGGCGTGAAAGGCCACGTGTTCAAAACGCAGGTGGGCGAAACCTCGGTGCACGTCACGGAGCTGAAGCTGCTCTCGAAAGCCCTGCGCCCGTTGCCGGTGGTAAAAGAGCGAGTGGATGAGGCCACCGGCGAAAAGGTGACCTATGACGCCTTCACCGACCCCGAGCAGCGCTACCGCCAGCGCTACGTGGACTTGGTGGTGAACCCCAGCGTGCGCGACACCTTCATCAAGCGCACGCAGCTAGTGCAGTCGATGCGCAATTTCCTCAACGACAAGGGCTACCTGGAGGTGGAAACGCCGATTTTGCAGCCGCTGTACGGCGGGGCAGCCGCGCGGCCTTTCACCACGCACCACAACACGCTGGACATGACGCTATACCTGCGCATTGCCAACGAGCTATACCTCAAGCGCCTCATTGTGGGTGGCTTCGATGGCGTATACGAGTTCAGCAAGGACTTCCGCAACGAAGGCATGTCGCGTTTCCATAATCCCGAGTTCACCCAGATGGAACTCTACGTGGCCTATAAGGACTACGCCTGGATGATGGACCTGGTGGAGGAAATGGTGGAGCGCGTGGCCATGGCCCTGCACGGCCAGACCGAAGTGAAGGTGGGCGAGAACCTAATCAACTTCCAGCGGCCCTGGCAGCGCTACACCATGTTCGAGGCCATTGAGAAGTATACCGGCAAGGCCATTGGCGAGATGGACGAAGCGGCGTTGCGCGAAACTGCGCAGGAGCTGAACGTGCACCTCGACCCCAGCATGGGCAAGGCCAAAATCATTGATGAAATTTTCGGCGAGCACGTGGAGCCCAAGCTTATCCAGCCCACGTTTATCACTGATTATCCGGTGGAGATGTCGCCGCTGGCTAAGAAGCACCGCGACCGCCCCGGCATGGTGGAGCGTTTCGAAGCCATCTGCAACGGCAAGGAAATCTGCAATGCCTTCTCGGAGCTTAACGACCCCATCGACCAGCGCAAGCGCTTCGAGGACCAGTTGGAACTGGGCAAGCGTGGCGACACCGAAGCCATGGTACTGGACGATGACTTCCTGCGTGCGCTAGAATATGGTATGCCGCCCACGGCGGGACTAGGCATCGGCATCGACCGCCTAAGCATGATTATGACCAACTCGCATTCCATTCAGGACGTGCTGTTTTTCCCGCAGATGAAGCCGGAGAACGTGCAGAAGGAAAAGCAAGAAGATAAATAACCTCGATTTGTCATGCTGCGCTACGCGCAGCATGACAAATGTTGCAGATAATGGAAGTCATAAAAATCGAAAAGCCCCACACGAAATGTCGTGCGGGGCTTTTCTTTTTACAATCTCCTTACCCTTCAAACCGTCGTTTTTAACAGAAGCTTGCGATGGAACGTCTGATTTTACTACTTGATTGTTTAACCAATTTCAGTAGAAGCTCCTACGGCCGGCAATTTTACTGGTAATTCGTTTCGGCCTTCTTTCAAGGCGATTGTGAGGGTTTTTACGCAGGTGTCAGTAAGCGGGTTACGCCTGGCGTAAAAAAAAAATTTCGGAAGCTACGACCGGGGCTGGTGGCGGGCATCATCGCCGAAGCCGTCGTAGTCAGGGTCGTCGTCGTTGTAGGTATCGGTGGTGGAAGTTGCGCCAGAGCCCAGGCCTTGCAGAAGGCGGTCGGCGGCCTGTTTGTCTTCGCTCACCGCTGCGTCGGGGTTGGTTTGGCCAGGGGCCTCACCTTTCGCTTTGGCCAAGGCGTCTTTAGCGAGCTTACCAAGGTCGCCGCCCCATTTGGAAACCGATTTGCGCAGGCTGGCGCGGGTATCGTCGCCGGTTTCGGGGGCGAGCAGCAGGCCCGCTACAATGCCCGCGGTAGCGCCGGCGATGAGCGAGAAAATGACTTTGCCTTTGTCGTCTTTCATGGTTTTGCAGGAAAATGGAAGAATGTAATTATTCGATAACGCGAAAGTAGCTCACGGGGTTGGGGCACGAAAAAGCCCCGCGCCTTACGGCACGGGGCTTTTTGGTAAGTCGCCTTGAAATGGCTTACAGGTCGTTCAGCAATTTGGTGATTTCGGCTTTGCCTTTGCCAAGCTTGTCTTGCAGCTTGCCTACCAGTTCGTCGCCTTTGCCTTCGGTGTAGGTCAGGTCCTCGTCGGTC